>Ga0233425_10003862_pt1 | contig 26302 bp, 21 predicted proteins | sample Watercolumn_Towu_2_FD_181712 | JGI IMG/M metagenome (GOLD analysis project Ga0233425, IMG submission 181712) | Freshwater microbial communities from Lake Towuti, South Sulawesi, Indonesia - Watercolumn_Towuti2014_140_MG | ecosystem: Environmental > Aquatic > Freshwater > Lake | place... | reverse complement strand
ACACCGCCATCTCGACGGTGTCGACGACCCGTGCGAGCCTCGGTGCGTTCCAGAACCGCTTCAACGGTGTCGTGAACAACCTCCAAGTCGCGGTGGAGAACCTCGCCGCGTCCGAGAGCCGGATCCGCGACACCGACATGGCCCTCGAGATGGTGAGCTTCACCCGCCACCAGATCCTGATCCAGGCCGGCACCGCGATGCTCGGCCAAGCGAACAACACTCCGCAGACGGTCCTGCGACTGCTGCAGTAGTCACGACGACTCCCACGGGGACCACCCTCGCGGGATGAGCGAACACGGCGGTGCGCCCCGGGCCTACGAGCCCGGGGCGCTCGTCGTTGCCGCTGGCCCTACTGCTCGGGCAGAGGGAGCGGGTCGAGGCCATCCGAGCTGATTTCGACGAAACGATCGGTCGTCGAGGTCACACCACAGAGGGTGGCGACTCCAGGAAGCCTCCCGCCCGCCGATGAAAGAAGCAGACCGGCCAACCGCGGAGTGGATCATGGTCGCACTGACCGGACTCGGGTCCGGACTCGACACCAACTCGGTCATCGCGCAGTTGGTCGCGGTCGAACGCCAGCGCATCACCCAGGTCCAGGGGCGAGCGACCGCGCAGTCCTCGGCGCTCACCGCGTACGGGACCTTGCGCTCGAAGCTGAGCGAGTTGCGTACGGCGTCGCAGGCGCTCGTTCGCCCGACCGACTGGAACCTACAGACGGCGACGTCGAGCGACGACACCGCCGTCGCGGTCAAGGCGTCGACCGGCACATTCACGGGTTCGATGGCATTCCGGGTCACCGCGCTCGCATCGGCGGGATCGTTGCGGAGTGCGAACACCATCACAGGCTTGTCCACACGGGTCACGACGGGCACTGCGATCTTCGTGGCATCGGGGGCGCGCCAATACGGCTTCTCTGCGCTCACCGCTGACGACACGGTCACGACGGGTACACACTCGATCATCGTCACACAGTCGTCCGGCGGCGCGGTCAAGACCGGATCGGGCGCGCTCGCGGCATCGACGGTCATCACCGGAGCGAACAACTCATTGCAGCTCTCGGTGAGTGGCGCGAGTTACACGGTGAACCTCGCCGCGGGCACCTACGACCGCCAGCAGTTGGCCGCCGCGGTCCAGGCTGCGCTCGATGCACAGGGAGTGGGCGTGACCGCCGCGGTCAACGGCTCGAATGCCCTCACGCTGACGACCACGAGTGAGGGATCGGCGGCGACGTTGCGCATCACCGGCGGTACCGCGATCACGCCGCTCGCGTTGACGACCGACGGCAGCGACCTCGTCGGCGTCGACGGCAAGCTCACGGTCGACGGCGGAGCCGTCCAGACGTTCGGCAACGTCACCGCTCTCGCCGCCGGCAACGCGATCACGATCACCGCGGGCGCGGGGAACATCAGCGCGACGTTGGCGGGCGGACTGCGAACGGGCACGGTCGCCGGCAATCAGATGTCGGTCGGCGACGGATCGCTCTCAAGTGTCGTGGCCGCGATCAACAACGCCAAGGCCGGTGTCACTGCCGCGGCCGTGCAGGTCGCGCCCAACACGTACCGGCTCCAAATCGCTTCGACCACGACCGGCGCGAACAGCGACCCCAACCTGGGCCTCGCCGAGTTCGACAGCACCGTGATCGGCGCGCTCACCACGCTCTCACAGGGAGCGGACGCGCAGGTCACGGTCGGGTCGGGAGCAGGTCAATACACGATCTCGAACGCGACGAACACAGTCGCCAACCTGCTCCCCGGCCTCACGATCACGCTCAAGAAGGTCACGACGAGCGACGTGACCGTCACGATCGATCGCGACGCCGAAGGGCTCGCAGATCGGGTCCAGAAGATCGTCGACTCCGCCAACGGACTGCGCAGCGAGATCGACAAGGCGACCGCGTTCGATTCGTCGACGCGGCGCGCGTCGGCACTGACCGGCGACTCGGCCGCGCGGCGGGTCGCGAGCGACCTCACGCTCGCGATCTCTTCCGCCGTCGTCGGTGCGACGCCCGGCAGTCCTGGCCTCGCCGGCGTGAGCACGACACGAGACGGCAAGTTCACCTTCGACCGGGCGAAGTTCATCGCCGAGTTCCGCAAAGACCCGATCGGGATGTCCAAACTGTTCGCGCAGAGCGCGACCGCGACGAACGGTTCGGTATCACTCGTGACGGCGGGCGACCGCGCGCAAGGGGGAAGCTACGCGGTCGCCATCACGACCGCGGCCGAGCAAGCGACGCTCGTGTCGAGCGGACTGCCGGCGGTCGGCACGACGATCCGGTCCAAGATCGGCGCGATCGAGGGCAGCTACACGATCCAGTCCGGAGACACGCTCGCAACGGTTGCCGCGGCGTTGAACACAGCCTTTGCGACCGCGAACCTGGGCGCCGGTGCCAGCGTCGACGGCGCGAACCTCCGAATCAGCGCCTCGAACTACGGATCGGGGACCCAGCTGCAGGTCGCGTGGGACGGATCGACGTTCGTGACCGACAGCGGCGTCGACGTGGTCGGCACGATCAACGGCATCAGTGGCACCGGCATCGGCCAGCAACTCACCATCGCCGCGACGGACACCACTGTGGGTGGCATCTCGATCCTGTACACGGGAACGGCAACGGGTGCGATGGGGACGCTGACCTACACACCTGGTCTCGCGCAGCGTTCGGCGAGCGCGGTGTTCAAGTCGACCGACTCGATCTCGGGCTACCTGACGTCGGCCGAGACCGCACGCAAGTCGCAACGTGACCTGATCAACCGCCAGATCGCGACGATGGAGCAACGCCTCACGAGCTACGAGAATCGTCTGAAACGTCAGTTCGCTCAGCTCGAGACCGCACTTTCCGATCTGAAATCGCAGCAGAGCTACCTGAACGGGCAACTCGCGCAGCTCGCATGAGCCGCATGGATGCAGCGAATCGAAGGCGGGGATGGAACCCATGGTGATCGCCCGAGGCAACGGCAGCCCGTACGCGTCCGATCGTCGCGGACCGCGCGACAACCCGTACCTGCGCGACAGCGTCGAAACTGCGTCACCAGGTCGACTGCTCGTGATGCTCTACGACCGTCTCGCCATGGATCTCGAACGGGCCGAGGCCGCGTGCACCAACGGAGACGTTCAAGTCGCGCACGACACCTTGCTCCACGCGCAAGAAATCCTCGCCGAGTTGCACGCCTCACTCGACCATGACGCGTGGGCGCCGGCCGCCGGGCTCGCGCACGTCTACGAGTTCATGATCGGCGAACTCTGCGCCGCGAACATGCACAAGGACTCGTCTCGGGTGATCAACGTGCGCCGTGTTCTGGCGCCGCTGCACTCGGCGTGGCGCGACGCGGCCGGTGTTGTCGACCCGCCGGTCGTGCAGAAGATCGGTGCGTGATGGCGCAAGCGCAGGCGAGCTCCGAGGCGCGCTGGAGCGACGCACTCGACGCGATGGAGCGTGCGGCACGTGGAGTCGAACACATCGTCGCCGGCTCCGACTACCAACCGTGCGCCATCCCCGACGATCTCGGGCCTCTGCCGGACACGCTTCGCGATCGCGCGTTCGAGGTCAGCGCGACGCTCGAGTCCGGCATCGCCACCGCGGGGAGCCGGTTGGGTGCGATCCGAACCGAGCTCGCCCGACTCGAACCGACACGTCGCACTCGCGCGACACCCGGAGGTCGCGGCACCTTTGAAACCCACGCCTGAATCGACGGCAGTTCGACGAACCGGGCGAGCACGACGAACACGACGACCACGGCGAACTCAGGGCGCGGTCGCGGCTTTCTCATCAGCGGCGAGCTTGATCGTGGCATCGAGCGCCCCGAGGGTCGCGCCGTGGAAGTACAGGATCATCGGTGGTTGTGACGCGTCGGCCACCGGAAACGTCACCGTTGCACGGAACGAATCACCTGCCGCGACGTCGCCGCCGGCCGGCTCGGCGCGGACTGCGTTGGTATCCGTTCCGAGGAGGGCGGGACGTACAGAGAAGAAGCTTGCGAGGTCGTCGACGGCGGCCGCATCGAGCCCAGCGTTGGTGAGGGCCACCGCGACGTCGATGCCATCGACGTCGATCGTCGCGCCGATGACCTCCAGCTCCCATCGTTCGCCGAGTCCGATGCGTTGACCCTGCTCGAACGGGGGCGGCGGGGATTCTTGCGCCGGGGGCGGCGCCGATTCTTGCGCCGGGGACGTCGTGTCACTCTGAACCGTTGACGGCGGCGCCGACTTGTCGTCGTCGGATGAACCGCACGCTCCGCCGATGATGGCGGCAATCAACAGCCCGCTCGTGGTCGCGTACCAACGTCGTCGTTGCATGGAATCGACGATACGGAATCGCAGCGGTTCGCCGTGATCTCGGGCGAAAGATTTCATTTCCCTGTTGCCTCACCGTTACGGACCTCGGACACGCAGCGCGATCGGGCCCGGCGAACAAGTCGCCGGGCCCGAACTGGTCCTGGCGCAGCGGCGCCAGGGATGTGTGGTGGTGATGGTCGTGGCTACAGGTCGGCCGGATTGCGACGGCAGTAGCTGTTGATCGTCACGCCACCGCCGGTCGCTGCCAACGGCAGCGGGGTGATGCCGTAGGCGATCAAGATGTTCCTCGCCAGGTTGCGGCAGAGGAACCCGCCGCCGGCGTTGTCGACCCCGGCGAAGCGCTTCGCCGAGCTGTACCGCGGCGAACCGGTCTTCAGGACGTTGTAGACGTAGCGAGTCCCCAAGAACCGACCTGCTGGCGCTTCCTTGATTGTTGCGAGGTTCGGCGTGACGTTGTTGATGAGGTTCAGCACGACCCCCGCCCGGCGGTCCGGCACCAAGAAGTTCTCGGCCGCGTTCCACTGGCCGTACGAGAACGGCAGGATCGCGCCCTGCCTGTTCGCGGCAGCGACACCGCGTGCGTCATGCTCCTGCAGGAAGGTCGACTTGTTTGCGGCGTTGCAGTTCTGGTCGATCGTCGCACCGTTCAGGATCTTGGAGTTCCAGAACGAGTACGTACCGGATTGCGTCTGCGGTGCGTACTTCTTGATCGGGACGTTGGCACCGCCTACCTGGCTCCAGTTCGAGACGATCGGGAGTCCGGTCACCGCGTTGCAGGTGTAAATGTTGATCAGCTGCTGTTGCGTCAAGTTGTTCGGCGGCGCAGCACCCGGGAACTTCGCCCAGGTGAGTGCGTCGAGTCCGTAGGCGAAGAACTCGAGTGACGCGGCGTCGGTCGCCTTGCGGCCGCGCGACGAGCGCGCCAGGTCGAAACAACCATCCGTGTCGGCGGTCAAGGCGCTGATGCCCGCGCTCGAGCCGTCCGGGGGCAGGTTGCCGAGCTTGTAGACCTTCTCCACGCAAGCGCCTTCGGCGGGGACGACCGTGCCGGCGCTGAACGGCGCGGTGACAACCGGCGCGACGTTGATGAGCCGGTCTTTGGTTGCCTCAATGTTGATCACGTTGTCGACGTTGTAGGCGTCGGAGAGACCGTTCATCACGAAGTACACGGTGTCCGATCCGACCGCTGCGAGGACCGCGCCTGGGTTGGCGGGCGGCGGCACGGCACCGGCCGGAGTTGGCGCCAGCATCCCCGCTGCCATCGTCACGCCGAGCCCGGCCGTGAGACCGAGCAAGAGCTTGTTACGTTTCACATCGTTTCCTCCATGCCGCCCCCTTGGCGACTGGGTCCATCAGACCCCATCGAGGTGAACGACAAACCTTCCCGAGGGAGCGAGAACGTGACATCGACGCAACGGTTGGGGGTCGCGAAGTGCGGTCGAGCGTCAACATAAGTCTCCCCAGGTCACAGGGGCTGACTGCACCCGACAGCACGACTCCTACAAGCTCGACGGGAGCAGGCGCGCGGCTTGGTCGAACACCATCCAGCACGCCGCGCCAATCGTGGGCACGCCGACGACCCACGTACAACCTGCGAGCCAGTGCCGGCGCAGCCACACGAGCGCGACAGAAACCGTGAGCAAGAGCTGCAACGCAAACACGAACGGCACCCAGCCGCGACGATCACCGACGAGGCCGAGTTCGGCTGGCCGGGGGGCGATGGTCGACGGCGAAAACCCCTGCGGGCGACCTCGCAATTCGGCGATGACGACGAAGCGTTGCTGCGCCGACCAATCCGATCCCGCGGTCATGAGCGTGAGCGTGTTTCGTCGCGCCCGCGTCGCGAACACCGTCGCGTCGTTTGCTGCAGCAAGCACGGCATCGCGAACGACATACGTGAACGTTCCGAGCCCACCTCGAACACGAATGACTTCACCGACTGCGAGCCGATCAAGATCGCGCAACGGCGCCCCGAAGCTCGAGCGCCGGCCGATGATGACCACGTTGCCGTATTGCCCGGGAAGCGGTGACGCGGGTAGATGCCCCGGACCTCGCATCGTGTCGTCGGGTCGGGTGCCCTCGACGACGATCTGATCAACGCCGATCGACGGGATCTCGAGTTCCGCAACGGGAGCACCCGGAGCGACTTCGCGAACGCCCACGATGTTTCCGCTGCCATCAAGTGCGAACTGAGGATCGAGGGCAACGGCGGCCGCCGCGGCGCGGAACTCCCTCCGCAACGTTCGCTGCTCGCGCTCATGGATCCGGTCGCTGCCGATCGTGAAGTACCCCGCGAAGCCAACGATGCCGACGATGACCAGCAACAGCGCCTCGTTGATTACACGCGCGATTCCGGGCTCGCTCGTCCGCATATCGGTCGCTTGCTCAGAATCGACTCGTCGCGCCGATTCGTCGTAGAGGACCTCGACCGCATCGCTATCAGGCCGCTCGAAATGAACGAGGGTCATGGTTCGCGCCGCGCCGGCACGACCCGGGATCGCCGGATCGCCAGCCACGCGCCAAGCCCGAATCGAAGCGCTGCCGACACGGCCGCGATCACGAGGAGGGCAGGGAACACCCAGTTGGTCGCGCTCGGGGTGACCGCGGCGACCGGCTGCCATTCCGGCGCCAACGGCTCGGCCGTCGTCGAGGTCGGGGCGTCCGATTTGGGCGGTACCGACACGGGGCTTGTGGTCCCCGCCTCGAAACCGCCGCCGATCGACGAACAACAACTCGAGGAGAACACGGGCGGTGGCGGCAGGGTCGACGGCGGCGCTGTCGTGGTTGTCGTGGTCGGAACCACACCTGACTCGGCGATCTGCTCGGCGACCTCGAGCGTGCGTTCGCGCAGCACCTCCGGAAGCGGGGTCACGCCATCATGCAAATCAGACTGGCCGTCGCCGACCGCGAACCGCAGCGTTGATGCGATCGCACGGGCGGTCAGGGGCGTCGTGGTCCCGAGGGCCACCATCGCGTGGTCGACCTTCGTCAGCGGGTATGCCGCTGCGTCGCGGGCATCGACTTCGGGACCCCAAAACCCGTCGTCGTCAGGCGCGAGCGCCTCGAAGGCAGCGAGCAGAGACGCGTCATCGGGCGCGACCGCAGCACCGGCCGCGTTGACGAGCCGCGCCATCGGGAGTTCGAATCGCTCCGCCGTCGGGCGATCGAGGATCCCGATGATCCCTTGCACTGACGGTCGCGTCACGCCGCTGTCCGCCGGTCGTACGCCGTAGAACGTCCGCAACGCGACTTCGTGCTGGCCTTGCCGCGGCTGATACGCAGTGTCACCGGATGCATTCTCGAACGCATCAACCGGGTACGGGTAGTTCTCGTAGGCGGGCTGCACCGCTGGGGTGTCGTCGCCGGCAAGGAACCGTCGCGCAGCAGCGTCGGTCGCGATCCAACTCGTCACGATCCGCGTGTCGGCGTTGCGCTCGGCTCGCAACAACGGCGGCGCGAGTCCGAGGCTCGGCCAGTCGTGTCCGGGATTGAGCGACTGAAACTCCGGGTCGTTAAAGAAGTCGAGCAACTCGGTGTTCGTGATCAAACGGGCAACCAGGCGTGGAGAAAGGGTCAGGTCGGTGATTCGCTCGTTCGTCACGGGGTCGATGATGAAGTAGCCGAGTGTGATCGCGTTCAAGTTCACCGGCGCGTAGACAATTTCGGGCGAGTCGGGAACCGAGGCGATCTCGTCGGGCGTGGCTGCAAGCGAGGTCACACCGACGTCGACCTGACCGGCGAGGAGACTGGCACGGGCGTTGTTCGACGAGGTCTCCGTGTAGTCGATGATCAGCCGATCCTTCGCTACGCACCGGTCGGCCGCCCAGGCGTAGAAGAGCTCGGCCGAAGATGCCTCCCCTTCGATCCGTACGTCGAAGTCGTCGACAGGAGGACAGTCGATCGGCGAGGCGGCGAACTCGAGCGGGATCACGTGGGCCCCAGGCGGGAGCTCGTCGTCACTGAAGGAATTGCCCGACTCGAACACCAACAGCGAACAGGCCCTCGCTTCTCCGCACCCGAGTGCCGGCAGACGGGTTCCGTCGCGCACTTCGAAGAACGCGCTCCCCGTTCCGTCGGGCCCGGTGAAACCGGTGAAGACCGCGTTGCCTTGGGCAGAACTCGGGAAAGGATCGTCGAGCGCGCAATCGCTCAGCCGAGTCGGTGCTCTCGAGCACTGATAGGCGAACACCGCGTGGTTGCCGAGTTCGTCAGTCGGAGTGAAGCCCGACCAACTGATCTGAACGACCTGATTGCGCAACTCCGTGGAAGGTTCCGCTCCGGCCGACGGCAGCTCCTGCGCGACGGCCCGCGAAGCGATCGGATCGGCTGTCATGACAGCTGAGCTGAGTGCACAGGTCGCCACGAACGCGCCCGCCAAGCGGGCGGTGACTCGTCGACTTCCAGTGCCACGACGGACGGACGGCGCGACGGCAACGCCCTCGACGGGAGGCATGGGCCGATGCTTTCAGAGGCCCGAGGAGTGCGGAGCGCTGGGGCGGATGAGTTCACCGGGAGTTCAGGTGAGCGTCACCGTCGTGCCAGGTCGATCGAGTGGAGTTGTGCCCGTGACCGACAGCGACGCAAGCGGCGAGCACGTCATTCAGGTCGTGACTCACCGCTCGAGAGGTGATCGGCTGTACCGCTCGGTTGTGCGCAGCGCAGGCGCCAGCACACTCGTGCTGATGCTCGCGATCGGTGTATTTCTCACATTCCGCGCGGCTCCCGCGTTCCGGCACGCGGGTTGGTCGTTCTTCACAGAGACAGCATGGACACCGACACCAACCGGCGGACGCTTTGGCGTGGCCGCGCTGCTACTCGGCACGGCGCTGATCGCTGCCGTCGCGATGGTGATCGCGATACCCGTCGCGATCGGGACGGCGCTGTTCATCAGCGAGTACAGCCCGTCGTGGCTGCGCCGGCCGCTCACTTCATTGATCGATCTTCTCGCCGCCATCCCGAGTTTGATCTTCGGCATCTGGGGCGCGACCGTGCTGCAAGGCAAGGTCGTGCATGTGAGCAAGTTCCTCCATGATCACTTCGGCTGGTTTCCGCCGTTTCGCGTGAGCACCGTCGCGATCGATGGAGTCGATGCGGCGCCGACGCTCGGCGACTACGCCGCGTCGACCTTCCTCGCCGGGATCGTCGTCGCGCTCATGGTCCTCCCGCTCGCCACCGCGGTCATGCGTGAGGTCTTCGCGCAGGCTCCGGCTGGAGAAAAGGAAGGCGCGCTAGCCCTCGGCGGGACCCGCTGGGGCGTCATCAGGAATGTCGTATTGCCCTTCGGTCGCGGCGGAATCGTCGGCGGATCGATGCTCGCCCTGGGACGCGCGCTCGGCGAAACGGTTGCCGTCGCCCTGATCATCAACCCGCGTACCGATGTTCACGACCTACTCCAGATCCTGCGGTCGGCTGGCAACTCGATTGCCGCGCTGATCGCCAACGGATGGGCCGAAGGGCTCGAGGGAATGACCCTGAACGCGATGATGGCCGCGGGCCTCGTCCTGTTCGGCGTCACGCTCGTCGTGAACACCTTCGCATCAGTGGTCGTCGCGCGGTCCCGGTCCGGCGGAGCAACGGAGATCTGATGTCGGTGCTGGATCTCACGTCGATCGAGGAACTCGATCGACCACCGATCGACATCCGGCGTGTCGATCCCGATGTTGTTCGCACGTATCTCGGCGGGGCCGTCGCCTCGTTCGCCGCGACTTGGCTGATCTGCTTCCAGCTGACCTCGATGTCTGGGTGGGTGGGGTTCACCGCGATCTTCGCGCTCGTCACGTTGATCTTGGTCTGGGTACTCGCCTACCTGCAATGGGGGCGCGTCCTCGCCGCCGACCACGCTGCTCGAGTGCTGATCGGCATGACCGCAGCGATCGCAGTCGCGCCACTCGTATGGATCGTCGCGACGGTGGCAGCCCGCGGCTGGCACGCGCTGAGCATCGCGTTCTGGACGAAGGACCTTCGCTTCGCCGGGCCGCAAGATCCGTTCGACGCAGGTGGTGTCGCGCACTCGATCGTCGGAACGCTCGAGGTGGTCGGGATCGCGATGTTGATTTCAGTGCCGCTCGGTGTGACGAGCGCGGTATTCCTCAACGAGATCGGCGGCAGCTTGGCGCGACTCGTACGAATGCTCACCGATGCGATGAGCGCGGTTCCCTCGATCGTCGCCGGGCTGTTTGTGTTCGCGGTGTTCATCCAGTCCGACATGCTTCCACAGAGCGGGTTCGCGGCCGCGATCGCCCTGTCGCTGCTCATGCTCCCGACGATCACGAGAACCACCGAGGTGGTTCTACGCCTCGTTCCCGGTGGCCTGCGCGAAGCGTCGCTCGCGCTCGGTGGGAGCGAGTGGCGAACCACCAGGAACGTCGTGCTTCCGACGGCGCGCGCCGGGATCGTTACTGCGGTGATCCTCGGGATCGCGCGTGTCATCGGCGAGACCGCCCCGTTGATCCTCACGATGCTCGGCGCGCAGATCTTCAACGCGAACCCCTTCTCGACCGACAAGCAGGACGCGCTGCCCCTGTTCGTGTGGAACCAGGTCAAGCTCGCCACAGGGTCCGAAGGCGTGGCACTTCAACGAGCTTGGAGCGGTGCCTTCGTACTGATGGTCCTCGTGCTCGCACTCTTCGTCGCGGCGCGGCTGCTCGGAACGGGCCGAACCCGCCAGCGCAGTTCTCGCCGTCACGAGCGCTCGATGCGCGCCCGCCGTGTTCGAACCGTGCATCCAGAAAAGGAACGCCCATGACGCTGCTCGATGACCAGCGGCTCGACCGTCCTGTCGAGTCACGACCACTGAACACCCTCACGGCCAGGTCGGTATCGGCATGGTTTGGGAGCCACAAGGTGCTCGAACGTGTCGACCTCGAGATGAGGGCGAGAGAGGTGACCGCGCTCATCGGGCCTTCCGGGTGCGGCAAATCGACATTCCTCCGCATCCTGAACCGGATGCACGAACTCGTGCCTTCCGCCTCGCTCGCCGGGAACGTCTCACTCGACGGCCGCGACATCTACCGGCACGACCTCCCCGTCACCGAGATCCGCCGTCGAATCGGAATGGTGTTCCAGAAGCCGAATCCTTTCCCCGCGATGACCGTTGCCGAGAACGTGGTCGCCGGGCTGCGGCTCTGCGGACGCCGGATCACGCGTGCCGAACGCGACGACGTGACCGAAGCGTGCCTCCGGCGCGCAGGGCTGTGGAGCGAGGTGCGCACTCGCCTCGACGCGAACGGTGGAGCGTTGTCTGGAGGTCAGCAGCAACGCCTGTGCATCGCTCGCGCTCTGGCAGTTCAGCCCGACGTACTCCTGATGGACGAACCCTGTTCGGCGCTCGATCCGACCTCGACGCGAAGGATCGAGGAGACGATCGCCGAACTCCGCGAGGAGATCACGATCGTCATCGTGACGCACAACATGCAGCAAGCGCATCGTGTCTCAGATCAGTGTGCATTCTTTCTCGCCGGTGAACACGAACCCGGTCGAATCGTCGAGGCCGGCGCGACCGCGAAGATCTTCTCGTCGCCCGACGATCCACGGACGCTCGACTACGTGAACGGCCGGTTCGGATGAAGGCCATATTGCAGTCGCGTCGAAGCGCGGAATCACGTGCACGCGCACAACTCGCTCGGCGGGCGATGCCTCGCCGTACGGCGTGCGCCTCGCTCGTGGTCGCCGCCGTGGTCGCGACCGTTGTTCACACTTCGGTATCCACCCGACCCGCCATGGCGGCGGTCACGATCAACGGCGCTGGTTCGACGTGGAGCCAGATCGCCGTGGATCAGTGGCGCGCCGACGTCGCACGTCAAGGGCTGAGCATCAACTACCAGGGGACGGGCTCGACATCGGGACGCGTCTTCTACTACTCGGACCAAGTGGACTTCGCAGTGTCAGAGATCCCGTTCCAGTCGCAGTATCGGGATGCCACGGGAACGGTCGCTGTGAACGAGGTCGAGAAGGCGTCGCACCGCCCGTATACGTACCTGCCGATCGTGGCGGGAGGTACTTCGTTCATGTATCACCTCGATGTGGCGGGTCGCCGGATCACCGATCTCCGATTGACGCCGGACACGATCGCCAAGATCTTCACTGGATCGGTCCGAGCCTGGAACGACACTGCGATCCAGGCAACGAATCCGAATACGTCACTTCCTGCGCTACCGATCCGGCCAGTCGTACGGGCCGACGGCTCGGGCACGACAGCACAGTTCACCGCCTACATGGCGAGCCAAACTCCAGACGTGTGGAACTCGTTCTGCGCCCGTATCGGACTCACGAACCCATGTCCCGCAACTTCGCTCTACCCGGAATTCGAGGGGAGCGTGGCGCAACCGCTGTCCGACGGCGTCGCGAACTTCGTGTCGGCCTCCTACAACAACGGCACGATCACCTACGTCGAGTACGGATACGCGAAACAACGCGGGTTCCCCGTCGCCTCAGTGCGCAACCGCGCCGGCTACTTCACGCAACCAACCGCACTCAACGTCGCGATCGCGTTGCAGGGTGCGCAGTTCAATGCCGACGGAACTCAGAACCTGGGTGGCGTGTACACCTTTGGCGATCCGAACGCCTATCCGGTATCGAGCTACTCGTACATGATCGCCCCGACTTCCGAGGCTGCCCCGTTCACGCGCGACAAAGGTGAGGCGCTCGGGCGCTTCATCCTGTACTTCGTTTGTGCCGGTCAACAGAAGGCCGAGCAACTCGGTTACTCGCCGTTGCCACGCAACCTCGTCGCCAACGCCTTCGATGCGATCCGCAGGATTCCCGGCGCGCCGGCACCGCCAGCGCTTGAGGCGAGCGCGTGCGCGAATCCGACACTTGCATCGGACTGGCCTCCTCGCAACGTCCCTCCTCCGAACCCTTCCCCGACGACGACGCCCGCGACGACACCGGGCGGTGGCCAGGCGGCTGACCCGAGCGCCGGAACCGCTCCAGGAACACGAGATGCTGCGGGGGCAGGCACGGACGACGGGGCGTTGGCCTCAGGTGCTGTCGTCGAACTACCGGGTGGTCGCATCGAACAAGTCGCGGCGTCGGCACCGCTCGAACTCGGACCGGTCGACGACGGAATCCCCAAGGGTGTGCCTGTGCTCGCGGCGGGCTTGGTGTTGGCGATCACTATCGCTCCGCCGTTGCTCAGCCAGACGTTCCGCAAGCGTCGGCGACATCTTCCCCCCGTGTGACGGCGGCGCGCCCCTCAGCCACCGAGCCCGAGGTTGGTGAGCGCGCGAGAACGTGACGCTCGATGTCGTCCACGATGGGCCGCACGTCCTCGACGGCGAGACCTGTTCGCGCCGACATGGCGGCGAGAGCGCGAACCGTGGTGAACCTGGGGCTTCTTCCCGTCACCGCCAAATCACAACTGTCACGTTGATCGACACCACTGATCAACGAGGCATGAAGTGCGCGATCAGTGTGGCCGGCGTCGTTGTCGTGGTCCATCTCCGCTCCTAAGGTGCCCAATCGCCCAATCGCCCAGCCGATCACGCCCGATCGCAACTCGAGGTTTCGCTCGCCCATGTCGTTCTCGCAAGCCCGCCTTCGTCGCCGCATCGGCATCGGCGCGATCGCGCTCATGGTGGTGCCGTTGCTTCGCACCGACCCGGCCGACGCGGTCGCACCGTTCGACGGAACCGCACCAACGCGCGCGGCCGCGAGTTGCTTCGAGATCAAACAACTTCACCCCGCGAGCGCCGACGGCATCTACTGGCTGCTGACGCCGCGGCTCGAGACTCCGACACAGTTCTACTGCGACATGACGACCGACGGCGGCGGCTGGGTGTTGATCGGTCGCGGCCGAGAAGGGTGGACGTTCAATCCGAATGGCCAACGCTCCACCGGATCGGTGCGCGGGCAGATCACCGGGACCGCGGCGTTCGCGCCCGCGGCGCTGTCGACCAAGGTCATCGACGGTCTTCTCGGCGGCGGCAGCGTTCGCGACCTCACCGACGGCGTACGTATCCGCCGCGCCCTCGATCTCACGGGCAGCACCTATCAAGAGGTCAGGTTGCACCTGCGCGACCTCGGTTCGTGGAGTTGGGCTTTCGGTGGAGGGCATCGGTTACGGGCCGCGAGTTTCGGCGCGACCGTCAACGATCCGCTGCCGTCGTCGTTCACGACGCGCAGGCTCACCAATCTCAACCCCCAGCACGTCGACCGCATGACGATGTACGCCGAGACGAAGCACAACGTGAAGGGCGGTTTCGCGTACGGCGCGTCGGTGCGTGGCGTCAACTCGTCGACGTCCTACCTATGGGAGTACACGACCGAGGGCTCGGCGATCCCGTTCTCTCAGATGTGGTTGCGACCCACGGTCACGCAGGCGAGCGCAGGCTTCGCGCCGATCGCTGAATCAGGTCTTCCGGCCGTCGCCCAACGACCGCTTCCGGTGAACCGCTCGGCGGCGATGCCGTGGGGCGTGAGCGGGCTCAATGTCGGCACGGGAGTACCGACCCTCAAGTCGTTCGTCACCAGCTTCGCCGAGACGAACAACGTCGTGTTCGTCGGCGGCAAGTTCACGCAGGTACAACAAGGCGCGGCCGGTACACCCGTGGCGCAGCCCTACCTCGCAGCGTTCGATCGCGCGACCGGCGAGTGGATCAGCAGTTTCCGTCCGGCGTTGAACGGTGCGGTGTGGTCGCTTCGGGTCACGCCACAAGGCCGCTTGATGGTCGGCGGCGAGTTCAACACGGTCAATGGGCAGAGTCGCACCGGACTCGTCGCGCTCGACCCTGCAACGGGCGCGATCGACGCGACGTGGGGCGGCGCGGTGCTCGCCATCGGTCTCGACACGTTCTCGTTTGTGAAGTCGATGGACGTCGAGGGCAACTGGCTCTACGTGACGGGCAAGTTCAATCAGATTTCCGGCGTGAATCCCGTGCGGCAGTACTCGGCTGGTCGGCTCGCCCGCTTCGCGCTCACGAACGGTCAACCCGATGTCAACTGGCGGCCTCGCATCGACGGGCTGGCCTATGAGATCGACGCGAGCGTGCAGGGTGACCGCACCTGGATCGCCGGCTACTTCCTCACTGTGAACGGCAACCCGCGGCGGCGAGTCACCGCGCTCGACACCGTCACCGGGGCCGAGATCCCCGGGCTCGAACCTCTGCAATCGGCATGGACGAGCGATGCGCCCGACCACCAGCAGACGATCCTCGAACAGGGTGCGTTCACCTACTTCGGAGGTTCGCAACACGCCCTGCATCAGGCGGATCGCGCTGACATGGCGCTCCTGCGACCGTTCCAGACGTTCAACGGCGGCGACTTCCAGACACTCGGCTACGACCAGGGCACGGTGTTCGCCTCGTGCCACTGCGACACCTGGCGGACATGGCGCTACGCCGACGTCAACAAGCGCGTGAGCGACGAACCCGGCCTCTCGACCTATACACGCGTTGATCCGATCAACTTCATCGGTGCGTGGGACGCGACCAGCTTCGACCCGGTCCCCGACTTCCATCCCGAGATCGGTTCGGTTTACGGCACCGGTGTCTGGGACCACTTCGTCGACAGTGCCGGGTGCACGTGGCTCGGCGGCGATCTTCGCCCCGGGCGCGAGGCGCAGTCGACCTGGCTGAGCGGATTTTCCAAACACTGCCCGCGCGACTCGATCGCGCCGGCCGCGCCGGTCGTGAGCGTCAACCGTCCGTCCTCGCGCGCCGTCGTGCTCAGCTGGACAGCCGTCAGCGACGATCGTGCCGGCACGATCACGTACGAGATCCTCGAGGTCGACCGCGTCATCGCGACCACCACCGCGACGAGTTACACGCGTTTCCCGGTCGACGGCCCGGCACAGCTGTTCGTGCGTGCCGTCGATGCCGCCGGCAACCGCTCGGCGACGACGGCCGTCATTCACTGACCCGAACGAGACGCGGCAACGCTCTGGGCCAACGCTCGGTCAGCTCTCTGGGTCAACGCTCCGGGCCGACTCTGTTGGTCGGATCGGTATCTGGGGAAGCCGGTTCGGGGGTAGAAGCTGTGGGTTTGGTGTGGTCAACTGCCGCGGTGGATCCCCACCCGGCTTCGGCGTACCTCGCCTTTGCGAGCGCGACCGAGCTCGCCTCCGAGCTCGCCTCCGGATCGACGACCTCGGTCGACCTCGTCGCCGGACTCCTCGGCCGCATCGATGCCGTCGATCGGCCCGGCCCGCCACACTCCGGCCCGCCACACTCCGACCAGCTCGAGTTGCGGTCGCTGCTCGCGCTTGCACGCGACGCGCTCGACATCGCCGCGGCCCGTGACGCCGAACGCCGCGCCGGTCAAGTGCGCGGCCCGCTGCACGGCATCCCGATCCTCGTCAAGGACAACATCGAAACCGTCGGGCTCCCCGGGAGCGCGGGGTCGCTCGCACTCGCTGGTCGACCTGTCGCCCGAGACGCTCCGGTCGTCGCCACGCTGCGCGACGCGGGCGCGATCGTGCTCGGAGCGACGAACCTGTCCGAGTGGGCCAACATCCGCTCCGAGCGCTCGACGAGTGGGTGGTCTGCGCTCGGTGGACTCACCGCGAACCCGTGGTCGCTCGGACACAGCGCGGGCGGGTCGTCGTCGGGCAGCGGCGCGGCGATCGCGGCCGGCCTCGCCCCACTCGCGCTGGGAACCGAGACCGACGGTTCCATCACCTGCCCGGCATCGCTCAACGGGTGCGCAGGCCTGAAGCCGACGGTCGGGATGCTGAGCCGCGCCGGGATCGTGCCAGTGACGCACGACCAAGATTCGCCGGGCCCGTTGGCGCGCAACGTCGTCGATCTCGCGACGATGCTCGACGCAATGACCGCAACAAATCGACACGCCGCGGTCCGCGCCGGCCACGACCCCGCCTTCACCGTTGCGGCGGTCGCGCGCGGTTGGTCGAGTGGTCACGCAGCCACCGACGATTGCTTCGAGCGCGTCATCGAACGACTCGGCTCGGCCGGGATGACCGTCGTCGACGTCGAGGTCGCCGACCCCGCCGAGGTCATCGAAGACGAGTTCGCCGCGATCCTGCACGCGCTGGGCGACGACCTCACCGGCTACCTCGCCGCGCGCCCAGGCACCGGTGTGCGCTCGCTCGCCGACGTCGTCGACTTCAACCGGAGTCACGCCGAGACGGAACTCGAGCACTTCGGGCAGGACCTGTTCGAGCGAGCACTCGCGCTTGGTGGCCGTGGCGCGCCGGGCTACACCGCGGCCCGTGGACGCGCGTTGCACTGGGCTCGAAGCTGCCTCGATGCCGCTCTCCCGCCAGAGGGTGCGGGGGCGGTCCTGCTGGCACCGACCTACGCCCCGGCGTGGCCGGCCGACCTCGCTCACGGCGACCCACACGACGATCTCGGTGGGGCTTCCACGCACGCCGCGGCAATCGCCGGTTGGCCGATCCTCACGATTCCGATGGGCTTCGTCACCGGCCTTCCCGTCGGTTTGGCCGTGATCGGTCGGCCGTTCACCGAACCGCGCCTCCTGGCGATCGGTGCCGCGATCGAAGCCGTGATCGGTCTCGCCGGCACGAGCGCGTCGCAGCCTTCGTGGCGATCTCGCAACGCCCCCGATTCGGCATGACGAACCAGACCTCAATCATTTGATGAACTCTCGTTGACACTGAGCACAGTGTCGGGCTGGCGTTGCGCGCACACCGTGAGGGTCGTTGCACCGAGGGTCGCCTCACCGTAGGGTGCGAACGCCAGGTCCCGTCATCTTCCGGACCGGCACGCCCAGCCAACCCAGCCAACCCCAGAGCCGACTCGGCCAGCCCCCGAGGACCTCAACATGGCGCTTCGTCGCCTTGGTTTGTCGCGTCGTTCGCCGCGTCGTGCGTCGCGTCGTCTTCAGCGTCGTCTTCGTCCCTCGTCGGTCGCGTTCGCGATCGTCGCGGTGTCGCTGCTCACGTTGACCCGACTCGACCAGGCCGATGCCGTCGCGCCGCTCGACGGCACCTCCCCCGAGCGCGCCGCGGCGTCGTGCTTCGAGATCAAGCGATTGCATCCTGAGAGCCGCGACGGAACCTACTGGTTGCTCACACCCCAGCTCGTGGCCCCGGGCGAGTTCTACTGCGACATGACGACGGGCGGCGGCGGCTGGGTGCTGATCGGACGCGGGCGCGAGGGCTGGACCTTCAACCCGAACGGGCAACGCAACGCCTCGGTGGTCGCGCCGATCGACGGGCCGGCCGCCTTTGCACCCGCCGCGCTCTCCACCAAGGTCGTCGACGGCCTGTTGGGCGGGGGATCGGTCAAAGGCTTGTACGACGGTGTCCGCATCCGGCGCGCGCTCGACGTCGCGGGTACTCGATGGCAGGAAGTTCGGCTGCAGTTCCGCGACCTGACCTCGTGGAGTTGGGCGTTCGGGGGCGGTCACCGGCTCCGCGCAACGAGATTCGGCATGACGGTCGACGATCCGCTGCCGTCGACCTTCACGACACGTGGCCTGCGGACCCTCAACCCGAACTCCGTCGATCAGATGATCGTCTACGCCGAACGCCGCCACAACCTCCAGGCCGGTTTCGCCTTCGGCAACGCGATCCGAGGTACCAGCGCGGCCGACTCGAATCTGTGGGAGTTCACCGACGAGGGTGCCGCCATCCCGTTCGCGCAGGTCTGGATCCGACCAGTCCTGTTCCAGTCGAACGCCGGCTTCACCACCGTCCCCGACTCCGGCCTGCCGGCATCGGTTCAGCCCCCGCTCGCCGTCAGCCGCTCCGCGATCATGCCGTGGGGCGTCACCGGTCTCGACGTCGGGTCGGGCGTCCCGACCCTCAAGTCATTCGTGACCAGCTTCGCCGAGATGAACCGGACGGTCTTCGTCGGCGGCAAGTTCCTCCACGTCCAAAAAGGTGCGGCAGGGCCACCCGTCACCCAGCCGTATCTCGCCGCGTTCTCGCGCGACACAGGTGAATGGATCAGCGCGTTCCGCCCCGTGTTGAACGCACCGGTGTGGTCGCTCCAAGTCGCGCAGGGGCGCTTGCTCGTCGGCGGTGAGTTCACGAGAGTCAACGGAACCGCGCGCCCGTCGCTCGTCGCGCTCGATCCGTTGAGCGGCGCGCTCGACGGGTCGTGGGGCGGCGGGGTGATCTCGACCGGGACGGACTCGTTCTCCTTCGTGAAGGCGATGGACGTGCACGGTGGTTGGCTGTACGTCACGGGCAAGTTCAACCAGATCGTCCGTACTAGTTCCACCACGCAGTACTGGGCATCGCGGCTCGCACGCTTCGCGGTGGCGGACGGTCGACCCGACCCGAACTGGCGACCCCGCATCGACGGCCTCGCCTACGACATCGATGTAAGTACCCAGGGCGACCGCGTCTGGCTCGCCGGATACTTCCTCAACGTCAACAGCAACGCTCGTCGACGCGTCACCGCACTCGACACCTCCATCGGCGCGGAGGTCAACGGTCTCGAGCCGCTCGTGCCGACGTCCGCCACCGACCCAGCCGATTACCAGCAAGCGGTGCTGGAGTCGGGCGCCTTTACGTTCATCGGCGGTTCGCAACACGACGTCCAGCAAACCTCGCGCTCCACCATGAGCCTGCTGCGGCCGTTCCAGACTTGGCAGGGGGGCGACTTCCAGGCGCTCGGCTCGCGCGACGGTGTCGTGTACGCGGCCTGCCATTGCGCGACGTGGCGATCGTGGCGTTACGGCGACGTCAACTCGCGGGTCATCGAGGAGCCGGGGCGCTCGACGTACACGCGCGTCGACCCGATCAATTATGTCGGGGCGTGGAGCAGCACGACGTTCGCGCCGGTGAGTGACTTCCATCCCGACATCGGCTCCGTGTACGGCACCGGGGTCTGGAGGATCTTCTTCGACGGCGCCGGATGCATGTGGCTGGGCGGTGACCTCAAAGCCGGTCGTGAGCTGGGGTCGAACCGTTGGCTGAGCGGCTTCTCGAAGCACTGCCCGCGCGACGGCGTCGCGCCACCGCGGCCGCTCGTGTCGACGAGCCGGCCGTCACCGGGCACGTTGCGTCTCTCGTGGCCGTCCGTGAACGACGACCGCGCGGGTTCGGTGTCGTACGAGATCCTTGAGGACGACCGCGTCATCGCCACGACCGCGTCGACGACCACGACCGTGGGCGTCGACGCGTCCACGCGGTTGTTCGTCCGTGCGGTCGACGCGGCTGGCAACCGATCGAGCACGACCTCGGTCATTCGCTGACCGAGCGCACCACCCGAAGAGTGACATCTCAGGCTCGACTTGGCGCGATCTGATCACCCCGCGCGCAGACCACGGTGAGTCGCGAACACGCGTGTCGGCAGCGTGGCGACGAGCGGTTCGAGTTGCAGCGCGACCTCGGCCGCGGTCGGGCGGGCCTGCGGATCCTTGTCGATCATCGCGAGCAGCAGTTGCCCGAATCGCGGTGGGACATCGCGGTGCATCGGAATCGGATCGTTGACGAGTTGCGGCCAGCGTTCCTCGGGGACCTCGCTCTTGCTGGCACCCTTGCCGCGAGTGAACGGGGCCTTGCCGACCGCGGCGTGGAACAAGGTCGCGCCGAGACCGAACACGTCGGCGGGAGGGCCGATGACGCCGCGGGTTCGCCGCGCACATTGCTCGGGAGCCATGTAGGCGTCGGTACCAATCGGGTTGCGGAGCGCGGCGGCGTCTTCGAAGGAGCGGGCAATGCTCAAGTCGATCAGGCGCGGTGGCGCGCTCATCACGATGTTGCTCGGCTTCACGTCGAGGTGGCCATCTCGCGGTTCTTCAGGTAGTGCAGCGCCGACGCGACGTGGAGTGCGAGCGGCAAGAGTTGCTCCATCGGCAGGAAACCGTGGCTCTTCACGAGCCGTCGGAGCGTGTCGCCCTCGAGGTGCTCCAACAAGATGTGCGGATACGCCGTGTCGAGATCAGCTCCGAAGGTGCGGACCAGCATCGGGTGCGCGAGCCGCTCGAGCACGAGCGACTCGCGCAGCATCTCGCGGCGGGCGCGCTCGTCGTCCATGCGGTTGGGGCGGAGCAGCTTGGCGACCATCAGCGCGTGAAGCCAGTCGTCCCATACGAGGTACACCTCGTACATGCTCCCGCCGCCGAGCCGTTTGAACACGGTTCGGCCCGCGAAGATCTCGGTCCCGGCGTCGAGCTTCCACGATGTCGACTCGCGTTCGCGGTCGGCGTCACGCGGCGGCTCCGAGCCCGGCGCAGGTTCGCCAACCTCGCCGCCGGCACCTGATGCAGCGCCAGCGCCGTCGAGATCGGCGTCGTGTGCGACGCTTCCCGACTGCCCAGCATCTGCGTCGGATGACGCGGCCCAACTGGGAGTGGAGTCGCCGGCCCCCGGAGTGTCACGGAACTTGCGTCGCAACGGCACGTCGAATGCCCCCCGCGGCTGAGCACCGTACGGAGCTTCCCGCACGGCGCTCAGGCATCGAGCAGATATCTGCTGCCGAACCCGGCAGCTGCAATGTCTAGCTGGTGGGACGGGTGCCGTTGCCCGTCCCCGTGCCCGACTGCGCGTCGTCGGCGCCGGTGTTGGACTCGTCGCCCGTCTGGGTTGCGGGTGCCCGGGGTGGTACCCGCAGCGCCCGTCGCCGTCGCCGTCTCGGTGCCGGTCTCAAGACCGTCGGTGCGTGCCGGCGCCAAGACCAGTGCCGGTACCGGTGCGAGAACCGGCGTCGTCAACCGTCAGGGGGTCAGTCGCGGTGCCCGTACACGTCCGCCATCGCTGCACCGGTCGCGGTTGCGGTCACCGTCGCGGGCCCCGCCCCACAGCGCGCTCGGAGGGATTCGAACCCCCAACCTTTTGATCCGTAGTCAAATGCTCTATCCATTGAGCTACGAGCGCCGGGTTTGTGCTCTGACCTGGACTTTCCTCCCGCCAGTCGTGTACCGGGCACCGTACAGGTCGTGACCAGCGTAGGCGGTGGAGTTCCGCGCACAGCGTGGCTGACGTCGGCGATCGCGCGCCAACCCACCGAGCAACGGGCGGGTTCCACATATTCCGCCAGGAAACCGATGGAATGGCGCGATCACCTCGTTTCGCTGTAGAACTCCCCGGTATCTCTCGGATCGATCGGGGCCACGGGCTCGCGGCTGACGCACGCGTGCCCAGGGGGGGCACGCGTCATGCTCTCGATCTCGAACACCGACCCGCTCTGACCGAACAACCTCGGCGCGACAAGAGGCACGCGACAGAACCCTGATCGATCGGGTGCGAGGCGAAGAATTCGCGGCTCGCGGCTCGCGGTCGCGCGCTTGTCGGAGCCTCTGAGCAACGCGTGCCGTCCGTCGAGCGACGAGCGCCGGGCCGGACCAGAATGCGCGGGTGACCTCACCGGGCTATGCGCAGATCGACGGCTTCATGCGCGACGGAGTCGCGCTCGTGCGTGGCCTGCTCGATCGCCGGTTGCTCGAACTCGCCCGGGCGGGTGTGGACGAGGTGCTCGCCAACCCGAGCCCGCTCGCGATCGTGGCGAGCCGCCCGGACGAACCTGTGTTCTTCGAGGACTTCTGCAACTGGGAGCGCATCCCCGAGATCGGCCGCGTCGCAACCCACCCCCACATCGCAGCGGTTGCGACGGCAATGATGCGAAGCACGACCGTGCGCCTGTACCACGACCACGTCCTCGTCAAGGAGATCGGCAGTTCGCAACGCACGCCGTGGCACCAGGATCAGCCGTACTACGACGTCGAGGGCGCCCAGAACATCAGCTTCTGGATCGCGCTCGACGGGGTGCCGATCAGCGCCAGCCTCGAGTGCGTGCGTGGCAGCCATCGCGGTCCGTGGTTGATGCCGCGCACCTTCCTCGACCGCGAGGCACGGTGGTTCCCCGAGGGTTCGCTCGACGAGATCCCCGACTACGCGCCGGGCGACCCGCGGATCGCTCGGTACGCACTCGAAGCTGGCGACGCCATCGCGTTTCACTTCCTGACCGTCCACGGTGCACCCGGTACCACGGCGCGCCGACGAGTCCTCAGCCTGCGCTACCTCGGCGACGACGCACGACACGCGCGGCGCGCCTGGCGCACCTCACCACCGTTCGACGACGTCGCCGCGCAACTCCCGCCCGGTGCAGCGATGGACCACCCCCGCTTCCCGCTCCTCGACACCTGAGCTCGGCATCGGGTCAATCGGTGAACCGGGTCCAGAGGGCGGCGAGGGTGGGATCGGTGCCTGCTTGCGGGAGTGAGTTTCCGCCGTCGACGACGACCGTCTGACCGGTGATGAACGAGGCCCGGTCGCTCGCGAGGAAGGCGATGACTTCGGCGACCTCGTCAGCGGTCGCCATTCGCTGCAGCGGGGTCGACGCGCGGATGGGTTCGAATGTCTCGGGTTCTGCTTGGAACAGCGCGGTGAGCGCCGTGGCGACGAAACCCGGAGCGACACAGTTGACGCGCACCGCCGGTCCGTACTCGAGCGCGCCGCTCTTGGTGAGCGCGACGGTCGCCGCCTTGGCCGCCGAGTAGATCGCCTCGTTGCGCGTCGGGTTGAGGCCCGAGAGGCTCGCAACGTTGACCACCGACCCGCGACCGCGCTCGCGCATGCCGGGGAGCGCGGCGCGCATCGCGAAGAAGACCCCTGAGAAGTTCACGTCGAGCACGCGCCGAAAGGTTGCATCGTCGAGAAGGTGCAGCGGGCGCAGGTCGCCGAGTCCCGCGTTGTTGACGAGCACGTCGATCGAACCCAGTTCGGACTCGGCGCGAGCCACGGCATCGCTGACCGCCCCGGGGTCGGCGACGTTGCAGAGGAGCGACAGCCCGCCGATCTCCATCGCGACATCGCCCGCACCCTCAGCGTCACGGTCGACGACCGCGACCCGCGCCCCGCGCGCCGCAAGCATCCGGGCCGTAGCCGCGCCGATTCCCGCGGCGGCACCGGTGACGAAGGCAGTCCGGCCGGCGAAGTCGCCCTCATTCACAGTTCGACCTCGACGACCGCGCCGTGATCGCGGGTAAGCCAGGCGATGCCGTTGTCGTCGACGTAGCCACGGCCCTGCACGTTGAAGATGCGCAGCGAGTCGTGCCCGATCGGGTAGGGGCCCCAGTGCCAGGTCCCGCGCGCCAGATGCACGACGCTGTAGCGGGGCAGGCGGAACGCACGAATCTGGTCGAAGTCACTCGCCTCGGCGAAGTCGCATCCGGCCGGCGCCACGACGACGTACCCGTCGCCGTCGACGGGCATGAGGGTCTGCGTATGCGTGTCGTGGCGGTTCAGCAGTTCGCAGCGAGCCGCGCCATCCTCGGTGAACGTGATCTCGTCGGTCGTGTGCCCGATGAAGTTGACGTGGCCGTCGTCCCACAAGAACTCGAGGTCACTGCAATCGTGCGCATCACCCTCGTCGCACGGAATCGTCCCGAAGGGCATCCACGACTCGTGCGACACCGTACCGAGTTGCAACCGGAGTTTGTAGGCTGACACAGGCGTCAGTGTACGAAGCCGCGCAGTTGGGTCGCCCGGCCGGAGCACGGAGGTTGCCGTGGACGTTCGTTCGATCGAAGACGTCGCCCCTGTCGTCGAACACAACGGCACCGTTCCCGTGTGGTGGCTCGTGAACCCGCGCGAGATGTTCGAGATCACGCAGGGCGGTCACCTCGAGTTGGTGAGCGAGTTCGAGGTCGCCGGCGGCGGCTACGTCGACCCCCACCACCACCCGACGCACGAGTTCTACTACGTCACCTCGGGCCGAGGAATCATGGAGATCGAAGGCGAGACACGCGAGATCGCGCAGGGCGACCTGGTGCACATCCCGCCGAACGCCGTGCACTCGCTACGTCCTGTGAGCGACCACGCGCCGATCCATTGCTTCTGCTTCGCGGTCGGCGTCCCCGGCGCGGGCGAGATCAACTACCGCGAACACTGACCCGCGTGGGACGCGTTCTGATCACCCGCGTGCTGCCCGGCGGACGCGACAGCCTGGCGGTTCACGACCTCGTCGGCCCCAAGCCCGACGATGCGCCGTACACACACGACGAACTCCTCGAGCTCGCGCCGAGCGTGGATGCGATCGTTTCCCTGTTGACCGACACGATCGATGCATCGATCCTGCACGCCGGTGCCGCCGGTTCGCTGCGACTCGTCGCCAATGTCGCCGTCGGTTACAACAACATCGACACCGCCGCAGCCGCGGACTGCGGCGTGCTCGTCGCGAACACGCCCGGTGTGCTGGACGAGACCACCGCGGACACCGCGTTCCTGTTGATCCTCGCGGCGTCGCGCCTCGCCCACAAGGCCGAGGCCGATCTGCGCGCCGGCGCGTGGCCGGGCTGGGGCATCAACCAATACCTCGGCGTCGACGTGCACGGCGCCACGCTCGGCGTCGTCGGCTACGGCCGGATCGGGCGCGCCGTGGCCCGCCGCGCGCTCGGCTTCGGGATGCGGGTGCTGCACCATGCGCGCCACGACACCGCTGAGCCGGGATTCGTCGCCGACCTCGACGAACTCCTCGAACGCTCCGACATCGTCACGCTGCACACGCCGCTCACGCCCGAGACGACACACCTGATCGACGCTCGGCGTCTCGGGCTGATCGGCCCGACTGGTGTCCTGGTCAACACGGCCCGCGGCCCGGTGATCGACGAGGCGGCGCTCGCCGAGGCCCTCCACACCGGGACGATCTTCGCCGCAGGACTCGACGTGTACGAAGAGGAGCCACGGGTCCAGCCGCGCCTGCTCACTGCGCCGCGCACGGTGTTGCTCCCGCACATCGGCTCGGGGTCGCTTCCGACTCGTCAGCGGATGGCCGCCATGGCGTGCGATGCCGTCGCCGCGATGCTGCGCGGCGAGATCCCTCCCAACCTCGTCGGGCCGGCAACGATCTGACGATTTCGCGCGCGGATCGCGGTCACCGCCACGCGCCAAAACGGAGAAGCCCTGGTCGCCGCGGCGCGGGTTTTGGCACGCCAGAGCGACCTTGCGACGCACGCGAAGTCGTCAGAACGCGCAATTCGAAGGCCGAGATTCAGCACGCGCAATTCAGAACGTAGATTCAGAACGCGATCTTCGTCGGGTCGAGGCCGAGGAGGTCGAGCGTTGTCGCGCCACCGCGCAGCGCCTCGAACATCGCCGCTTCCTTGGCAGCACGGGCACGCCCCGCGGCGAGCACATCGTCGA
>Ga0233425_10003861_pt1 | contig 26310 bp, 24 predicted proteins | sample Watercolumn_Towu_2_FD_181712 | JGI IMG/M metagenome (GOLD analysis project Ga0233425, IMG submission 181712) | Freshwater microbial communities from Lake Towuti, South Sulawesi, Indonesia - Watercolumn_Towuti2014_140_MG | ecosystem: Environmental > Aquatic > Freshwater > Lake | place... | reverse complement strand
GGCCGCCGGGCGGCTGGGACCGGGAGCCATCCTGGTCGAACCCACCAGCGGCAACACGGGGGTGGGGTTGGCCTTCGTCTGCGCCGCGCGCGGCTACCGCCTGGTCCTCACCATGCCCGACACCATGAGCATGGAGCGGCGGCGGCTGCTGGCGGCCTACGGGGCGCGCCTGGAGCTCACCCCGGGCGCCGAGGGCATGAAGGGCGCCATCGCGCGGGCGCGGCAGATCGTGGCGGAGACCCCGGGGGCCCTGACGCTCGACCAGTTCGGCAACCCCGCCAACCCGGAGGCGCATCGCCGCACCACCGCCGAGGAGATCTGGCGCGACACGCAGGGCGCCGTGGACGCCGTGGTCTGCGGGGTGGGCACGGGCGGCACGGTGACGGGGCTGGCCCGCGGGCTGAAGGCGAAGAAACCCTCGGTCCGCGCCATCGCGGTGGAGCCCGACGCCTCGCCGGTGCTCTCCGGGGGTGCCGCCGGCCCCCACCGCATCCAGGGCATCGGCGCGGGGTTCGTGCCCGAGATCCTCGAGGTCGGGTTGCTGGACGAGGTCGTGCGGGTCACGGCCGACGAGGCGGGGGTGATGGCCCGCCGGCTGGCCCGCGAGGAGGGCATCCTGGTCGGGATCTCCTCGGGTGCAGCCCTGGCGGCGGCCCTCGAGCTGGCCGCCCGCCCCGAGAGCGCGGGGCGCCTGATCGTAGCCGTGCTGCCCGACACCGGTGAACGCTACCTCAGCACCTGGTTGTTCGACGATGACCACGACGCCTGATCTCCCTGGATTCTCGCCCTTCGCCCCCGACGACGAGGCCTGGCTCGGGCCCGTGGTGGAGGCCCTGTGCCGGGACTCCGGCGCCCCGATGCGCGCCTCGCCGCGCGAGCACTGCCGCCGCAAGCTGCCCTCCCGCGATCAGCTCGTGGAGCTGGTGGAAGCCCTGCGCAGCGTGCTCTTCCCCGGGTATTTCGGTCCGCAGGACCTCACCGAGGAGACCATGCGCTTCCAGGTGGGCGCCACCCTGGATCGCGTCGCGCGCGTGCTGGTGGAGCAGGTCGAGCGCGGCCTGGCCTTCGCCTGCGCCGAGGATCCCCGGCGCTGCCTGCGCTGCGACCATCGCGCCCGGCACATCGGCGGCGAGTTCTTGCGCGGGCTGCCCCGGCTGCGCCGGAAGCTCGCCCTGGACGTGGCCGCCGCCTACGAGGGAGATCCCGCCGCGGGCAGCCACGACGAAGCCATCTTCTGCTACCCGGGGGTGCTGGCCATCACCAACTTCCGCATCGCCCACGAGCTGTACTCCCTCGGCGTGCCTCTGATCCCCCGGATCATCACCGAGCACGCCCACAGCATCACCGGGATCGACATCCACCCCGGCGCCACCATCGGTGAGCGGTTCTTCATCGATCACGGCACCGGCGTGGTGATCGGGGAGACCAGCGTCATCGGCGACCGCGTGCGCATCTACCAGGGGGTCACGCTCGGGGCGAAGAGCATGCCGCTGGACGACGAGGGGCGTCCGGTCAAGGGGATTCCGCGCCACCCCGTGGTCGAGGACGATGTCATCATCTACTCCGGCGCCACGATCCTCGGGCGGGTCACGGTCGGTCGCGGCTCCGTGATCGGCGGCAACGTGTGGCTCACCCGCGGGGTTCCCCCGGGCAGTCGCATCACCCAGGCGGCGGCGCGCCGAGACTACTTCGAGCGGGGTGGGGGCATCTGAACCGCTCCATGCTAGTCCCCCATGCCGCCGCTTCGTCGGCTCCCAGGACCATGAAACGGCGGCGGCATGGGGGACTGCGGGGAGGGGGAGAGCGGCGCGCGGGGCGCGTTATCCACGCGCCCTGCGCCGACGGCCGTAGGCCGTCGGGAACGCCGCGGTAGGGGGAGGGGCCGGCGAGGCTCCTCCCCCTGTTTATAGTTAGACTCCCCCCGGAGACACCCATGGAAACTCCCGCCCCTGCATCCCGGATCCCCCGCGATCCCGACATCGAAGCCCTGCGCGCGGAGCTCGAGCGCGTCCCCTCCGAGGAGGCACGCGCGCGGGCGCTGGCCATCCTCGAGCGGATCGAGCGGCGCGACGCCCGGCTTGCTGCGGTGGTCCAGGACCAGCCCGAGCCGCTCTTCCGGTTCCACGCGGCTGGGCGCATCACCTTCGTCAACGCGGCGTGCTGTGCCTACTGGCAGCGGGAGCGGGTGGAATTGCTCGGGCGTCCGGTGGGCAACCTGCTGCCGCCCGAAGGGCTGAACGCGCTGATGCGCGCCTCGCAGCGGCTCACGCCCGAGGAACCGGTGGCGGTCCTGGAGCTGCGCGTGCTGGGGGCCGGGGGTGAGGTCCGCTGGCATCGCTGGAGCCTGCGGCTCGTCGTGGCCGATCTCGGGGTGGAGGTGGGCCTGGGCGAGCTGGGCCGGGTGGAGTTCCAGGTGCTGGCCACCGACATCTCGGACCTCAAGGACCAGCACCAGATCCTCGCCCAGCACATCGCCGAGCGGCGGCGGTCGGATCGCGCGCACCGGGCCAAGCGGCGGGAGCTGGAGGCGCGGCTCGCCCAGCGCGACGCCGAGTTGGTCTCCCTGCGGCGGATGCTGGCGGGGGAGGCCCAGGAGCAGGCTGGCTCCTAGCCCGTAGCCTTTGGCTCTGGCTCCACCGGGTTAGGAGGGTGCGCTCCCTCCCGGACGAGCGAACGGCGAGCGTGGTCCATGCCGAGCGTTCAAGAGCTGCAGGGCGTCTGCGAGAGCCTCCTTGGAGGCTGCGCCGACGTGGAGACCCTCCCGGGGCTCGGGGAGCGGCTCGATGCGGTCCTCGGGTGCCTTCCGGGATTGGCGGGCCACCACCTCTACCTCCCCGAACCCTCGTGCGGGCGCGTCGGGCTGGTGGCTCCTGGCGGCGGGGTCGAGGCTGCGTCTGTGCGCGAGGTGCGGCGGCTGCCTGCCGAAGTCGCCGCGTTGCTGCAGCTACCCGGGGGCGGCGTGGTCTGCCCCCAGCGCGAGCCTGGCCTGGGCCCTGGGCGGTGGCTCGTCCCGTTGAGCTACCGCCGCGAGACCATCGGCGTGCTGGAGCTGCTCTGCGCCGAGCCGGGGGGGCCGGGGCCGGAGCGCGAGCCCTGGCTGCTGCACCTCGGGAAGATCATCGGTAGCGTCGCCCAGGATCTGTTGCACGCGCGGGAGCTGCGGCGCCTGGAGATCGAGCTGCGCTCCATCACCTGCTCAGCCACCGACGCCATCATCCTGGCCGACGGCGATGGACGGATCACCTTCTGGAATTGGGCCGCGGAGAGGGTCTTCGGCTACACCCAGGGCGAGGCCCTCGGCCAGGACGTGCACCGCATCATCGCCCCGGAGGACTACCACGAGGCCTACCAGGAGGGCATCCGGCGCTTCCGGAGCAGTGGCGAGGGAGCCAAGATCGGCCAGATCGTCGAGCTGCTGGCCCGGCGGCGGGACGGCACGGAGTTCCCCGTGGAGATCTCGGTCACGCCGGTGGACGGAGGCGAAGGGCTGCTGTTGGTCGGCATCGTCCGGGACATCAGCGAGCGCTGGCGTGTCGAACAGGAGCTGCGCGCCAGCGAGGCACGTTATCGCGGGATTGTCGAGGATCAGACCGAGATCATCTGCCGCTACCGCCCCGATGGCACCCTGACCTTCGTCAACGACGCCTGGTGTCGGTACTTCGGGTTCGCGTCCAGCGAGGTGCTGGGGCAGCTCTTCGAGCTCGACATGCCCGAGGAGGACCGTCTGCTGGTGGACGCCACCATCCAGGGACTCGACCTGGAGCAGCCGGTGGCGGCCGTGGAGCACCGGGTCGAGCTGCCCGACGGGCGGATGCGCTGGCTGCACTGGACCGACCGCGCGGTCTTCGACGAGCAGGGGGCCGTGATCGAGTACCAGGCGGTGGGGCGCGACACCACCCAGCGCCGCGAGGCCGAGCGCGCGCTGCAGCGCGCCCATGAGGATCTGGAGCGCCGGGTCGAGGCGCGCACGCAGGAGCTGTCCCGCGCGAACGAGGCGCTGGTGCGCGAGGTCACCGAACGCCGTCGCGCCGAGCGCGCGCTGTTGCGCCACCAGGAGCAGCTCCGCTCGATGTCCTCGCAGCTCTCCCTGGCCGAGGAGCGCGAGCGCCGCCGGATCGCCACCGCCGTCCACGACGACATCGGCCAGCACCTGGCCCTGTGCCGCATGAAGCTCTCGGCGCTCGCGTCGCGGGCCCCGGGGTCCGCCGGCGCCGTGCATGAGATCGGTGCGCTGCTGGACGATGCCATCCAGAACACCCGCACCCTGACCTTCGAGCTGTCCACGCCCATCCTGTACGACCTCGGGCTGGTGGCCGCGGTGGAGTGGCTCTGTGAGCGGGTGGAGGCCCAGCACGGGTTGCAGTTCGAGTTGCACGCTCCAGCCGCGCCGCTGGATCTCGACACCGATCTGCGCGTGCTCCTCTTCCGCGGTGTGCGGGAGCTCCTGCACAACATCGTCAAGCACGCCCGCGCGACCCGGGTCTGGATCCGCATCCAGGTCGGGCGGGGGCGCATCCGGGTGGTGGTGGAGGACGACGGTGTCGGGTTCCCCGAGGGATTCGGTGCCAGTGCCTCCACCGGCTTCGGCCTGTTCGCCATCCGCGAGCGGATCACCGCCCTCGGTGGGACCTTCCGTGTCGGGCGCCGGCGCGGTGGCGGCGCCAGCGTGCTTCAGTCCATTCCGTTTGCTACATAGAAAGGGCTTCCCGGAGAACACCATGGGCTACCGCGTGCTGTTGGCCGACGATCACCGCCTCATGCGGGAGGGGCTCAAGACCCTCCTCGCCGGCGAGGCGGACCTGCAGGTGGTGGGCGAGGCCGAGGACGGGCGTTCTGCGGTCAACCTGGCCCTCGAGCTGCGCCCCGACATCGTGATCATGGACGTGGCCATGCCGGGCATGAACGGCATCGAGGCCACGCGCCAGATCCTGCACGATCTACCCGGCACCAGGATCATCGCGCTCTCCATGCACAGCGACCGTCGCTTCGTGAGCGAGATGCTCAAGGTGGGTGCGGTCGGCTACCTGCTCAAGGACGGCGCGTTCGACGAGCTGGTCCGCGCCGTGCGCGCCGTCCTCGCCGGGCAGACCTACCTCCACCCGCGCATCGCCAGCATCGTGATCGAGTACCACGTGCGGCGCCCCCAGAGTGAGGGTGGCTCGGCCTGGTCGGTGTTGACCTCCCGCGAACGTGAGGTGCTGCAGCTCCTCTCCGAGGGCAAGACCTCCAAGCAGATCGCGGCCAAGCTCCACATCAGCGCCAAGACGGTGGAGAGCCACCGCCGGCAGATCACCGAGAAGCTCGGGCTACGCAGCGTCGCGGAGCTGACCAAGTACGCCATCCGCGAGGGCCTCACCTCCCTCGAGGGTTGAGCCGGCGTCCCGGCGTCGACGCGTCCGGGAAATCCCCTGCGCGGTTCCTGCCTTTCCCGGATGGCCCCTGGGGCGGCTGACGTCCTACTCTTCCAGGGCGTTGGTGATCTCCAGGAGGCTGCATGTCCAACCCGGCCGAGTCCCCTCGCGGTGCCATGCCTCCCGATGGGTTCGTGCTCCTCGGGCAGGCCGACCCCCCCGCTCCCCCGGAGCGGGCAGAGGAGGTGGACTCCGACGCGGCGGACGCCTGGTCGGACGACACCGCGCCCGAAGGCTTGCCCGCCGAGGTGCTGGAGCTTGGCGCGTTGCTCGCGGCGCTGGAGCCGAACCGGCCCGAACAGGTGGTGTTGACCCTCGGGGGGACGGTCGGGGGGCGGCTCGCCGCCCGCGCCGCCTTCCTCGGCATGATCGCGGCCCCCGCCGCCGAGGCGGCGGCCGAGGAGCGGGACTGGAGCGTGATCCTCGAGCTGGGGCTCTCGGCGTCGCAGCTCGCCGTCCTCGTCCAGGCCGAGCCGTGGCTGCCGCCGGTGCGTGCGGGGGTACCCTTCTACGCCTGGTTGGTGGAGCGCGGCGTCCTCACAGCGAGCCAGGCCGAGGAGCTCCTCGACCAGAGCCTCCAGGCGGGCGCCCCCCTGTTCCAGGTGGCCCTGGAGCAAGGTGTCCTGGACGAGGCCACCTACGTCGCAGAGCTGGCGGTCTTCGCCGGGCTGGAATTGGCCACCGCGCCGGCGGGTGTCCAACGGTGCTCCGTCGTCGGGTTTCCGTTCGGCTGGGTCGAGCACTTCGAGCTGGTCCCGCTCGGGGAGACCCGCGGAGTCCAGCGGGTCGCCTTCGCGGCGCCGCTGCCCGACGCCCTGCTGGCCCGTCTGGCGGCCGATCTCGGCGGCCCGGTGCAGATCCTGCTCGCGGCCCCCTCGGACGTGGCGGCCTGGCGTCGGCGCTGGCTCGGGCGCTGGTGGGAGCTCCACCGCCCCGCGCGGGGGTAGGCCCCCTCAGCCCCTCCAGCGCTGGGCCAGGGGGTGGCGGTGGCCGGTACCGAAGGCCCTCACGGTGACCCTGAGCCCCGGCGGTGCCTGCCAGCGCTTGTACTCGCTGCGCATGACCAGGCCCACGGCCTTGCGCACATGGGCCGGGTCGAAGCCCTGGGATTCGATGGCCGAGGGGTCCCAGCGCTCTTCCAGGTAGAGGTGGAGGATGGCGTCGAGCTCGGCGTAGGGCATCAGCGAGGCCTCGTCGGTCTGGTCCGGGGCCAGCTCGGCCGAGGGCGGGCGGGTCAGGATGTGGGGAGGGATGAGCTCGCCCGCCCGGTTGAAGTGCTGCGCGAGACGGTAGACGTCGGTCTTGAAGACATCGGAGATGACGGCCAGTCCCCCCGCCATGTCGCCGTAGAGGGTGGTGTAGCCGACCGCGGTCTCGCTCTTGTTCCCCGTGGTCAGCACCAGGTGGCCCTCCTTGTTGGAGAGGGCCATCAGCAGGTTGCCGCGGACCCGGGCCTGGAGGTTCTCCTCGGTCACGTCGAAGGGGCGGCCGGCGAAGCGGGTGGCGAGCGTGGCGCGGTAGGCCTCGTACACCGCGCCGATGGGCAGGACCTCGAAGTGAACGCCCAGGTTCCCGGCCAGGGTGCGGGCGTCCGCCAGCGAGGCGCCCGAGGAGTAGGGCCCGGGCATGGCCACCGCGGTGACCTGCGTGGGCCCCAGCGCCCGGGCCGCGAGGCAGCAGACCAGGGCCGAGTCGATCCCGCCGGAGAGCCCGAGCACGGCGGTGCGGAACCCGCAGCGCGCCGCGTAGTCCCGCAGCCCCATGCAGAGCGCGGCGGTGACCTCTTCCTCGAAGGGCATGGCCGGGGGCTCCACGGCGGGCGGCAGGGCGGTGTCGATCAGGATCTGTGCCGGGGTGAACGCGGGGCCCTGGGCCAACAGGCCACCGGTGGCGTCGAGCGCCAGGGAGCGCCCGTCGAACAGCAGCTCGTCGTTGCCCCCCACCTGGTTCACGAAGACCAGGGGTGCCCCGGCCTGCTGGGCGCGGCGCCGGAACAGCTCGCGCCGCAGGCTGGCCTTGCCGGCGTGGAAGGGGGAAGCCGAAAGATTGACGATGAGGTCGCAGCCGGTCAGCCGCGCCAGCGGATCCGTGGGGTAGCGGTGCCGTGGGAACAGCGCCGGATCGTTCCAGAGGTCTTCGCAGATCGTGATCCCGAGGGTGAACCCAGCCACCTGGACCGGGGTGGTGGCGGTCTCGGGCTGGAAGTAGCGCGACTCGTCGAACACGTCGTAGGTGGGCAGCAGGCTCTTGGAGCGCAGGGCGACGATGCGGCCGCCGTGCGCGACCACCGCGGCGTTGCGCAGGCCGCCCGGCTGGCGCCAGGGGCAGCCGAAGATCAGCACTGGACCTGCGGTGTCCGTGGCGGCGGCCAGACGCTCCGCGACCCGCTCGCAGGCCTCCAGGAAGCCTTCGTAGTCGAGCAGGTCTCGGGCCGGGTAGCCCGAGATGATCTGCTCGGTCAGCACCACGAGGTCAGCCCGCTGGGCGCAGCCCGCGGCCAGGGAAGCGCGCGCCAGCGCCTCGTTGCCGGCGATATCGCCCACCACGGGGGACACCTGGGCCATCAGCACGCGCATGCGACCTCCACCGGCGCGGACACGGCGCACCGGGGTCGGCTCCTAACCTTCGGGGATAGTATGGGTCGCCATGTACCGCGCCCTGTACCCGCGCCTCCTGGGCGTCCTGCTGCTCCTGCTGCTGCCGTCGGCCTTGTTTCCGGGGGCGCTGCCGGGGCCTCGGGTGGTCGCGGCCGACGACCACCTGGGCGTCCACCATGTCCAACGTACCGCCCAGGGCCCCACAGGCTCGGTGTACAACCCGCAGCTCTCCGACCCGGCTGTGCAGTTCCGGCCCCTGCAGGACCGGATCCGCGCGTCGTGGGCCCAGGGCCGTGCCCCGTTGTGGAACCCGGACATCTTCGCGGGCGTGCCGCTGCTGGCCGACGGGCTGTCGGCAGCATGCTATCCGCCCGTGCTGTTCGAGCTGGTGCTGCCCGAGGGCACCGCCCAGGACCTGCGGGTGTGGATGCACCTCGCGCTCGCTGGCCTCGGCACGGCCCTGCTGGCCTGGTGGCTCGGGGCCACCCCCGCGGGCGGGCTGCTCGCCGGGCTCGCCGCGATGCTCGCGGGCTGGCCGGTGAGCCGCCTGCTCCACCCCCACGCCTGGGTCTACGCCTGGGTTCCCTGGCTGACCTGGAGTCTGGTGCGGCTCGGTCGCGGTCGCGGTCCCATCCCGGTGGCCCTGGCCTTCTGCGCCATGCTGCTGGCTGGCCATCCCCAGACCGCGGTGCATGGGCTCCTGTTCGCCCTCGGCGTGGCCGCCTTCACCTTGCGCGGGCAGCGCGCCTGGGCGTGGGTCCTGCTGGGCCTGGTGCTCGGAGCCTTGCTGGCGGCGCCCGCGATCCTGCCCTTCGCGGCGGAGTTGGCGCGCTCCGAGACGGTCCATGCCCGCTCCGGAAACCACCTGCCCTGGCGCGCTCTGCTCACCCTCGCGTGGCCCGACCCCTTCGGCCACCCGGCGCGCGGGACCTGGCGGGGTCCGGGAGCCCACCTGGAAGAGAACCTGCACGTCGGGCTCGTCGTCCTGGGCCTGGCGCTCTGGGGCTTGCGCGCGCGCCTGGGTCGGCTGTGGGTCGCGGGCGCGGCCCTGGCCCTGGCGGTGGCCGTCGGTTTGCCGCTGCTGGACTGGATTCCGGCCAACCACGCCCGCCTCGGGGGCATGGCCACCCTCTGCCTGGCTCTGGCGGCCGGGCTCGCCCTTCCCCGGCGGCGCTGGGCCTGGGTCCTGTGCTTCCTGGCCGCGGGTGAGCTGCTCTGGGCCCGTCGCGACGATCAGGGCACGCTCGCCTCCGAGCAGTACCGGGCGCCGCTCGCACCCTGGACGCGTCAGCTCGCGGGCGCGGACCTCGGGGCGCGCGTCAGCGGGCTCGGCTGGGCGATCCAGCCCGACACGGGCATGCTCGCGGGGCTCTCCGACGTGCGCGGCTACGACCTGCCAGTCTCCCGGGACACCGAGCGGCTGATGGCTGCGCTGGAGCCCGCCCTGCAGCGCCCATGGTACCCGATCTCGGCCTTGACCGAGCGGAACCTGCCCCTGCTGCGCTTCCTGGGGGTCCGCTTCCTGGCGGTGGTCGCGGGCGACGAGCGGGCCGAGGCCTCGGTCGCCGGCCTCAGGGAGATCACCACCTGGGACGCGCCCCTGCGCATCTTCTACGTCGGCAACGGGCTCTCCACCGGGTGGCTGGCCTACGGCGCGCGGCGGGTCGGCAGCGCCGAGGAGGCGTTGGACAGCATCGCGCAGGGAGACGACGCCCAGCGCATCCCCCCCGTCGTGTTGGAGGGCGAGCCCGATCCGGTGCTCGGCGCCGTGCTGGCCTGCGGCGATCCACCAGAGCCCGGGGACATGTTTCTCGGAGGCCAGTGGCCGCCCGAGCGCCTCCACTTCGAGGTCACCGCCGCCCAGCCGGCCCTGGCAGTGTGGACCGACGCCTGGGCGCCGGGTTGGGAGGCGACGGTGGACGGATCACCGGCGCCCCTGGTGAAGGTCGCCGGCTTGTTCAAGGGCGTGGCGGTCTCGGCTGGATTCCACAGGGTCGAGTTCCGCTATCGCCCGAGTGGCTGGCGCTGGGGGCTGCGGTTGGCGCTGCTGGGTACCCTGGGGCTCCTGGCGACGGCGCTCGCGAGCGGGGTGTCGAGGACCGTCGAAAAACGTCGAACCGGGTTCGACACTTCGACACCCTCGTGAGGCCGCGATCACGTCGTAGACGGGCTCGACGGCGACACGGTGCTTGGCACGCGGCTTGCTTCCGGGCGGGCGGACCCTCACCCGGAGCCCCGTCATGCTGCTGCTCCTCCCCCTCCTCCTGCTCGCCTGCGCCCCACTCCCCCACGACAGCGGACTCTCCGCTCCGATCGAGCGCCTCGTCCCCCCTTGCGCGGGCGCGGCGCTGACCGCCATCGCCCTGGCGCCCCATGGTCGCGGTTGGGTCGCCTGCGGCGAGCGGCTCCTCGGGACCGCGGACGCCGGTCGCTCCTTCGAGGTTGACTCCCCGACCCCCCGCGCCCGGATCGCCCGCTTGTTGCCTGAGCCCGACGGCGGGCTGCTGGCCTGCGGCGAGGACCCCGAGCGCGGCGGCCGGCTGTGGCGGCGCGCCCGGGGTGGTGGCTGGGATCCGCTGCTCGGCCGGGACGATGGGGACGGGCTGGGCGCGTGCGCGCAGGTCGCCCGGATGCCCCAGGGGCCCATCGCGGTCTGCGGTGCTGCGAGCCCGGGGCTGGCGGTGGGGGGAGGGGGGAGCGCTTGGCACCTGCCGGTTGGGTGGGTCGAGGGGTCGGAACCGCCGCACGTGTATGACCTGGTGGGCACCGCGAACGGCTGGGCGGCCCTGGGCGCCGGCCTCACGGGCCCGCCCAGCTTCCTGGCCTCGGTTTCCTCCGCGGCAACCCTGCCCCTGATCGCGGCGGTGCCCGATCTCGGCCTCGAGGGTGAGCTCTGGGCCTTGGCCACACCGGACGGCGGGGGGATCTGGGTGGCGGGTGGGCGCGACCCGGGAGGGGACGATGGCCCCTTCGCCGTCCTGCTGCGCTCGACCGATCGTGGGGTGACCTGGCGGCCCGCGGCCCTACCGTCGGGCCTGGGCTGGCTGCGCGCCATCGCCTTTGCGCCGGACGGTCACTGTGGGGTGGCGGTCGGACAGCGCGCAGCGCGCGGGGAGGGAGGGTTCGCGGTGGTATCCTGCGATGCTGGCGCGACCTGGGCCGAGATCCCGGCCGCCCTGCCTTCGCTGGGGGCGGCCGCGGCGTTGGACGCGGGCTTCCTCGTGGGCGGCGAGGGGGGCTACCTCGGCCGGGGGTGGTGGCCGTGGTAGCCCGACCGGTGGCTCATGGGGTGTAGCCGAGCGCCCGGGCGGCTTCCTCCGAGGCCGGGTCCGTGGGCGCGGAGGGCGAGGGGAGGGGAGGCAGGGGGGACAAGAGCGCAGGCCAGTCCGCGGGCAGGGGTGCGCCGGTCCCTTCGGCCCAGGCACCCCGCCCGGGGCGGTCCACCACGCGCCAGGTGGGACCGATCAAGACGCGGTCTCGGCCGCCGAGGCCCGTCGGTGCGCAGCCCGGGGCGCAGTCCGGCTCGCACAGGCCGCTCTCGGCCAGCCAGGTGTCGCGTCCTGGGCCGGGTGCGGCCAGGGTTGGACCGTTGCGCCCGGCCCAGGGGGGCAGGCCGGCCAGGGAGACCAAGGTGGGCGCGACGTCCTGCAGCCCGACCCACTCCCCGCGGACCGCGGGTGCTACCCCGGGCCCGGCGATCACCAGGGGCACGCGCAGCACGGACTCATGGATGGAGCGCTCGTGCTGCCACGCGCAGACCTCCTCGTCGAGCACCTCGCCATGATCCGAGGTCACGGCCAGGAAGGCGCCACGGGCACGCGCGTCCTGGAGCAGGGGGGCCAGCATGCGGTCGGCGGCGTGCACCTCGGCGGCGTAGCGGTCACGCTCACCACGGCTCGCACCCACCGCGTGCGCGTCTTCCTCGGGGGGCTGGTAGGGCCCGTGGGGCTCGTAGAGGTGGACCCAGAGCAGGGATGACGTGCCCCGCGGGAGTGTCCCCAGCCAATCGCGGGCCTTGCGGACCGCCACCTCCCCGGGTCGTTCGCCGGACTCGGGCCCGTCGAAGACCTCGAAGCCCTGGTCGAGCCCCCCGGCTGGCCCCGCGGGGTAGGCGCTCACGAACGCGGCGGTGCGCCAACCGGCTTCGCGAGCGTGTTCCGCGATGGTGGCCACCGTCCATGGCAGCTCACTCCCCTGGTGGTTGTTGGCGCGCATGCCGTGGACGGCCGGGAGCAGTCCGGAGAGCAGCGTGGCATGCGCCGGGGAGGTGAGGCCGATCGGGGTCCAGGCGTGCTCGAAGCGCCAGCCTTCCTGAGCCAGGGCGTCGATGTGGGGGGTGAACACGTGGTCGAGGTGATCGGCCCGCCAGGTGTCGATGGTGACCAGCACGATCGAGGGGCTGACGGGCTCGTCGTCGGCCTGATGGCAGGCCAGCAGCGCCAATGCGAGCAGGGACGTGGCTTTCACGGGTCGCTCCGCAGGTTCCGGCGCTCGCTGACCCAGCGGCTGTCGGCGTCGGCCAGGCGCCAGGGAGCCGCGATGTGGCGCGGCTCAGCGTAGTCGATGCCCACCCGTGGGCCGACCGCGAGGCGGGCAGGCGGCCGGCCAACGCGGGTCTCCAGCCCACCGGGCTCGGTGACCGGATGGTGGTTGAACGAGAGATCGAGACCCAGGGCTGCAGCCAGTCGCCCGGGACCCGCCAGCAGCGCGGGGCCGCGGAGCCCGTGGCGGCGTGCCTGGAGGGTCTCGATCCCCTCCACGGGTTCGGCGCTGCGGATCAGCACCGCTGCGCCTTCACCCTCGGGCCCCGTGACCAGGTTGAGCATCGTGTGGATACCGTAGCAGCGGTAGAGGTAGGCCCGCCCCGGCGGCCCCCACATGGGCGCGTTGCGAGCGGTGGGGCCGCGGTGGCAGTGGTTCGCGCTGTCGTCGGGCCAGCGGTAGGCCTCCACCTCTGTGATCCGCACGGCCACGGGGCCGTGCCGCAGGATGACTCCCACCAGGTCTCGCGCCACGTCGAGGGCATCGCGCGCGAAGAAGGACGCGGGGAGCAGCGCGCCAGGCGCGGGGTCCGGGGAGGATGAGGGCGGCATGGAGACCTCGGGGCATGGTGTATCAACCTCCAGGCGTCACCCGCCTGCGGCGTTGACGATCCCGACCGCCGCAGATACCGGCGCCGTCCCAGCCTCCCGAGGCCCGGCATGTTCCGCTGTACCGTCTGCGCCTACGTGCACGAAGGCCCCGAACCTCCCGCGACCTGCCCGGTGTGCGGCGTCGGCCCGGAGCTGTTCGAGCCCGTCGGGGGCTCGGCCGTGCCGGCCACGCCGTCGGCGCTGCGCGATGGCCCGCGCATCGTGGTGCTGGGTGCGGGGATCGCCGGTTGCGCGGCCGCCGAGGCCGCCCGCGCCCAGGACCCGACCGCCACGATCACGCTGGTGGGGGCCGAGGAGGGCCTCCCCTACCGGCGCATCGACCTGACCCGCCTGCTGGCCGGGCGTGTTTCCGAACGCGATCTCGTGCTGCACGACCGCGTCTGGTTCGAGCGCCAGGGGATCGACCTGGTGAACGGCCGCGCCCGCCACGTCGAGCTCGAGGCGAGGCGGGTGCTGCTCGGCACGGGTCGGGCGCTCTCCTTCGAGCGCCTGGTCCTGGCCACCGGGGCCCACGCCTTCGTGCCACCGTGGCCGGGCATCTGGCGCGTGGGCGTCAGCGCCCTCCGCGACCTGGCGACCGCGCGCCGCGTCCTGGGCCTGGCGAGCCCTGGGGTCCGCGCCGTGGTCGTCGGCGGTGGGTTGCTGGGCCTGGAGGCCGCGGCGGGCCTGGCCGCGCGTGGGCTCGCGGTGACCGTGCTCGAGGGGCATGCCTGGCTCCTGCCGCGCCAACTTCCGGAGCCCGCGGGCGCGGTGCTGGCCGAGCACCTCGGCGCCCTGGGGGTCGCGGTGCGCTGCGGGGTCCAGGTGCGCGAGCTCGCGGGAGACGAGGAAGTCCGGGCCGTGATCCTGACCGACGGCACCGCGGTGCAGGCCGAGCTCGTGCTCGTGGCGGTGGGCGTTCGCCCCAACCTCAACCTCGCCGCGGACGCGGGCATCGCGGTCGGTCGCGCCCTGCAGGTGGACCCCTCCATGCGCACCTCCCATCCCCGCGTCTGGGCTGCTGGCGACCTCGTGGAGGTGGCTGGTCAGGCCTGGGGTCTGTGGGCTGTGGCGCAGGAGCAGGGGCGTGTCGCCGGGATCGGCGCCGCCGGGGGCGAGGCCCGCTTCGACCCTCCCACCTCTGTCACGACCCTCAAGGTACTCGACCTGGCCGTCACCAGTGTGGGCGACCTGTCGGGCGAGGGCGCCGTGCTGCACGAGGAGCGCGGCGCCGGCCGCTACCTGCGGGTGGTGGCACGCGAGGGGCGCCTGGTCGGTGCCTGCCTCGTGGGTCACCCCGACCTGGCCGGGCCGCTCACCGCGGCGGTGCGGGAGCGCCGTTCTGTGACCTCCGCCACTTCTCTGCTCGGCCCACCGGCCTAGATTGCCACCGCTGTTTCCACCTGCACCAGGAGACCCCATGTCCAGCCTCAAGGGCACCCAGACCGAGCAGAACCTCCTCAAGGCCTTCGCGGGCGAGTCCCAGGCCCGCAATCGCTACACCTACGCCGCCAAGGTGGCCGGGCAGGAAGGCCTCCACCAGATCGCGGAGATCTTCACCGAGACCGCCGAGAACGAGCGGGTCCACGCCAAGACCTTCTTCAAGTTCCTCGAGGGCGGCGTGGTCCAGATCACCGCCTCGTACCCGGCCGGCGTCATCGGCACGACCGCCGGGAACCTGCGCGCCGCGGCCGAGGGCGAGCATGAGGAGTGGGTTGATCTGTACCCGCAGTTCGCCGAGATCGCCCTGGCGGAGGGCTTCCCGCGCGTCGCCGCCGCCTTCAAGGCCATCGCCCGCGCCGAGCAGGCCCACGAGGATCGCTTCCGTGCCCTGCTGGCCCGGGTCGAAGCCGGCACGCTCTACGAGCGTGGCGACAAGGTCACCTGGAAGTGCCGCAAGTGCGGCTTCCGCCACGATGGTACCAAGCCCCCCGCCAAGTGCCCCGCCTGCGGCCACGAGTCCAACTACTTCGAGGTCGTGGCGGACACGTTCTAGAGAGCCGTCAGGCATCAGGGGTCAGGTATCAGCCGTCCGTCGCCTCCACGTCGGCCGCCTCCAGCCTGCGCAGCCAGCCCACGGCCTCCGGGCCGTGGGGCCCGATCGCCGTCTCGTCGGACAGCACGAAGCCGGCAACGCCTGAGGTGATGAGGTCCGCCACGTGGCAGAGCTCGCTGCGGGTGGGGCGTGGGCCGACGGTCATGTGGTAGAGGACCTCGCCGGCGACCAGGAGAGGGGTGTCGGGCAGGGCCTCGGCCAGCAGACGGCGCACGGCGGCCGGGAGCCGCTCCAGGCCCATCTCGGCACCGAGATCGCCGCGGCAGAGCCACAGGGCGTCGGCCTCGGACCCCAGCGGACGCCAGGCCGCGAGCGCCGCGCTGGTCTCCAGCTTGGCGACCATCCGCACCGGCAGGTTCGGGGCCACCCGGCGGGCGTGTCGCCTCACCAGCCGCAGCAACTCTGGATCCTCGGCGCAGGAGAGCGCGAGCGTAGTCACGCCGCGAGGCAGGGCGCGGTCCAGGAGCGCGCGGTCGCTGGCCAGCAGGTGGACCTCGGGATCCACGCCACCTCCGGCGCGGGCGAGCCCCATCCTGGGCCCCAGGACGCCAGCCCCCAGGCTTTCCACGGTGACCCGGGTCCCATGGGCGGCCAGCACCACCAGCTCCATCCGGCCATCGTCTACCCGCACCCGGTCGCCCGGCGCGAGGGAGCGCAAGAAGGAGGGGCGGTCGACCGCCAGGATCTCGGGGTTGGGCACACCCTGCACCGCCGTGGGCACCAGGGTCAGGCGCTGCCCGGACCGCGCCTCCACCGAGGCGGCCAGCCACCCCAGGCGGGTCTTGCCCCCCTGGAGGTCCAGCACGATCTGGTCCGGGGCGAACCCGCCCTGCTCGGCCAGGTCGAGCGCCTGGGCGAGCTGCCCGGGGTGGACGTGGGAGCCGTTGATGCGGAGGAACCCCGCCCCAGCATCCCTGAGCGCCGCGATGGCGGCGGGCGTGGGGGTCGCGGGTCCGAGGGTGGCGATGATGGTGAGGGGGGCGGCGCGCATGGGAGGTGAGTAACCAGAAACGGCCGCGCCGTCAGGTATCAGCCTACAGGTATCAGCCAGCAACAAAGCCAGCTATCTGGTGCACGCGGTCGCTATCGTTCCGCACTCCGCCGAGGTACCATCGTGAATGCTCACCGGCTGACACCTGATACCTGAAACCCGATACCTGCCCGAGCCGCTGCTTCATGTCTCGGGGAGCGGATTCTCGAGCTGCACGGTGAGTAACCAGAAACCGCCGCAGATCTAGAGGGTGTCGATCACCGTGTCCACCGAGTCGTCGATCACGCACCAGCCGCGGGGCTCCTCGGGGCGCCGTTCGGGCGCTTCCTCGCCCGCGCGGGAGGGGGTGGCAGGCTCGATGTAGAGGGGGATCCGCCGGTCCTCGCCCTGACGTTCCCGCTCGCGTTCGATGCGTTGGGAGATCCAGGGTCTCATCACGGCACCTCCTGGCTGGCCTATCGGCCCTTCGGGGCTGCCCTGCAGCAGCCACCACACTCAGTAGACACGACGCGCGGACCTTTGTGTTTCTTTCACCTGCATTGAATTGACCCCGATCAGCAGTGCAGGGCTCCGAGCCCGGGGGGGTGTCGAAGTCCGTCGAAGGCATGCCCCCCGATCCTGACGCTTTTCGACGTTTCTCGACACCCACTGACGCCGAAAACCAAGGTCCCGAGGTGATCGGGCCCTCTGGCACGTGCCTTGCTCAAGGCAGGCGCGACCGTCGCGGAGGTGTCCATGTCGGTGATGCTGACCAGTGGGACCGTCCTGGGTGTCGAGGGCGTCCCTGTGCGGGTGGAGGTCGACATCCTCAGGCGCCTCCCGGCGGTCCAGATCGTGGGGCTGGCGGCCAGCGCCGTCCGTGAGTCGGCAGAGCGGGTGCGCTCCGCCGTGCACGCCGCGGGCCGCGAGTGGCCCAGGGCACGGGTGGTGATCAATCTGGCGCCGGCCGACCTGCGCAAGGAGGGGACCGCGCTCGATCTGCCCATCGCCGTCGGCGTGCTGACCGCCAGCGGCGAGGTGGCGGCCGAGTCGGTCCAGGGCCGGGTCTTCGCCGGCGAACTCTCCCTCTCGGGGGCCTTGCGCCCCGTACCCGGCGCCCTGGCCTTGGCCCTCATGGCCCGGACGGACGGCGCCCGGGAGCTGATCCTGCCCGTGGGTTGCGCTGAAGAGGCCGCCCTCGTGCGCGGCGTCACCGTGCGGGAGGCCGACAGCCTGGAGGCGGTCCTCGACCATCTCCAGGAGCGCCGCCCCCTGCCCGAGGCGCGCCTGGCGCGGCCGGAGGCTGCCCCGCGCGGCCTCGACCTCGCCGACGTGCGCGGCCAACTGCTGGCCCGGCGTGCCCTCGAGATCGCCGCGGCCGGGGGGCACAACCTGCTGATGGTCGGACCCCCGGGCTGCGGGAAGACCATGCTCGCCGCGCGCATGCCCACCATCCTTCCCGAGATGACCTTCGAGGAGGCCATCGAGGCCACCCGCATCCACAGCGTGGCCGGGCTGCGGCCCCCCGGTGCCGGGCTGATGATCGCCCGGCCCTTTCGAGCACCGCACCACAGCATCACCACCGCCGGCATGCTCGGCAGCGCGCGGCTCCGCCCCGGTGAGGCCTGCCTGGCCCACCACGGCGTGCTCTTTCTCGACGAACTGCCAGAATTCCAGCGCTGTGTGCTGGAGCTGCTGCGCGGCCCCCTGGAGGACCGCGCCGTCACCCTGGCACGGGCTGCGGGAACAGTGCGCTTTCCGGCAGCCTGCTCCCTCGTCGCCGCGGCCAACCCCTGCCCGTGTGGCTTCCGGGGCCACCCCCGCCGCCCCTGTGGCTGCTCAGAGGGCGCGATCCACGCCTACCTCTCCCGCATGAGCGGGCCCCTGCTCGATCGGATCGACCTGCAGGTGGAGCTCGCGCCGGTCCCAGCCGACGAGCTGGTCGACGCCCGGCCGGGCGAGAGCTCGGCGGCGGTGAGAGCGCGCGTAGTGGCGGCGCGGGCACTGCAGATCGCGCGCTACGGTCCCAGTGGGCTGCGCTGCAACGCCGACCTCGGCGGCGAGCAGGTGCGGCAGGCGGCCAGGGCTCGGCCCGAGGCGCTCGATCTGCTGCGGGCCTTCGTGGAGCGGCACTCCCTCTCGGGCCGAGCCCACGCCCGGCTGCTCAAGGTTGCGCGCACCATCGCCGACCTGGAGGGCGCCGCCACGGTGGAGCGCCACCACCTGGCCGAGGCGTTGCAGTACCGCGCCTTCGAGCGTCTCGACACCGCCGAGCGCGCGCCTCTGCCCGCGCTGCCCGCGAGCCTGGAGGTCCGGGCATGACCCCCTTGATCCTGGCGGCGCTCTTCGGGCTCGGGCCCGTGCCCGGGGTCGTCGACCGCGTCGAGGGCGACTGGGCCGTGGTGGAGTGGTCCGCGGGCGACTGCCGCGACCTCCCCGCAGCCCTGTTCGAGCAGGCCCCCGCCGAGGGCCGCGGCGTGCGGCTCTGGGCCCTGCCGCACCCCCGCGGGGCGTGGCGGCTCGGCCCCGACGGGCTGCAGCTCGGCACAGGGGCACCTCCCCTCGATTTCTCGATCCCCGCCCCGTCGGGGGCCCACGCCGGCCGGCGCTACCTGGTGATCTTGACCCTCCTGCCCCCTGCGCCGGCTCCGGCGCTGGCGAAGCGGGTGGTCGCAGCCGGGGAACGCTCGGGCGGCCTTCAACCCACCAACACAAGGATGAGACCATGACCCTCGCACTGCAGGACCCCAACCGCCGGGAGGCGCTCGAGTCCGCCTTTCGCGCCATCGAGAAGAGCTTCGGCAAGGGCGCCATCATGCGCATGGACGGCAAGGCCGCCCTCGAGGTGGAGTCGGTGCCCACCGGCTCCCTCGGCCTGGACCTGGCGCTGGGCTGCGGCGGCTATCCCCGCGGCCGGCTGATCGAGGTCTACGGCGCCGAGGCCAGCGGCAAGACCACGCTGGCGCTGCACGCCATCGCCTCCGTGCAGGCCCACGGCGGCGTGGCCGCCTTCGTGGACGCCGAGCATGCGCTCGACCCGCGCTACGCCTCGGCGCTCGGGGTGGACATGGACCAGCTCCTGGTGGCCCAGCCCGACAGCGGCGAGCAGGCCCTGGAGATCGCCGAGATGCTGGTGCGCTCGGGCGCCGTGGAGATCGTGGTGATCGACTCGGTCGCCGCCCTGGTGCCCCAGGCGGAGCTGGAGGGCGCCATGACCGACGTGCAGGTGGGCTTGCAGGCACGCCTGATGTCCAAGGCGATGCGCAAGCTGGCCACGGTCGTCTCGCGCTCGAAGGCCATCCTCCTGTTCATCAACCAGGTCCGCCACAAGATCGGGGTCACCTTCGGCTCCAACGAGACCACCACGGGCGGCATGGCCCTGCGCTACTTCGCCTCGGTGCGGCTGGACATCCGCCGCGTCGGCGGCCTCAAGGTGGGCGAGGAGAGCGTCGGCAACCGTACGCGGGTCCGCGTGGTGAAGAACAAGCTGGCCCCCCCGTTCCGTGAGGTCGAGTTCGACCTCATGTACGGCAAGGGCATCAGCACCGCCGGCGAGCTGCTGGATCTGGCCCTGGACGGCAAGATCGTCCAGAAGAACGGCGCCTGGTTCTCCATGGGTGAGGAGCGCCTCGGCCAGGGGCGCGAGGCGGCGCGGGCGATGATCGAGAGCACCCCGGACCTGGCGGGCCGGCTGCGGGTGGCCCTGGTGGGCGCCTCGGGCCTGATCAAGCCCACCGGCGAGGCGGTGGTCGAGGCCTGATGACCGTTCGGCGACGGTGGTCGGTCCAGGGTGGAGTCGGCCACCGTCGTCCTTTCGGCACCGCGCCAGGCTCGCGGGGGCTACTCGGCCAGGGCCTCGCGGACCCGCTCCCGGCGCTCCCGAGCGCGCTCGATGCGGTCCAACAGCACGGCGCGCTGGGTGGCATCGAGGGTGCCGTAGAACTCCAGCACGGCGTCGGCCACCTCGTGCGCGGTGGTGATCATGCTCTTGTGGCGCGCATCGATCAGCTCGTGGATGGCCCTGGCGTCCACGGGGTCGGCCTGCAGGGCGTCCACGACGGTGTCCATGTCCCGCTCGCGCTCGCCGTGGTGGGCCTGGAAGGTCTCGCGCAGCTCGGCCTTGAGGGCGTCGGCGTCGGCCTGCTGGGCCTCGGACAGGTTGAGGTCCTCGAGCAGGGCGGCCAGGTGCGCGCCGGGCCCGAAGCCCTCGGGGCCCGCGTCCATGCCCATGCCGCGGCCCATGCTGGGGCCGGGGCCGGGGCCGTGGCCGGCGATGGCCTGGCCGCCGATGGCCGTCAGGGCGCCCAGTGTGGTGAAGCCGAGGGCGAGGAGGGTGCTGCGAACGGTGATGGTCATGTTGGCTCCTTCTGGTGGTCGCGGGAGCGTCCGTCGCTCCACGCCCTCAAACCTACGTTGGGGCTGTTGGGTGGCCGTGCGGGCCGGCCGAAGAAGACCTGCGGAGTGTGAAGGAGTGTTGCGGTGCGCTCGCCCCCCCCATACCAGGGAAGGCCATGCGCGTGCACCACCTCGACTGCGGCAGCATGCAGCCTCCCGGGGGGCGCCTGCTCGGGCTGTCTGGGCGCGACCTCGGGATGGTGTGCCACTGCCTGCTGCTGGAGCACGGCGGGCGGCTGGTGCTGATCGACGCCGGCATCGGCCTCAGGGACATCGCCGATCCCCTGCGGCGCCTGGGCCCGGGCTTCCTCGGCAGCGTGCGACCGCACCTGCAGCGCGATCAGTGCGCCCACAGCCGCATCCTGGCCCTGGGCTTGCAGCCTTGCGATGTGACCGACGTGCTGATCACTCACCTGCACCCGGATCACGTCGGTGGGATCGCGGACTTTCCGCAGGCGCGGATCCACCTCATGAACGCCGAGCATGGAGCGGGGCCCGGCGCGATCCAGGCCACGGGCAGCTACCGGCCCCTGCAATGGAGCCACGGCCCCGTCTGGGCGTTGCACGGCGGCGGCGGCGAGGCCTGGCTGGGGTTTGCGGGCGTGCGCCCGCTCGAAGGGCTCGGCCCGGACATCCTGCGCGTGCCCCTGCCCGGGCACACCCGCGGCCACTGCGGCTACGCGGTGGCGGTCGACGACGGCTGGCTGCTGCACGCCGGCGATGCCGTACTCGACCGCCGGGAGCTGGGTTTCTGGGGCCAGCCCCCCCTCGGGGTGCGGGCCTACCATCGCGCCACGGCCTGGGACCTCGGCCGCCGGAAGGAGAGCCTCCAGGCGCTGCAGCGCTGCCATCAGCACCACGGGCACGAGGTGGAGATCCTGTGCACCCATGACGCGGTGGGATTCGCGGAGCGGGCGACCTGCTGATCGGCGGCCCGCTCAGCCCCGCCGGCGGCGCAAGAGCGGCAGGCCGAGCAGGGCGAGCAGACCCCAGGCCCCGCGGTCGCCGGCGGTGGCGCAGCCCTCGGGTTCGACGCGGGCGCCGTGGGCGGCGATGTATTCGTCCATCTGGGTGTAGATGTTCTGCATCTGCGAGATGAGAAGGTTCTGGGCCATGTTCTCACTGACCGGCAGGCCGTCCCAGTAGGCCTCGATCCACATGGACTGCAGGGTCAGCGTGCCACCCTCCTGGGGCAGCAGCAGGTTCAGGTAGTACTGGTCCTGGATGCTGATCCAGTCGACCTCGAGCTCCGCGGGTACATCGAACCAGGTCCGCTGGATCCATGCGGTACCCTTCTCGGTCTCGATCCAGCGGTACTGGCCGTGGTTGTGGGTGATCACCGAGCCGATGATGGGGTAGGTGTCCTCGATGTAGTTCTGGACCGCGGCGTCTTCGCAACGTTGCTCGACGAAACAGTCGGCGTCGGTCAGGTAGGTGCGCTCGTAGTGGTCGTGGGAGTCCGGGAACAGCTCCTCCTGGTCGTCCACCACCTGGGGCACACCCAGCGCATAGGGCGTATGGACGCTCTCGGTGCCCACGGCGGCGCCGATCATGTCGTCGGGGTTGCGGGCGCGGTCGTCGAGGGCGTCGATGGTCTCCTCGGACAGGCTGGTGACCGAGTAACCCTCGAGGGTCTCCTCGAGATGGCCGAGCAGCCAGGTGTCGAGGTTGGTCAGGCCCTCCTGGAGGGCCTCGGGGTGCTCGTCGTCGAAGTGGGCAAAGAGGTAGCCGCACAGCTCGTCGAGCTCCTCGGGAGCGGGGGGCACCTGGCGGCAACCGAGCGCCAGGGAGGGCAGCAGGAGCAGGGGCGCGGCGCGCATGGGGACCTCACGGCGGGGACTTCCCGGCAGTATACAACGCTCGTGGCGCCGAGCGCAGTGGCTGAACCAGGGCTCACCGGGGGTCATCGCCGCGCTTGGCCAGTTGTTGGGCCCACCAGGCCAGGCGCTCGGCGATGGTCTTCTCGGCCCCGTGCGGGGCGGGTTGGTAGTAGACATCCTCGGCGACCTCGGGTGGGCGGTAGGCCTGGCGCACGAGGTGGTCGGGGTGGTCGTGGGGGTAGCGGTAGCCGCGGCCGTGACCAGCTTCCCGTGCCAGGGCGGTGGGGGCGTTGCGCAGATGCAGCGGCACGGGCAGCGAGCCGGTGGCGCGTACCCGTTCCAGGGCGGCGTCGATGGCCCGGTAGGCCGCGTTGCTCTTGGGGGCGCAGGCGCACCAGGTCACGGCCTGGGCCAGCACGATGCGGGCTTCGGGCATGCCCACCATCGCCACGGCCTGCGCCGCGGCCACGGCGATCTCCAGGGCGCGCGGATCGGCGTTCCCCACGTCCTCGGCGGCCAGGATGACCACCCGGCGGGCGATGGCTTCGGCGGGTTCCCCGCCCTCGAGCAGGCGTGCCAGCCAGTAGATGGCGGCGTCCGGATCGGAGCCCCTCATGCTCTTGATGAAGGCCGAGAGGACATCGTAGTGGGCGTCGCCATCGCGGTCGTGGGCCAGCTCCGCCCGTCCGGCCAGGTCCGCCAGACGCGCGAGATCCACCGCCTCGCCCGGAGCCACCCGCCGGGCCACGTCCTCCAGCATCGAGAGGGCGCGACGGGCGTCGCCGTCGGCGGCCCGGGCCAGGACGCCCAGCGCCTCGTCCGTCAGGGCCGGGGCGCGCCCGCCGAGGCCACGCTCCGCGTCCTGCAGGGCCCGCCGCAGCAGCGTCTCGGTCTGGGCCGCGCTGAGGGGCGTGAGGCGCACCACCCGGCAGCGGGATCGCAGGGCGGGGATGACGGTGAAACCCGGGTTCTCCGTGGTAGCGCCCAGCAGCGCCACGGTGCCGGACTCGACGTGGGGCAGCAGGGCATCCTGCTGGGCCTTGTTCCAGCGGTGGATCTCGTCCACGAACAAGACTGTGGCCTGCCCGCCGAGGCGGCGGTGCTGCTCGGCGGCGTCTACCGCGCGGCGCAGCTCCGCCACCCCCGAGAGCACCGCCGAGAGCTGCTCGAAGCGCGCGCCGGCCAGCCCAGCGACGAGGCGGGCCATCGTGGTCTTGCCCGTGCCCGGCGGTCCCTGGAAGATCAGGGACGGCGGGGTCCCGCTTCCGAGCCGGCGCAGCAGGCCCTCGGGGCCGGCCAGGGCTTCCTGGCCGAGCACCTCGTCCAGCGTGCGCGGCCGCATGCGCTCGGCCAGGGGGGCTTCGGGCGTCGTCATGGGCGCCCCCGTAACCGGCGCCCGCGCCAGGCGGCCGATAGAGGTGGGGGCATGCGCGCCGTGTTCCTCTCCGACGCCCACCTCGACGCCCTCGACGACCCGGTCCAGGCCCGCCTGGTGGCTTTCCTCGACGCTCTTGGGGCCGATCGCCTGGTGCTGGTGGGCGACACCTTCCACCGCTGGTGGGACCTCGGGCCCGGGGTGTTTCCGGCCTACCTGCCGGCAGCAGCGGCGCTGGAGCGGGTCGCCCGGCGCGGGATCGCGGTGGATTTCTTGCGGGGAAACCACGACTTCGCATTCTCGGAGGCCACGGGCGCCGCGCTCGGCGTGCGGGTGGCCGACGATGTCGAGCTGGTGTGCGATGGCGTGAAGGTGCGCGCCCTCCACGGCGATCGGGCCATCACGGCGCGGCGGTACCACGCCTACCACGGCTTGCTGCGCGGCCCCGCCTTCGACCTCGCCCTGCGCCTGGCGGGTCCGCGGCGGGCCTGGGTCGTGCTCGGTCGCCTGGCCGGTCCTGTGCACAAGCAGGGCCGCTGCCCGTCGCGCCTGCTGGACGAGCAGCGCGCCATGGCCCGCGGCCTGCTGGCCCAGGGCGCCGATCTCGTGGTGATGGGCCACAGCCACGTGCCGGAGCTCACCTCCTGGCCCGAGGGCCGCTACCTCAACCCGGGCTCGTTCCGCGATCCGGGTTCCTGGGCGGAGATCCTGGATGGCGAGGTGAGGCTGCACTCAGCCCAGTGACTTGAGCAGGCCCGGCTCGGACAGGAGGGTTTCGGTCCCCATGACCGCCGCGCGCAGCGGGTGCTCGGCGCGCACCACCGGCAGCCCGGTGGTCTGGCCGAGGCGCTCCTCCAGCCCCGCCAGCAGCGCGCCGCCGCCGCAGAGGACCAGCCCGCCGTCGAGGATATCGGCCGCGAGATCCGGCGGAGTCCGGGCGAAGGTTTGATGGAGGGCTTCGATCAGGGCCTGGAGCGCAGCCGTGAGGGCGGTGGCGGCGTCGGCCGCGCCCACGGTGACCTGGCGGAGTAGCCCGCTGCCCGGCTGGCGGCCGGTGACGGCCATGGCGCGCCCGGAGCCCGGCTCGACCCCCAGCTCGATCTTGACGGCCTCGGCGCTCTGGATGCCCACTTCGACCTGGTGCACGCGGATGAGGTGATCGGCGATGGCGCGATCCATGGCATCGCCGCCGCTCGCCAGGCTCTGGGAGGCCACCACGCCGCCCAGCGAGAGCACCGCGATCTCGGTGGTGCCTGCGCCGAGGTCGCAGACCAGCGTGCCGCGGGGTTCGCCCACCGGCAGACCGGCGCCGAGGGCGGCGGCGATCGGCGCCGCGACCAGCTTCACTTCACGGCACCCCGCCGCGCGGGTGCAGTCCTGGACCGCGCGGCGCTGCTCCTGGGTGAGCCCCAGCGGCACGCAGACCAGGGCGCGCGGCTTCACCAGGGGCCGCCGGCCCAGCACCCGGGCGATGAAGTAGCGCAGCATGATCTCGGTGGCGTCGTAGTCGTGGATGACGCTGGCCTCGATCGGGCGGACCGCGCGGATGCCTTCGGGCGTGCGCCCCAGCATCTGCCGCGCGCCGGCACCGACCGCGACCACCTCGCGCGAGCCGCCGCGCTGCCGGATGGCGAGCACCGAGGGCTCATCGAGCACGATGCCCTGGCCGCGGACGGCCACGAGGGTGTTCGCCGTCCCGAGGTCGATGGCCAGCTCGCTGGCCAGCAGGGAGAGGGGATTGTCGAGGCCCATCGCGGCGCTCCGGGCGGGCTGGTGCTCAGCGCCTAGTTTTCGACCGTGTACTTCTCTTCGAAGTCCTTGATGTTCCGGATCTCCACGACCTTCGTGTTCATCAGCGCCGCCACGTGCTCGGCGTAGTCCTGGAGGTTGCTCTGGTCCGCGGCGTTGAGCAGCTTGCGATCGCCTTCCCGCGTGATCGCGTAGACCTCCCAGGTGGCGCGGCTGCCACCGACCACGAACTCGACCTCCTTGATGTCGGAGAAGGGCACGCGCTCGGTGGAGGTGCCCTCGGAGGAGGTGATGGTCCAGATGATCGAGGCGCTCTCCTCGTCGACCACCACGTTGCGCTTCACGGCCTGCCGGTGCAGCACGAAGTACATCGCGCCGGCCCCTGCGCAGATCATGATCGCGATGGAGGCGGCCAGCAGGATCAGCCCGCTGGAGCGCTTGGGAGGCGCATCGAGGAAGTCGTGGAAGCAGTGCTTGCAGCGCGCGGCAGAGGTCGGGACCTCGGCGCCGCAGGAGGGGCAGGTTCTGGTGCTCACGGCGATCCTTTTCCGGCTGTGCCCGCCTGGACACGGCTCGATCGTTCTCCTATGGGCTGGCGCGGCGGCGTGTCAAGCACCGGGCCGAGGTGGAACACCCTGATCGCTCGGCGGGTGACGGGGCTCGGAGCCGTGTTTAGCTCTCAGGGCTCGCCACCCCCACCAGCCCCCCACGCCGCCGCCGGGTGCCCGTCCGGTGCTGGGCCAGGAGACGAGAAGGAGGAGGCATGTTGGCTGTGCTCCGAGGACTGCTGGCGGCCCTGCTGCTG
>Ga0233425_10003860_pt1 | contig 26315 bp, 16 predicted proteins | sample Watercolumn_Towu_2_FD_181712 | JGI IMG/M metagenome (GOLD analysis project Ga0233425, IMG submission 181712) | Freshwater microbial communities from Lake Towuti, South Sulawesi, Indonesia - Watercolumn_Towuti2014_140_MG | ecosystem: Environmental > Aquatic > Freshwater > Lake | place... | reverse complement strand
CGTCAACGGCTGGAACTGGAGATCAATTCGTAAAGCCAGATAGCGGTTTGAAAGAGCAGGATCGCAATGATTCCCCACTCCAGAAAGTGACTGCGACGCGCCAGAACATATTCGCTCACGCGATGGCTGCACATTTCGTAGACATGTTCCTGCGCCGCCAGCTTGTTGTTCGCCAATTCCAGGCGATCGACCATCCGGGTTCGTTCGCGCAGCCGTTCGGAAATCTGACTCGCCAGAGTCGGCGGATGCACGTGCGGCACGTGCACGTGCGGGGCCAGGCGGGCAAGTCGCATCCGCAGGGTGAACACGGATTGAAATCGATCCGCGAGTTCCGCGCGGCGGGATAATTGCCGCCGGCCGAACTCGAATGCCGATGCGGCATCCACCTGAACGTGGCTCCACAATCCGTCAATTGCCGATTCCATGCCACGCAGTTCCGATTCGAAGTACGCCGACTCCATAATCGCCCGTACCACCATGGGTAACCGTTCGGCGCCGGCAACGACGGCGATCCATCCCGGGCGGTAGAGAATGCTCGCGCCCTGCATGGTCAACAAGATACTCCGCACCAGAATCCCCCGCTCGTCGAACCCGATCGCGTCGGCCCAGGCCTGCAGACGTATGATCAGATCCTGGTTGTCGGGTGTTTCGCACGGAACCATGATGACCGTCCAGTTCAGTGCCTCGACAGCGGGTGCGGCGAACAGCGCATCATCTGCCGGCATGCTGCCGCGATACCGTTCGACAATCACAGCTTTGCGACCGGCGACTTCGAATCGATCCAGGCACTCCGCCGCGGGCCGCGGTTTGGTTTCCAAAGCCACGCGGAGGATTTCTGTGCCAGGAGGCCAGTCCACGATTCCTGGCGTCTCGCTGCCACCATCCGACGGTGGACGCGACACCGCCTCGAGTTCGGCGGATGTCCGCGCGGACAACGAGGACTCCGATCTTTGGTTCGAGTGAATTCGCATGCGGGGACCGATTAGTCTGCCAGGGATTGATGAAGGTCGGCGACTACCCAGTCGCTGACATAGTCCGCGGAATCGAGCACACCATTCAGCGTCGCGTCGAACAGGTAATCCCCGACGACGAACAATCGCGGATGGACCACCGGATCGATCTGATGTCGGCGATCCAGTCCCAGCGGCGACACGCCGCCCGGAATCGCGTTTACCGCGCCGATCCAACGGTGAACGCGTCCCTCCAGGAACCACTTTCTTGCGTTGCCCAGCCGCCGTGGCAGGCTGTCAAGCGCCTGGCTGATCAAAACCTCGTCGGGCACCAGCGCGCCTTGTCGGGCCTGTTCTCCAGCCAGCAGCCAGCCAAGTACGCCCCAATTGGGCTCGATCGATCGGGACGATTCGTCGTAAAGACAGCAGCCGCCAAACCGATCCAGCATGCAATAGGAGTCGACCATTGTGCCACGCCAGAAGGGCCGCCGGAAGAGGGCAGTGATTCGCAGGTAGTGGGCCGGGTGGTCGTAGCGCTGCCGATGGGCATCCAGAGCCGAAGCCAGACGCGCTCCACCGAATTCGATTCGACCGAGGCCGTCGTGCGGAACGGCGACGATAACAAAATCGTACTCGCCTTCGTGCGGCTCTCCGCCGCGTTTTGAGCGGACTCGCAATCGCCCGCCGCTGCCAGGCACAATTTGCGACACCGGTTCGTTAAGGCGAAACGCCGCCGCCACGCGTTCCCGCAGCCGATGGATGAGCTGTTCGTTGCCGCCGTCGATTGCATACAGCCGCATGTAGGCCGGGTCGTTCATCAAGTAGTTCTGCAGCCCGTATTCGACACTGGTCGCCGACGGCTCCGTCGCCAGGTCGCTGTGGATCATGTTCTCGACGATGCTTCTTTGCGTGCCGGAAATGGTCTGCCGCAGGTAGGTTTCGAAACGGCGCTCCGGCCGATGGACCGGCGGAGATTCCATGCCGCCCGAACAATAAAACTCCCAGGGTGACATGCGATCGCGCGCCTTGCCATGAAAGGTCTCCAGCGACCGCCGAACACGTGGCCCAAAATGCGCCTCCACATCGTCCAGGTTCGCCAGCCAGCGTTCGCCCATGACGATCGATTGACCACCCATCGGTGAGATCGCAAGCCCCAATTCGGCGATCAGTTCCTTGAGCGCATCGTCCGCGGAGCCCGAACCGCCGCTGGGGCCGCAAACGGAATAGTCGTAGAACTCGGCCGCCCCCGCCTCGTATTGCACCGGCGCGGCGTCAAACCGCGGAGTCATTACTTTGCCTCCACAGCGGCCGCTTGATTCGTAGAGCGTCACGCGCAGCGGCAGGTCGGACTTCTTCTGCAGCAGATACGCGGTCATCAGCCCGCCCGGGCCACCACCGACGATCGCGACCGTCCTTATCGAATCGCCGTGGCGATTATGCACCGTGAACCTCCCGCACGCCAATAGGAGGAATGCCACTCTCACAGCCTGGTGGTATCGGGGGAACCATCGGACGGCTCACTGCAAGACTATGGATGTGCAATATCAACATTGATTGTACTCGAACCCAACGTCAACTCGAAGCGGCACTCGGCTGCTTCGGCCGGCAACGGAGCGCGGTTGATTGTAGACCTGCGTTGGCTAGACTCAATGGTCTTCCAGGACAACGGATTTTGAAACATGGCCCTGCCGCACCGGAAACCTAAGCGAGGCGCTATGCGATGAGATCGAATCGTCGTCAGTTCATCCAGGCTGCTGGAATCGGGGGTGCCGCGCTGTGGAACTTGCAGACCGTACCGGCATGTTCAAAGTCCACGCGTTCAACATAATCACTATTTGCATTCGTACGAGTAACACGTAACCACCTCCTCGTGGGAGATGCGCATGTTGACCATGCTTGGCAGCCGGCGGCAGTTTTGCGACGGCATCACGCGCCGAGAGACGCTCCGGGTGGGCACCCTCTCGGTACTGGGCGGGTTCGGTTTGCCCCCATTGCTGCAGGCGGAGCAGAAACCAGAACATCTCTGGAACGGCAAAGCCCCGATCCGGGAAATCCTTTCGTGACGAGAAGCGCCAAAACTGTACGCGTTCGATCCCTGGACAAGGTAGTTCCACAAATGAATGCCACGCGACGAGATTTTCTTCAGGCCGCCGCCGTCGGAAGTCTCGCGATCGGTGTCGTCGGAACAGCTGTTACACCAGTCGCCGCAGCACAGAGTTCGCAACTCGCTGCCGCCCGCAGGAAAGCGGCCCACCGGCGACGGCGGATCATCTACAACAATGACGGCGACGATATCTGGGCCAAGGGGGCCGATACGGTCGAAAAGTTCCTGGCATTGCGCCACGCGCCGCTGCTGGGAACACAAGTCGACAGTATTTTCTACTGCACGACGCAGAGCTTCAACCTGTTCACGCACGCGACCGGGACCGCCGAAGTCTTCCTCTCGCGGGAAGCGAACTTTGCCGATAATAATCTTCCCAAGTTCCTGGAACAGCGGACGGACGGGCTGAGGATGTCGTGCGAGTTCGCTCACCAAAACGGTCTCGAATCAGTTTGGACCTTGCGAATGAACGACATCCACGACGCATGGACACCACCATTCGTGTCGCAGTGGAAAAAAGACGACCCGCGGCGCGTAATGGCCGCACTCGCTGACGTAAGCAGCTTCAACGATCGCCGGCGACTCTGGAGCCTGGTTGACTTCGAAAACCCGGACGTCGAGCCACGGATCGTGGCGATCATCGAGGAGGTGCTGCGCAACTATCCCGTCGATGGCGTCGAACTGGATTTTCTCCGCGCGCCGTTCTACTTCCGAACCACGTACGAGGGTCAACCGGCCAACGATCGGCAAGCAGCAGTGCTGACGCGGCTGGTCGAGAGCGTCCGCAAGCTGGTGCTTAACGAAAGCGAACGCCAGAATCGCCCGCTGCTCTTATCCGCCCGCGTGCCGGTCTCGAAAAATCTATGCCAGTACCTTGGCATCGATATCGTTCACTGGCTGAGCCACGGCCTGGTCGATCTGTTGGCGATCAGCGGGGGCTATGTGGCATTCGATCAACCGGTGCGCGAGCTGGTCGAACTGGGGCACAGGCACGACGTCCCCGTCTATCCGTGCCTCAGCCACTCCGGCCTGTTGTACCGCCCGCCGCGCGGCAAGGGAGAGCCACAACCGCCCGCTGCCTGGAATGGCGCCGCGGCGCGGTTCTGGCAAGCGGAAGCCGATGGCATTTACTGCTTCAATCTCTTTCCCGGCCCGGGCACGCCCGAGCAGCGTGAACACGCCTTGACGGTGCTAAGGACCATCGGCGCGACGGAATCGATCGCGCGCGCCGACCGAATGTTTGCGGTCTGCGACGCAGGCTGGTCCATGCCGGCCCATTTTTGGGCGAAGGACGCCGAGCAATTCAGTCACGCCCTGCCGATTTCACCGGACGGTAACGGCGCGATCACCGTTCCGCTGATCGTTGCCATCGGAGGAAAAGAAGGCGAAGCACTCCCCCTCACCGAGTTGCGGTTGGACTTCAGCGGCCTGGCCGAAGCCGACGTCCCGACCGTGTTGCTGAATTCGCAGCGGCTCGATCCGCCCGCCGACTCCGAAATGGTGGCCGACGTGCGACGATTGCGTTACCGAGTCCCTGAAGGCGCGTCGAGAAACGGACCGAACGAGATTCGTATTGAACGAGTCTCGACTGCAACCAAACTTGCGGGTGCGGAGTTGTGGATTCCAGGTACGCAAAACTGACGAGGAACCGCGTGATCGTGTTCGGCTCCACCTGGCTATGGCAGCGCTGGCATCTCGTAGCTCTTGTGGTGACGGCCTTCCTTTCTGTCAGTCGCAGTTCTGCCGACGATTGGCCCCAGTGGAGAGGCCCATCGCGCGACGCAGTTTCCGTCGAGGGAGGCCTGCTACAATCGTGGCCCGCGCGTGGTCCCAAGGTCGCGTGGAAGGCGGCCGAGTTGGGAACCGGTTATTCCAGCGTGGTCGTCGGCGGCGGCCGCCTGTTTACGATGGGGCGCAAGGACGCCGATGTCGTCGTGACGGCACTCGATGCGGCAACGGGAAAGACGCTCTGGTCGCGGAAGATCGGCGAGACCTCGCGCCATCCCTGTTCGACGCCGACATTGGATAGCGATTTTCTGTACGCGCTCGATCCTGACGGCGAATTGGTCTGTCTGCGCGCCGCGACGGGTGAAATCGTCTGGCAAACCAGTTTCCTGGACGATTATGGCGGGCGCATGATGTCGGGGCGTGGTTACGGCGAGTCTCCTCTGATCGACGGCGGACGGCTGATCTGCACGCCGGGCGGTCCGGACGCGGCGATCATCGCTCTGGACAAACTCACTGGTAAGCAGATTTGGAAGGCCAGCTTGCCGGACCTTGGTCCCCAAGGAAAAGACGGGGCCGGCTTCTCGTCGGTTGTCGCCACCGAGGCGGCTGGCCGCCGCCAGTATGTGCAGCTTGTGGGACGTGGCCTGATCGGTATTGACGCCCGCGATGGCCGCTTTCTCTGGGGCTACAACACGATCGCCAATGAGACCGCCAACATTCCGACTCCAGTTGTCCACGACGATTATGTATTTGCCGCAAACGGCTACACCGCTGGCAGCGTGCTGCTGAAGCTTGTTGCCGCAATGGACGGGAATGGGGACGCAGCCGGGGTGAAAGCCGAGGTTGTCTACGCATTGTCCGGCAGCCAATTTCAGAATCATCATGGCGGCGTCGTTCGCCTGGGGGACTATCTTTTCGCCGGACATGGGAATAACAACGGCTTGCCGACCTGCCTGGAATTCAAGACGGGACGTGTGGTCTGGAAGCGGCGCGGGCCGGGCGTCGGTTCGGCCGCAGTGGTCGCCGCCGACGGGCAACTCTACTTCCGCTACCAGAATGGTGTGGTTGCGTTGATCGAGGCGTCCAGTCGGGGCTACCAACTCAACGGCTCGTTGGAAATTCCAGGAGCCGGCGGCGACAGTTGGGCTCATCCGGTCGTCGCCAACGGCCGGCTCTATCTGCGAGAGCAAGAAACGTTGTGGGTTTTCGATCTGCGCAGAGAATCGCAAGAGACGAAGTCGGCCACAAGATCGCAAGCGCCGATCCCCAGCGCCGCAATGACGGCACTCCGGAACCTGGGATGCGCCGTCGAGCCGTTATCGGTTACCGTCGGCACTTCCCATTCCCAAGCAGTTTTGGAAAAAGCGCGTCGCAAGTACGAGTTCGCGTTGCCCCTCGACGACAAATCCCAGGGGAGTGGTGCACTGCTTGCCACGCTCAACGACGCTCAGCTTTCCGCGGAAGGATGTTTGTCCGACGAGTTACTGGCGAGGTTGTCCGAACTGCCCGGGCCCCTGGTGCTGAGCCTGGCGGGAACGCGGATTTCCGACGCCGGGCTACTGCAGCTCCGGCGACTCAAATTGGCCGGCCTCAACCTGGAACTGTGCAGCCGTGTGACCGATGCCGGGCTGCAGCATCTTTCGCAGGTCCGACCGCTGCGTGTCCTCCTGCTTACCGGTACGAGCGTCACGCACGCCGGCCTGCGTCACCTTGCGGCGAATGAACAACTGCTCGCACTCGACCTGGAACTTTGCGACGGAGTCACGGACCAGGCGTGCGAACCGCTGGCCGAAATGCGGAAACTCCGGTCGCTGGTACTGAAGAAATCAGGGTTTGAACGGCAGCGGATTTCCGACGCGGGATTGAAGCGGCTGCAGAGCCTGTCGGAGCTGGAAATGCTGAACCTCTACGGCAACCATGTCACCGATGCCGGTCTGGCCCATTTGCGATCGCTCCAGAGTCTGCGCGATCTGAACCTCAGCCTGCTGCCGATTACCGATGCGGGGTTAGAGCACCTCACACCATTGACCCGACTTGCACACTTGGACTTGCTCTACTCCGAAGGTTTTGCCGGGCCGATGCTGACCGACGGCGCAGTTGCTGCGCTGGAGCCGCTTACGAACTTGACCACGCTCAACCTGACCGGCGCAAAGCTCACCGACGCCGGGCTCGAACGACTTCAGGGGCTGACTCAATTGAAAATGCTGCAGCTCGCACGAACCGGCGTCAGTGAAAACGGGCTGCGAGAATTTCGCAAAGCAGTACCTGGATGCGAAGTCGTCAGGTAGATGTTGCGGTCCCTTCGGGGCCCTTCGGGGCAAGGAAGCGCATGACGTTCCCGTCGGGCGATTGGGTAATAGGCTGTTTCAGCCTATCACCCTCAAACCCGTTTAACGGACGCGTAAAAAACGCTTACAATACGAGTTACGAAACAACAAAACCTGCGTGGTAGGCTGCAAACTTGCGGCCTGCAGGCAATAGGCTGATCAGCGTAATAACAAGTTCGGCAATGGGCCTGGTCCAATGACAACTGCATTCATAATTGCTGTCGCGGTGATTTTACTGATCGTTGTAACAGGGTTCCGTATTGCCCAAGAGTATCAACGCGGCGTTGTGTTTCGCCTTGGTCGCTACAAAGGCCTGCGAGGGCCCGGCCTGTATTGGATTATCCCCCTGGGAATTGAACGTTCTGTGACCATCGACACTCGCACGCGTACCGTATCCGCCGAACAGCAGGAGACCATCACGCGGGACAGTGTCACAATAAAAGTCAACGCCGTTCTCTGGTATCACATTACTGATGCGGCGAAATTCGTCATCGCGGTAGCTGATGCCTCGGCTGCAGTCTATCAACTCGCTCTGACAAGTTTACGCAACATCATCGGCCAACATGACCTCGACGAGGTCCTGCAGGAACGAAACAAAATTAACAGTCTGCTGCGCGACAATATCGCGGGAGCGACTGTGCCGTGGGGTGTCGAAGTTGAACGGTGTGAAATGAAGGATGTCGAACTGCCTGTGGCAATGCAGGAAGTAATGGCGATGCAAGCGCAGGCCATCCGAGAGAAGCGGGCACGCATTATCAAGGCCGAAGCGGAACTCGAAGCATCGCGTAAACTCGGCGATGCCGCCCAGCAGATGGCTAACAATCCTGTCGCAGTGGAGTTGCGGCGGATGCAGATGGTTACGGAGGTTGGAGCTGAGAACAATAGCACGACCGTGCTCTTGGTTCCATCCGATTTTGTCACCATGGCGAAAAGTCTCACGCAATATTTGAACGAGCACACTCAAGGCAAAGAAAAGTCATCTAAAGACGGATGCGCCCAGTAGTGTCGGCGAGGTGGCACTGCTAAGCCTTCGAATGTCAATCCACTTTCGATTGCCCGAGGCCGGGCCCTGGAATGTGCCGCGATTCACGATTTCCTAATTGCAGTATCGGGTCACGCCCTCCTGAGTAATTTGGATTGGTGGACAGCCGACTGCCAAATCAAGTGATTGGCGGTTTGAATGGAAAGCGACTCGCTTGTTTCCGTTTGGCAAGGGGACTTATCATGAGCTTAACCGTTGATCTTACAAGTGACGAAGTCGCTTAGATCAAGAAAATCACCCGTTTGCAAGACGATACGGCCGCCGTCACGAAGGCGGCGAGGGAGTATTTGCGGCTGAGCCGGCTTCGCGAGCTGAAGGCAGTCTCTGGCAAAGTCGATTATGAAGACGAGTCGGCCCAACTGGAGTCGTTGGAATTGGGTGAGAGCGGGTTTCCTAGATAGCGGACTGCGGCAATGGAGGACTGGGTACTTGCCGATACGCTCATTTGGGCTTCTTTCTTCTCCAAGCCCAACTCTGCGGAGAAACATGCCGTCGATGATCTGATCGATGCCGACCGCGTGGTACTAATTGGTCCAATCGTCGCCGAGGTGCTGCTCGGATTTCGTCGCAAGGCGCAGGCCGACTGGGTGGCATCACGGCTCCGCGCGACTCACTTTCTCGAGACGACCTGGGACGATTGGAAGTCGGCAGCCGAGATCGGTCGAGAACTCGCCGCGAAGGGGCACCGGATTCCCATTACCGAAGGTTGCCCGCCTGCCGGCGCACGACCAACACGTCCGCGTAAAGGCATAAGGTCGCGGAAGCGATTGCGTTCGCGGCCCAGCGGACGGGCTGGTTCGCGACCCCGATGAGCGCTAGGCGGAAACAATCTATCACGCTCTGACAAACGACGAAATCCACGAAGGCGTTGACGCGAAACGAATTACCAGCAGATAATGAGTTGCACGTTAGGCTGACAATCTTACAGCCTACAGGTAATACAGTGACCATTCTATGAACAAGTTAGGCGGCATCCACGCACTCGTATGAATCCCTCGTCACAGATGTTCGAGCCAATCAGGCTAAAACACGGCCTGCAAGGCTGGCCGCCCCCTGGCCCGAATGTTTTTCGTTGGCAGAGCGGTTCCCTCGCTTACATGCTCACAGACATGTCTCGTGATAGCCGCGATTGGGACAAGGTGATAACGCCTACAAAAGCACAGTGGGAGGAGTTCTGGCGAGTCTGCGACGAGATCGACGTCTGGTCGTGGCCGCCTACTCTTGGAGATATGCGTGTGATGGACGGCCTTCAATGGATTACTGAGTTGGAGTGTGGTTCTCGACGCATGGCGTCGAGGGGGCAGGTGGTTGGTTCCCCACCAGATTTCGCTGCAAAGTTGATGCGCTTACATCAAGCATTGCAGTCAATGGCTGGGTGGCACACACCAACCAAGAACGATTGAAGACAAGAAGCGGAGATCACGAGATGCCGCCTAACCATGCGCTGCAGCGAACGGGCGCGGCTGTCACGCCCGCTGCTTCCGGCCCACCACCTTCGCCCGCCCCGCCACGCAGCGGTCGCGCCAGCCGCGCCCGTCGCTGAGCTTGGCGTCGTTACGGCTACCGCACCTTCCCCCGATCCCACGCGAACTGGACTCGCTCCCCACGGCTACCTATCCTGTCCAGAATGAATACAACTGAGCGTTGCGCAGCGTAAAGCGCAGGCTGACGAGCTTTCCTTTGACGCTTTCCAGGTTTCCCGATTTCCAACAGATCGTGGCGCGCAGCTGATTTCCCGTTACCGGTTCGGCAACGGCAACGGTTTGGCCGTCTTCGTCGAGCACCTCCAGTTGCAAGTCGCCGGCTTTGGCATCAACGTTGACATGGAGAGTCGCTCCGGCGAGCAGCATCGGTTTCGTCAACACCGTTCCGGCTTCCTGGCCCGCATCCAGGGACAGGAAACCATCTCGACGCAGCACGGCCAGGCAGATTGCACCGTGATCACGAACCCGGCCGGGCATCACGACCGTCTCGCCGTCGGGATACGTCCCGAGATACGTGAAATTCGCGCGGTACTTCAGGCCGGTATAGAAAAACCACAGTTCGTCGTCTCTCACCACGGGAGCCGATGGCGGGAGAATCTGGGTGAGGTCGTACGCACCGCTGTCGAGCCGCGACGGTCCGATGAAAGTCTTGCGATCACCCAGCCGAACCCAGCTCTTCAGATCGCGGCTGCAGGCCAATTGGATCAGATGGAAGCCGTCGGTATTCGGGTAGTTCGGAACAGGCCCCGTCGCGTGAAACATCGCGGGGAGACCTACGTAGAGTCCCTCGTACCGAAACAGTCCCATGTTATAGACATCGACGTTCCGCGACTGCGGTGCGTTGTAGAGCGTTTGTTGAAATGTCGGATCGGCGGCTCGGGCTTCGATGTTCGCGCGCCCCAATTCCTGGTCCTGCTTGTCGGCGTGGAATACGACGCCGTAATCCGTCCAGGTTTGAAAGTCGCGGCTCGTGGCAAGGGCGACAGCTCGACCGAACGGCCCACCGCGCTTGACGGTATGGATGAATAATCCCTCGCCCGGATCATAACTGAGATTGCCTTCGTCGCTGCTTGGAATGGCGGGCAGATCCAGTTTCGTCCAGTGCACGCCGTCCGCAGAGGCAGCAAAACCTTCATTCAACAACGAGGCCTTGAAACGCCGCATGGGATCAGGATCGAGCGGGTCAAGAACCGCGTGATCGATCCGCATATTCGGTTTGGGGCCCGCCGTCCAGTGCAGTCCGTCCTTGCTCACGCGCAGCGGTTCGTCCGTACTCATGACCCAAAGCTTGAAATGTTCCTCTTTCGCGTCCCACATCGGCGCGGAGCGTGTCTGAATCGCCTGCGTCGGGTTCGCACTGCGGACCACGGCACCTCGCTTCTCCGGCGGATGCAGCGTGCGTTGCAGATTCTCGATTCTGGCAACTGCGTCGTCATCCAGAAATAGCTGGCGCTGGCCGGGAGTCAGGCTGCGAGCCGCCGGGGCTGCCAGCAGGATTCCACCCGGAGCAATGAGCACGATCGACAGCAGGATACGATGCAAATTACCGAACGAACAGTTCATGCATGGTTCTCACTTCGCGCCAGGGACCCATTCGGGTGTACAACAGATACGATTGTCGATCGCGGTTGCATGTTGCATGGTTCTGGTCTCTTCGAATGTGGGAAACGCAAGGCGATTGGGAGTGTAGAGTCACCACGAGCTTGCATCAATTACATGGCTGGGGCTTTCAGCCGCTGCCAGCCCCAGCCCAATGCAGCCTGGCAGGAAGACCCTATCACAAACTCTCAGGAGGAGCAGGGGCTGGAAGCCCCTGCCACGACAAACCCCTGCCATGACAAGCCCCTGCCATGACAAGGCCCTGCCACGGCAAGAGTCACAGTCGTCGCTTGAGCTTTGGAAACAGTTCCAACGCGTTCTCGCGCATAATCTGCCGGCCAATTTTTACCGCATGCTCTTCGCGGAGTTCCTGTCGGAGTACCTTTTCCGTCAATGTTTCCGCGATGCACTGTCGAGTGAACTCGGTGGCCGCATAGATCCCCTCGGCGTTGCCGGTATCCGCCCCCCACATCACACGATTTGACGGGATCATTTCCAGCCACTCATGGAACGCGCGCTTCGCCATCGTGTAGCTCAAGGTTGGCAGCCATACCGAGTCGATCCAGACGTTCTTGTGCCGCATGGCGATCACGCCGGCTTCGCCCACCCAGGGAAAGCCACCATGAAACAGAATGAACTTCGTGCCCGGGTTGTCCGCGATGGCGTCGACCAGGAGGATGGGGTTCGATCCCTGAACGCGAGCCTGACCGGTGTGGATCTGAAACGGCAGTTCGTACTTCGCGCTGAGCTTGCAGACGTGCCAGAACATGAAATCCTCGAACTGCTGCTGCTGTGCGGCGGTCAGTTCTTTGGGAGACTTTCCGTAATGCACTGCCGCTTGCTCGTGCGTAACCGGTTCGTAGCGCAATGTTCGGTTGTAGGCCTGCGTTGACTTCAGGCAGATCGCGTCGGCCGCCGCGGCATCGGCGAAGATTGCCTCGACAACGCCCAAGTAGTCTGCTAAAGACTCCGTCGGCAGATTCTTCCGCCTGGCGAATTCATAGGGGCTATCGAGTTTCGATGTGAATCGATCGGGATGGCTTCCGCTCATCAGCATCGTGACATTCAAGACCGGAACCGTGAACTTGTAATGGCTGGCGAACTGCATTCGATTCCAGTAAGGATCGATAAACATCAACTCGATATTGGCCCGCCGAGTTACCACATCAATGAGCCAGCTGTCATCTTTGTAGTTCTCGAAGATCCGCCGATTCAGGTCACGCGCCTGTTCGTCCGAGATGGTGTCAAAGTCCAGATCGTAGAGATCCCGAAACGCCGGGAGCAGGTAGCGATAGAAGTCGGTGGCTCTGGCGTTATTGAAATCGCTGCGCGCCGTCTTCCACCAGGTGTCGAAATTGCCGTCGGCGGGCCAATCGGTCAGCGGGTTGATCCATGGGTAGTAGCTTCCTCTCCAGAGGCTGTAGAGCGTCATGCCTCGGCCCTGCGGCGTCTCGACCCGCTCTGCCATCTCGTCAAACGGCCGGAGGTGGTCGTGCGTGTCAATCGATCGAACCTGATCGATGCTCTGCTTGATCCGTCGATATACGGGAGATCGCTTTACATCGATCTCGAATCCCGCATCCTGGGCCAAGGCGGAGGCCGGCTGAGTCGCCATTGCGAAAACAAGAATAAACCGTCCCCAGAGTCCGAGCGAGTTTGGCACAGCGCACCTCTTTTGCGACGGCCGGCAGGCGCCAAGGGCAACATCTGCCTCCGACATGCATAAGAACTCATTGTTCCCGTAGCCTGCGTATTCTAGCATCTGGCCGGGTCGGAACAGACTGGTAACCAATCGCCTTCAAACTTCCGCTCCGGCCGGGTCGGGAGACTCATGCTGCGCTGTCGTGTTATCTGGCCTTCCATCGAGGGTGTCGCAACGCGTCACGATTGACGATCTGTTTGGGTTCGCGACCTTGGGCGACATCGATGATACTCCCGATCGCCGCGCGGCCATTCAAGCGAAAGCACTCGTCGGTCCAGCAAATCGCGTGCGGCGTTACAATCACGTTATCGAGCTTGAGCAGTGGATCGTCGGGGGTGATCGGTTCGACCTCGAACACATCAAGCCCCGCACCGGCAATGCGGCGACGGGTCAACGCATCGGTGAGCGCCTGCTGGTCAACAATCGGTCCCCGCGCGACATTGATCAGATAAGCGTTGGGGCGCATCAGCGCGAGACGCGGAGCGTTGATTAGATGCCGAGTCGCTTCGGTCAATGCGCACGTGATCACCACATAATCGGCTTCTCTCAGCAGTTCTTCGAGCGGCGACGATGCGACATTCAGCGTTCGGCCCGCCGCGTCATCAAAGTAGGGATCGAACGCGATAATCTTCATCTCCAGCGGCGCACAGACAGCAGCAAACTCGCGCCCGATATTGCCGAATCCGATGATCCCCAGCGTTCGGCCGGTAACTCCCTGGCCGGTGAACGCGAGCTTTTCGCTCCAGCGGCCGGCACGAGTCAGCTCGTCCTTGATTCTCAGTTTATGGGTCAGAGCCAGAAGCATCGTCAAGGCCGCGACCGCCACGGGGCGGCGGACGCCATCGGGTGTGATCGTCAGCAACACCCCTGCCTCGCTGCACCCTGGGACGTCGACATTGTCGTAGCCCACACCGAAGCGCGCCACGATCCTGACGCGTGGCGTGCCTTCGAGCGTTCGTCGCGTCACGCGCGGGGCAAGGACCAGCAGCCCGTCGAATCGCCCGGCGTCGGCGGAAGGAATTTCTCCACTCGAGATCGGGAAAAACTCCCACGGAATGCCCGCTTGATCAAATAGTTCCAGTCCGATATCACCGAACCCGAGCGTACCGTCCGGCATGAGAAAATCGCTGGTGACTCCCACGCGAAAGTCCTGAGTCGTTTGCATCGCGGCTCCTGGTGGCCGGCTTCGAGCCGATTCGTCGATCGGTCGGACCGATTGCCTCTCTTGCCGGCAAGGATCACAAACGCTACGTTCCGCAAATTGTGCCCGCGAGCATGAAAATACGGGGTACACTTTTGCGGATTCACGAAAACAACGGCGACCGCGAACGGCGCCAGGTAGCTAACGTAGGTTTCGACAAGAAGTTAGAACGAGTGGAGGATACGAGACTTGAACTCGTGACCTCTTGCATGCCATGCAAGCGCTCTCCCAACTGAGCTAATCCCCCGGGAAGATACGGTCGACTGCAAGACTATCGAAGCGGGCTCGGGCTGTCAAGGCAGCCCACAGCACACTGGACCGAATGGAGTAGAGTAGGTGTGGCGGATGGGTAGGACAGGAACAAGGAGTCCGTTTTGAAGCGTATTTTGATTGCGATCATCAAAATCGGTATATCCTGTGCGATCCTGGGATACCTGTTCCAGCAGGCCTGGCGCGACGACAGTTTTCTGGCCTTGTACGAGCAGCCCAAGCGATGGTCGTTGCTGGCGCTGGCCTGGGTCGCCGCCATCGTCTCGCTGCTGCTGACGATCGTCCGCTGGCGGATTCTCGTGCAGGCGCTCGGCATTCCTTTTGCCTTGCGCGATGCGCTGCGATTGGGAATGCTGGGCTACCTGTTCAATTTCTTTACGCTGGGAATTGTCGGCGGCGACGTGCTGAAGGCCGTGATGATCGCACGGCGGCAACACGGGCAGCGGCTGGAGGCGGTATCGAGCGTGCTGGTGGACCGCGTCATCGGCTTGTATGCGCTGTTCCTTGTCGCCAGCGTGGCGATCCTCAGTCTGGATTGGGGAGCGTTGCAGGTGCGCGATGAAGCCCAACTGGCCGCGGTGCGCCGCGTCTGCAGCGCGACGATCGGCCTGGCCGCGATCGGCGGGATCTGCAGTGCCCTGGTAATGACGCCGGCGGTGACGCGCCTGCGGTTTGTCCAGTTCTTCACGCATTTGCCCCGGATCGGCATCTGGATCGGACGCATCATCGACGCAGTCCAACTATACCAGCAGCGCAAGGGGGCACTCACCGTCGGGATGGTGTTGAGTTTCGCCGTCCATCTTCTGAGCACGGCGAGTGTGTTCCTTGTTGCCCAGGGGCTGCCCGGCAACGCGCCGTCGTTCGCCGCTCATTTCGTGATTGTTCCGATCGCGATGGTGGCCGGCGCCATCCCGTTGCCCGGTGGGCTCGGCGCGGTCGAGTATGCCTTGGACTTTCTCTACCGCGGCATTTCCTCCGTGGAGATTGCCGAGCGTCAAGGGTTTATCATTGCCCTGGCGTATCGCGTACTCACGATGGTTATCGCCTCGATCGGATTGGTCTACTATCTCGCCGGCCGCCGCGAATTGCGAACCGTGATGCGGGAAGTCGAAGACGAAAGCGCGTCGCCGGATGGCCCTGACTCCGCCGCACCCGCCACCGCACCCGCCGCCGCATCAAGCCCGCTCGGCGCGGACGCCGCTCAGATCTGAATGACCTTCCGTTGCGTCTCGATTTCTTCAATCGAATACAATCGACCCTGGCCGCTGCCCGGGCAGACCTTGCATGTTTGCGCCCAGGCCTCGGGGGACTTGAGATTGGAATCCCAGAACGGCCAGGTCCGGCACTGTCGCGGTCGCGCCGCGTAAACCGTGCAGCAGCGCGCTTGATTGTCAAAAAAGATGCAGTCGCCGTTCGGCAGGTCGATCAGGGTACGGCGCACGCCTACTTTTCGAGTGTACTTGTCAACGAAGCGATCCAGATCCGGTTCCTCGATGACGGCGGCCAGCGCCTCGATCTCCTGCTGATTCACCCAGATGAATCCCGGCGCGCCGGTGCAGCAGTCGCCGCACTGCGTGCACTCGAATCGCAGTCCCTCTTTGTACCATGCACCCGATTTCATGATTTCGTCCCTGATCGAGTCGTCGAGTGGCCGCCATGAGAATCCTCCAACGATGAAATGTCAATCGTTCATGTCAGAGTTTCGCCGATTTTACGCACCGCCTGGGCGGCATGTGTCAGCTCGTCCAGGCTGGTAAACGGTCCGACACTGAAGCGGACCGTGCCCCCCGCGGACAATGTCCCCAGCGACCGATGAATCCTCGGCGCACAGTGCAGACCGGCCCGCACCTGGATCCGATAGCTGGACTCCAAAACGGCTGCCAAATCGTGGCTTTCCACGCCATCCAGACCAATACTGACCACTCCGACCCGGTCGCGGGCCGACGGCGGTCCGTAACATCGCAATCCAGGAATTGCAGAGAACTCGTCAAGCAACCAGGCGGTAAGACGCTGTTCGTGGCCTCGCAGCGTTTCCAGGCCTTGCGCGGTGATCCACTCCAGCGCCGCTCGCAGACCAAGAATTCCGGGTACGTTCAGATTGCCCGATTCGAACTTGTCTGGCAGCTGCTCCGGTTGACGGTCGGACTCGCTCTCGGTGCCGGTCCCACCCAACCGCCAGGGCGCGATCCGCTCCACAAGTTCGGGCGCGATATACGCCAGTCCGGTTCCCAGGGGTCCCAGCAGTCCCTTATGGCCCGACGCCGCGACCAGGGATGCGCCCAAGGCGACGGGGGACTGATCCCAATGTCCCAGCGTCTGCGCCGCATCAACCAGCAGCGGAACGCCATGTGCTTGGGCGATCTGTGCGATTTCGGCCACAGGCTGAACGGCGCCGGTCACATTGGAAGCGTGCGAGACGACAAACAGGCGCGTTCGCGAACAGACCGCCTTGCGAAACTCGTCCGGGTCGACCACACCTTGGCCGTCGACGGCCAGCAGAGTGGAATTGACGCCGCGGCTGTCGTGCAGCTGGCGCAGCGGACGGAATACGGAATTGTGTTCCGAATCGGTCGCCACGACGTGATCCGCGTTTCCAAGCAGGCCATAAAGGACAAGGTTTAACGCATCCGTGCCATTAAACGCGAAGACCACCTGCCGAGCGTCGTCGACGCCGAGCAGGCCGGCAAGCAGTCGGCGTGTGTCGCGAATCGCCCCGTCCACTTCCGCGGCTTCCGCATAGTTGCCGCGACCGGCCGGCGCGCCGAGCTGCCGCATCGCGTGGTCAACCGCCTGGTAGACCTGTGGGGGCTTTGGCCAACTGGTCGCCGCGTTGTCCAGGTACACTCGACGCATTCCGCAGTTTCCTGTTCAATCACTGTTTCACGAACACCGGTCGCATCCCAATGTCATTCGTCAAAATGAAAACTGAATATCGATCGGGAACCTGGGGCCCATCTCCTGCGTCCAAAGTCGGGATGGGCACATTCGTGCAATCCAGCGAGGGGACTATTTCCCACACTTTTCCGGGATTTCATGCATGCGAACGATCTTATTGTGCGCGATTTCGGTCATCCTGCTAGTCCAAGGCCCCAACGTGGTCAACGCCGGTCCCAGGGACGCTCAGTGGAAAAAGGTCGACGAAGCCATCAAAAAGGGGCTGCCGAAGTCGGCGATCGAGCTGCTCGATCCGATCGAGAAAGCGGCGCTGCAGGACAAAGCCTTTCCCGAGGCGGTCAAGGCACTGGCGATGAAGATCGCGTTGCGCGGCAACATCGAGGGCAATAAGCCGGAAGAGCGGATCGTACGGCTGGAGGCGGCGCTGGAGGCTGCCCCCGAGGGGACGCGCCCGATCCTCCAGTCGCTGCTGGCAAGCTGGTATTGGAGCTACTTCGAAGGTAATCGCTGGCGGTTCATGCAGCGAACCGCTACCTCGTCGCCACCCGGCAAAGATTTTACGACCTGGGATCTGCGGCGCCTGTTCGCTGAAATCGACAAGCACTTTGCGGCGGCCCTGGCCAACCCCGAAGCACTCAGCAAAGTGCCCGTTTCCGATTGGGATGCACTGCTCGTCAAAGGATCTTACCCCGACAGCTACCGGCCGACGCTGCTTGATTTTGTCGCCGGCCAGGCCCTCGATTTCTACGGTGCGGGCGAGCAGGCCGGAGCAAGGGCTGAAAACGCTTTTGACCTGCTGGCGCCCAGCCCGATTTTTGCCGAGTCTGCCGAGTTTCAGGCCTGGAAGCCGGAATCGACCGACAACGACTCGAGTCTGCTCCGAGGCATACGCCTTTTGCAGCAGTTGCTTGCCGTACACGCCAACGACGATGATCGAACGGCGTGGCTGGATCTGGAACTGGCTCGGCTTCGTTTCGGTTTCAACCATGCGGTCGGCGAGGAAAAAACGCCGCGGTACCGTCAGGCGCTGCAGCGATTCATCGCGCGCTGGGGCGACCACGAGGTTTCGGCGATGGCCCGATTCCAGCTGGCGTCCGAACTGCAGGGCGAAGAGCCGCTGGAAGCCCGCAGGCTGGGCCAAGAAGCGATCCGCGCATTCCCAAAGTCGCCGGGGGCCGACCAGTGCCGGATGCTCGTGGCGCAGATCGAGCACCCCGAATGCCAGATCTTCACGGAACGGGTCTGGAATCAGCCGAATTCCGGCATTCAGGTGCAATACAAGAACCTCTCCAAGGTCTACTTTCGGCTCTATCGGGCCGATTGGACCGGGCGGCTGAAGCCGCGCCGTTATCGCCCGGAAGAGATCGACGACGAGATGAAGCAGTTTTTGGCGCGGCGGCCGGATTACCAGTGGTCGAGCAACCTCGAAGCCACCGAGGACTTCCGACAACGCGATCAGGAAGTGCCGGTCCCGGCCGAACTGAAACCGGGCTTCTATTTCCTGGTCTCGAGCCACAACGAAAAGTTCCAGGAAAAAAATAACATGATCCAGGTGACCGATGTCTGGGTCAGCTCCCTGGCACTCGTCAGCACCCTGCAGACCGGCTCCGAACAGATCCGCGGTTTTGTGCTCGACGCCAACTCAGGCGAACCGATCGCCGGAGCGGAAGTACAGATTTACTATCGGCCCAACAACAACCAGAACGTTGATGCCGGCCCCAAAGTGGCAACGGATGGCAACGGCCAATTCACGCTGCCAGGGAAGCAACACAGTCGCGGGCAGATTATGGTGCGCTACAAAGACCAGCAGCTGGCGGGTGCCCACGACTATCATGTATTCCCGCAGGGCGATGCGCAGGAACATCAACAGACGATCTTCTTTACTGATCGCTCGATCTACCGACCCGGGCAGACCATTCAGTTCAAAGGGATCTGTATCGCCGCCCACTACCAGAACGACAATTACGAAACGCTCAAAAACCAGTCGCTCACCGTGATTTTCAGCGATGCCAACAACCAGGAGGTCGCCCGCCAACAGGTCCAATCCAACGATTACGGTTCTTTCAGCGGCAGCTTCGTCGCACCGCGCGGGCGGTTATTGGGACAAATGTCGATTCACGTGGAGGGCGGACCGCCGGGTCAGGCCTACTTCAGCGTGGAGGAATACAAACGGCCGAAGTTCCAAGTGACGCTCGATCCGCCCAAAGAAGCGCCTCGATTGAACGACGTCGTGAAAATCCACGGAAAAGCGATCGGCTACACGGGGGCCGCGATCGACGGCGCAAACGTCCGCTATCGCGTCGTTCGGCAGGTGCAATATCCGATCTGGTGGGGTTGGTTTTATTCCTGGCGACATCCGCCGGGTGGCACGCAAGGCAGCCAGGAAATCGCACGCGGGACCAACGTAACCAAAGCCGACGGTTCGATCGAATTCGAATTCATCGCGAAGCCCGATCTTTCGGTTGCCGAATCCGATGAACCCATATTTCAATACTCGATCCATGTCGACGTGACCGACAATGCGGGCGAGACGCGTTCTACCCAACGAACCGTGCGTGTCGGCTACGCCGCACTGGCCGCCGAATTGTCGGCGGGCCCGTACACGACGGTCGACGACCCGATCGAAGTCTCCGTCGTCACCCAATCGCTGGACGGCGAAGGCCAGGCCGCCGACGTGCAGTTGCGATTGCATCGACTCAAGGAACCAGAAAAGGTGACGCGCCCCCGTCTCCTGCCAGCCTCCATCGCGGCCGGTACTCGGCCGGCCAGGCGGCCAGGCGAGCGGCCGGGCGAGCGGCCGGGCGAGCGGGAGCCCGGCGACAAGGAACCGCCCGTCGACCCGGCAGACCCCAACACCTGGCCGATCGGCGAATTGGTCGAGGAACACGGCCTGACCACCGACGGGGCCGGCAAGGCGAAACTGACGGTGAAATTGCCAGCGGGGCTCTATCGCGCCGTGCTGGAAACAAAAGATCGCTTTGGCAAGAAAGTAACCAGTCGCTTGCCGTTGCACGTCGTCGACCCGAACGCCAAGTCGCTGGCGGCCAAGATCCCGCACCACGTCGCGGCGCGCAGTTGGAGCGTGGAACCGGGACAGGAATTCGTCGCGATCTGGGGATCGGGCTACGATCGGGCCCGAGCTTTTGTGGAGATCGAACACCGCCGCAAAGTCATTCAGGCCTACTGGACCGAGGCAGGTGCGACCCAGCAACAGGTCCGTTTACCTGTCGCCGAATCGCATCGCGGCGGATTCACCGTCCGCATCACGATGGTGCGTGAAAATCGAGGATACATCACCCAGCAGCGGGTCGACGTACCTTGGAGCAACAAGGAACTGCGCGTGCGCTGGGAGCATTTTGTATCGAAGCTGGAACCGGCTCAAAAAGAGACCTGGACGGCGACGATCAGCGGGCCGGACGCCGAGCAGGCGGTCGCGGAAATGGTGGCTGCGCTCTACGACGAGTCGCTGGATGCGTTTCGCCCGCACGACTGGCCCGCCGGCTTTGGCGTTTTTCGCCAGGATTACTCCCAGGTCCACCTGCATTTCGACAATTACGCCAAGAACCTGCAGCACATCCTGGGCGGTTTTCCGATCAACGTGTCGGGGCAGCATTGGTACTACCGACAGTTTCCACCCGAACTGCAGGCCAGCATCTGGCTCGAGACCGGACGCCCTATGGCGATGTTTGCACGCGGTTTCGGCGGTCCGGGTGGGCCGCCCGGCGCGCCGGCCGCCGCGATGGGCGGTATGGGTGGCGGCGGATTCGGCGGAGGTGATCGGCAAATGGGACGCAGGAAACTCGGCAACAACGCGCTCGGCGACGGCGAAGCCCTTTTCAACACGGCTGCAGACGGCGCCGGCGCGCCGCTCGCGCTCGGTGAGGCCGGAGCAGGTACCACAGGCCCCGGCCCTGCCACCGTCAACCCGCGGCGTAACCTGCAAGAGACCGCGTTTTTCTTCCCGCATCTGCTCGCCGATAAACAAGGCAACGTGCGGTTGGAATTCACCATGCCGGAAACGCTCACCAAATGGAAATTCCTTGGATTCGCTCACGATCGCCAACTGCGCGGCGGGCTGCTGCGGGATTCGGTCGTGACCGCACGAGAGCTGATGATCCAGCCGAACCCTTCGCGATTCCTCCGCGAATCCGACCAGCTCGAATTTTCCGTCAAGGTCGCGAACCAGTCGCCCACAACGCAGAAAGGTACGGTCCGCATCACCTTCGCCGACGCGCGTACCGGCAAGCCGGTGGACGATCTGCTGGGCAACAAGGAACTGGAACTGCCGTTCGAAATCCCGTCCCGCGAATCGCGAGGCTTCTCCTGGAAGCTGAACGTACCCGATGGACTGGGACCAATTACCTACAAGGCGGTAGGTTCGACAGGGCGACTTGCCGACGGTGAGGAAGGAACGATCCCGGTCCTTTCCCGTCGCGTGCTGGTCACCGAGTCGCTGCCGCTGCCGCTGCGCGGTAAACAGAAACGCAGCTTCGTCTTCGAAAAGCTGCGGGATTCCGCGCAATCGGACTCCCTGAAACACGAGAGCCTCACCGTGCAGATGGTATCCAATCCGTCCTGGTACGCGGTGATGGCGCTGCCGTACTTGATGGAGTACCCGCACGAATGCAGCGAGCAGGTCTTTAACCGGCTCTACGCCAACCTGCTGGCTCGACATATCGCCGCTTCCGATCCGAAGATCCGTCAGGTTTTCGAACAGTGGAAGGGCACTCCGGCGCTCGACAGCCCGCTGGAAAAGAACCAGGACCTCAAGAGCGTGCTGCTCGAAGAAACGCCCTGGGTCCGCGCCGCGCAAGGCGAAAGCCAGGCTCGCCGCAACGTCGGTATTCTGTTTGATGAAAACCGCTTGAACGACGAGACCACCCGCAATGCGTCGAAGCTGGTCCAGATGCAGTATGAGGACGGCGCCTGGCCCTGGTTTCCCGGCGGCCCCGGCAACGACTATATCACGCTTTACGTCACCACCGGTTTCGGTCGGCTAAGACACCTGGGCGTCCAGCTCGACGTCAGTCCCGCGATCAAGTCGCTCGATCGACTGGACGGCTGGATCACGGAACAGTACCGACGCATCAAGAAAAAGGACGAGAACCACCTTACGACCACCATCGCCTTCTACCTGTACGGCCGCAGCTTCTTTCTGGACGACAAACCGGTGGGGCCGGAGCACCGCGAGGCGGTCGATTATTACCTCAACCAGGCTCGCAAACATTGGCTGGCCCTGGGGCATCGCCAGTCCCAAGGCCATCTGGCGCTGGCGTTGAAGCGATTCGGTGACCTGGACGCCGGCAAAGGCATCGTCCGCTCCCTGAAGGAACGCTCCGTCTCCAACGAGGAACTGGGCATGTTCTGGCGCGATACGGAACATTCCTGGTGGTGGTACCGAGCGCCGATCGAGACCCAGGCGGTGATGATCGAAGCACTGGATGAAGTACTTTCTGATCTGGAAGCGGTCGAGGATTGCAAAGTCTGGCTGCTGAAACAGAAGCAGACCCAGGACTGGAAGACCACCAAGGGCACGGCCGACGCGATCTACGCGTTGCTGCTGCGAGGCAGCCAGTTGCTGGCGTCCGACGCGCTGGTCGAAGTGACGCTCGGCGATACTCCGATCACTCCGAAGGATGTCGAGGCCGGTACAGGCTATTATGAGCAGAAATTCTTGCGCAACGAAGTGCGGCCGGAGTTCGGCAAGATCGAGGTCAACAAGACCGATGCCGGCGTCTCCTGGGGCAGCGTCCATTGGCAGTACCTGGAAGATATGCGGAAGGTAACTGCTTACGAAGGCACGCCGTTGAAACTGACCAAGTCGTTGTATACGAAGACGGCGACGGCGGCCGGTCCGCAGCTCGTACCGGTCGACGGTCCCATTCATGTCGGCGACGAGTTAGTGGTTCGCATCGAATTGCGAACCGATCGCGACATGGAATTCGTCCACCTGAAGGATTATCGAGGCAGCGGAACGGAGCCCACCAACGTCCTTTCCCAGTACCGTTTTCAGGACGGCCTGGGTTATTATGAATCGACGCGCGACACGGCCAGCCACTTTTTCATCGATTATCTGCCCAAGGGAGTTTATGTATTCGAGTATTCAACGCGCGTCGCCCATCGCGGCGAGTACCAGACCGGCTTCGCGCAGATCCAGTGCATGTATGCGCCGGAATTCAACAGTCATTCGGAAAGCCACTTGCTGAAGGTCGAATGAGCGGCGACAGTTCCGAGTTTTCTGTGCCGCGATGGGTGGCGACACCTGATCGGCGGCGGTTTCTGGGGCTGGTCGGATGCGCGGCAGCGTCGTTCGCCCGCCCCGCGGCCGCTATCGCCACGGCAATTCCTCGCGCCGAGCCCGAAGAGGTTGGCTTCGATGCTCAGCTGCTGGCTCGCATCGATACGCTGGTCCACGAGGGCCTGGCGGCAAAGAAAATGCCGGGGTGCGTGGTCGCTGTGGGGCGCGGCGGACGGATCGCCTGGTTGAAGGCCTACGGGGACCGGCAACGGGAACCGACCGCGCTGCCGATGACCATCGACACTCTGTTCGACCTGGCGTCGCTCACCAAACCGATCGCCACCGCCAGCAGCATCATGCTGTTGGTCGAGCGCGGGCAACTGCAGTTGTCCGACGAGGTGGCCCAGGTCATTCCCGAATTCGCCGCCGAGGGCAAGCGGGCGGTAACGATCCAGCATCTGCTGCTGCATTCCAGCGGACTGTTACCGGATAATCCGATCGCCGACTATCAGGATGGCCGCGAATCGGCGCTGCGGCGAATCTGCGCACTCAAGCTGCAGGCTCCGATCGATGCGCAATTCATTTATTCCGATGTCAATTTTGTGGTGCTGGGCGAGATCGTGCAGCGAGTAAGCGGTCAGCGATTGGACGAGTTCTGCCAGCGGCACCTGTTTCAGCCGCTGCAAATGACGGAGACCGGCTTTGTGCCCGGGGAGGCGCTGCGGCGACGGGCGGCCCCCACGGAAAAGCGCGACGGGCGATGGATGCAGGGCGAAGTGCACGATCCACGCGCCTACCTGTTGGGAGGAGTCGCCGGACATGCCGGGCTGTTTTCCACCGCAGACGATCTGGCGATCTTCGCCCAGATGTTGCTCGACCGCGGCCGCCGTGGCGACCAGCAAATTCTGTCCGCGGAATCGATCGATACGATGACCCGCAGCTATCAACTCCCCGGCAATCGCCGCGGATTGGGGTGGGACAAACAGAGCAAATTTTCGTCGAACCGAGGCGACCTGCTCAGCGAGTCGGCTTTCGGACATGGAGGCTTTACCGGGACCGTGCTCTGGGTCGATCCGAAGCTTGACCTGTATTACCTGCTGCTCAGCAATCGACTGCATCCTGACGGCAAAGGCCAGGTCAATCCGCTGGCGGGGCGCATCGGTTCGGTCGTCGCCAGCGCGGTTCGCAATTGATCTCAACGCCATGTGCCACCAAAAGTGTGCCACCCCGCCGCTTCCTTGCCCCGAAGGTGCCGCAACATGTCAGCCCAGGGCAGAGCGGAGCGGCGGAGCCGCGAAGCGCCGCCCTGGGTGTACAGGCCCCCGAGGTTCAACGGCCTGAAAGGTCAAAACAGGCGCGGGACATGGTTGGAATCGCGCGTCGGGGACAACGACCGCAAAACGCTGCCCATGGAGTACACGCGCACCCTCGCTTCCAAACATCTAAACCACCGTAGAAGGTTGCAGGGGCACCGCGGCGGACTATGATCCTGGCGGATCCACTTTTTCCAAAGCTCGTAGCGTGCTTTTTCTGGCAGTTGTCGCCGTCAATTCTCAACGTTGTTCGGAGGTGTGGAATGCATGCCTGGATTCGGCCCAATCGTTTCAATGTCGCGATCCTGATCATTACCGTGGTCATGGTTTCCACGCCGCGGATTGTCGTGGCCCGGTCGCCGGTCAAGCTGCAGAAATTCAGCGGCTCCATTGATTCGCTGACGTCGGAACTGACTCGTTTCGAACTCAGCGGCAACGCCTCTCATCTGGGCAAGTTTGTTTGCTACGGCGAAGTTGCCTTTCAATCGGCGGGTGAAGACGGCGGCCTTGTCGGCCTGGGTGTGGCAGTGTTTACCGCGGCCAACGGCGATCAGCTCGTGGGGCTAGCTGACTGGGAAGTCGGTCCGGAAGCGGGCGGAAATCGCGAAACAGCGATTCACTTTTCCTGGCGCGACTCGATCAAGTTGAACGACGGAACCGTCGTCACCAATACCGGTAGGTTCGTGAATGACCGCCCGCCGGGCCTGGTGGTGATCGCGATTATCGCCATTCTGATTGGAATGCTGCTGCCGGCCATTCAGAAGTAGCGGCCGCGCTGCGGGGACCGTCACGTTCAATCATCGCTGCGCGATGTACACGGTTTGCCGGACGAGCTTACGCGGCCTTGCGCGCAACGAACCTGTACTCCCCTCGCCCCCGGTATTTCCGGGGGAGAGGGGTCGGGGGTGAGGGGGGACGGAGTGGACGTTGCGCTACGGGACCGGACTTTTGGCGACAGCACTCGGTATAACCAAGCAAGGCAAGGTCGCGAAATGGCCGGTAGCGTTGCGCTACGTCGCGTCCGATGCCCTCACCCCCGTCCCTTCTCCGAGGAATTACCTGGGAGTTCTGGTGGGCCTCGGAGTACCTCGACCCACCCTACGGAATCTCGGAATCCGATCGCGCGAAAACGGCATGTCGCGCGCAACACGTTTCCCACCGATCAATGAAGACGTTGCCGTTGCGTATCAACGAGTCCATCGCAATTACCCATCGATCTCTAAGTGTGTTGCAGGACAGCGATTCGAAACGCGGAGACGATCTCGGCGGCATCGCCCGGCTGCAAGCACTGCGTGAACAGGAAAGCCCGATCGGGCGAACGCTCGTCCTCCGCCAGCAGAATCTTGCGCGGCAGATTGCGGAACGCGAGAATCAAGTCGCGGACCGATAATCCGTCGGGGGGCGCTCCCGATTCAATTTCGAGCACGGGGTACGGCTGCCCATTGAGGGCCCGCGGATGGCGGGT
>Ga0233425_10003859_pt1 | contig 26318 bp, 27 predicted proteins | sample Watercolumn_Towu_2_FD_181712 | JGI IMG/M metagenome (GOLD analysis project Ga0233425, IMG submission 181712) | Freshwater microbial communities from Lake Towuti, South Sulawesi, Indonesia - Watercolumn_Towuti2014_140_MG | ecosystem: Environmental > Aquatic > Freshwater > Lake | place... | reverse complement strand
GGGCAGCGGCGGAATAAAACACTCGAAACAGTACGTCTTGGGCAGATCCAACACGCGCACGCGTGCATCGTCCCGCGCGTCCACACACAACCAAATCGGATCGTCCACACGTTTGACGCGGAGCATGTCGAATGTAGTGATGAATAACTGCAACGGCTCGCGCGTCATGTTCAACTCGACCGCGAGCGCGTGCGCGATGCGGCGCAAGGTGTCCGCGCGTTCCCAGCTCAACGTCACAACAAGGACACGCAACAAACCTGCCGCCTCAGCGCGTAAGATGTTCGCTTGGATCACCGCGTAGTACGTCGCGAGTTTGCGCCGGAATTTCGACGCCGCGGAACGTGTGCGATCAATCTCGACCGCGAATTCGTAACGCGCACCCGCGCCGGTATAGGTGCCGCGACCATCCGGCAAAAAACTTTGCCGCCTCTGCCCGCCCATGTGCCCGTACTCGAAATACAATCGGCTCTCCAACTCGGAGAGCCACGCGAACGCATCGCCGCGTGCCTGAGCGATCCGCGCGAATTGGAGAAAGAGCGCGTTTTCTGCGCGCGTGTGTTCCCAGTGTTGCGCGAGCGACTCGAAACCGCGACCCCAGCCCCGCGCGTACGCGTACGCTTGCGTCGCCGCACCAAAACCGGCGACCGCGGCGAGATAGCGCAAACCACCCTCCGACAACACATAGCGCGCGGCGTCTGGTTTGACCGCGGGTTGGGGGTGATTCGTTTCGCCGGGTCCGTTTTGATTTTCGGCGGTCGGCGCGCGGCGCGACTCGATCAGTTTCCAATGCCCCAGGCGCGCCAAACTCTTTTCGACGCGCCAGCGCGATTGCTGGAGCAACACGGACCAACTCTCCGCATCGAGCAGAGGATGGCGCGCGATCTCATTCAACACTTGTTTGTCCTGGGGTGTGAGCGACAACGCGAGCGACCCCAAACCGATCAAAGAAAATGATGGCGAATCCGTTTCGGCAAGCGGCGCGACGGTGATGTTGCTGTCTTTCGCGATATCGCGATGTACACGCCGCGTCAGGGGCAAGCGCGTCCATTCGACTTCGGTCGGACAGGGCGGCGCATTGCCGGGAATGTCGCTCAAGAGTGGTACGCTGCCGCGCCCAGCGCGCGTCGAAAACCACACCGGCGCGGCGGGATTTTCGCGCACCGCCGCCGCGCGCTCCGCGGTTGCGAGATAGGCGTGCGGCATGGGCAAACGGCGCGCCATGGCGGCGGCGCGCAGATAGCCGTAATAGTCCTGCAGGCGAAATTCGTCCGCGGCGATGACGACGAGAATCGGAAATTCCTCTGCGCGCGCCTTGCCGATGAAACGCGAATCTGCTTGCGCTTCAACCCAGTGCATCAATCGTTCGCGCTCAGCATGCACCGGCGCGCGGCGCGTATCGAACTCGACGACGAGCGTCGTCCAACATCCATCCGCGCGCGCGAGGCGCGCCGCGCCGTGAACCGCAACTTGGATCGCGCGCTCGGCACCGGGCGATGAGAGATGGAAGGGCAAGGCGACCTCGACATCCCAATTGCCGAGTCGCCAATCCCAGCCCGGTGCCGGGCGCGACAACCGAATCAAAAAACTGCGCGTCTTGAACACGCACTCGCTCACCACCAATAACCACGCGAGTCGCGCCGGGGTTGTCCCCGCGTCCATCAACGCCTCCGCGCCTTTTTCGGACAACGCATACATCGCGCGGATATTCACTTCGGCGCGCCGCGCGTTATATCGCCGCAGCAACCCCCGCCGAACCAAACCCTGAATCATCGCCCGGATCGTACTGCGCGAGCGCGACCAATAGATTTCCATCTGCCGCCGGGTGAGCAACGGATGATCGCGCACGAACGCGAGGATGTCAGATTGTCGAACTCGCGTGTTGTTTACCCGTCTTTCCAATCGTCTTTCTCCTTCGCGGATTCCTTTGCCGGTTTGGTTGAATCAGCCACGCGCGCGGCTGACGAGGACGCCGGTGATCGAGACGGTGGAGCCGGTCGAGTTATCGGCTTGGCATCCTGATTCGCGGCTCGCCCCGGCGCGGATGGTGAAGACGGCGCGAACAACTCGGTCGTCGCTCGACTCGCCCCGGCGCGTGGATCGGTGCGCGCCTGCGCCGCGGCGAGCGTCTGGCGTTCTTTTTCTTCGCGCTTGGTCGGCGGATCGGCGGTCGTAATCGGTTCACCGGTGATTTTGTTGACCGCATGATCGGCGAGAAAGTCCTGTCCGGCGGGGCTGATGTCATTCGGCTGGCGATCCTGCGTATCGTCGTAACCGCCTTTGGGCTTGGGCGTGCCGCGCGCTTGCTCCTGAGTCAACGCGACCGTCCGCAACATGGACATCTCGCGCCCGTACCATTGTTGCTGAAACGTCAGGCGTTCGCTTTCGACGACCGTCGCCGGGCGCGTGTACCGCCGCATCTGCCCGCCGATGCGTTCCGCGATCGCGCGATTCTCTTGCGCCGGCGCATGCGTCTCGACGCGCATCACCGGCAAGCGTTCGCGCCCCAATTGCGTTTTGACGTAGCACGCGTACGCCGGCAAATTGATAATATCCGTAACCGTGACCGCCTCGTCGAGCTCCGCGCTCAAATAATCCGCGTCCTCCGCGCTCGTCTGAAACACGAAGAGCGTCCCGGTATTCGAGAGAATCGAGGGGCGCAATTTCTTGTCGAGCGCGTCCAACTGTCCCAGGGCTTGCGTCGCGAGAATGAAACTCGCCCCCATCTTTTGCAGTTCCGCGAGCAAGCCGGGATAGTCCACGCCGGGAATGGATTGAAATTCGTCAATCACGATCACGACGCGCGCGCGCGCCGACGCGTCGGCAATCGCCATTTGCTCGCGCACCGCGAAATTGATGTAATCCACTACGACCGCGCCCAACAAACCGCCGGCGTCGGGACCGATCACGCCGGTCGCAGTATTCACGAGCAAGATGCGCCGTTGCTCGAGCAGATCGCGAAAATTGACGGTGGATTCGGACTGCCCGATGATGTTGCGGACGACCGAATGCGTCGAGAAGCGATGAATCTTGGTCAACACCGGATTGATCACTTCCATTCGCAAATTGTCGTTGAGCCGATCAAAATAGCCGTCCCACCAACGCAACACCTCGTTGTCTTTGACGAACGAACGGACAAGCCCTTTGCGAAAAGAGGGCAGTTCGAACAAGGACGGAATATCAATCAAGGTAAATTGTTTTTGGCGGCTGTACGCCAATTTCTCGTTCGCCGCGAGCAAGGTTCGCAAAGCCATCCGCAACGCGTCTTCCATGCGCGGACCCCAATAATCCGCCCAGATCAACTCGCCGACGTGGACGATGTTCGAGACGATCACATCCGCGTCGCGCCCTTGCGCCATGTCGAGCAAGTTCAGTCCAACGACCTGTTGCTTGTCGCTAAAGTCCACAAGCATCACGTCGCCGACGCGCGCGCGCGGCACGACGCCGATGAGCGCGCGCGCCAGGTCGCCGTGCGGATCGATCACGACGAGGGCGGCATCCTGCTCCATCACCGCCGCGGCGAGATGACCCATCAATGTAGATTTGCCCTTTTGTGTTTTCGCGACCAGGAAGGAATGCCGCTGGAGAATTTCCGACGGCAAGCGCACCTGAATTTGTTGTCCCTGGTATTCCGAGACGCCGATCGGAATGCCATGCGCGACCTGGTCTGGACGCGCCGGCGGCAAACGTTTCGACAGCGTGCGATCCACCATCGGCGCGCCTTGTCCGACCGGCAAATGCCACAGCGACGCGAGTTCGCTGATGTTCAAGCGCATCACGCGCCCGGAAAAATTTTGCAACCAGGTCCACCGTGCGGCGGGAGCGCTCAACGTGTGCGGATCAAAAGCCGCGCGGCGCGCGACGAGCGAATTGCCGGATGCCATATTGAACATCTGATACGCGCCCGCGAGTTGGCGCAAACGCGCCTGCGCGCGTTCCGCGGATTTGCCAACTGCGATCAAGCGCACCGTCGCGTCGAACGCCGGCGTCGCGATTTTGCGTTGCACCATCGCAGGATCCACGGTTTGCGGACGCAAAAACATGAACGCGGCGACCGCGCCCGCGCCGGCGAGCAGGGTGACCGTGAGCGCCAGCGCGAACAAGACCCAGTTTTGCGTCGCGTATCCGATCGCGATGCCGATGCACGGCACGAGCGCGAACAACACCACCCCCATCGCGACGAATTGCCCCAGCGCGTCGCCGGACGAAGCCGCGCCGATTTGTTCACCGCCCATCGTTTGCCCCAGTCGGCGTGCGGAGGCTTGATATCGGTCCGCCCAATCGTGCGGGGCGGGGGTGAGAACGATTTGCGCCATCACGAATTCGCGGGCATCGAAAGCGCCGGTGAACGCGCCCAGGAGTCCGTGCATCGGATCAGCTTCGCGGAAATCGCCGTCGCGATACGTTCGCAATGGCAGATACGCGGGACGCCGCAAAGACATTTCCGCGGACAAGATCACGGACGCGGCGTGGGGCGCGGGCGCGGCAGATCCTGGGGGCACCGGCGTGGGCAGGTCCAACGCGCGCGCGGCAACATCGTCGGCGCGCGCAATCTCGCGAAACGCGACCTGACCATAGACGGCGTGAATTTGTCGCTTGACGTGGTCGAGCGTCTCGCGGGGCGCGCGCGCCAGGAAACGGACGCCGCGCGCATCGCCGGCGATTTCGAGCGCGAAGAGCGATCCGGTGGTAAGCAAACTGCCCAGCAACGTTTCGGTGGCGAGCGCGTCAATCGTGTTGTCGGTCGGCGGGATGATTTCGATTACGGCGCATGTTGAGGATACGGACGCGCGCGCGGATTCGGTGATGGGGGATCGATCCGTGGCGAATGAATCGGCAGTCCTTGCGCGAGCGGCATCCGAAGGACGCGGTGAATTTTGTACGCGCGGAGAAGCCGGCGCGGGCGAGTCCGGCGGGCGCGCGGCGGGACGTGGCAATGCGCCGAGACCGGCGAAGACTCGGAACGTGCGCGCGGCGGTGGGCGCGGCGCGTTCGAGCGGAACGCCGCAACAGATGTACTTGCGCGCGCCGGCGTCGAGCGGACGATATTCGGTTCCACATTTGGGACAAAGGTATGTGACGGGAGAGGGCATAAGGATCTATTTCAGTGGCGGGTTTTCCGTTTTTTATTCCAGACCTTGATCAGAACACCGCGAAACAACCGGGACAATTTCGCGCGGCAAAAAACAGTCCGCCCAGTCCGACCAAAATCAAAAAATCAAAATATCAAAACGAACGCGGGCACCCCGGCGAACCAAGTCCAGAGCGCGCGCCGGATTGCGCGTCCCAAATTCAACACGACGACGAGCCTCAACAACCCCGCGCCCAGGTTGGTGCTCAACCCGCCCAGGGCGGCGACGTTGAGCGTCGTCCACGCGCGCGGCAGGTGAGTCGAGAACGCGTGGCTTTGAAGCGCAACGGTGAAAGCGACAAATCGAATGATACGAAGCATGATTTTCTCAATTACTTTAGGGGGGATCGCGCTAAACGGTGTCGCACATTCGCGGCGCGTTTTTCAAAAAACGAAAACGTCAGTTCTGCGTCCCCGCGCGGTCTCGATATTGCGGCGGTTGCGGCGCGCACGTGCGATGATACCGCACCGGTTGCCGTTCCCGTCGGGCGTAGGTCGTGCCGCGCGCGATCGGTTGGCGACAAACCGCGCAAGTGTATTTGCGTCGCGCGGTGGCATAGCGCAAGATCGGTTGCACGCGCCGCGTAAATTTCAGGACGGTCATGATGTCTCCACGCGCTTGATCGACAAACGCCCAAAATGGTTGGGTTAGGGCGCGCGTGCCGTACAGGTTCGCGATGACAAATCGAAAATCGTCCGGCGTTGCAAAGCCGTTCTCCGAAACTTACACAAATCTACACGCGGTAGATTGTTGTTCGGTTCCTGCTTCACCGAGAGTCGCCTGATTCGCATCAGGTCTTACACTCTCTCCACAGGCGTTTAGCGTGTCGGGGGAACTCCCCGCCAACCCTTCTAAATTGAGCGCGGCGTTCAAGTCGCGGTCACACACCAAGCCGCATACCTCACACCTGAACACTCGCTCATCCAGTGACAATTCTTCTTTGACGTGATGACAGCGCGAACACATCTTGGATGACGGGAAGAATCGATCCGCGATCCTCAAACGACTGCCATGCCACGTCGTTTTGTATTCCAACTGCCGCCGAAACTCCCCCATCCCCACATCCGAGATCACCCGCGCCAGTTTGTGATTCTTCAACATCCCGCTGACGTTCAAATCTTCCACGACGATCACTGACTTGGATTTCGTCAGGGTCGTCGTGGCTTGATGTAATGCGTTTTTTCGAATGTTGGCGACGCGCTGATGCGCCCGCGCCAACCGCTTCACCGCTTTGCGCCGATTGGCACGGCCTTTCACCTTTCGACTGACGGCGCGTTGCAATTGCTTGACCTTTCGCAAGTTGCGCTGGAATGCTTGGGGATTCGGAATGACCGTGCCATCGCTCACCGTCGCCAGTGTCTTGACGCCTAAATCCACACCCGCCACTGGCTTATTGCTTGCCATTGCATCAGGAATGTCCATCTCGACTTGGAGCGAGACAAACCAGCGTCCCGCCTGTTCACTCACTGTCGCGCTTAACACCTTCACCGCGCTCATCGGCAAGTAGCCGCACTCTTTCAATTTCAATTTTCCCAAGCGTGGCAGTTGAATATGCTTCTCGAACACGCGAATCGTTCCGGTCAAGCGGAAACTGCCCAAGCCGCGCTTCTTTGACTTGAACTGCGGGAAGCCGACTTGGCCCTTGAGTTTCCCTTGTTTTTTCAATTGCACCCGGCGGAAGAAGTTGTCAAATGCACTGTCCAAATTTCGCAGAGCTTCTTGCGGCGCGCACTTGCTCGATTCATACATCCACGCCAAGTCGCTTTGCTTCAAGCGGTTCATTTCCTTGTGCAAGTCAATCGCCGTTGGCGTTTTCCCGCCCGCTCGATGGGCTTCGATCTTGCGCGCCAAGCCCCAGTTGTAGGCGTAGCGCGCCGCTCCCGCGTGTTGAGCACACTTTGTTCGCTGGACATTATTCAAATCTAATTCGGTCTTGAAGGCGCGTTGGATTCTCATAATGATTCTGCCGCCTGTCGCAACTTCTCGACCAGTTGCTTGTTCTTGTGACTGCGACTGCCGTACAACCGCGCCGAAAAAACGGTGATGATCTCCAAGACATCTTTCACCAACTCTTCTTCAAAACTGGCGGGTTGTTCACTTTGATTGATGATCACCACTTCCACTCCAAACTCGGCGCATAGCGCAAACACCAACTCCGAACCGAAACGCAGTAGGCGGTCTTTGTGCGTTAGCACCAACCGTCCCACTTCACCCGAACAAATACGTTTGATGAGCGACTGCAACCCGCGCTTGTGATAATTCAAGCCTGATCCTAAATCTTGTAGCACTTCATAGGTCCAACCGTTGGCGGCGCAATAGGATTCCAATAACGCCACTTGTGTGATGAGATCGCTTTTTTGATCGTGGCTGGATACGCGGGCATAGCACAAGGTGGCGCGTGATGACGAAGTAGCGGCGCGTGGACGGAGACCTTTAAGTTTAGCGAGGTCGTAACGGCGATGCCCGCGTGGGGTGCGTTCAACTTCAATCTTTCCCGCCACTTCCCAACGGCGTAGGGTCTCAATCGCTACACCCATTTCTTTGGCGGCTTTGCTAATACTCACTTTCATGCCAATAGTATACACATTTTGACAAGAAAAGTAAAGAAAAGTGGAGATATTACTTTGCAGAAACAAGCCCTCCGCGCGAGCGTCCTCCGCATCGATGTCGCCGCCGACGGGACATGGAATGCGGTGGGATTATACGCGCGTATAAAAAAGCGGCGCGTCCTCAACACGAACGCGCTATGCCATCAACGCAACGGTTCAAGCGCGAGGGTGGGGCGGGGCGGGTGCGTTGGTGTGCGCGGCGGTGCGGGTATGCCGCCGGACGCGGGTGCGTGAGTTCCGCACCCATCCTTGAAATCCACGCCCCAGGTATAGTGCCCGTAATACTCACGCATGTTCGTGCGGATGGTGACCGTTTGGCTTTGCCCAGTCCCAACCGTAATCCGATACTCGCCCGGCCCCAGAATCGCGACATAATATCCATCGGCGCGCGTATATTCGATGATGCAATCGCCACCGCATCCGTCCCACTCGACGCGCACCGGCACACCCGCCATGGGCTGACCGAACGCGTCGCGCACATAGCCCTGCACACGCCCGGCGTTCAAATGGCTTTCCGTCGGTGATTGCAGATACGCTTTCGTGATGCACCAATTTCCGGCGCCGGCGATGATTGGCGTGATCGCGAGCGGCGGATCGCTTTTGATCACCGCTTGCGGCGTTCCCAACATCCACTCCCACGATTTTTCGCGCGCCCAACTCGGATAGGCGGGACTCTCAATCAGCAGTCCCAGCAGGACGATGGTCAACACCGCGAACGCGACCAGGGGCGCGACGATCGCGCAACCGGCGGCGAAGAAGATCGTCTTGAAATTCATCGCGGCGCGTCGGACTCTGGAAAAACCAACCGCGTCGCGGGAATCTCCAAGTCGCGCCCGACCAATTTTTGATACTCTTCGACATTGAGAAGCACGGCTGTCGGCGCGCCGTAGGTTTCAATCAGATACGTCGCGTGATGCCAGCGCACGCGTTCGAGAATCTCGCGCGCGCGTATTCGCAGATCGGTCGAACGAATACTGGCTACCACGCCGTTATTTGAATTGCTCACGATTGCGCCTCCGGCGCGGATACGGACGCGCCGACCATCAAGCGGGAGTGGCGCGCGCAAAAACCGCGGGGGGCATCCAAACATTCCAGGCACAGTGCGACCCGAACCGGCGCGGGCGACGCACCCGCATCGACGCGTGCGCGATCTGCCCCCGCCAAGGGGTCATGTTGTGCGCGATTCATCACCGCCGCGACCAACCTGCCAACCTGCCAACGTTTCCAAAAAAAAGCACTCATACGTGGTTTGTCTCCTATTCGACCTCGAGTTGATATTGCCGGGTGGTGTCGCCGGTCGTAATCAGGATCGTATAAATCCCGGCTGGCACGGTCGTCTGCACCGTCCACGACCACGAACAAATGCCCGATTTGCTACTGACCGTCGAACGCACATCCGGGCGCAAAGGAAAATAGATCGCCGCGGCGCATGCGATATTGGGATTCGTTTGCACTGTGATCGCGACGACGGAGCCGCGCGGCACCGGCGAGGTCAACGTCACCAGCTCCTGCGGCGTCGTTCCACCGCCCGCGCTGGCGGTCGGTGTGGTTGTGCCGCGCGTGGGTGTGCGCGTCGCCGTTCCCGATCCCGGTCTTGGCGTCGCGGTCGCGGTGGCGTTGCCCGCGCGCGCGTTCGAGGTGGGCGTACGCGTGGATGATCCCACGTCGCCATGTCCGTCCGACCATAATCCGACGCGCGCCGCATACGCCTCCTGTTGCGCGTCCGTCAGAATCTGCTGATAGCGCGTATCGGGCGGGTAGGCGACCACTTGCGTCAAGCCGAGCCGCGCGAGGTCCGCGTTCACGAACGTGTCGTCGTCGAGAAAGACATAGCGCAACAAGCGTCCGAACTTGTCCGTATCGCTGACGTCCTTCTCCAGGTAAATCGTTTTGCCGTTGACGAGGATTTTATTCGCCTCGGTCGCGTCGTTCGCAAACGGTTCGGCGACTTTGCCATTCGTCGCGATTTCCGGCGCATTGATACCGATGTAGCGGACGGTGGAGGTAACGGTGCGCCCGCCGGAAATTCTGACCTCGATCGTATCGCCGTCAATCACGCGCACCACCTGCGCGGCGACGCGGGGATAGATCGGTTTCGGCGTCAGCGTCGGCTCCGGCGTTGGCGTGCGCGTCGCGGTCGCCGCGATGGTGGATGTCGCACTCGGCGCGGTCGGACTTGGCGCGGGCGTCAGTGTGGCAGGCACTGGTGTTGGGACGAAGGTCGGCGGCGCGGCGGCGGTCACGCGCCGCGTCGGGGTCGGCTCGCGTCCCAGAGTCGGCGTCGGCAAGCGTTCGGGTCCCGTACTACACGCGCTCGTCCAGAACGCGAGGAACCAGAAAACCCCGAGAACACGCGCAATAATTTTTTGGTGCATGTTTTTTGGAAGGAGCATAGCTCAATTATTCTCCTGGCTGTTGCTTGATCACGGGCGTGAGATGGTCACCTGGTTTGGCGGCGTCAATGTGCGCGTGCCCGTCGCGGTCGGCGCGTTCAGCGGCGACATCGCGCGCGTGCCCGTCGCGGTCGGCGTGTTCAGCGGCGACATCGCGCGCGTGCTCGTCGCGGTCGCCGTGTTCGGCAGTGACATCGCGCGCGTGCTCGTCGCGGTCGCCGTGTTCGGCAGTGTCGCGCTAGGAAACACCGTGCGTGTGATCGGGTAAGTCGGCGTTACGGTTAATGCGCGAGTTGATGTACGCATCAGCGTGTCGGTTCGCGGCGCGGTATTTGTTGGCGTAGGTATACGGGACATGGGACGCGTCACACGCAGAACGCTAGGGGTTGGTATCCCGCCGGTCATCGACGGTCCAGATGTCGGCGCGGCAACTCTAAACGGATTGCCGCCAACCACGCTGACGGAACTAAGACGCGCCTGGGCGAATCCGCCAAACCGCGCCAACAAACCGATGGTCAATAGCCCGACCAACGCAATCCCCAATCCACGCCGTGTCCACACTGAGTGAATCATCGTAAAATTTTTTCCCGACTCACATCACTGTCACATTCCGCCGCGCGCGCCATTGCCGGACGCGATCCGTGATCCAAAAACCAACCAACAGCGCAAGCGGAATCCAAACCAGAACGAGTGTGCCCGCCGGTTGTGCGGCGTAGTAGACCGCATAGCCGGCGAACGGAATTGATCCCATCACCTGCAAACCTGGTGATGGCAAAGCGATCTCCGCATCAGCGCCGGTGTTCGCATCCCCACGTGTAATCGCATAGCGGACACCCCGGCGGTCCTCCAACGCGATGATGCGATGAATCACGGGCAACGCCGCGTCCGCATGCGGATTGAACGCGATCACGTCACCCACCCGCAGGTTCTGGCTCGGCACAACGCGCGCCAGGGCGATCGCGCCGGTGGCGATGGTCGGTTCCATACTTCCGGAGAGGACGACAAAGGGATGATAGCCGAAAAACAACGGCGCGACACCAGCCATGACCGCGACCAGCAATGTAAACGCGCCGACCAGAGTAATTCCACCCAAAATCCGTTTGCCCCAACCGATTTCGAAAGGTCGGCGCGTTGGTGTTTTCGGCGCCGGCGTCATTTGCTCCGGCGCAAACGGCGGCGGCGAAATCGTTCCGGCTTGCGCCGGCGCGTTTAGCGATCTTGAAAGATTCAAGGGACCTCCTTTAAGTTTACCTTTCTTGTGGGGACGCGCGACCCAAACGCGAACGCGTCCCCCCGACCTGGTGAAGCGTTATGGGTTGTTCGCGATCTGTTCGGCGTTGAAGGTGAACGTGGTCGTGGTGGTCACGCCCTGATACGCGTTGCCGGTCCCACTCGGCAGAACGGCTTGGAAACACAGGGACTCGCCGGTTGCGGCAGTTAGATGACGATCCCCTGCCTGCGTGCCTACTGTAGGATTGCCAATGAACGCGTTCACCAACAAACCGCTGTAAATGGTCGTCCCGCTCAAAGCGAATCCACCATCGGTGCAGGCGGTCACCCCGGCTTTGATCGTCAACTGAATTTGGCGCGCCAGATCATCCACTTGGTGAATGACCGCGTAGATCGCGCCATTCGATCCCGCACCGGGATCGAAGGCGGTGTCGAGTGAGCCATCGCTATTGAGGCGCGCGAGGTAATTGCGCGCGATTCCGTTGAAGGTGGTGAACTGCCCGCCCATCACGATTTTGCCGTTCACCTGTACGACCGCGGTGTAGACCCAGTTATTTGCCCCGGTGCCGGGATCGAAGGCGGTGTCGAGCGCGCCGGTGCTATTGAGGCGCGCGATGCGATTACGCGCGACGCCACTATATGTAGTGAAACCGCCGCCAATCACGATTTTACCGTCCGACTGTTCGTCCACCGCATAGACCGCGCCATTCGGTCCCGTGCCGGGATCGAAGGTGGTGTCGAGCGCGCCATTACTATGAAGCCGCGCGATATTATTGCGCGGGACACCGTTATAGGCGGTGAAACCGCCGCCAATCACGATCTTGCCATCCGTCTGTATATCCACAGATCTGATATATGGACTCGCGCCGGTGCCGGGATCAAAGACGGTGTCGAGCGAGCCATCGCTATTGAGGCGCGCGATGCGATTACGCGCGATCCCGTTGTATGTGTTGAAATAGCCGACGATTACGATTTTGCCGTCCGTCTGTAGAACCACGGAAAAGATGGTTTGATTTGCGCCCGTACCCGGATCAAAAGTCGGATCGAGCGAGCCATCGCTATTGAGGCGCGCGATGCGATTACGCGCGACCCCGTTGTACGCGTCGAACTCACCGCCGATCACGATCTTGCCGTCCGATTGGACAACCGCCGATTGGATCACGGGGTCTGCATCCGAGCTACTTATCCCGGGGCCGGGATTAAAGGTGGGATCCAACGCGCCCCCGCTATTCAGACGCGCGAGGAAATTGCGCGCAACACCATCGTACGCCGTGAACTCGCCGCCCATCACGAATTTACCGTCCGACTGCACAACCGCGGCAAGGACATTGCTGTTTGCCCCCGCACCGGGATCAAAGGTGGTATCGAGCGCGCCAGCACTATTGAGAAGCGCGACGCGATTGCGCGCAACGCCGTTGTAGGAGGTGAAAAGTCCGCCGACCCAAACGCCCCCAAGCGGAGCCGCACCGATTGAATGGCTGGTCATCGCGTAACGCAAGTCCAGCGAACCGGAATTGGTGACGTTGATCGGCGCGGTCACCCGGTCGCCCGGCGCCATATTCGAAAAGGTCAACGCGGCTGAGGTCGGCGACACGGTCAGGTTAAGCGTTCCGGCGGTAAATGTGTTGTTGGTCACGGAGGCTTGCGCGGTGAACGCCGCCGCCGCCAGCAGACTGAGCATTGCGAGCCCGCCGGCGATGATCAGCAGAAGCAAGGATTTGCGGAACATGAGTTTACCTTCTTTGGGGACGCGCGTTCGCAGTGCGAACACGCGTCCCCGACTGGGTGAAGCGTTATGGATTGTTCGTCGTCTGTTCAGCGTCAAACGTGAACGTCGTCGTTGTGGTCGCGCCCTGATACGCGTTGCCGGTATCGCTCGGCAGACTTGCTTTGAAACACAACGTCTCGGCGGCGGCGGCGGCCAGAGCGCGATCACCGGTGTGGCCACCGGTCGCCGGGTTGCCAAACAGGGCGGCACTCAAAGCGCCGCTGTAAACGGATGTGCCGCTCGCACTGAAGCCGGCATTGGTGCAGGTGGTGACGCCGCTCTTGATCTCCAGCGTCATCTGCGCCGCCAAGTTCTTACTATCGGTATTCGTCGAAGCACTCGTCATCGCATAACGCAGGGCGAGTGTGCCGCTGTTGGTAACCGTGATTGGCGCAGTGACCGCGTCACCGGGAGCCATATTCGAAAACGTCAACGCCGCGGAAGTAGGGGTAACGGTCAGGTTGAGTGTGCCGGCAGTAAAGGTGTTGTTGGTCACGGAGGCTTGCGCGGTAAAGAGCGCGGACGCCACGAGACCATATGTCGCGACAAGTCCGGCGATCAGCATCAACACGAGTGATTTGCGAAACATGCGAAATGCTCCTTTTTGAAAGTGTGAACTTGCGTTCAGTTGGAAAACGCGCCCCCATTTGCGCGTCATCGGATCTGGGATAATGGGTCAAGCCGTTAGTCAAACATGGTTGGCTACCTCCTATAGCGCGCGGTCGCGCGGATCGGTCGTCCAGAACGGATACCACTCCGGTGGGATGACCGTATAGACCGGGATATGATTCGGACCGAGAATCAACACACTCTCGCCGCGATCGAGCGTCAACATTTCGCGCGCCTCAACCTCGTTCAAGCTGAACAATTGCGCGACCGCGCCAACGGACGCGGAGGTTTGCCGAAACAACACGGTCATCGCCGCCGTGTCGCGAATGACGACCGCCTGTTGCGACGCGCTTAAATCGCCGCCGTGTTGCGTCGCGAGCCACACGCCCGCGTTGCGTTTGCGAAAACGCCGCGCCATTTCCGCGAGATCGTGCGCCGCGCCGGGATGTTCCAGCCAACGCCACGCCTCGTCCACGATCATCAACGTCGGTTGCATTTTCGACAGCACATTCGCCCAGATAAAGGTGTTGATTTGCCGCATCCGCAACGCCTGCATATCGGGATGCACGTTCTTCAACCCGAACACGACGAGCGGCGAACGCGGGTTGACGTTCGTCGGTTGACTGAACGCGGGCGCGTACACACCGACCGCCATCGTCATCAACCGGTCTGCCAGGTCTTGCGCCTCGCGGCGTTCGTCGCTCCGCAACGCCTCATACAGATCGCTCAACACCGGCGCGAGATTGCGCCAGGACGCCGGGTTGTCCGGATCGAGACCGGCGGCGCGCATGACGCGCTCGTACGTCGGCACGAGCACGACATTGCGCTCCTTGTGCGTTAGCGCGCCGAGCGCGATCTCCAACCACGCCAGCGTATCCTGCAAGCCGTTGTGCCAGGCGTCCGGATCATCGGGATTCAAGTCAAAGATGTTCATCCGATGCGGCGAGGTGAGCGACATGTCGAGATAGGTGCCGTTGAGCGCGCGGCACATCGGCTCGAATTCGCCTTCGAGATCGAGGATGTAGCACCGCATCCCCAACAGAATCGCCCAGGTCGTTTGATACTTCAAAAACATGCTCTTGCCCGATCCCTGCGCGCCGACGATCAACAAGTTGTAGTTGTTCTGCGCGAACGGGTTGATGATGACCCACGCGCCGGTCGTGCGATCAATCCCGTACGGGATGCCGGCGATGTCGGCTTGCAATCGCCGCGCGAACGGAAACATCCCGGCGAGCGCGGACACGGTGATGTTGCGTCCGTGCCCCAGGAAATTGATGCCGAACGGTTGGACGCTGTACAAGCCCTCTTCCTGACGAAACGACGCGCGAAAAAAACGCAAGTCCGCGTCAAGCATGTAATCTTCCAGACGGCGCGTGAGATCGTCGAGTTCGTCTTGCGTGCGACCGTACAACGCGACCGCCCAGAGCAATTGCAACGGCGGTAAATGCGAGGACTCGATGTCGTGCAGGGAGCGTTCGGTTTCGGCGAGCTCGTCCTGCGCGGTGAAATCCGGCAAGCGTCCTTGTTGCGTGCGCGTCATGTTTTCCGCGAACAACGCGGTGCGGCGTTGGCGCAAATGTTCGCGCACCGCGGCTTTGTCCATCGGGCGCGTCACCAGCGCGACGCGGATTTCGCCGGGGAAATCGTAGATCGCGTCAATCGCGCCGCGCCCGAGCGCGGGCGGCAAGTCTTCGATGAACCACACGCGCACCCACCCCTCGCCGATAAGGTGGATGCGGTCCGGCTCGACCTGCATCGCCGCGGGCGCAAGATGGTCGGCGAGTTCGCGCGCGCCGACATGAAGCGCGCGTTCGGCGGCTTGGGCATCCGGTGATGCGGTGGGCGTCGGAGTGCCGGGATCGGTCGCGGCATCCAACGCCGGGGGCATGGGATCGGGCGCGCCGTGGCCGCGCGTTCCGGGGTGGCCATTCCCGCGCGGCGCGGGTTGAAACGCCGTGCCGTCGCCGCCCAACACGCGATCCAACACGCTGAGCCAATTACCCATACGCCGCGCCTCCGTCGGTCGCCGGTTGATCGTCCAGCGTCACCTGCGCGAACAGGCTTTTCAAACGCGCGGTCGGCAAGACGCGATAATCGGGAATGGACGGATGATAGACGCGGTGCAGAACCGCGACCAATTCCTGATCGGTCAGCCGGCGCGCGCCCAGTCCGATGCGCGTCAAGCCGCGCACGACCGCGTCGCACCGATGCGCCAATTCGTCCAAGCCGCGCCGGTACGTCTCGGCCGTCACCGTCATTTTTCCGCGCGCGCGTTCCTCCGGCGAGAGCGTGTCGTAGGGCAGGGCGATCAGATATTGCGGGGCTTGTGGATTCACCTTGCCGACGACCGCCTGCATAAAGTTGATCCAACCGTGGAGCGCGCGCGCGTACTCGGGTTGTTTGTCGCGCCCGCGTTGGAGCGCCTGATCCTGGACGTACGCGAGATATTCTTCCAACCGTTGGCGTTTGCGCGCGACGATGATCTGATACGGAAAGCGCAGGGTCAACAAGAAATTTTCGTACTGCGCGATCAACCCGACGCGCGCGTCGTCCGCGAGCCGCGTCAGGTCAATGCCCTCGACCTCGATCACCGCCGCGAGATCGCCGGAACGCAACACGTACACGTTATCGCGCACGGCGCGCGCGAGCACATGCTCTTGCGTGGAGGGGAGCGCCGCCGTTTTGTTTTTGAGATTAGGTTGAACCAAAATTTTTCCTCGTGGGATTGCTGGATGGTCTGGATGCAGTTGTCCGCGCGGATCGCAGGTCGCGCCGGGACGCTGTGCGACCGCTTGGATATGGGGCGGGGTTCGTTCCGACCAGTGGCATCGCCGCGCGCGGCGGCGGCGCGGCGCGCTGATACGCGTTCAACCAATCGCGCCCGACGGCAACCAGGTCGCGCGCCAATTGACGCGCCGCGCGTTCGGGCGACACGCCGTACAGGATCGAGACGGGACCGATCGCAGTAATGATCGCGCGCCCGCCGCCGCTGGCGTTCGCCGCGTCCGCCGCGGCAAACCGTTGCGTGATGCGGTGGATGAACACGGCATCCGTCGCCGCGCGCGCCGGAAACGCGTGGGCATAGCCGGTCGGCAACAGGTCGAGCGTCACATCGTATTCATCATCGGGCTTGGCGCGCAGGCACACCGCCGGTTGCCGCTGGTCCACGCACCAGGTCAAAAAAATCTTTTCGACCTGCCGCGCGATCAGCGGTTTCGCCGGGATCACCACATACCCGTCTTGTTGCGCGGTCGCTAAAAGTTCGGCGACCATTTTTTGAAATCGCGTTGTGTTCAAATGTTTTACACTATGAGTGAGAATGCCGGGCGCGTTAGGGCTTGGCGCGTTCGACGACTGAACGCGCGGCGGGCGCGCCGGGCGAACCGGTGAACCAGGCGAAGGGTTCCCAGCGCGGATCGTGGCCCCCGCCGGCGAAATTGCCGATCAGCCACGGCGCGTACACGAGCAGGTAGGGTTCGCGTTCGCGCTCGATGAAACGATACGCGCCGGCAATCATCGTCGCGGTCGCGTCCGCGTTTTCCAACCCGGCTTCGGTTGCGAGCATCGGTATGCTCTGCGTCGCGCCGAACACCTCGCGCACGACCGCGTCGTAGCGGCGATAGCGATAAAAACCGTTCGCGTCGAGACCGCCGTAGTTATGGATCGAAATCCACATCAGGTTGATCAAGTCCCAGCGCCCCTGCGCGGCCAACTCTACGAGTGCGGCGCGGAAAAACGCCAAATCAGAATCGTCCCCTTGCGGCGACATGGGCGCCAAGCCCGGCAAGCCGCCGTTCGCCGCGACCACCTGCGCGCCGTGCGCCCAAAACGCCGCGAACCGTTCCGGCGTTCGCGGTCCCGGATCGCTCCATTCCTCTTTTAGATTCGGCTCGTTGAAAATCTGGAAATAGCGCGCGCCGCGTTCGCGATAGCGCGCGACGACCCACCCTACACGCGCCCAGTCCATTTTGCCGACCTGTCCCTCGATGCGAATGATGGGCACGATCCCCGCGCGATTGAGCTGATCGATCAAATAGTCGTTCGCGATGATGTCCCAGTCGTTCAACCCCTGCAAAATCACCAACCAGCGAATTCGCAACGCGAGCAATTCCGGGACGAACCGATCCACGACCGCGCGCGTTTGCTGCGTCGTCGGAAACCAGTGCAAGCCGCGTCCGTTGTCGCTGGCGGGGCGCGGCAGTTGCTCGAGCGCGCGCGGCGCAAACGCATCGGCGCGCACGTAGGTCGCGGGACCGCGATAGTAGATGAATGACCGTTGTTGCGTGGATACGATTACCTGCACCGGCGTCGACGCGGGTCCGCCGCTTCCGCCGTTCCCCGGCGTCGGCACATTGCGCGCGCCGCTTTGAATCAACGGCGGCGGCGGGAGCATCGGGATGCCGCTCGGCGCGCGATTGGATAATGCGGGCGGCGTCGCGCGCGCCGGATTCCCGCGCGACGAATTGACGGATTGATCGGCATTCGGCATCCTGGGATCGTTGCGCGCGGTCGCGCCGGGTGAGTTCGCATCGGTTTCGGATTCAGCGGCATCCGCGCCGGCGTCCGCGTCATCCGTCAACCCGACCAGCATCGCGCTATTTCGGCGCGCGGGTAGCGACCGCGAAGAAATAGTCCAGGTCAGGACAGTTCCAACCAGGGCGATCAGCAAAGCACCCGCAAACAATTGAAGTTCGGTTTTGTAATGGGACATCGTCACACCAGGAGATGGCCGGCGCGATCATCCGCGCCGCCGCATTTGCGGTGAATCCGCTCCCGAGCAGACCCGCCGCGAGCAAGATCAACACCAGTAGCATAATCAAAAACGATGGCGCATGTTCCATGCGATTCGCTCCTTGCGCGCGCCCCGCGCCTACGGTCCGAATTGAACCGCGACCCAGCTTTGCAGATCGTCCCACCCACCGTTCAGCATATACACGGCGAGCGCGAACAACGCCAGGAGCGTCGCCAGATCAATGAACACGATGACCGCCGCGGAGGTCGGCTCCGCGCGCGGCGTCGGACGCAGCAACCGGAGGTTTTGAACCGGCGGCGCATCGCTCTCGGTGACCGGCAACGCGGGTGTGGCGACCGGCGCGTCGGACGTCGGCGGCGCGAATTCGTCGAGTTGAATGTCCGCGACCTGTTTGTGGCGCGCGGTGGCGTCGCCGCGCGTCCAGACGCGCTTTTGCGGACGCAACGCGAATTTGAGCCAGGTCGCGATCCACTGCTCGATGCTCATTCCGTTTTTGCGGAAGAACGCGAGCGCGATCCCGACCGACATGATCGCGAGTCCGATCAAGACGCGAATCAGAAAATCGGTTGGAATGAGCAGGATCGCCACGCCACCGCCGACCGCAAAGCAAACGACGTAAAACAGTTGGCGCAACGATAACCCGTACCAGGGTCGAAAACCGAGTTGAATCCGGCGCGGAAAACGAATTTGCATCGTCGTTATTTTCTCCCTCCACGCGCTGGCGCAAAGTTGAATTCCAACGTATCGTCCAATTGAGTATCGGTCGCGCGCAACGTTTCGGATGGCAATTCGAGTGCGCCCACCGCGCGCGTCACATATGGACTGACGCGAAACGGGGGTATGCGCGGAATCAAATGCGTGATTTTGTTGTCCGCGTCCACAAACACCACATCAATCGCAAAACGCATGCCGAAGGTGTGGACTGATTTCGTGCCAGGCAACCACAAGCCGGCGCCGGGCGCGAGAAACGCGCGTCCAATTAGACCGCACAGGCGCGCCCACCGCGAGCGCGCGATCTGTCCGCGACCGGATTTAACCAGGAGCAGATTTTTCGTAACGTTCGCAACGCGCATAAACGAGTGACCTCCGTAAGGAGCGCGATGACGCCCCGCACAATTCTAGGATCGTTTGTTGAACAACGCCCGTCCGAGCTGATAGAACGCATGGGGCAGGTTGTATGACATGCCCTGCCCGTTCTGAAACGTCGCCGCGGATTGCATATTTTGAAACTGCGCCGCTTGGTTCCTGGGCATGTCCACGTACAGCACCGCGCCGTTCGCGCCGGCGGCTTGCGCGGCGACCGCGGGATTGTCCGAATAGAAACGCACGTCATTATTCATTGCGCCTTTTACGAACGCGCCTTCCTCCGGCGTAAGCGGATGACCCTGCACACGCCGGGACACCAAATCACCCACGCGTTGCATCTCCGCATCGCTGTACGGTGCGCGCGTCTCGCGCGCGGAGTCGTAGTTATCCACGCCGCGAAACAAACGAACATGTCCATCCGGCACCGGCGGCAACGCTTGCGCGGCGGCGGCAACCTCTTGTTCGCCACGCGCGTAGACGGGAAAGTTCTGCGGCGTATAGGCCGTCCCCATGGGTGATTGAGACGGCACTTGCACTGGCGGGGTGTTCGTCGCCGCGATTGGTTCGACTATCGGTTGCGACGCCGGCGTGGGCGGGTCATCAAACTTTACCGGTTTCGCCGGATTGTTTGGATTTGACGTCAAATTGCCGGCATACGCCGAGCCCCCAGGGAATAACTGGGGGGATGGTGGTGCTGGTGCTGGTGACGCGGGCGGGGAAGCATTGCCGGTGGGATTTGCCGCGTTCGCTGGCGATGCGGATGCGCCGCTCGCGCTTGCCGCGTTCGGTTGCGATACGGGCGCGCCGCTCGCGCTTGCCGCGTTCGGTTGCGATATGGGCGCGCCGCTCGCGCTTGCCGCCTTCGTTGGCGATGCGGATGCGCCGCCCGTGGTTGCCGTGTTCGGTTGCGATGCGGATACGCCGCCCGCGCTTGCCGCGTTCGCTGGCGATGCGGATGCGCCGCCCGCGCTTGCCGCGTTCGCTGGCGATGCGGATGCGCCGCCCGCGCTTGCCGCGTTCGGTTGCGATACGGGCGCGCCGCCCGCGCTTGTCGCGTTCGGTTGCGATGCGGATACGTCGCCCGCGCTTGCCGCGTTCGGTTGCGATGCAGATGCGCCGCCCGCGTTTGCCGCGTTCGCTGGCGATGCGGATGCGCCGCCCGCGTTTGCCGCGTTCGGTTGCGATGCGGATGCGCCGCCCGCGTTTGCCGCGTTCGGTTGCGATGCGGATGCGCCGATTGGTTGACGTTGTGCATCGCGATCGCGTTGCTCCAGCGTGCCGCCAACCGCTTGCATCCCCGCACCGACACCGCCCATGATGCCGCCTTGGCGCGATAACACGCCTCCCGCTGCGCGTAACGCCGCGCCGCCGTTGAACGCACTGCGCGCGATGCTCGCGGGACTGCCGGCACCGCCGTTACCGCTTGCGCTCAAAGCCCCCGCGCCCAACGATGCCCCGCCTGCCGCACTGCTTGCCGCATCACCGACACCACCCAAACCACCGCTACCACCACCCGCGCCGGCACCTGCGCCTGCGCCAGTGCTTGCGCTACCTAACGCGCCGGCTCCACCCAACACGCCCGCGCTGACTGCCGCCAATGCCATCGTCGCGACCGCCGCGACCGTGCCCGCCGCTTTTTGCGCGATCTCGCCAACCGCGCCGAACACGCCCTTGATGATCACGCCGTCAATCGTGATCAGGATGCTCAACACGCCGAGCGATCCCATCAGGTTCACGAATCCCCCGATCGGATTTCCGGCGTCCGAGGAATGCACTGCCAGAGCAACGGCCAGCTGAAGCATGAGCAGGTTGATCGGTCCCAACATTTCGACTAGGACGAGTCCCTTGAACCACATAAAACGCAACCATTGGAGCGGGGGCAAGACGCTGAGGATCAGCACGACCGGCGCGAGCACGACCAGGATGTAGAGAATCACATAGCGCGCGATCATCTGAAAGATCAGCGATGCCAGCAACGTCAGTCCCAGGATCACGACGAAAAGCACCAGGAACATCAGGAGCGGCGCGCCGCCAATCAGTGCGGCGAGCCAGGTCAACGGCGCGCTACAGATCATTTGCGCCAGGGCGCGACCGATATCATAGCGCCCGATAAAATTGCCGCTGGCGATCGCGTCGCCGACGCCATTCGAAAGCCGGTTGATCCAATCAATCCAGTAGATACTCGTCGCGCCGAGCAAAACCGCGACGAACCATTGCGCCAAAACGGACTTGAGATCGCCGATGCCCCAGGACGCCGCACTCACCGCATCCTTCGCCGCGATGACCGCGATGATCGCGAGCACGAGCGGCCAAAAAAACACGGAGACGCGCACCATGACATCCCACGCCGGTTGCATGGATGCTTCGCCGAGCCAGCCGGATGAACCCGCGGGGGGCGCAGGGGCGGGCCCGCCACCGGCGGCGTGACCGGCGGCGCTACCGATGATCGTGGGCGATACGACGACCCATTGATTGAGCGCATCCGCGAAAAAATCTTCCATCGGCGCGACCGCGCCTTCGAGCATGGACTTGAACGCGTTCCACAGCGCATCCGTCAAGTTCTTGAATGGAAATTGGATGATGTTGTTGATGATTTGCGTGATGGGGTTGGGCTCGCCGGCCGGCGGGTCGCTGGGCGGCGGGACCGGCGTTGACGCGGGCGGCGCGCTCGCGAGGTTGTGTGCGCGCGGCGTGCCGGGTGCGCCGGCGGCGCGTACGGAAACCGTCGGCGCAAACAGCGCGAACGCAAACAACGCGACGACGCACACCGCCAAGACGCGTACCGTACGAAGATGCACACCGGACACTTTGACCACCGCCTTTCAAATCAAATTTACTTGAACATCATTTGGTGCCGGGGACATTGATATCCGTATTCCAGGTCACGCCGGACGACACACCGTCAATAATCGCGTTCGAGATCAGAATGGAAAACAACGCGCCGACGAAACACAGCACGATCCCGGCGATCCGCATCCAGGTGGAGGATAGCCCGCCCGGGCGTCCCGCCATCGTCTCGACCATCCCGGTCAGAAAATTCGTCGCGATGCCCACCGCCAACAGCAACGACGCGAGAATGATGATGCCGTTGATCAGCGTCTTCGCCATGCCCGCGAACGCAGTTCCCAACTCACCCTCGGCGAACGCGGACGCGGGCGACGCGATCGCGAACAGCGTCATGAACGCGAACGCGAGCGCGCCGCGAACGAAACGCGGGTGCGCGCTAGCCAAGACCGTCTCGGTTTTGATGCGTTTGAGAAATTTGCCGAACATTTTGCCTCCGTTTAATTTGGAGGTTGGAAGTTGGATGTTAGACGTTAGAAGTTGTCCATCGCGCGCGGATCCAACCTCCAACCTCCAATTTCCAACTTCCAATCTCCAACCTCCAATTTTCAGAACAACACCCCGACCAGCGTATTGCTGATCGTCACTGCCGCGAGCGCGAGGATGAGACAGATCACCACCGCGCCGATTTTCGCCCACACCGCGCTCAAGACTGTCGGCGCGCCGGTCAGGTAACTGATCTGCGCTTCGAGAAACCCGGTCGCAATCGAAATCGCCAGCAACAGCGCGACGATCTGAATCAACCCGGCGAGAATCTCGGCGGTCGCCACGCGCACGCCGGCGTACTGATCGGGCGGCCCGAATCCCACCGGCGATATGAGCCAATGCATAGCGTTGTTCAAATGCCTCCTCGGTCGCGCGGGGTGATCCGCGCGCGTGTTTCCGCGGACAATGTCCCGCGCAGTTTTGATTGCGCCGCGAGCGCGTCTCGCCGCACGTTACGGTGCGGTCGTCGGCGCGGCGGGCGCATTCACCCCAATCGTCACCGCGCGATTGAAGGGCGCGCCTTCGCGCGGGATGATGTGCAGAACGAAGGTGCGCGCCGTGCGTGTGCACACTTCGAGTGCGCCGTGTCCATCCTGCCCGCGTCCGTCCAGATACACGCCCTGCACGCCCTCGACATCCCACCGCAAAAATGTGCATGCGCCTGGCGCAACAATCGTCGTGTCCGCGCGAAAGTCCACGTACATGCGCGGCGTTGCGGTCGGTTGCGGCGTCAGCGTCGGCGCGCGCGTCGGCGTCGGGTAAGGCGTCGGCGGCGCGTCCACCAGAGGCAAGCGGCGCGGATCGAATTGCCATTCGACGTACGCGCCGTTGACCCATCCCTGCGATCGCACGGAGCGCGGCGCGTTCAGTATCGCCGCGCCGGTGCCGCGCGGTTGGGGCGTGGGCGGTTCGCCGACCAGCACCGCGAACCATTCGCCAGTCTCATCCCGTCCGCGCGCGGTGACCGTCGCGCCTTTTGCCAATTTGGTCACCACCGGATATTGCGCGCCGGGTCCCATTCGCAGATTGACCGTCGTCGTAACCACCCCGCTCACCATGCCGGGAATTCCCGGCGTCGGTGTGGGCAGGGGGGGGACAGTCGGAAAGCGTGTGCTCGTCGGACGCGGCGTGAACGCCGGCAACGCGGTCGGTGCGGGCGTCGCCCGATCATCCGCGCGCACGCGTGCAATCGTGTTACACCCGGTCGCCCCCGAGCTGGATATCGCGAGAACCGCCCACAGGATTGCCCGCGCGTATCGCCCAATGGATTTGCTTGCGCTCATCGTTCGATCACTCCCGCCGCCGCAAATGCGTGCACCGCGATGGGTTGATTGCCGTTGATCAGTCCGAACAACAGGGTGGGCACGCTGATCTCGACATAGACCCCGACCGCCGGTTCGCTTTCGCTCCAATCGGAGCGTTGGCGCAACTCCGCGCGCGCGACCGGCGGGAAATCGTTGATCGTGCCGCCGCCGGGATCGGGCAAGACCTCGATGCGATACGTGTAGGTCGCGAGACCGCGCGTTTGCATCAACTCGGTCAGCGCGTTCGTCGCCGCGTTCGTCGCGATCGCCGTGTCCAAGCCCAATTCACCGGTCGCGGTAAACCGATTCCAGTCGCGCCCGAAACTCGCGCCGCGCAGGGCAGCGTCGTTCGCCGCGCCGTACGCGAAGGTGCGAATGTCTTGAACGCGATACACATCCACGATGGCGGCGGCAAGCACAACCAGGATGAGCGCGAAGAGAATCCCGGCGAGCGTCGCGCTCCCGCGTTCGTCGCGATGGAAACTTTTATACGCGCGTATAAAAGTTTCCATCGCTTGGCTCCGGCGACGCGAGAAAACGCGCCACGAGTGTCGGGTCGAACAAACTACCGGCGTACCGCTCCAGAAACGCGCGCGCGGTTGGGTCCGGCATCGCCGCGCGATACGGCCGGTCCTGCGTGATCGCACCCCACACATCGGCGATCGCGAGCGCGCGTCCAATCAGCGGAATGGTATGCTGTCCAATGTCGTGCGGATAGCCGGTACCGTTCCAGCGTTCGTGGTGATAGTATGCGCCTTCGATGATCGCCGGCGGCGCGCCTAACCAGTGTAAAACGCGCGCGCCCACGACCGGGTGAATCCGCGCCTGCGCGCGTTCACGATCGGTAAACAATCGCGGGGTGTTCCAAAACACACGCGGCAGTCCGAGCTTGCCGAAATCGTGCAAACGTCCAGCCCAATACCATTCCGCGGCGCGCGCCGGCGACGCCAGCCGTAACGCCGCGCGTCCGACCACCTCGCTGTGCGCGCCGAGCGCCGGATCATAGCGCACCATCAAACGCCACGCGACGAGACAAGCGATGCGTTGGCGCGTCGACATGCCCGGCGCATCAGGAACCGCGTCAATGCTCATGGATATGCCTCGATACTTTGCTCGTGCGTAACGCTCAATGTTTTCGGCGCGAACACCATCAGCGGAATGACCGGCTGGTAGGGCACTTGGGCGGTCACGCTGAACAAGCATTGAAACGTCGCGCAGGGCATATCCACATTCACTTGCACCGCGCCCGCGCCGCCCAACACGTTGTTATCCAACTCGGACTGAATCATTGCGCGCGCGGTCGCGGCGTCGCCGGGCACGAGCGACAGATAGCGCGCGGCGCGATATGTGCCCACATCGAGCGCGTGCTTGACCGAAATCTCGCGCGCGAGTTCGACCGAGCCGAAAAACACCAGCACGAAAATCACCAGGAAGAAGACCAGCTCGACGGCGGCAATGCCGTGTTCAAATTTGCCCCCACCGCCCCACAGGTTAAATCGGATCAGCGCGTTGAGCGACTGGGGCGCACCGGTCATTTTATCTGGGACATTGTTCATTTCGTCGTATGAATGACGAACCATGTTACACTCCAGTAAACCATGTTGCTCGCTGGTCCCAGCGGCTCGTAGAAAGCCTGCGCCGACCCATCGCCGATCCGGTTCGCGCCAAAACAAGCCTCCCCCGCGCCGGGAGCATCCAGGCTGAAATTGCCTGCCCAGTCGGTGAGCACATAGTAGCTCCAGGTGATCCCATCCGCATCCGTTACGGCGAGCCGCACCGTTGCGCCCGCGCCGACGCCGACGAGTTGACCGCGCAATATTTGAGTCGGTTGACCGACCTGCGAACCACATTGCAAAAGGAACGGATAGTCGCGCGTAAGGGTCAGCGCAATCTGGGGCGTCGCGGTCGCGGTGGGTGTATTCGTCGCGGTTGGTGTCGGCGTGTTGGTGCGCGTCGCCGTCGGCGTGTTCGTCGCCGTCGGCGTGTTCGTGCGCGTCGCGGTCGGCGTGTTCGTCGCGGTTGCGGTCGGCGTGTTCGTGCGCGTCGCGGTCGGCGTGTTCGTCGCGGTTGCGGTCAGCGTGTTCGTCGCGGTTGCGGTCGGCGTGTT
>Ga0233425_10003858_pt1 | contig 26319 bp, 21 predicted proteins | sample Watercolumn_Towu_2_FD_181712 | JGI IMG/M metagenome (GOLD analysis project Ga0233425, IMG submission 181712) | Freshwater microbial communities from Lake Towuti, South Sulawesi, Indonesia - Watercolumn_Towuti2014_140_MG | ecosystem: Environmental > Aquatic > Freshwater > Lake | place... | reverse complement strand
GCCATGTTATGCAGCGTGGCGGCCTTGCCCTTGAGATCGCCGACCTGTTCCTTGAGGGCGAGGCTCTGCTGGTAGAGGCGCATGGCCTGGTCGAGGTCGCCGCGGGTCAGGTAGACCTGGGCCATGTTATGCAGCGTGGCGGCCTTCTCGCCAGTCTCGCCGAGCTTCTCATCGAGCGCAAGGGCTTCTTCGTAGAGCGCCAGGGCCTGGCCGAGATCCCCGCGTATGACATGCGCGTTGGCCCGGGCATGCACGATGCGCGCAAGGGTAGCCTCATCGCCGGCATCGGCGGCCGCCTGGCGGCCCAGGTCGAGAAGTCGCTCGTCGTCCGCGAGCCGGCCGAAGCCGTAGAGCAGCACGCCCAACCGCCAACAGTAGCGCGGCTTGCCCGCGACTGGTTGCTGATCAACTTGGGCGATCAACTCATCGGCCCAGGCCTGGATCAGGGAGGCCATGCCCGGATCGCGGCCGGTTTCGCCGAAAGCCTGGTTCACCAGCCAATCGGCATACGCCGCGTAGCGGGGCGCGAGCGCCTCCCGGCGTTCGGCCGCTAACTCGACGGCCAACTGGCGCTGGATTACCGGCTCCAGGCGGTAGGTGGCGGCCCGGTCGGTGCCGGTGAAGGTCGCATCCACCCGCAGCAGCGAGCGCCGCACGAAGTCGTCCAGGCGGACGCGGAGGGCGGCCAGCGCCGCCTCCGCGCCAGCGTCCGGCGCGGCGCCATCCCACAGGAACGCGGCGCCCTCGGCAAAGAAGGGCAGCCGGAAGAGGCTCAACGCCGCCAGCCGCGCCCGGTCGGCCGGGGCCAGCAGGCGGTAGCTGCGGTCGAAAGCGGCGGCGAAGGTGACGTGGTGCTCCTCCATCCCCGGCCGTCGCGCCGCGGCCAGCTCACGATCCCAATCGGCCAGGAACGCGGCCGGCGCGACTTCGGTGCTCACGTCGAACTCGCCGGCCAGCAGGCCGATCGCCAGCGGGTGGCCGGCGGTCGCACGCGCGATCTCCCACGCCAGCCCGGCGTGGGCTTCCGGCGCCGTCTTCGCCCGGCTGCTGTGGTGGAAGAAGAGCGCCGCGCCCGCGGCCAGCGTCACGCCATCCAGCGCGCCGCCGGCCGGGAAGACGAGCTCGCCGTCCAGCCCCGCGGGCTGCTGGCGGCTGGTCAGCAGCAGCGGCAGCCCGCCGCGCGCCAGGCTGGCCGCCAGCCGGTGCAGCCGGACGGCGTTGGCCGGCGCATCCGCGGCGGTCGCAGCCGCGATCCCCGCCGCGTCCCATGGCGCATCGGGCCGCGCCGCCGCGCCGACCCGGATCAACTGCGGCAGGCGGCCGCGGCGGTCGAGGAAGGCGATCAGCTCCCTGGCGCGGGCGGTCTTGCCCTCGCCGGGCAGGTCGTCGTAGTCCACCCCCAGGTCGGCGCACAGCGTGCGCAGCTCCTCCAGGTTGAAGCGGCCGGCCAACAGCTCGCGCAGCGCGGTGCGCTCCTGGGGCGGCGCAGGCGTGACGGCTGCGTTCGGCTCGGTCTCGGCCGCCTCCGGGCCGGCCGCTTTCCCCGGCAACTGCTGCAACACGCTCTCGTAGTTGTCCAACAGCACCAGCGGCGGCCGCCCCTGCACCGCGGCTACGAACGCCTCGGCGATCTGCGCCGCGGGGCGGTCGGCCAGCGCGGCGGCGCGCTGCGGCCCGGCGGCCCGCTCCAGCAGCGCCAGGAAGAGCGCCTCCGGCGCCAGCCCCGGCAGGTCGGCCAGGCTGAAGCCGATCACGCCGCCGTCGAAGCGCCAGCCGAACCGCTCGGCGAACGCGGCGGCCAGCGCGGTCTTGCCGATGCCGCCGGTCCCCACCACCGTCACGACCCGGTTGCCGTCGCTGAACGCCCGCGCCAGCCCGTGCAGCTCGGCCTCGCGGCCCACGAAGGGCCTGGGCGGCCGGAGGGTCAGCGGCACGTTGGCGTGGCGGCCCGCGGCCAGGTCGGCCACCGCGGGCTGGCCCGGCTGGATCGGCAACGGGGCGTCGCCGCCGGCCGCCACGTAGGCCACGGGCAAGCCCACGGCGTAGGGTTGGCCGGCCATGGCCAGCCGCGCCTGGCGCAGCGCCTCGCCCAACGGGTGGCCCGCCAGCAGGCAGTCGTACAGCGCCGCGGCCAGGTCATCGCTCAGCGGGTCGGGAAAGTCCCCTTGCATCCCGATGGCCGCGGGCACGCCCGCCGTGACCAGGCTCCGCGCCAGGCTGGCGTCCAGCGCACTGGCCGCGGTGCGGCAGGCGCTCAGCAGAACTAGGCGCAGCGCCCCAGGAGGCGGCATGGCCGTGAAGGCCGGCCCGCGCAGCGGCGCAGCCATGCCGTCGCGATCCTCCAGGAGCAGCACGGCCTGGCGGCCGTTGCCCCCGGCGGTCTGCGTCGCGATCACTTCGCCGTGGCAGCTCAGGTGCAGCACGGCCGGCCCGCGGCGCAGCGCGGCGCGCAACTGCTCGGCCGTCGGCGGGATGCGTTGGGCGGTCAACGCGACGCCGCTCCCGCGCAGCGACCGGCCGATGGCCTGCAGCTCGGTCTCGATGTCGAGCTTGTACCCGGCGCGCGGGGTGTGGTCGGCGTCGTTCTGCACCAACGGATCGGCGGCCAGTGCGATGAAGTTGAGCGGCGCGGGGGCCGCGGGCCGGGCCGGCCGAACGTCGGGCAGCAGGCGCAGAAAGCCGTAATCGCAGGCCAGGAAGCGGCCGTCGGGCGTCGCAGCGTACTCCCACGGCGCCGCTGCCGCGGCCTCATCGGCCGCCAGATAGAGCAGGCGGTCGTCGTCGGCCTCTAACAGCGCGGTCAGGCTGGGGCCGCCCAGCGCGGGGTATAGCCGCTGGCCCAGCTCGACGGCCGCATTGCGATAGGGGTTCGCGTCCGCGGTGATGCGGGGCAGGCCGGCCAACGGGGTCGGCGGTCCCAGCGGCTTGCCGGCGTGGCTTGCCGTGATGTTGCCTGCGGGCGTGGTGGTGAGGACGATCTCGATGGCCATGGGCGTCTCCGGCGACAGGGTGGCATGAAAAGGCCGATCACATCAAATGCAATTGCGATTGTAGCACGAAACGGCGGTGGAGGGCAATCGGCCTACGGCAAGAACGCCGCGAATACCTGATTTCCTAACAGTCGCCCCCTCGGCGTCAATCGCACCCGATCCGGCAGGCGCTCCAGCAGGCCGCGGGCGGCCAGCCGCGCGATCTCGGCCCCGAACGCCTCATCCAGCCCCACGCCGAACTGCGCCCGGAAGCGGGCGTCGGCCGCCCCCTCCTGGGTCAGCCGCAGGCCGAGCATCATCGTCTCGCCCATCGCCGTCCGCCGATCCAGGGTCTCGCCATCCGCCTCGGCCGACCGGCCCTGCGTGATGCGGCGGATGTACTCCGGCACAGGCCGCACGTTCCACCACCGCCGCTCCGCCGCGCCGTCGAAGCTGTGCGCCCCGGCCCCGAACCCCAGGTACGACTCGCGGCGCCAGTAGACGAGGTTGTGATTGCAGATTGCGGATTGCAGATTGCGGATTGCGGATTGCGGATTGCGGATTGCGGATTGCGGATTGCGGATTGCGGATTGCGGATTGCAGATTTGCAGATTTGCAGATTTGCAATTTGCAATTTGCTTCGCCCAATTCGATATCTCGTACTGTTCATACCTCGCCGCGGCCAGCGTGTCGCACGCCAGCTCGTACAGGTCGGCGGCCAGGTCGTCATCCGGCGCGGCGACCGCGCCGCGACGCACCTGATCGGCCAGGGGGGTGCCGTGCTCGATGGTGAGGCTGTAGAGGGAGAGGTGCTCCGGGCCAAGCGCGACCGCCCGGTCGAGGGTGCGCGCCCAGGTGGCCGACGCTTGACCGGGCAACCCGAAGATGAAATCCAGGTTGATGTTGGCGAAGCCGGCCGCGCGGGCCGCGACAAACGCGGCCTCGGCCTCGGCTGCGCTGTGGATGCGCCCCAGCCAGCGCAGTTCGGCGTCGTCGAAGCTCTGCACGCCCAGGCTCAGCCGGTTGACGCCCATATCGCGCAACGCAGCGAAGCGGGCCTGATCCACCGTGCCCGGATTGGCCTCGCTCGTGATCTCGGCATCGGGCGCCACGTCGAACGCCTCCCGGCACGCGGCCAGGGCGCGGGCCAGCAGGTCGGGGGGCAGCACGGTGGGCGTGCCGCCGCCGATGAAGATGGTGCGCACCGCGGGCCGGCCGCGTTGGCCGCCCGCCGCCCCGATCTCCTGGACGAGCGCGGCCGTGTATGGCTCGAAGAGCGCCTCCAACCCGGCATAGGTGTTGAAATCGCAATACGCGCACCGGGCGGCGCAGAAGGGGATGTGGAGATACAGGGCGAGGGGGATGGACCTCACGTTCGATTCTCAAACCTGAACCCATGCCCGCGCATCGTCACGATGTACTGATGGTCGGCGTCAAGCTCGGCCAGGCGCTCGCGCAGACGGCGCACCAACGCATCAATGGACTGCTCGGAGACGCCTCCCTCGACCGCATCGGACCAGACCGCGCGCACGATGTCATCGCGGCCGACCACGCCAGGCGCACGGATCATCAGCTCCAGCAGGCGGTATTGCTGCGCGGAGAGCGCGGGTTCGAGCAGCCGGCCCCCCACATAGACCTGATGGGTCACCGTGTCAATGCGCAAGCCGCTTCCGGCCGGGCTTTCCAGCGAGAGGGGCGCGGTCGCGCCGGCGTCTACGAAAGCCAACTTGTAGCGCAGCGCGATCTGGATTTCATCGCCGTCGCGCAACGGCAGCGCGCCGACGATATCGCGGCCGTTCAGATGCGTGCCGTTCTTGCTGCCCAGGTCCTCAAGCTCATAGTGATCCCCGCGCCAGGCGATGCGCGCATGGACGCGCGACACCTGACGGTCGTCCAGGACGATGTTGCAGTCTGCGTTCCGACCGATAGTCAACGTCTGGCGCTCAAGGGACCACGTCGCGCCTGGCTCGCCGCCCCGTTGCAAGATGAGCATGGCCGCCTCTCTGGTGCTTCTTTCATGCGACATAGGTGTGTTGCTCCTCACTCAAGCTGGTTCTTGACACGACGCGTGAGTTACGTCATAATCTTCTCGAATCTCGAATCTCGAATCTCGAATCTCGAAGTTGCCACATGTCTCAAACACTGCCGGTCGGCGCCGTGCTACGCGACCGTTACGTCATCACCGATCTGGTTGGGCAGGGCGGCATGGGCGCCATCTATCAGGCCGACGACCTGCGGCTGCGCGGCCGCTTGTGCGCCGTCAAGGAGGTCCTGCCGGAGCTGATCAGCGTGCCCGGCATGGAAGACCAGGCGCACGAGCAATTCTACCGGGAGGCGAGCATCCTGGCCCGCCTCGATCATCCTAATCTGCCCAAGGTCAGCGACTTTTTCCAGCAATCCGGCCGCGAATACCTGGTGATGGACTTCGTGCCGGGGCCAGACCTGCGCCAGCTCATCGAAGACGCCCGTCGCCGCGATGCCTTCCTGGAAGAAGGCGCGGTGGTGGGCTGGATAGATCAGTTGTGCGACGCCCTCACGTACCTCCACACGCAAGATCCGCCGGTGCTGCACCGCGACATCAAGCCCTCGAACATCAAGCTGACCCCGCGCGGGGTGGTGAAGCTGGTGGATTTCGGCCTGGTCAAGCTGCTCCAGCCCGATGAAAGCCGCACGGTGACGGTCGTCCAGGGCCGCGGGACGGTGGCCTACACCCCGCTGGAACAATACGGCGGCGACACCGGCCACACCGACGCTCGCTCCGACATCTACTCCCTCGGCGCCACTCTCTACCACCTGCTGACCGGCCAGGCCCCGGCCGACGCCAAACAGCGTTTCCTCAAGCCCGGCGCGCTGATGCCCCCGCGCGACATCAACCCGGCCATCACCCCGCACATCGAGCGCGTGCTGCTGGCCGCGATGGCCCAGCACCCCGACAACCGGCCGGCCTCGGTCGAGATCCTCCGCGCCATGCTGCGCGCGCCCGCGACCGGCGGACTTCAGGTCGTCGCACCCACGCTGCGCGACGACCCCGACCGACGGATTAATCCGTCGGCGTGGCTCACGGCGCTGCGCGGCCATCGCCTGCTCGTCACCGCGGCGCTACTGCTGACGATGGCCGCTCTGCTGGTGACGCTCTGGTCGCCCCTCTTGCCGGCCACTCCACGTTAGCGAGAGCAGGCCGCCCGCCAGGCTCACCACCCCGGCGGCCCAGGTCATGCCCGCCGCCTGTAACTGCGTCGCGCCCGGCGCCAGCCCCAACGCATAGAGCACATACGCGGCCCAGGCCACGGTGACGGCCCAGAGCGCGCCGCCCACCGCCGGACCCAACCGCTCCGCCGGATTAATCCGCCCGCGGCGCGACGCGGCGCGCGCGCGGCGGTGGCCCAGCACGAACGCGATGCCGCTGGAGCCGATCACGCCCAACAGCCCGAACAGGAAGGCCGGCAGCGGCGTTCGGGGCAGCGGCGCCGGCGTGGGGGGCGCCGGCGTTGCCGCCGCGGTCGGCTCGATCGTCGGCGCGGGCGTCGGCGTGGCCGTCGCGAGGGCGACGGGCGCGGGCGTGGGGGTCAGGGTCGGCACGGCGGTGGGCGAGGGCAAGACCGTGGCGATGCTGCCGGGCGCGTCGCCGCCGACTTTGAGCACGATGCGCGTGGATTCCTTCGCCTCGCCGGCCTGCACGGTGATCCACAGTTCGCCAGCGCGATCCAGGACGACCGTGGTGCGCGCTTTGCCGCCGCTGGTGGTTTCCACCTTGGGCGCCAGCTCCAGACCTTCGGTGGGGTAGCGCAGGCGAAATTCGACCGGCGTGCCATCGGGAACCGGATGGCCGTTGCGATCCAGGATCACGCCGGTCTCCACCGGGAGATGGTTGCCCACCTGGATGCTGGCCCGATTCCCGCCGGGATCGAGCGCCGGGCCGGTGGGGCTGAGCGGGATGATCTGGCCTGGCGCAGGCTCAAGCTGTTTGATCAGGTCGTAGTTCACCCCGGCGACCGAAACGGGCAACGCGCCGATCGGGCTGAATTCGCGGAAGAACGCCCGCACCGCGGTTTCGAGGAACGGCGGCGTCTTGCTATAGATGCCGAAGTACGCGGTGAGCTTGCTGATCTCCGTCGTGTCCAGATAATAGGGCGCGCGAAACGCCATGACCACCAGGCGTTTGTCGCGGAGGCTGTCGGAGCGTTTCGCCAGGAAGTTGCGCAGCGCCGCCGAGTCGGGATATTCCTCCGGGTTATAGTCGAGCATCGCAAAGATGATCCAGCGCGCCGCGGCGATGGCGCGCTCGAGCTCTTGCTCGGCGCCGGGCGCGGCCACCGGTAGCCGGGCGAGATCGGCAAAGGTCAGGCTGCGGATGCGGCCGGGCGCGAGCTGGCCGGTGGCCGTCGGCCCATAAAGCCGCAGCATGATCTCTTCCAGGGCGGTCGGAGCGATGGCCGGGACCGGCTCGCACGCCGGGCACTCCCGTTGCAGGCGCGCTTCCGTGAAGATCAAGATATTTTCATCGGCCAGCGGCGCCGACGGCATCCGGTCGGCCAGCTCTTCGCGCGAGGGGTAGATCAAGGTCAGGCCCGCGCGCGCGATGGCCTGCGTGACCGGCGTGCGTTCTGTGTTGCCGCCCGAAGTCTCCCACTCCGCGCCCGCGGTCAACAGATCGGCCGGTTTCCAATTTGGCCCGCCGGCCAGCGCGCGCAGCTTCATCTGCAGGATGCGCGCCACCGACGCGTCGACGCGCGCCCGAAATCCGGTGTCATCCTGGTATTTGTTCTGGAAGTACAGGATCGTCTCTTTGATCGCGGCGAACTGGCTGCGCCAGTCATCGGTGAGCGCGAAACGCGAGAGATAGAGCAGATCATTGCCCGCCAGGAACGCATCCTGCGCCGCCTGCCGGTGCGGGAATTTCTGAAGCTGCGGATCATAGTAGCGCCGCACCGCCGGCACCCCTAACGCGTCGCTCACCAGCACGCCGCCGGCCGCCCGCCAATCGGCGAATTCCTTCAGCGCCATCAGGTCTTGCAGTTGCGGCGCCAGGCTGATGGGGGGCGTGAGCTGGCGGATGTTGCCCTGGAAGCCCCGGTAGCGGATGTGCGAGGTGATTAGCGCGGCGGTCGTGCCGGTCACACCTGGCCCGGCCGTCGTGACGGCGGCGAACGGCGCCAGCTCGATCTGCCGGAGCTGCGACACCGATTTCTGCACCGTCGCGACTTCGTCTTCGGGCCGCCGGTCGCTGCTGCCCCGGCCGGGGAAGTGTTTGGCGGCGGTTTGCACCTGACCCTGGCTGCCGAGCTGCACCCCGCGGATGAACGCCTGCCCCATCTGGCCAACCCAAAACGGGTCGCCGCCGAAGGTGCGCGTGTCCAGATCCCCCTTGCTGCCGGGCCGCGGGGTGTCGAGCACATCCAGGGGCGGACCGAGCAGGAGGTTGACGCCGACGGCCCGCAGCTCCTGCCCCAGCGTTTGACCGGCCGTTTCTGCCAGCGCCGGGGTCCAGGTCGCGGCGATTGCCATCGCGCCGGCCAGCGGGCTGAAGCCGCGATCGGCGCCGGTCGCGCTCGCCAGAAAAGAGCTATCGTCGCCATCCCATTCCAGCCCGATCAAGAGCGGGATGCGCGTCCCGGTCAGCGGCAGCGTCGCCGTGATGGGCGACGGCGGCCGACGGTTTAAACCGTCGGCCGTGGCCGGCGGCGCGGTGAGCGTTGCAGTAGCAGCGGCGGTCGGCGTAAGGGGGCGCGTAGTCGGGCTGATGGCCGTCACGGTCAGGCTGATCGTCGCCGTGACGTCGTTCGTGACCGCCGGCGTCGTTTGCGAAGCAGGCGCGCTGCTGGCGACCGCAATGGTGATGGGCCGCGGCGGGCTGAAGGCCAGCATTTGCAGCGCATTGCTCAACTGGGCGATCTGCTGCGGGGTGGTCAGCGTGGCCGCGTCGGTCACACTGATCCCATGCGTCGCGGTGATGGCCGGCTGTGAGATCGGCACGCTGCGGAAGTTGCCGTTGGCCGGCCGGAGCACCACCCCGCCGACGCCGAAATCACGCACGAGGACTGCGATATCGGAGGCCGCCGAGACATCGCTGCCCTCGAATGTCACCAGAAAGAGCTGACCGATCTTGTCGGCTGCGCTCATGCGGTCCAAGATGGTCTTGACCTCGGCGGGCCTGCTGGGGGGCCGCGCCGGCGGCGTTGTCGTGGTCGTCGCGGCCGCGACGGGCGCGGTGGGCACGGTCGTGCCCTGGCGCGCGGGCGCCGCCGCGGCCGGCGTCGCCGGCGCGAGCGCCGGCGTCCAGAGCAGTGCAAAGAGGAGCCAAACCTGGAGCAAACGTTTCATAAATGTAATCGAGAGCGCGGGCGTCCTGAGCGAAGTTCCAGCCGTTTTTGCTGGAACGTAGTCGAAGGGCGCCGGAGCGGGCATACATGGGCTACATCCTTCGACTGCGCAGCCAAAAACCGGCTGCTCCGCTCAGGATGCTCTGACAGCCCCCCAGTCGCTGTCCTGATCTTCACAGCCCTGCGTCTGCCGGATAAATCCGTCCCCCAACGGCTCTTTGCGGGGCAAACCCCGACCGCGGGGATAGCCATCGGGCGTCTGGGACACCTTGTCAATTACCACCAACACGCGGGTTTCAACCAGCCCCGGTACCTCCACCGGGATCAGCCGGGTCAACTGTCCGCCCAGGACGCGGATGGCGTATTCGGCGGCCAACGCCTCTTCGTGGGCGGCCGATCCCTTATAGGCCACGACGCGGCCCCCGCGCTTCGCCAGCGGCAAGAGATATTCCACCAGGGTGGGCAGCGACGCCACGGCGCGCGCCAGCACAAGGTCATAGGCGGCGCGGTGCGGCTCGTGCAGCGCCAATTCCTCGGCCCGGCCATGCACCAACTGGACATCGCTGACACCCAGTTGGGCCACCATATGCTCCATGAAACGCACCTTTTTCCCGGTCGCTTCCATGGCGCACAGACGCAGTTTGGGCCAGACGATGCGCAACGCCAGCCCCGGCAGCCCCGCGCCCGCGCCCACGTCCACCGCCCTGACCGCCCGGCTGATGAGCGCGGCCGGCGTGATCCCGTCCAACGCAGCCAGCGCCGGCAGGAGCGCCAGCGAATCCAGGTAGTGGCGGATCTCGATCTGCTCAGGATCGGTGATGGCGGTCAGGTTGAACCGCTCATTCCAGGCGATAAGCTGGTCGGTGAAGATCTCGAACGCCATGATCTGGGCCGCGGGCAGGTTCAAGCCCATTTGGGTCGCGCCCGAAAGCAATTTCTGCATGGCGCTGATTATACCACTCTTATTTATTGTACTGTAATGCCGGTCAGCAGGAGATCCACGATGCCGGTGAAGCGATCGGCCAATGGATACTGGTTACCCGATTCACACCAGCGGATCAATTGCTGTAGATAGAGGGCGTCCAGCGCGGCGGCCAGAGTATCGGAGTCCAGGTCGGGATTGATCTCCCGTTGGCGTTGCGCCTGCCGGATCAGCAGGGCGACGGTTGGCTGTAAGCTGAAACCGCCCGCATCCCCGGCCATCAGATCCGCCACTGTGACCCCCTTGCGGAAGATCAGGGACACCAGCTCGCGGTCGCGTTCCAGGCTAGCCGCCAATGCGTTCATCAGTCGCTTGAGCTTGCCGATGGAGGAATTCGTGCCGGTCAGGCCCAGGGTCGCCGCGCCCAATCGGCCCACCTCGCGCGTGCCCATGTAGCGCAGCACGGCATCTTTGGTCGGGAAGTAGTTGAAGAAGGTGCCCTTGGCCAGACCCGCCTGCCGGGTGATCTGATCTACCGTGGTCGCTTCATAGCCCTGCAAACGAAACAGCGTGAGCGCGGCCTCGTACAGGCGTTCCTTGCGCTCCAACTTGCCTTGTTCTCGTTTGCTGGCGATCGGTTCGGTGCTCATTGCTCCTCCGCGCGCCGCCCGACCCAATCGAAACAACCTCCATCAGGTCCGGCGACGTTTTTGTTTGTGCTGTTGCATCTCATGACGCAGAGGGAGCGGCGGAGTGACGCGCAATTTGACCGGGGTCCAAAAATTTAAGATCACATGTATTCACCATCGAGCGATGGCGGATCTCCGGTCCAGCGCGCCGGATGGGGGAATCCGGCGCGCGGCGTCATTGGGATGGCGTCTGGCTGAGATGCTAACGACGTGCGGCGGCAAAGTTGGCCGCAACCTGCGCCCAGTTGATCACGTTGAAGAAGTTCGCCACATACTCAGGGCGGCGGTTCTGATACTTCAGGTAGTAGGCGTGCTCCCACACATCCACGCCCAGGATCGGCGTGTCGCCCGTCATGATCGGGCTGTCCTGGTTGGGCGTGCTGATCACCTCGAGGCCGCCGCCGGCCTTCACCACCAGCCACCCCCAGCCGCTGCCAAACCGCCCGATGGCGGCCGCGGTGAGCTTCTCCTTGAACCCATCGAAGCTCCCGAACGTCGCCTCAATGGCCGATGCGAGGGCGCCGGTCGGCGCGCCGCCGGCGTTGGGCGCCATGATCGTCCAGAACAGGCTGTGGTTGAGATGGCCGCCCCCGTTATTGCGCACCACGGTGCGGATGGCTTCGGGCACGGTATCCAGTTTCGCCAGCAGTTGATCGAGCGGCGTCTCCGCGAAGAGCGTGCCTGCAATGGCTTTGTTCAGGTTGGCGATGTAGGCCGCATGGTGCTTGCCATGATGGATCTGCATCGTCAGCGTGTCAATATACGGTTCCAGCGCGTCGAACGCGTACGGAAGGGACGGAAGCTGATGGGCCATGTGTGTGACTCCTTACCGAAATAGACTCAATACTCATACAAACGCTTGTTTAGCATAACGCAAGCAAGCGTCTATTTCAGTAAGAAAACACACAGGTCTAGCCGCTCGGCGAAACGGGCGCCAGCGCCCCGGGCCGGGCGAACAGCGCCGCCAGCTCATCGGCCGCCGCGTGACCGACGACCGCCAGCACCTCATCGCCGGCCTCGAAGGTCGTGATCCCGCGCGGGATCTGGATTTCGCCGCGGCGGATGATGGCGGCAATGACGCATTGCTCCGGCAGCCGCAGGTCTTTGATGGGGATGCCGATCGCTTTGGCGCCCGGCGGGATCTTTTCCTCCACCAGGGAGTACTGGCCGCGGCGCAGCTTCAGCAGGGTCATCATGTCGCCCAGCGACATCTCCTCTTCGATGGTGCTCGCCAGGATCGTCGCCTGGTTGACGGCCACATCCACGTGGAAGGTGCTGGTGAAGAGCCAGGCCGTACGTGGGTTGTTGACGCGGGCGATGGTGCGCGGCACCTTGTAGCGTTCGCGGGCGAGATAGCAGAGCGCCAGATTATCGGCGTCGTTGGTCGTGATCGCCGCCAGCACATTTGCGTCGCGGATCCCCGCCAACTCTAGCACCTGCGGGTCAGTTGGGTTGCCTTCGTAGATCGCTTCGGTCGGCAGCTCGCGATGGAGCCGCGCCAGCACCTCGCGCCGATTTTCAAGCAGACGCACGCGATGCCCGCTGCTTAGCAGGGTCAACGCCAGGGATGTGCCCGTCCGTCCCCCACCGGTGATGATTGTGAACATCTCAGGCTTCCTTTCCCTGAACCAGACGTCCGCGCAGCTTTTCGATGCCTTCCAGGGTCGCGCTCAGGTGCAGAATGTCGCCATATTCCAGGGGGGTGTCGAGCGGGGGCAGCGCAGCCTTGCCGGCGCGCGTCAGCGCGACCAGGCAGGCGCAATCCCCGAGCAGGTCCTTCAGGCTGCGACCATGCCACAGTCGCGGGATCATCACCTCGTAGACCTCGACCTCGCCGTCGCCCGCCGAAAAGACGGTGCGGAGGCTGGCATCTTCGAGCATTTCCTCCATGCGCTGCGCGCCCCACAGGGCCGAACTGATCTCCTGGAGGTTAAAAGTGTCATAGAGGGAGCGATAACGCGGCTCATAGTTGCGACACACCACGCTCGGCACGTTGAAGAGGGTGTGCGCGATGCGCCCCACAACGACATTCAGGGTATCGGAATTGGTGACGGCCGCCAGGGCATCCGCCTGCTCGATGCCGGCGCGACGCAGCAAGTCCTGCGTGAGCACATCCCCCTCCAGGGTGCGCCCGCGGAAACCGGTATCGAGGTTCTCAAATGCGCTCGGCGCCACATCCACGACTGTGACATGATGCCTTTTTTGGCTGAGGCGGTTCGCCAGTTGGGCTCCCACGCGGCCGCAACCGACAACGATAATGTTCATCCGTTTCTCCATGACGCCTGACAAGCGGGCAGGCGTAAGGCCATGCCCCGACCCGAATCATTGAGATGATACTCCGGTTTGCGATGGCCGTCAAGATTGGGAGGAAGCGCCCAGATACAGCCGCTCACATCAGAATGACACGCCATAGTTGGAATTGCTGACATGTTGGGGAGGACTTTGACCTGCCGCAAGGTCGGAGTTATAATGCCCGCCAGACTGCCATTCCTACCGATGAACCCCATGCTGCGGAATGCAGACAAACCTTCGGGACGACCTACATGATGTGGCAAAGCTGACATGACACTGATTGAACACGACGATAAAAACGCGGGCATCCAGCATCGCAAGGCGGATTATCAGCCGCCGAAATCTCTGAGCACCTGGCTGATCGGCCGGCCGCTGCAAGCGGCCGATGCGCCCCACGAAACCATTGGCAAGTTTGTCGGCCTGGCCGTGTTTGCGTCCGACGCGCTCTCGTCCACCGCCTATGCGACGCAGGAAATCCTCTTCATCCTGGTGGCCGCGGGCGTAGGCGCGTTTACCTTTGCGTTCCCGATCGCCATCGTGATCGTCGGTCTGCTGGCGATCGTCACGCTCTCCTACGAGCAAATCATCCACGCCTACCCCGGCGGGGGCGGCGCGTATATCGTGGCGCGTGACAACCTGGGCGAGCTGCCCGCCCAGGTGGCCGGCGCTTCGCTTCTCACCGACTACATCTTGACGGTGGCCGTTTCCATCTCCTCCGGCGTGGCCCAGGTGGTCTCGGCCTTCCCGGCCCTCTATCAGTATCGGATCGAGATCGCGGTTGTGCTGGTGCTGTTCATGATGGTGGTCAACCTGCGCGGGGTGCGCGAATCGGGCGCGGCGTTCGCTATCCCCAGCTACTTCTTCCTGGCGATGATGTCGCTGACGGTGATCATCGGACTGGTCCGCTACTTCGCCGGCGCGCTGGGCGTCGTGGCCGATCCGCCTGCGCTCCAACATGTGGAAACCCTGCAGGCGGTCTCCCTCTTCCTGATTCTGCACGCCTTCTCCAGCGGCACTACCGCGCTGACCGGGGTCGAGGCGATTTCCAACGGCATCACCGCCTTCCGGGAGCCGCGCAGCCGCAACGCCGGCATCACGCTGATCTGGATGTCGGCCATCCTGGGCGTGCTCTTCCTGGGCATCACCTTCATCTCCACCCAAGTCGGGGCCATTCCGTCCGAGCACGAGACGGTGATCTCGCAACTGGCGCGCACGGTGATGGGCGGTCGAAACGCGCTCTACCTGGCGGTCATCGCGGCGACGATGGTGATCCTGATCATGGCCGCCAACACCTCGTACAACGGCTTCCCACGGCTGAGCGCGCTCTTGGGCCAGGATGGCTTTTTGCCGCGGCAACTGGCATTCCGCGGGAGCCGGCTGGTCTACTCCCGTGGGATCGTCGCGCTGGCGCTGGTCGCGTGCCTGTTGATCATCGTCTTTCGAGCGAGCGTCACCGGTTTGATCCCGCTTTACGCCATCGGGGTTTTCCTGTCGTTCACCCTCTCGCAGGCGGGCATGGCGCGGCGGTGGTGGAAATCGGGGCGGCTGATCGCGGATCAGGTGGTGCATGAACGCGGCTCGGTCTTGCGCTTCGAGGCCGGCTGGCAGGTGAAGATGGTCATCAACGGCTTCGGCGCGGTGTGCACCACGATCGTGACGTTGGTGTTTGCGGTCACCAAATTCCGCGACGGCGCGTGGGTCGTGCTGATCCTGATCCCGGCGCTGGTTGCCATCTTCTCGGTCATCCATCGGCACTATCGCAGCCTGGCCAGGCGCCTGTCGTTGGACGACTTCGTCGAGCCGGCCAGCATGACGCGCCACCGCGTGATCCTGCCGATCGGCGGCGTGCACAAGGGGACGCTGGTCGCGCTGCGCTACGCGCGGGCGCTCTCGGATGATGTGACGGCCGTGCATGTTTCGATCGAACCGGCCGAAGTCGCGCGGATTCAACAGCGGTGGGACTGGTGGAGCAAAGGCACGCGGCTGGTGATCCTCGACTCGCCCTATCGGTTGATGATGGAGCCGCTGCTCAAATACATCGAGGAGATCTCCGCGCAACGCCAGCCGAACGAAACGATCACCATCGTCGTGCCGCAATTTGTGCCGAAGGACTGGTGGGCCAACGCGCTCCATGCGCAAACCGCCACCTGGCTGCGCTTCGCGCTCCTCGGCCGGCCGGGGATCGTGGTCACAGACGTGCCGTATCAGGTGGAATGAGCAAACTGCAAATAGCAAATAGCAAATTGCAATTTGCTATTTGCCACGCGCTCCGTATAGCCCCCGTTCCAAGATGTATTCTCGCACCGGTTCCGGCGTCAGGTAGCGGATGCTGCGGCCGGCGCGCACGCGGGCCTGGATCTGATTCGAGGAGATCTCCAGCTCGGGCATGTCGAGCAGGGTGACGCGCGCGCGGATGCCGGGCAACCGGGCTTCCAGGCTGCCCCAATTCAACGGCACGTTGTAGCGCGTCAGCGCCACCAACCGGCACGCGGCCACCAGCTCCTGGGGCCGATGCCAGCCGGGCAGCTCCGCCAAGCTGTCGTACCCCATCAGGAAGTAAAGCTCGCCACGGGGCGGAAGCTGCTCCTGAAAGATGCGCACCATGTCCAACGTGTAGTGCGGGCCGGGCCGGTCGGCGTCGGCGCGGGAGACCCGAAAGGCGGGATGGCCCGCAATCGCCCGCTCGATCATTGCCAGGCGGTCGTCCACCGGCGCCAGGCGGCGGTCGCGCTTGTGCGGCGGATCGCCGGCCGGCACCAGGTAGACGATCGAGAGGTCGAGCTGATCCCGCGCCTCCTCGGCGAGGATCAGATGGCCGATGTGGATGGGATCGAACGTGCCGCCCAGGACGCCGACGCGCGCCGGCGTGGGCGGCTGACCGGGTTTCTTCGCAGGTTCGTGCACGTCAATCGCTCCACTCCAGTTCGATCTCACCGATGCGCACCGTGTCCCCCGCCCGCACCCCCCGGCCCCGCAACGCCTCCGTGATTCCCAACGCTTCCAGGATGCGCTGGAAACGCATGATCGCATCGTGATAGGCCCACTGCGTCATCTTGACGATCCGTTCGATGTAGGGGCCAAACACGTGATACGCGCCGTCCGGGTCGCGCGTGATGGTGAAGCTCTTGTCCTCGGGGATCATAAGGTTGGGTCGCGGCGCGAGTTGCGGCATTTCTCCCGCGGCAAGCGGCGCCGGGGCCAGCAGATCGGCGGCGCGGCGCAACACCGGCGGCACCCCCTCACCCGTGGCCGCAGAGATCGCGAGCGGCTCGGCCACGCCCGCCGCGGCCAGCCGTCGGGTCAGCTCCGGCCACGCGGCTCGCACCTCGGGCAGATCGAGCTTGTTCAGGACGACCACCTGTGGCTTGTCGGCCAGCTCCGGGTTGAACAGGGCCAGCTCAAGGTTCACCGCTTCGTAGTCCCCGAACGGGTCCGGGCTAAGCCCGTTGAGCAAGTGGATCAGGACGCGGGTGCGCTCGATGTGGCGCAGGAAGGCGTGGCCCAGCCCCGCGCCCGCGTGCGCGCCCTCGATCAGGCCAGGGATATCGGCCAGCACCAGGTCGCGGCCGTCAATCACGACCACGCCCAGGTTCGGCGCCAGCGTGGTGAAGGGGTAGTCGGCGATCTTGGGCCGGGCCGCGCTGACGCGGGAGAGCAGGGTAGATTTGCCCGCGTTGGGCACGCCCACGATGCCGACATCGGCGATCAATTTCAGCTCGAGGCGCAGCCAACGCTCCGCGCCCGGCTCGCCGTTCTCCGCGATGCGCGGGGCCTGGTGGGTGGGCGATTTGAAGGCATGATTGCCGCGGCCGCCCCGCCCCCCTTGCGCCGCCAGCGCGCGCTGGCCGGGGGTCGCCAGGTCGGCCAGCAGCTCCCCCGTCTCGTAGTCATACGCCGCCGTCCCGACCGGCACGCGGATGACCAGATCCACGCCCTGGGCGCCGGTCTGGTTCTTCCCGCGGCCGGGGCTGCCGTTCGGCGCGCGAAAAATCGTCTGCTGGCTGAATTGGATCAAGGTATTATGCTGCGGGTCGGCCTCCAGGTAGACATCGGCGCCCCGGCCGCCATTGCCGCCGCTCGGGCCCCCGCGTGGCACATGCGCCTCGCGGCGGAAAGCCACTACGCCGTTCCCGCCATCCCCGGCCTTGATATAGATCTTCGCTTCATCGAAAAACATGCTATCTCCAAACCGCTCATTTCATGCTGCCAGCATACCTTCAATGATAGCCCTTGTCAAAACGGCCGCCCAGACCGCGCACACTTACGCTTTTCTAACATTCATCCAACGGTACTCTAACGCGGCCCGGCTATGATGAAAGCGTCATTGCATTGCGGCGGCTCGTCGCAGATACACCGTTTGAGATAGGCAGAGACAAACGAGAAGCAAGGAGGGATACCATGGCTAACTTAGTGCGTTGGAATCCAGCGAGGGAAATGCTGAGCTTGCGTGAGGCGATGGATCGTCTGTTCGAGGAGAGCTTCCTCCGGCCCGGCTGGTTCGGCGCGGCTGAGACGCCGGCGGCCGTCGTGCCGCTGGACATCTACGAATCCGGTGACAAGGTCATCGTGAAAGCCGCCGCGCCCGGCGTGGCCGCGGAAGACATCGAGGTCACGATCACCGGCGACATGTTGACGATCAAGGGCGAGATGAAGGCGGAAGAGAAGGTCGAGAAGGGCAACTACCTGCGCCAGGAGCGCCGCTACGGCAACTTCTGCCGCCAGGTGAGCCTGCCGGCCGGGGTGAAGACCGAGGGGGTCCAGGCCACGTTCAAAGATGGCGTCTTGACGCTGGAGCTGGCGAAGACTGAGGCGGTGAAGACCAAGACCGTGAAGGTCGTCACGAAGTAAAACAAGATAAGAGGAGCAGCAAAATGGCAGATTATATCACCCGTTGGGATCCATTCCGCGAAGCTGTGACGCTGCGCGAAGCGATGGATCGGTTGTTCGAAGATAGTTTTGTGCCGGCCCGCCGCCGCGCCGAACAGCGCGAACAGGCGTTCCGCCTCCCGCTGGATGCCTATGTCACGCCAGGCGAGATCATCATTGTGGCGAACATGCCGGGGGTGAAGCCGGAGAGCGTCGAGATCACCATCGAGGGGGACACCCTCACGATCAAGGGGGAGCGGCCCGCGCCGATGGAGAATGTGGATTACGTGCTTCAGGAGCGCGCCTTCGGCAAGTTCCAACGCACCCTGAACATCAACATCCCGGTGGACGCCAACAAGGCCGAGGCGAAATTCGAGAACGGCCTCCTGACGTTGACCGTCCCGAAGGCCGAAGCGGTGAAGCCGAAGACGATCTCGGTGGTGAGCAAGTAATCCCGGATAAGCGACGTGGCGGCCGGTAGTCTCCGTATTGCCGCCAGCAAGTGATTCGCTGAATGTGCGGGGCAAAAATGCGCCGGGTTGGCCCGATGTGTGGACGGCCAACCCGGCGCATTACGCGTCAGGCATGGCGCGCATCTCCGGCCGGTCGTTGTACCCTCTCTGCGTTGCTCGATCAAGGCTTATGCCGGTAGGGGGCCGAAGTAGAAGAGATTGGTCTTGGGATCAACAGCAAACCGCAAAGCCTCCAAACACCCGCTCAGTCCCAGGATTGAAGGGTGCATCCACGGCTGATCTTCGTATCGGCAGACCCCGGTTGCGAAGATCTCGCCATCGGCCAGGCGCAACATCACAGTACCCAGGTGACCAACATACCCTTCAAATCGCCAAGGGCATGCCTCAATTCCCGCAAAGTGGGCGCAACACCCCGCAATTCGCCCTTAACCACTGCGACCCACTGACCAGCATATTCAGCGGTGCATTCTGAGCCAGGCAAGGTCGGTGTCGAGGTCGGGATCAGCGGGCAAATCATCTGTAACGGCCTTGGGCGGCGCCAGGATGGCGGACAGGCGGATCAAGTAAATGTTTGAGGATGGAGACGCTGGCCCTGCTGGGCAAGCATCCGGGCCAACGCAGGCTGATCGTGAGCCAGTGCGTCCTCGACCGCGGTGATGAACTGATCGCCGGTTCTGGTAGCGCGACCATCCGGACGGGTCGCGACAAGCCCAGCGCCGGCTCGCAGGCGATTGCGATCCAGACAGCCGGTTACGAACACGAGGTCAACTCCGTCATTGGCCCCGGCTGAACCGGTCTTCCGCCAGACTCCCTCGATCCACCCGCAGGGTGCGCGCCTGCCCCAACAACTCCGGCGTGAAATCCCCCCCAAGTCGAGGGTCTCATCCCACAGGCCCATTTCCATGAGGGGGGATGCGATCCACCGGCCATGGCACGCAGGAAGCGTTCGCGTTGGGCGAGCTCGGACATGTATCTTTCTCAGAGAGCCGCCAAGGCCACCCGCAGCACCGCCACCGCTTCCTTGCGCAGCGAGACGATCGTGTACAGGCAGCCATCGTGGATTATGGTGTGCGGATAGCCGTACAGTCCGCCTTTGTGCAGGCCGGTACGTCGTTGGACATACTCTTCGTCCGCCAGGATGAAGTGGCGGTCGAAGCGCACGCCACCCTCGGAGAGCGACAGCACGAGCGGGTTGCGCGCGCCGCGCGGCTCCGGGTCGGGGCAGCCGACGTAGTAGAACCGCCCATCGGGCAGCCGGCCGAGGTGGAACTTGGTGTTGTTGTCGCTGAAGGCGATCTCCGTGGGCGCTGACCAGGTCGCGCCGTCGTCGTGGCTCTCCGTGGCCCACAGCCTGCCCGCATAGCCCGGCCCGGTGGTGCGCAACAACATATGGAGCACGCCGTCATCGGTCTGGTAGAACGCGCCTTCGCACAACCCGGCCGGCCAGCCCTGACGCGCTTGCACCTGCCAAAACGCCTCCGAATCGTCGAAGATGGTCGCGGCCATGTCGTTCGGATAGATGCCGGTCATCCGCCAGCCCGATAGCCCGCTCGGATCGTCGCTGTAGGGGAAGGCGATGTTGCCGCTGATGATCAGCCGGCCCGACTTCGTGGGCTGCGGGCCGTGGTTGGGCACGATTGGGGCCTGCATGTCGAGCGGCGCGCTCCAGGCTCGACCGTCGGCCGTGGTCATGGCCCACAGCCGCGTGTCCTGGTGATCGCGGCCGCCTTTGATGCCGCGCTGGATCGCCTCCGCGTTGTACTCGTACTGGCCGAAATAGGCGATCAACGTGCCATCGTGTTGGTGGAAGCCGGCGGCGGTGAGCACCAGCTCAGAGTGTTGGCCTGCAAGCGGGCCGACCAGCGGCTCCGGCGCCGTCCAATGATGGAAATCCGCCGCCGATGCGATCAGCACGCGCTGGCCCGGATAGTCCTCATGTTCGCGGCCGTTCGACCAGATGGTGTAGAAGCGGCCCTTGTAGAAGGTGATGGACGCGTGATGGGAATAAGTCCACTCGCGATCGGGCTGGTAGAGGATGGCCCGCTCCACGGGGAGTTTGGGGCGGCGGGCGTGCGGGTCATAGCAGTTGGTGATTGGACTGGTCATTGGCTTTCCTTTACCACGGCAGGTCGAACACGACATCTCCGCCGAATGATGAACGTTAAGAATTTATTCCGGTAATCCAGCCGCAGTCGCCGCGGCCCAACCCGCCCGGACATGAATGTCCGGGCTACCAAAGCAGCGCCCGGTGAACCGGGCTGGGACGGTTGGCAGCGCGTTCCAGCCCCATTGCTGGGGCGTGGCTCAGGTAGCCCGGCGACTTTATCGCCGGGCGGCCCGGCGTGACGAAGTGCGCGCCGGAGAAGGCGATTGCCGGTTTAGTTTCTTAACATTCATCAACTGGCGACCGGCAACCGATGCCTGCCAACCGGCGCCCGACGCCTACCCGCGCGCCTCCGCCTCGTTGTAGATCTTCTCTAGATCCTGCGCGCCGGCCTTGATCGCATCCTGGACGGCTTTGTCATAATCGGCCAACGTCGCCTGACCGATCACGACTTTGTCTATCGCCGGATCGAGGATGGCATTGACATCCGTCTGAATCTTCTTCAGCTTGTCAGTCTCTTCCTTCGTAAAGGAAGGCGCCATGATTTCGGGATGCAGGCCCTTGTCGCTGGAGGACATCGCATACCAGGCATCGGCCTCGCCGGGGGCATCCCAGGTGTAGATCACCGCGTCATCCCACAGGAACCCGAAGTCGAGCTGCCCGGTGCCCGTGTCGGACTGGTACGAGCGGAACGGATCGGCCTTGGTCTTGTACTTCTCCACGATCTCCGGCTTGAGCACGCGCGAGCCCGGCGCAAAGGTCTTCTGGAGCGCCGCGTTGGAGTAGTCCGTGACCGCTTCGGGGCGTGTTCCCTTCAGCGTGTAGTGCGTGTCCTGGATGCCCCAACTGCACGTGTCGAGCCCGACAGGCGTAAGCTTCCAGTCGAGCAGTTCGATGGCCCGCTCCGGGTTCTTGCAGTTGGCGCCGATACACCACCCGCCGCCGCTGCCGGCGAAGCCGCTGTAGTCGTTCTGGCGCGCGCCCTTGGTGCCTTTGATGATCGGGAATGGGGTCCAGGTGGCCTTCGGATCGGCGCCACGAACGGCCTGGTTCCAACGCACGCAGAAGCTGAAGTTATCCCAGGCGAAGACCCCCTTGCCGCTGCTATTCCTCTCGTGCCACTGATCCGGGGTCGCAATCGCAAAGTCGGGATCGAGCAGTTGCTCTTTGTACAGCTTGGCGAAGTATGCCAGCGCATCCTTGAACTCGGGATGGATCTGGCCATAGAGCCATTTCCCCTTGTCCACAGTCTCTTCCCAATAGAGGTTGTCTGCGCCACGGCTCCAGCCGCCCAGGCCGCTGCCGAACGGGTAGGCGACGATCATCAGCTCCCGCTTGATGCCGCTCGGCGTCCCCGATTTGCGGGCCGTCCAGCCGAGAATGCTGGGATTTGCCTTCTTGAGCTCCTTGAGCGCGTTGTATAGCTTGTCAAAGTCATCCGGGAGTGGCATACCGATCTTGTCGAGGAGATCCTTCCGGATGCACGGCATGGGGGCCAGCAACTTGGTGTTGTAGCTGGTGGCAGGGATGATGTAGAGGTCGCCGTTCATTTTGAGTTTCTTGACGACATCCGGATAGGCCGCCAGGTATTTCTTGATGTTGGGGCCGGACTTCTCGATGAGCGGCAGGACGGGCTTGAAGACGCTGGGATCGGCGAAGTCGCGGATGTCGTTGAAACCGGCGCGCATGATATCGGGCACCTGCTTCGTCGCCATCCATACCTTCTGCTTGGCAAGCCAGTCGGCATCGGGGACCGGCTGGAAATTGAGCTTGACGCCGGTAGCCTGCGTGGTCGCCACGTGCGCCGGCGCGTCCTGAAGGATCGGCTGCGAGGGATGCTCGCCCCTGGCAACGACCAGTTCAACCGTAGGCCTGGCTGCCGCCGTGGTTGGCGCCGCCGCAGGAGCTTTAGTAGCTGGCGCCGCGGTTGGCGCGGCGGCCGCCGGTGGCTGAGTGGCCACGGGTGCGGGCGCGCATGCTGCAACAGCCGCGCTCGTCGCCGCAAACGCGCCAATGGAGATGAATCTGCGTCGCGTCAATTTAGTAGACATGCTATCCTCCTGGAATGGTATGGGGTTGAAGACCTGACTACCTGTTCGGCAAGACATCGGTTCTCCGCAAGCCTGTCCTCCTTTCCGTCTGTCTCCTGCCTCCTGCCTCCTGCCCCCCGCCCCTACCCCTTGATCGCCCCGATCATCACGCCCTTGACGAAGTACCTCTGGACAAAGGGGTAGACCAACAAGATCGGGATCGTCGAGACCATGATGGTGGCGTACTTTAGCGTCTGCTCGATCACTGCGAAATCGGAGCCGCCAGCCAGTTCGTTGGTCTGCTCGAAGCGGCCCAAGATCACGATATTGCGCATGACCAATTGGATCGGGTACTTCGCGCGGTCATTCAGGAAGATCAGGGCGTTGAAGAAGTCGTTCCAGTGGGCTACGGCATAAAACATCAGCAGGGTTGCCAGGACCGCCTTGGATAGAGGCAGCGCGACGCGGATCAGCGTCTGGAAATCGTTGGCTCCGTCCATCAGCGCCGCCTCATACAGCTCTTCCGGTATCTGCTGAAAGCTGGTGCGCAGGATGAACATGTTCCACACGTTGATCGCACCCGGCAGCAGCAGCGCCCACATGTTGTTGATCAGGCCGAGCTGCATGACGAGCAGATAGAGCGGGATCAACCCCCCGGAGAAAAACATGGTGAGGGTGACTACCCAGGTGAAGAGCTTCCTGCCGGAGAAGCGCGGGCGGGCGAGCGGGTAGGCGCACAACGTGGTCATGACCAGATTGATCAGCGTGCCCAGTGTCGTGTACACGAGTGAGTTACGGAGAGACAGGGGCACGGCGGGATTCTCGAACACCAGTTTGTATGAATCCAGCGTGAAGCCGACCGGCCAGAAGCGCACTTCGCCGCGCAACACGGCGTTGCCGTTGCTCAACGACACGATGGTGATGTAGTAGAACGGATAGAGCGTGGCGAGGATCACCAGGAGCATCAGGAAGATGTTGATCTTATCGAAGATCCGTGAGCCGGGCGTCTTGTCATAATCAATCATCTCGCCAACACCTCCTCTCACCACAGGCTCGTGTCGCCAACGCGCTTGGCAATCCAATTGGCCCCCACGATGAACACCAGCCCGACCACGGCCTGGAAAAGACCGACCGCGGTGGCAAAGCTGAAGTCCGCGCCGACGATACCGCGGCGATAGATGTAAGTGCCCAGGACATCGGACGTCTCGTAGATGGCCGGCGAGTAGAGCAGCAGCACCATCTGGTAGTCCACAGTCAGAAGCTGTCCGATACGAAGCAGGAACATGATGGTCACGGTCGGCGCGATGCCCGGCAGTGTGATGTGGAGCAGACGCTGCCACCGGCCGGCGCCATCAATCACGGCAGCCTCGATCAACTCCAAGCTGATGCCCGTCAACGCAGCCAGGTAGATCACCGATGCCCAGCCGGCGTGTTGCCAGATCCCGGAAATCGTAAAGACCGGCGCGAACCACTCGGGCCGCTGCATAAAGGGAACGGCTTGCCCCCCAAATCTCTTGATCAAACTATTGATGGGGCCATCGGAAGCCAGAAAGCTGATGACCATGCCGGCCACCACCACTAACGAGATGAAGTGGGGCAGATAGCTCGACGTCTGCACGATCCGCTTGAACCGTATCGTTCGCAACTCGTTCAACAGCAGGGCAAGGATGATGGGCGCCGGGAACCCGATGGCAAGCTGCCACAACCGCAGGACGATGGTATTACGGACTACCACCCACGAGTACCGATTGGAGAAGAACTCCTCCAAATACTTGAACCCGACCCACGGGCTGCCCATGATGCCCTTGCCGATGTCGAAGTCCTTGAAAGCCAGGGTGATGCCGTACATCGGGATGTAGTGAAAGAGGACGAAATAGGCCAGCGGCAGCAGCACCATGAGATACAGGTACTTATCGCGCTGAAAGAGGCGCGTCAACCGGTTAAGCATGAGTCCGGGTCGGGGTTCTGTCTTCGACCTGGCCCCAGCGGCGATCATGGTCATCTTCGGCTCCTCAGGACTCGACTAAATATCCATCTCTCACGGACAGAAAGGAACACGGATGGCGCATATCATCCTGCTCAGCATCCGTGTTCTCTTCTATCCGTGAAGACGTTCTGCCTGTGACGTGTCATTGCGAGCGGTTTTTGCGAAGCAATCCTATTCGGTTCAGCGCCCGCCGCCACGGCTACTGGCTCATCGGATGCCAGCCGGTTGCCCCACGCGCGCGTGGCCGGCGCGAGCACCAACGCCTGCCGCGCGGGCACGAACCCCATACGCCGCGAGGTTTCCTGGGCCACCTCACGCACCCGCTGCGCCAGCCCCGCCAGCCGGCGCCCTGCGATTTCCGGATCGGCCCCCGAGATGCTGCACGCGGCGATGACCCGGCCGACGCCATCGAAGATCGGCGCGCCGATGCAGAAGGTGTGCGATTCGTGCTCCTGGTTGTCCAGCGCGTAGCCTCGCGCCCGCGTGATCGCCAGCTCCTCGCACAGCTCATCCAGGCGAGTGATCGTGCGTTCGCTGGAGGCGGGCAAGCCGACGCGCGTGACAATCGCTTCGACCTCTTCCGCCGGTAGATGCGCCAGGATCGCTTTGCCGACCGATGTACAGTGCAGATGGGCGCGATCGCCCACCGCGGTGCGCGCCATCAAGCGCCGGGGCGATTCCACCGCATAGATGTAGAGGCAGAAGTCGCCGTCGAGCACCGTCAAATAGACCGACTCCCGACACTCATCGGCCAACTCGCGCAGCAACGGCGCGGCCCGGTCGCGCAACTCCACGTTGACGCGCACCGCCTGGGTCAGGGCAATCACCGCGGTACCGAGCGCGTAACGGTCGGTGTCCACCTTCTCCACGAAGCCGCAGGAAAGCAGAGTCGCCAGCAGGTTGTGCGCCGTGCTCTTCGGCAACCCCAGGCGGTCGGCGATCTCGGCCAGAGTGAGGCGCGGCTCAGCGGGGTTGAACGCCTGCAGGATACTGATCGCTTTCAGAACAGAGTTGATCATGGCAGATCGTCCAGATCCACAATGACGTGCTGGATGTATGTCCGACAATGGGTGTAGACCACATGCAGGCGGCCATCCGCGGCCTGGATGATGGACGGATAGGAAAACTCGCCCGCCGCCGTCTCCAGATCGAGCCGCTGCGGCCACGTTTCGCCGTTGTCGTTTGATACGAGGAGCGCGAGCGGGCTGCGTCCCTCATGAGTCGGGTTGCAGGCCAGCACGATCCGGCCATCTGCCAGGTGCACGGCATCCAGCCCGCTGTTGGAGTGCGGGATCGCCGTCAGCCGGGCCGACGACCAGGTGCGACCATAATCGTTCGACTCGGCGACGCAGACCGCGGCCACGGCCCGCGTCGCGCGCAGCAGCATCTTCACCCGGCCGGCCGCGTATTCCCAGACGGTTGGCTGGATGACCCCGCGGTGCTCCTGCGGCACGCGGAGCCGGCCGGTCGTCGCATCCCATGTCGCGCTCACCAGCGCCGGATCATCTGTAGGAGCGGGCCTTGCGCCCGCCCCCAGATCGGGCGACCGCAAGTGTAGAAACTCATGGGGCAATACCCCCACTTGCTCATTAACAACCTACCTCTTGGCAGCTCGGGAAGGGCAACGGAAGTTGCTGGGGGCCGAGACCGGTAGGCCATTCGGCCAA
>Ga0233425_10003857_pt1 | contig 26321 bp, 10 predicted proteins | sample Watercolumn_Towu_2_FD_181712 | JGI IMG/M metagenome (GOLD analysis project Ga0233425, IMG submission 181712) | Freshwater microbial communities from Lake Towuti, South Sulawesi, Indonesia - Watercolumn_Towuti2014_140_MG | ecosystem: Environmental > Aquatic > Freshwater > Lake | place... | reverse complement strand
TGAATTGAAGATAAAGATCTCTTGTATTTTACCGCGATTTCTTTGATAGTGAGTCCGAAAGCAAGGTCAGCCCCAAGTTGAAATTATTTCCTTCTGCCACTTGCAAAATTGTTTGTATTAGGATACTTTCATCTTTACATTTACACAGACAGTCACTGATCCCGTTCATGAACATATGCTCCTTCCACCATGCAGAAGGTTCAGCTGAATATATGATCACAGGGATACCAGGGCAAGTCTCTTTTAGTAATATGTGAAAATCAAAAAAAGAGTGTACTATTTTCAGAATTTTTCTTTCCGTTTTTCGGAATTTGGAACACGGAACAAACCGATAAGGGAAAGCGGTAAGATGTAAAATGGTGTTACGGAGTATGGTGAAACAGGGAGATCAGCGTTCTCTGCGGCCTGGCATATCACCGGCTTCCGTCGTGTAAATCTCTTCCTTCGTCTTCGGCCTGATTGTCTCCAGCCACTTGAAGTTCTTCAGGAACAGGTCATACGGGGAGATGTCTTTTTCGGGATAAAGAGATCCCGAGGGTTTCCCGACATAAGTGATAGTCCTGATCTGGTTCTTCTCAATGAAGATCAGCATATCGGCCGAGTATAATTTATTGATCCCGATGAGTGATTTGTCCTCGTCGCGGGCAAAGTATATGGTTTCGGCATTTCCCATCACCCGGATCTTATGGAGCTCATTCCGGTGAAAATAGCCTACCATGTCTTTCCCCTTGATCTGGTTGTATTTCGTCGTGTCGTTGTCGCGGGAGATGAGGAATGCCGAGCGGTACAGTACCATGGTATCGGGCTCGCCGCCACGGATGGTAAGCGTGATGGTGTCGGCGGTCATCTGGTTTGTCTCCGACCAGATCACCGGATCCCGGTACATGAAGATCGTGGAATCGGCCCCGTGATATGACAATGAGTCACAGGCTCCCTGAAGGTCCTTCCGGAAGAACCTGACCCGGTCGTAGGCGAGGAATGTCCGGATCTTTTCCCGGCCCTCCCCCGGATCAAAGAAGGCTTTGATGGTGTCGGCATGCATGAACAGGGAATCGGTTTTCCCTATCAGGATCGCTGTGGCACGACGGGTCATGAAGCCCGTTCCGCGTTTCCTGACCACCTCGCCGTAGTTTCCCGTGAGGGCAATATCCTGGATCGTATCGAGCAGGAGGGCATTCCTGAAAACCTGCCCGAAACCATTCAGCCGTTCATAATAGATAGTATCCCCGGTGAGAAGCTGTGCTTCGTGGTATATCCGGGCTCCCCGGTTGAATTGCGAGATGTCTTTTTGCGTATCATACCAGCCGTTGGTGCAGAAAATGGAATCTTTTTTATCCTTGCTCACAATGGTGGAAGGACCGAAGAACCAGACAATCTCCGATACGGTGTTATACATCAGTGAGTCGGAATTCATCAGGTAATCGGGATTCAGCAATATCACCTTGTGCCTGAAAAAAAACTCCTTGGAGCTGGTGTAATAGTACCCGTACTTGCTGACCAGCACGTTGTCATCATTCACGATCTTGCCCCAGTTGTTATACCAGGCGATCTGTGTTTTACGGTCAAAGAGGAGGGAATCGGTCGTGAGGACGGTTTGGTTATCGACCAGACTTACATTACTCCACACATGGGCCACCTTTGTGTTCCCGTTGTACTCGAGCGAATCGCCGTAGAGGTTGAGCGTGTCGGATGCTTTGATATGCACTTTCCCGTATGCGGTCACCTCGTTCTTCACTTCATTCAGATAGGCGCTGTCGCAGTACAGATATCCCGTATCGTGCCGCAGCACTACATTGCCGATGATACGCTGGACATCCGGTTTGATAGCTTTGTTGTATTCCCAGCTATTGGCCCGCTCCAGGATGATTTTGGTGGTGTCCTGTGCAGCTGCCTGGCCGGATAACCAGGTGACTGATGCCGGAATGACCGCATTCAGGATAATGTTTCGAAAACTCGGATATTTCATTGAACGGACAGTTGACGCAAAGATCGGTTTTTTTAAGGGAATGCCCATTGCTTGCCAGTCGATTCGTACAAATCGGAAACATCACGGAAATCGGAAATAGAATGTTATATTTGTGGATCATTGGAACTAAAACCATCGGCAATGAAAACGATCTTTAAACTGAAAGGCTGGTTCGCCCTCTTCATCGGTGCGGCGCTGATCATCGTGGGCATCGTGACACTTTTCGTGAAATCCGACCTGTGCAGTGTCTCCTGGCAGGATTGGTATTTTGCTTCCGTGCCCTTCATCCTGTTCTCGATCGCCATGCGGATATTTTACATCACGCACAAGAATCCACGGAAAAAACCTGAATAGCGGAATTGAGCAGCTGAACGGAGTCAATGCAGGAATGCAGATTATCCGCGCTCCCCGGGCAGGTACTGCCGAAGGACTTCCACATACTGTTCAAAAGCGGAAATCCCCGCTGAGGTGATCCGGCACGTAGTACGTGGCATTTTACCCTGAAATGATTTCTCCGCGATAAGATATCCTGCTTCCCGTAGTTTCTCGATCTGAATGCTGAGATTCCCGGCGGAAGAATTTGTTGCCTTTCGCAGAAACACAAAATCGGCCTCGTGCGAGCTGATAAGGATTGACATGATCGCCAGGCGGAGCCTTGAATGAAGCAGGGGATTAAGGTCCTGGTACATGGTTCTGTTCTTTGCGGTTCAGCAAATGGCCGGGAATGATAAATCCCGCAGTGGCGCACAAACACAGCATCGCCTGCTGGATCTCCTGCGTCCGTGGAAGGTGCAGGCACGCAAGCAGGATCAGGGAAGCCACCCAGCAGATCACTCCGCCGGCAGCAAGCGGCCGGAATCCGTAGGCCTTCCCGGAAACGAACAGCGCCAATCCGTACAGGCAAAGCATCGCCGGAGGAAGGAAAAGCCACTGAAACCAGATTATGGCATCATGGTTCGTTCCGACATCCGTGAAGAGAGGAATGACAAAGAAGGCCGACAGGATTATTCCTGCGATCAATGTTACAATCGAGCCTGAGAAGGCGATCCAAACCCATGCCATGATTTTTTCGACATAAGTGGTCACGTCCCTGTTTCGTTCCAGCCGCCTGATCAGCCGGTAGTGAACCGGAGCGCCAAGCGCCATCAGGGACCAGAGGAAAAATGCATAATAGCGGGCTTCCCCCGTGATAACCAGCAGCAGGATAAAGGTTCCGAGACTGATCCCGGCTACGAGATATCCCCAGAGCAGAAAGATATTGCCCATCCCTTGCTGCAGGTTGTTTTTCGCCGTGCTGATCATCTGACGGATCAGATCCAGGCTCTCTTTTTCAGATAATGAAGTTTCCATGGTATTGAATTTTAAATTTGTTGCAATAATAAATAAGTTTATGATATAAACCAAATAATTTTGCATATTTTTTTTTCTTTTTTTATCCAAACTATTTGCTCCCGCAGATCCGGTTCCTGCTCAATCTTGTGCAATCCACACGCTTTTCCTACTTTTGTGTCTTCTTTTCATCTCCTTTCTGTACATGAAAAAACACCGTTTTGATCCCCTCAGGAACTACCAGGAATCAAGAGAAGCAATAGGGTATGTACCCCGTGACAAGGCCACCCAGGGCGATTATGACCGCATCGGATTCATGTCTGGACTGGAGGTGCACCAGCAACTTCTGACCCGTGAGAAATTATTCTGCCGTTGCCCGGCCGGAATCTATCAGAAAGCAGAGGAGTTTGATGCCGAGCTGATCCGCCACATGCGCCCGACGCTTTCGGAACTCGGGGAATATGACGGGACCGCACTCATGGAGTTCAAGACCCAAAAAGAGATCGTTTACCGCATCAGCAATAAAACGGCTTGCACCTATGATGTGGACGACACTCCGCCGTTTCCGCTTAACCGTGAAGCTCTTGACATCGCCATCGAGCTTTCCCTCCTTTCGAAGCTCAAGATCGTCGGAGAAGTGCATATCACCCGGAAGCAATACCTCGATGGAAGCATTCCCACGGGATTCCAGCGAACAGCCATCATTGGTGTTGAGGGGGAGATCCGGCTGCGGAAAAACAAGATCCGCCTGATCCAGCTCAGTCTGGAAGAGGATTCCTGCCGGGAGGTTTCCGATATCGGGCATCAGCGGATTTTCCGGACCGATCGCCTGGGAATGCCGCTGATCGAAACAGTGACCTATCCCGACTTCAAAAATCCGGATGAAGTCAAAGAAGGAGCCGACTATATCCGTTTTCTCAACCGCAGCACCGGGAAGGTACGTTCCGGGATCGGTTCCACACGGGCCGACGTCAACGTTAGCTGCCGGGGAGGCACACGGGTGGAGATCAAGGGAGTGGCCCATACGGGATGGATGCCTGAGCTGACACATAACGAGGCATTTCGTCAGTTCGCTCTGCTTCATATCCGGGAAAACCTGAATGCCCGTGTTAAAGAAGCGAGTGCCTGGAAGGCCAATGTGAAAAAACTTTCCCTGAAAGATTTTTCCGTACAGGTGCAGCTGATCCGGGAGATGTCGGCGCTGGGATATCCGGTTTACGCGGTCAACCTGCCATCTTTCAGGGGGATCCTTTCGCATTTCCTGCAGCCGGGACTGACGTTTGCCGATGAGCTGACCAACCGCCTGAAAGTGATCGCCTGTATCGAAAAACCCAATATGGTTCATTCCGAGGCGTTTAAGGACCTGCTGGGAGAGAAAAACTGGAACAGGATATGTGCTCTGCTGAAGGCTGGCGAGAATGATGCACAGGTCATCCTCTGGGGGCCTGAAGCCGATATCCCAACCGCATTGGAAACTGTGGAGGAACGATGCCGGATGGCATTCAGCGGGATTCCCAATGAGACCCGGAAATCGTTTGAAGACGGAACCACCATCTTTGAAAGGGTTCTTCCGGGAGCCGACCGGATGTACCCCGATACCGACTCAGCCCCCATCCCCCTGGCCGAAGAGAAAATTGAAGCGATGTCGGCAGGACTTCCTGTGGACATCTCCGACCGGATCGCGCAGTTACTGAAGTGGCGTGTACCGGAAGACACCTTCACCTACCTCCTGAAAAACAACCTGGCCCCCATGATCGAACGGATTCAGACGGAACTCCAGATCCCGGCACGCTATACAGCCACACTGTTTGCGCATAAACTGAAAGAGATCTCGAACCAGTTGGATCCTGTTCCGGGTTTTTCCTACGAGCGTGTTTACCAGCTTCTTTCCTTCCTGAGATCTAAGAATATCGATATTGCCATTGCAAGGAAAATGCTTTGGGTGGTTTATCAGCATCCGAAAATGGATTTTGACTCGGTTCTGGAAGCTGTTGGCTATAAGTCATTTTCCCCGGACGAGATCACCGGGAAGATCCCGTTTCTGGTGAAGAAATTCAGGGAAACCCGGATTTCGGACAACGACAAGGCAGGTGTGAACTGGATCATGGGAAACCTGAGGAAAACAGCGTTGGGGAATGTATCGCTGAGTGAACTATGCAGAAGGATAGAGCTATAAGAATGCCCTTATTCCTAAGCCCCCTTTAGGGGGTTGGGGGTAAAAGGGGTTTGGGGGTAGAAGGGGATGTAGGGCGAATAATTTTATTTGACAAAAAATATAAATATCCAATTTCAATATCCGGTATCCAGTTTAGAACTATGAGCGACGACATTTTCCAGGGTTACAAAGGGCGGGCGTTAGAAACACTTCAACGGTTCAATGCCCGGGTGTGGGCGAAGGTGAAGGTAGATACAACCCGGGGTATCTTTGAAGGGACCATCCTTCCGCGGGCCGAAAATACAGACGATAAACACATCGTCATGAAGTTCTTCACGGGGTATAACATCGGGGTGGATATTGATACCATCACCGGGATGGAAGAGCTGGGATACAAAAAGGCGGTCTACAAGATCCCCGAGAAGGAGTTCCCGTATTCCCCGGAAAAACCAAATGTTAAACTGCTGGGCACCGGCGGCACCATTGCTTCACGGCTTGACTACCGGACCGGTGCCGTGATCCCTGCGTTCTCTCCCGGCGAACTGTACGGAGCCGTTCCCGAACTGGCCGACATCTGCAACCTGACAACCGAGAAGCTGTTCGGTGTTTTCAGCGAGAATATGGGCCCCGACCAGTATAAAAAGCTGGCAGTGGCGATCGGAGAAGAAATAGAAAAAGGCATCGACGGGATCATCATCGGCCACGGAACCGATACCATGCATTATACCTCCGCTGCCCTTACTTTCATGGTACAGAATTCACCGGTCCCCATCATCCTGGTAGGCTCCCAGCGGTCTTCCGACCGGCCCAGCTCCGATGCCGCGCTCAACCTGATGCATGCAGCCACGGCAGCCGGGCATGGCGACATCGCCGAGATCATGGTTTGCATGTTCGGCCCCACGTCCGATGAATACGGGTTCCTCCACCGGGGAACCCGCGTCAGGAAAATGCACTCCTCCTACCGCTCCACCTTCCGGACCATTGGCGACACCCCCCTGGCTACAGTTACGAGGAAAGGGATTTTCCCCATCAAGTCCGATTACCGGAAGCGCCGCAAAGACCGGAATATAACCATACTTCCCTATTTTGAAGAGCGGGTGGCAATGATCTATTATTACACCAACATGCACCCCGATATGATCGACTCGCTGGTTGAGAACGGATACAAAGGGATCATCATCATCGGGACCGGACTGGGGCACGTGAACAAGCCGCTATATCCAGCGATTGTGAGGGCTGCCCAGAAAGGAGTGGCCATTTACATGACCGTCCAAACCCTCTGGGGCTATGTTCACATGTTCGTGTACGACACCGGGCGTGACCTGATGGCAAAGGGAGTCATACCCGCCGAGAACATGCTGCCCGAAACCGCATATATCAAACTGGGATGGGCACTCGGTCAGACCAACGACCTGGAAAAAGTCCGTGAGCTGATGCTTTCCCCGGTGAACGACGAGATCACCCCCCGCGAACCGTACAACGGCTATCTCATCTATCAGGGTGGCGTGCCGGAGGTCGAAGACTTTATCCGGAAATTTCATAAATAAATTGTATATAATCGACATTTTTACGTAAGGCACTGTTGCAACAGCTACTTTTAGCGTACCACGCGACAACAGGAGGCTGGTTACCTGGAAGAGTCTGACGGGAAAATCCGGGCGTTTGAGTTTAAGTGGCACACAGCGAACAGGGATGTACCGCCAGAGCCCTTTTTAACAGCCTATCCCGAAACTGAATTCCGGATTGTGACGCGGGAGAATTTCTTGAAATTTCTTATTAATTAGGTTCCTTTCAAAGCGTTATCGCCCACAGGAACCGCCATACCCAGTGGTTTTCCCCGGTCAGGAATGCTCCCTGCAATCCCAGCTCGAACGGGGCCAGGAATCGCAGAATATGCAGGTCGGAAGTGAGTTCAAAGCCGGCCGACTGGTATGTGTGATTGTAGTTCTGCCCCCAGCCATTCGCCCAGTCATAAAAGAGGTTTAGCCGGAACCTCTTGATATATACGATCGAACCCAGGCTGGCATCGATCCGCAGGAAAGGAAATTTGTAATTCGCGGCCAGAGAGATCAGTTGCTCATCGTATGCCTGTTCGATTCCTGCCGGATAGGAGATCAGGTTTGCATACTGATATCCATACAGGAATTGATCCCATTTCCGCTGGTAACCACCGTAGAACCAGATCCCGTGATGCCGCAGGAACCCGGGGAAATATAGATTTGTTTCTGCCCCCAGGATCGCACCGGTGCTGTGATCGCCGAAAGGTGAATGGCGGAATGTAATGTCCACATTCTGTCCCCAGCGCGGAAACATATCCTGGTAATTCGACAGGATGTAATTATATGCATACAGCCGGTAATCCAGTGTATTTACTGATCCGGTTACAAAGGATCCGGGAGTGGTTTTGTCGTGGGCCAGAAAGTACCATGTCGTCCCGATCCGGGGCTCTATTCCGCGGGTCCAGAAACTGCGGGAAAGATTCAGGGGTATACTGACTGCTGCCATCAGTGAATTCTCGTTCCAGGTGAACCGGAATTGCTCTCCTGTCATCATACTCCTGTATGTTCCGGCCCGTTTTCCGTAGGACCAGGAAAGATCGATCACCGGGAACCATCCCCGGTAGGAGAAATTCAGGTACCCTTTACCGGTCTGTTCATTCAGGTCCCACGCATACCCGGCTGTGGCAAACGCTGTGCTCAGAATGTTCTGGGACATGACCGACACGCCCGGCTGTACCTGCATATTTGTGGCGTCAACGGATAGCGGTGCCCAGCTGTGGATATTAAACAGATGCCGCATAGCCGGATACCGGGTGACGGGGAATGTTTTTCCGGGAACTGAATCAGCCGGAAGTGACAACGGATTGCCGGTCATCCGGCAAAGCTTCCGGTGGATGACACTGTCCTGGATGTTTACCTGCTCCTGGGCTGCCAGGGTGGTAGGAAACGGAAGAGAAAGATCCTGTATATTGTTCAACGGTATCCAGGTTTCGGGATCGGGAGTTTTTTCAGCTATCATCAGTCCATCGGAACAATAGTCGGAATAAAGCATCCGCTCTTTATCGGGTGAAAAGTCGGGATCGCATGCCTGGAAGCGGGCTGATGTAACCTGGTAGACCTGGCGGGTCAGGGTATCCACTGCGTAAAGGTTGTCAATCCCCGAATAGGTTCCGGTATAAACCAGGTAATGCTTAAAAAAGAAAGAGGGTCCGTTGATCTCTGTAAATGAACACGGGAGATAACGGGTAATGGACTCCGAAACCAAATCAATGGATCCTATCGTTTTTCCCTGTTCCGACAGAATGACAAGAGCAATTTTCCTGCCGTCGGGCGACCAGGTGGGCTGAAGGAACAATTCATTCCATGGCGCCGGAATTGTCCGGATCACGGATCCGGATTCAATCCCGAGGATATCGATGAAACACCGGTTCTCTTCTGTGATTCGAACAGCCAATACTCGATCCCCTCCCGGAGAGATCACCGGCGAAAAATACCGGCTTTTCCGGGTTAAATATCTGACCTCCTGACTTCCTGACTTTTTAACCTCCATCTTGCGGATCACCGAATAGCTTCTGTTCTGCCAACGGATATCCTGGCGGTTTTCGGCCCAAATGACCGTATTCCCGGCCACTGAATGACTCTCATCCTGGTAAGAACCCAGCCGTCTAAGGGAACGTTCCCTGCCTTCCTGATCAAGCAGCACTAACCGCGGGATGTCTTCATTGCTCTCATGGTAGGCAAGCACAAGGGAATCATTTACATACAAGGGATGACCGTATACTGTATAATCCTGCCGGTCAGGGGTGGTAAGATAGCGGCAGGTAGTTTGCGCTGTCGAGTCATCTATCCGTTGCCAATCCACCAGTAGCTCTTCCATGGATTTTCGGTAAAATCCGGACTTCCACATCCCGGTTCCCTTTCTGATCCCGGCATTGAATGGTACGATCATGTAAGGCATCCGTGCCACTTTATCCAGGGCTTGATCCCAGAGCAGTATGCCATACTTTTCCCTGCCTTTTGCCACCAGGTGATATCCCAGGGTGTAGGCGTCGGGGGTATATGTTTTATAGGATCCCAGGGTTGCCCGGTCGTAGGAATAGATCCCTTTCTGTAAAAGCTGGGCCCGCAGGGGTGCGGCAAAGGAAGGCATCCGTCCCCGCCCGGCATTGGACAGGGCAGTTTCGGTCACTGTGGCATCCCCTTCCAGGAACCATTGGGGAAGATATAACCCAAGTATGGCTGCCGTTGCCTGTTCCCCGAATAAAACATACAGGGCTTTGGTGAATCCGCGGTTCATCTTGCTCAACTGAACGGCATGCCGGTATTCGTGAAGCGCCAGTTGTTCCAGCCATTCTTCGGCATAGGAATCCTGCGGAGGGCAGGGATAGAATTCGATCCTGCGGGGCGCCCATACCGTTAATCCGTTTGAAACAACCGACCTGGTATGCAGAAGAAACGGTATCCGGGGCACCTTTGCATGGATCGACCGGGTTTCGTATTGCGAGGTAAGTTCCAGTATGTTAGCCAGATATTGTGCATGGGTCATAAAATTCCGGGGAAATATGATGGAATATGAACCGCTCCTGATCTGCTGCCAATGCATGGACGGAGGATCCTGCCCGGTGGAGAAATACTGGGAGTGACCTGAAGAAGCCCACAAGGCCAGAATGACAGTCAGGTGATTCCTTATTCTTTTCAACACTGGATTGCCCTGATGCAATGGATAAATACTATTTCTGTCTGCTGCCCTGCTGCAAATATACGCTGGCCTCTTCACTCCCGAGACCGGCTGCGATGTTCAGATCAGTTTTCGCCTGATCCTCCATTCCGGCCAGTTGACAGGTAATTCCCCGCTGAAGGAAAAGGTCGGCCCGGGATGAATCCAATTGAATCGCGCTCGTGAAATCGCCGATGGCCTGTTCGAATCTGCCCGTTTTCCTGTTGGCCAATCCCCGGTTTGCCCAGGCTTCCAGATACCTGGGATTATATTCCAGCGCCTGGGTAAAATCGCGGATAGCTGCCGGGAAATCCCGGAGAGCCATCTCTGAAACACCCCGGTTATTATAGGCCTGCAGGTATTCCGGGTATATCTTCAGGGCTTCGTTGAAATGTAATATAGCACTGTGGTATTCCTGTCGCTGATGCAGGGCAACTCCCAGGTTCACCCGGGAACGTGCACTCCCGGGAGCTTTACGGAGGCAGTCGGACCAAAGTGTATACTCATTTTCCCAGACCTTGTTCCGTTGCCAGGTAAAGCAGGAAAATATGACTGCCTGTACGCACAGGATAAGGATTACGAGGTTAGCGGATGACACCCACCGGTAACGTGAAGCCGTCGCGGATGATCTGAAAGACCTGATCTGCCGGGAAAGATGGAACAGAAGCAACACCCAGCACAGGATGAGCCCCATTGCACTCAGGTATGCCCGGTGCTCGAAAATGACATTCGGCCTGGGAATAATAGCCTGTGGGGATATCGTGATAAAAAACCAGAGGATGGAAAATGAAGCCATCCTGTGTTTCCGGCAGAGGAATATCGCGAAACCAATGAGGAGGAGAAGGATCAGCAGACTGGTTATCGTTGTGATGCTCGTAATGCCCTGCGAAACGGGGTAATCGTAATCAAAGGTCTGGTTCACCGGCATTACGGTCAGCCTCAGGTACCTGACGAGGACATTGAGTTCGGTGCAGTAATAAGCCAGGGGAGTGATGGAATAGGGACGCCCTTCCCGGGGAGGTATGGGTTGAAAATAATCCCCGGAATAAATTGCAATGAGAATCAGGATACCGGTTATAAGGAGCAGCACGGCAAGAAAATACCCTGCCTGTCTTCCCCTGACGGGATTAGGCGAAGTACCACGGAAGAAAAAGAACCAGATGAGCGCCCACATCAGGGGCAACGTAAAGCCGGTTTCTTTCGAAAAGAAACTGAGAATCCCCGACATCAATGAACCGCCAAGATACAGGTGCCTTGTCCCGGAGTTGGTATGTTGCATGCCCTGCATGAACAGTATCAGAGACATCAGGTAAAAGAAAGAGGAGAGCAGAACAAACCGTTGAACAATATAAGTGACCGCTTCGGTCATCAGGGGGTGAACCAGGAACAGCAATGCAGTGAAGAAAGCGATCAGATTGGAGGTGTTTTCCGATAGATTCTCCCGGCGCAGAGAGTTTCTGAGGAGCATTCCGGTAAAATACCAGACCAGCAGTCCGTTCAGAATATGGATGCTTATGTTGACCAGGTGATATCCTGCGACATCCAGGCCATGGAAGTGATAATTAAGCGCGAAAGTCAGAAAGCCGACCCAGCGGCGGGGATTAAAGGTGAACCATCCGGCCCCGGGTGATAAATCCCGGATAGCCGGATTATTCACGATGTTGGTAAAATCATCGAAGTGAAAAGAACCATTCAGCGTATTGCTGTAGACCACTCCCCCGGTGATTACCAGGACAAGGGTTTGCAGCCAGAAGGATGTAGTTTTCTGTGGAAGAGAATGGCCCTTACTTTGAGGCAACGATGTCATTGCTGTTTGAAACCGAAATATACCCGGCAACTTCCAGGCAGTCGAGGCCGTATGCATCGTTTACACAGATTTTTACTGTGTAACTTCCTTCATTATTATAGGTTATTTTTGGCCACCTCTCGGTAGAAGTTGCGGGAGTTCCTCCCTGAAACCACCAGGTAACAGTAAATGGTTCTGTTCCCAGGCACTTGCTGGCAAAAGTAACATCATCACCCGGCTTGATAAACCGATCGGAATTGAGCCCGCTTAATGTCCCAAAATCAGCAGTGGGCTGGTTATTGTTCTTTTTAGTGCAACTGAATCGCAGGAAAAGCAATCCTGATGCGAACACAACTATAAGGATCAGGAACAAAGGGCGTGAAATGATGGATCTCATAGCGTTTGGTTTTGGTTTGTACCTACAAAGATACATGATAATACGAATTAATCAACTTGTAGACATCCACGTATATTAGGGAAGATGAGAGAGGGATGTCATTACGCAGCCCTTGGTGAGGAGTGAATCAACGAAACCAGCCGGTGCGGTGAGGTAAAACGAATGAGGAAGATAGTGGTATTATCTCAGGGAAGGATGAGAATTTTGCGGGTGAGAGATACGGCTTTACCGGAAGCTTTCAGCAGGTAAACGCCTGCAGGAATCGGCCGGACGTCGATAACCGCTTCACGGATGTTTTTGTCACAGATGATCGTGCGTTCCGCAATCGTTTCACCTGCCAGATCAATCAAGATTACCTGAAGTTCATCTGTGAAGAGGGATGTTGTTTTCAGCACGAACAGCCCGTCATTGGGATTTGGATAAAGGTGGATCGGGATTTCCGGAGGGGCTTCCGTGCCGGTGATGACAACGTATACATGGTACGAGGTATCGGAAGCACAATCATTGATCGTAACCTGGACATAGTAATCCCCTGTCACCTGGACAAAGTAGGTTTGTGCATTTGCTCCCGGGATGGGTGTCCCTTCCAGGTACCACTGATTTCCCGCAGGAGCATCGCTGATTAGGAGGTCCCCTTGCTGGGAGATGACCGGTCGCGGTGGTATGGGGGTGAAAGTCACAGGAAACAAGGGAGAAGTTGCTCCGTTCCCGCAGAAGTTGGTTCCGGTGACAGATACATTACCGCTGGATGCGTTGGGAGCGTAATCCACAAGGATCAGCGGTGTGCCTGCTCCGGAAGCGATGGTTGCTCCGGGTGGCACAGACCAGATGTAGGAGGTGGCTCCGTTGATGGGATCCACACTATAGGCCACACCGGTCTCAGGGCCACAGATATCTCCTGTCCCTGTTACTGGCCCTGCAGCGCCCGGGATGGTTTCAGAGAACACAGACAGGGTAACGGGAGTTGCGGCAGAACAACCGTTCACGTTGGTATAGTTGACGCTGACCCATTGGGCTCCAATCCCGAACCATGTAACCTGGATGGCATATGTTCCTGCACCTGAGGTTATGGTTCCTCCAGAGGACACCTGCCATTGGTAGCCTGTCATACCATTCTGGGTGGAATATCCGTAGTTTCCTGAATTGGCGCAGACACTGGCAGGGCCATTGATGGAAGGCACCGGTAACGGGTAGACTGTCACATTCTTCACAGTGGGGGCAGCCGATGTGCATCCATTAGCGTTAGTGTATCCTACGCTGACTGTCCGGGCTCCTGCCGAATCCCATGTCACGGTAACGGTATTGCTTGCGGGTGTTCCGCCACCGGTAACAGTTCCGCCGCTGGAAACGGACCACTGATAATTGGACATACCGGCAGCCGTGGAATACACATTTCCGCTTACTCCCTGGCAGGCGGTGGCAGGCCCGGTGATCACCGGAACAGGCAGCGGGTCAACCTGAATGTTCAGGAGGGTTGGAACAGGTGCCGAGCATCCGTTTGAGTTCATGAAGTTGACCGATACCGATTGTGCTCCCGCTACATTCCAGGAGACAGTGATGGAGTTGGTTCCGGTGCCGGCAGTGATGCTTCCCCCGGCAGAAACGGCCCAGGTGTAATTTACCTGTCCTGGCTGTGTGGTATAGATATGCCCTCCGGTGCTTACACACACCGTATCGGGACCGGTGATAGCGGGGACAGGAAGCGCATTGACCATGACTGCGTAAGAACTGGCTGTTTGTGCGATACATCCATTGGGATCGGTATAATTCACATAGACATGCTGTGTGTCCAGAACGTTCCATGTGACCGTGATATAGTTATCACCGCTGGTTCCTCCGGCCGTTACTGTGTTTCCCGGGGACAGATTCCAGATATAATTGATCATTCCCCCATCGGTAAGATACTGGTTCCCTGAGATCCCTGTGCAAACCGGTGTGGGCCCGGAAAGCGAGGGTACCGGCTGAGGCTTTACAGTGACCGGGTAGGCCGTTGGAGTCAGCGCATTGCATCCTGCGGCATTCGAGTAATTCACCAGCACATTGTGGATCCCGGCTGTGGCCCATGCGACCGACACCGTGTTTGTGCCCAGGCCGGTGATAATGGTCCCGCCTGAGGACAGGGCCCACTGGTAATTGGTCATTCCGCCCTGGGTGGTGTAGACATGCCCGCCTGTGCCTGCGCACACCGTAGCCGGGCCGGTGATGGTAGGTACGGGCCGGCTGTTGACCGTTACATAAAGAGTATCGGGTACAGCGGCTATGCATCCTGCCAGGGTACTGTAGTTCACCGTGATGTATTGGATTCCGGTTGTATTCCAGGTCACGGTAACCAGGTTTGTGTTTGTACCGGATGTGAATGTGCCTCCCGGAGAGATGTTCCAGATGTATCCTGTCATTCCCGATTGTGTGGTATAGACATTACCCGTTGACGCCGCACACACAGATGTGGGTCCGTAAATCTCCGGTTGCGGTAAAGGATTGACCGTTACCGGATAGACAAGTGGAGTGAAAGCCTGGCAACCATTGGCATTGGTGTAATTCACGCTCACATAACGATTCCCGGCTGTGGTCCAGGTCACGGTCACGGTGTTGCTGGCAGCAGTACCGCCGGCGGTGATGGTTCCTCCGGGCGAGATGGCCCAGGCATAATTGGTCATGCCAGGTTCGGTGGTGTAAATATTGCCTGTTGCATTTACGCAGGGATTCGACGGGCCGGTGATCGTGGGTACAGGCCGTGGATTGACCTGAACGGGAAAAAGTGTTGGGGCAGCAGCCGTGCATCCGGCGGAGTTTGTATAGCTCACCGAGATGTTTTGCGGTCCCGCTGAAGTCCAGGATACCGTGACGTAATTAGTGCCGCTTCCCGACAGGATTGTTCCTCCGGGTGAGATGGTCCAGATATAACCGGTCATCGCGGTTTGCGTTGTGTAGGCATAACCCGAAGTCCACTCACAGGTCGAAGGATTCCCGCTGATCGTGGGAACCGGTCTGATGTTCACCGTCACTGCTTTGGAAGAAGGATCCCCCGATCCGCAGGAGTTGATCCCGTTCACAATGACATCTCCGGATGAGGCAAAAGCTCCGATAGTCACCGTAATGGAATTGGTATTGCTCCCTGAGGTGATAGTGAATCCGGCAGGCAAAGCCCAGGCATACCCGGTGGCGTTAGTAATGGCAGGAACGGAAAAGATGACCCCGGCTGTCCCGTCGCAAACCGAAGCCGGACCGCTGATGGTACCGGCTGCCGACGGCAGGATGCATCCGTCGAAAAGGATCCTGCTGTTTGGTTCAGGAATGGCATCCAGAGCATTCTGGGGTGTGTTATTGAAGGTGGTGGTATTCGGTACTTGTTGCGTCAGCAACTGCTGCGGGGTTGGAGGCAACACCAGGGTGGCTGTGTTGATCCCGGTTGTGTAACTGAGCAGCACACCGCTGCCCGACATGCTTCCGTAAACAAACTCAATGTCCCCGTCGATCTCATAAAGTTTTACCTGGAAGTTGACTTTCTGATCGTACGGTGCGACCTGGTGTGCCATATTGATCCATTCGACCGTGAACACCCGGTTCCCTGAGATCCCTGTGGTAAGGTACTTAACGCTGTTTGCCAGGCTGTTTCCCACCGAACACATAATATCTTCGTAATAGGGCGCCAGGGCGTTGACAGTTCCGTTGGGTGACGGTTGGGAAAAATAGTTGTTGTTGTATCCGTAAGGGTATTCGGTGTTTCCCCCTGCTCCGTTAGAGGAGAAGTCGATGAAACCATTCAACGAAACCGATGCCTGGGAATAAGTGGTTCCCAGGTAATTGAATGAGAAACCGATGGGGACCGGAAAACTCCGGTTATCAGCCAGGTTGGCTCCGGCCCTCCAGGAAGTGATGGAATTTCCTGTGGCGCTGATGGAGTTGTAAGCAATCCCGGTCTGGCGGGAAACAGAAAAGATCGCCACACCCTGGGATATACTCAGCAAAGGGAGAAGGAAAAGAAGGGCAACCGCAGAAAAATTTTTCATAAACGGAACCTAACCAACTTTCAAAATTACCCTTCGCTATGCAAGCTGTCAAGGGATCATCATGCAAGTTATTCCGTGTTATGAACAAAAAGCCCCGTGCCCTGGCTTGATGCCCAGGGCACGGGACTCAACTCGCCATTTACTTATTCACCAGTATCCTCCTTATCACCCGGTGCTCGCTGTTAAAGAACACCACTGAGTAAACACCGGAAGGAACCGGACGGAGGTCGATGGTCTTATCCGCACGGCCCTGGAATACGAACACCTTTGTTTCGTAGATCTGGGATCCGAGAGTGTTGAAAACAGCAATGGTGAAGTGCTCATCAGCCGGCCATTCGATAGAAGCGGTAAACCGTCCGTCGTTTGGAACCGGATAGGTATAGAACCGGTACTGTTCCGGATCGGGAATGCCGACGGCGCCGACAAATACATGTTCCGATTCATCGGAGCAACAACCATTGAGGCAAACAGTCACCGAATATTCCCCGCTGACCTTGGTGACAATGTACGACAGGGTTTCCCCGTCGAGGGGCTCACCGTTCAGGTACCACTGGTTCCCTTCCGGTGCGCTGCTGTACAGTGTGTCGCCAACCAATGACGGACGGTCGGTGCCGCCCCCGCCTGTCGGCGTCGGAGGTTTCACGATGACCGTTACATACAGGCTGGACGAGGTCCCGTTTCCGCAGGCGTTCACTCCCCTCACGGTCACATTCCCGGATGAAGCTGTGATGCTGTACCCAACGGTAATGACATTGGTATTGGCCCCTGAGAGGAACCAGGCACCCGGAGGAAGTGTCCAGAGATACGACGTGGCATTTGCAATCGGTGCCACGGAATAGACATGGTTCAGAGTTCCCTGGCAGACAGTGGTGGGTCCGGTGATTGTTCCGGCAGGACCCGGCAGCGTCATCACTGTGACGTTCAGCGAGGAAGAAGCGCCGTTTCCGCACTGGTTGGTTCCATATACGGTGACGGCTCCTGAAGTTGCGGTCATCGAATAACTTACCGTGATCGAGTTGGTGTTCGCACCGGCAGTGATCGTGGCTCCCGGAGGAACAGTCCACACATACCCGGTTGCATTCGCGATCACAGGTACCGAATAGACATTTCCGGTGGAACCCTGGCAAACGGAAGTCGGACCGGTAATCGTGCCGGCAGCACCCGGAAGTGCTGTCACGGTCACGGGCAGGGAGTATGGAGCGCCGTTACCGCAGACGTTGTTTCCGTACACCGTTACATACCCGCTGGTGGCTGAAGCCGAATAGTTCACGGTGATGGCTGTGGTCCCGGCACCGGTGGCAATGGAAGCGCCCGGCGGTACCGTCCATACATAGTAGGTGGTGTTCGGGATCGGTGCTGTGGAATAGGGAACGCCACTGGTGCCGGCGCAAACGGCCGTGCTGCCGTTGATGATCCCGGCAGCGCCCGGTAACGGATTCACGGTTACATTCAGCACCGTTGGTGTGGCAGCAGTGCAGCCAAGGGCATTGGTGTAGTTCACCGATACCGTCTGGGCGCCGGCCAGGGTCCAGGTCACGAGAATTGCATTGGTCCCGGCACCCGAAACAATGGTGCCACCGGCCGAGACTGTCCAGAGGTACCCGGTCATGCCGGCTTCGGTGGAGTAAGTATAGTTTCCGCTGTTCACGCATAACGATGTCGATCCGGTGATGGTGGGAACCGGCAACGGATTCACGGTTACATTGTACACGGTAGGCGTAGCCGCTGTACACCCGTTGGCATTGGTGTAATTGACTGTCACGGTCTTGGCGCCGGTAGTCGACCAGGTTACCGTAATGGCACTGGTTCCGGTGCCGGCAGTGATGGTTCCGCCGGCGGAAACAGTCCAGAGATAACCGGTCATCCCGGTCTGCGTGGAGTAAACGTTCCCGGTTGAATTCACGCAAACCGAAGCCGGGCCTGTAATGGTCGGCACCGGTAACGGATTCACGGTAATGGTCACCGTGTTGGTGGTCACCATGCCGCAACCGCCGGAGGAGGTCTGGTTCAGCCGGTAATAGGTTGTCGCTGTCAGTACGCCGGGCTGATAGTTCAGGGCAGTTGCTCCTGTGATGTTGGTCCAGGAGGTGCCGTTCGGTGAGTTTTGCCATTGATAGGTGTACGGCGGATTACCACCAGTGGGGGCCGTTCCCGTTAGCTGAGCAGGTGTGGTATTGTAACAGATGCTCTGGTTTGCTGCAATGGTCCCTGCCACAAAGTTCGCGTAGACGGTTATTGTTACGGTATTCGTGGTCAGTGTACCGCAACCGCTGGCCGATGTTTGGTTCTGCCGGTAATAGGTGGTTGAAGTCAGTGCGGGCGGCTGGTAGTTCAGGTTCGTAGCTCCGGCGATATTCGTCCAAGTTGTACCGTTGGGAGAGCTTTGCCACTGGTAGGAATAGGGCATATTTCCTCCTGTCGGGGCCACACCGTTAAGTTGAGCCGGAACGGTGTTGTAACAGACCGACTGGTTTGCAGAGATGGATCCGGCCACGAAGTTCGGATAGACCTGTATGGTTACAAGATTTGTCGTAACTGTGCCGCAACCGCTCGACGATGTCTGGTTCATCCGGTAATAGGTGGTGGAAGTCAGCATTGGTGGCTGGTAGTACAGGGTGGTTGCCCCGGTAATGTTGGTCCAGGTGGTTCCGTTGGGTGAATTCTGCCATTGGAAAGTGTATGGAGGATTCCCGCCTGTGGGAGAGGTTCCGACCAACTGAGCCGGGTATGTATTATAACAGATACTCTGGTTGGCCGTTACGGTTCCTGCCACAAAGTTCGGGTAGACGGTGATCGTAACAGTGTTTGTTGTTAACGTTCCGCACCCAGAGGCCGAGACCTGGTTCAACCGGTAGTAGGTGGTGGAGGTCAGCGCAGGCGGCTGGTAATTCAGTGCAGTTGCGCCTGAAATATCCGTCCATGTGGTTCCGTTGGGCGAGTTCTGCCACTGGTAAGTGTATGGCGTATTGCCGCCTGTGGGAGCGGTTCCCGTAAGCTGTGCCGGAACGGTGTTGTAGCAGATAGTCTGGCTGGCAGCGATGGAACCGGCAACGAAATTCGGGTACACAGAAATGGTCACTGCGTTGGTCGTGCCGGTGCCGCAACCGGATGCCGATGTCTGGATCAGCCGGTAATAGGTCGTGGATGTCAGTGCCGGTGGCTGGTAGTTCAGACTCGTAACTCCGGGAATGTTACTCCAGGTAGTTCCGTTGGGGGAACTCTGCCACTGGTAAGTGTATGGGGTGTTGCCACCCGTAGGTGCCACGCCGATGAGTTGAGCCGGGACTGTGTTGTAACAGATGTTCTGACTGGCGGAGATCGATCCCACCGAGAAGTTCGGATATACAGTGATGGTCACTGTATTGGTGGTAACTGTTCCGCAGCCCGATGCTGAGGTCTGTTGCAACCGGTAGAAAGTGGTCGATATCAGTGCAGGAGGCTGGTAGTTGAGCGAAGTTGCACCGGTGATATCGGTCCAGGTGGTCCCGTTGGGGGAATTTTGCCACTGGTATGTGTATGGTGTGTTCCCGCCAGTCGGGGGCGTTCCGGTAAGTTGTGCCGGGATGGTGTTGTAACAGATACTCTGATTCAGAGCAATGGTTCCCGGGAATAGCTCCGTGTAGACGATGATGGTCACAAGGTTGGTGGTAACGGTACCGCATCCTGAAGCCGAGGTCTGAATCATCCGGTAATGGATTGTCTGGGTCAAGGCACCGGGCTGATAGCTGAGAGAAGTCGCTCCGGAAATATTGGTAAAGGTGACCCCATCGGTCGAGCTCTGCCACTGGTAGGTATACGGGGTATTCCCTCCTGTGGGAGGCGTCCCTGTCAGCATGGCCGGAATGGTGTTGTAACAGATGGTCTGGCTGGCACTGATGGTTCCGGCGATGAACATCGGATACACAGTGATAGTCACGGTGTTGGTTGTGACACTCCCGCATCCTGAGGCCGACGTTTGTTTCATCCGGTAGTAGGTCGTGGAAGTCAGCGCCGGTGGCTGGTAGTTGAGGCCGGTGGCTCCGGAAATCTCTGACCAGGTGTTTCCATCGGGCGAATCCTGCCACTGGTAAGTGTACGGGGTGTTACCACCCGTAGGTGCTGTACCGGTCAGCTGAGCCGGAGCAGTGTTATAACAGATACTCTGGTTGGCTGCAACCGATCCGGCAAACAGTTGCTGATAGACCGATATGGTCACAGTGTTGGTGACCAGGGTACCACAGCCGGCGGAGGATGTCTGCTTCTGGCGATAATAGGTGATCGCTGTCAGGGCGCCCGGCTGGTAATCGATACCCGTGGCACCGGGAATATCGGTGAAGGTGACATTGTCCGGAGAACTTTGCCATTGATATGTATACGGCGTATTGCCACCGGTAGGAGCGGTTCCGGTAAGAAGGGCAGGAATTGCATTGTAGCAGATAATCTGGCTGGCCGCAATGGATCCCACGGTGAAGTTACCGTAAACCGTGATGGTCACCGAATTGGTATTTACACTGCCGCACCCGGATGCGGAAGTCTGTACCAGCCTGTAATATGTAGTGCTGGTCAGTGCAGGCGGCTGGTAGGTCAGCGCAGTGGCCCCGGTGATATTGGTCCAGGTGGATCCGTCGGACGAATTCTGCCACTGGTAGGTGTATGGGGTGTTCCCTCCTGCCGGCGGTGACCCGGTTAACAATGCCGGCACCGTATTGTAGCAGATGGTCTGGTTTGCGGCGATCGTTCCGGCAACGAGGTCCGGGTAAACGGTTATGGTCACGGTGTTGGTGGTGAGTGTTCCGCATCCCGAAGCCGACGACTGTTTCTGCCTGTAATAGGTGGTTGAAGACAAAGCGCCCGGCTGGTAGTCAATGGCAGTGGCTCCGGTAATATCGGTGAAAGTGGTGTTATCCGGCGAGCTTTGCCACTGGTAGGTATATGGTGAGATCCCGCCTGTTGGCGCCGTTCCTGTCAGCAACGCCGGAGTGGTGTTGAAACATATAGTCTGGCTGGCCGCAATGGATCCTACGACGAAATTACCGTATACCGTGATGGTCACCGTGTTGGTAGTGACGGTTCCGCAACCCGATGCCGAAGTCTGGTTCAGCCGGTAATAGGTAGTTTGCGTAAGGATGCCTGGCTGGTAATTCAGCGAGACTTCTCCCGGAATATCAGTGAAGGTGACATTATCGGTGGAAACCTGCCATTGATAGGTGTACGGAGTATTCCCACCGGTGGGCGGAGTACCTGTCAATAAAGCCGGAGCGGTGTTGTAACAAATGCTCTGGTTGGCGGCGATGGTTCCTGCTACCAGGTTTTCGCGGACAACGATGGTCACTGCATTTGTAGTAACAGTCCCGCAGCCTGACGAAGAGGTCTGGAGGATCTGGTAATGGGTTGTCTGTGTCAGCGCACCAGGTTGATAGGTTAGTGCAGTTGCTCCGGGAATACTGGTAAAGTTGACACCGTCGGTTGAGCTCTGCCACTGGTATGTGTATGGAGGATTTCCACCGGTTGGAGGTGTCCCTGTCAGTATTGCGGGCACTGTGTTGTAGCATATAACCTGACTGGCTGAAATAGAACCGGGATAGAAAGCAGGATACACGCTGATCGTCACGGTATTGGTGGTCACTGTCCCGCATCCGCTGGCCGAAGTCTGCAGCTGACGGTAGTATGCAGTGGATAAGAGCGCCCCCGGCTGGTAATTGATCCCGGTAGCTCCCGGAATATCCGTAAAGGTGATATTATCCGGAGAACTTTGCCATTGATAGGTATACGGAGTATTCCCACCGGTGGGAGCCACTCCGGTCAACTGCGCAGGGATTGTATTCCAGCAGATGTTCTGGCTTGCGGCAATGGAACCTGCAACAAGTTGCTGGTACACGGTGACATTGTAAACGGTGGGTGTGGATGCATTACAACCATTGCCATTTGTATAGTTCACCGACACTGTCTGGGCGCCGGCCGTATGCCAGGTAACTGTGAGTTGATAGGTGCCTGAACCAGCTGTGATGGTACCGCCGGCCGACACATTCCAGGAATACCCTGTCATCCCGTTCTCCGTCGTATAAACGTGTCCGGAGGTGTTGAAACAGGCAGTCGCAGGTCCGGAGATGGTTGGGACCGGCAGTGGATTAACAGTGACATTTTTCACCGTAGGTGAAGCTGCCGTGCAACCATTACCATTGGTATAACTGACGCTTACGGTCTGTGCACCGGGTGTATTCCAGGTCACGGTGATCTGGAAAGTCCCTGAGCCCGCGGTGATGGTTCCGCCGGCAGAAACATTCCAGTTGTATCCTGTCATGCCTGTTTCCGTAGTATAGGTTACACCTGTAGCTCCGGAACATACCGCTCCGGCGCCGGTGATGGATGGAACCGGTAATGGATTAACGGTCACATTTTTCACAGTGGGTGTGCTGGCTGCACAACCGTTAAGGTTGGTGTAGTTGACACTCACTGTCTGCGCTCCGGCAGTATTCCAGGTCACCGTGATCTGATTGGTCCCTGCACCGGCTGTAATCGTACCACCGGAGGAAACCGCCCAGGTATATCCGGTCTGACCCACTTCAGTTGTATAGGTAACTCCGGAAGTTCCGGCGCATACGGCTCCTGATCCGGTAATGGTAGGTACCGGTCTGCTGAAGACGGTCACCGGGTAAATGGTAGGCATCACGGGGGTGCAACCGATCGAAGATATGTAGTAACAGGTAAGGAATTGCGGGCCTGCAGTGTGCCAGGTTACCGTAATCTGGTAGGTTCCGGCTCCGGCAGTGATGGTACCCCCGGACGATATGGTCCAATTATAGTTGGTCATGCCGGATTCGGTAGTGTAGGTCACTCCGCTGGTTCCCACGCACAGGGCATTAGTGCCGGTGACTGTTGGAACTGGCAGCGGATCAACCGTGACCGGGTACACTGTAGGTGAAACAGCCGTGCAACCGTCGGAATTTGTGTAGTTCACCGAAACATTCTGGGCGCCGGCCGTATTCCAGGTAACGGTTATCTGATTGGTTCCCAATCCGGCAGTAATGGTTCCGCCTGATGAAACTGTCCATAGATACCCTGACTGTCCGGTCTCCGTGGTATAGGTCACCCCTGAAGCTCCGATACATACATGATTGTTTCCGGTGATTGTCGGAACCGGACGGGCATTGACGGTAACCGCATATACAGTGGGAGTCAGCGCAGAACATCCAAAGGAATTCGCATAATTCACCGATACGCTCTGGGCACCTGCCGAATTCCAGGTCACAGTGACCTGATCGGTGCCGGAACCACCCGTGATGGTACCACCTGCGGAAACTGCCCAGGTATAACCAAACTGGCCGGCTTCGGTAAAATATATATTCCCGGAGGTACTGCTGCACACCGGAGTCGGGCCTGAAATGGTAGGGGCCGGCCGCGGATTGACCGTTACATTGTAAGCAGTGGGAGTGGCTGCATTGCATCCCTTCGGATTAGTGTAGTCAACCCATACGGTTTCAGCGCCTGTCGTAAGCCAGGTAACCGTGATCTGGTTTGTGCCCAGGCCGGCTGTAATTATCCCGCCAGCCGAGGTCCACCAGTTGTAGTTGGTCATCCCGGTCTCGGTTGTGTAAGTCACTCCGGCCGTATTCTCGCAAACAGTGGCGAGGCCGGCGATAGTGGGTACCGGCAAGGCAAACACCCTTACATTCATTACAGTAGGTGTCGTTGCAGTACAGCCATTCCCATTGGTATAATTCACCGATACGGTGTGCACTCCCGGAGTATTCCAGGTGATATAGATAAAATATCCTCCAATCCACTGTACTGTTCCTCCGGCTGATACATTCCAGGAGTACCCGGTCATACCTTGTTCCGTTTCGTAGTAAATCCAGTTCGGCCCCTCGCAGAGGCTGTCGGATCCGTTGATCGAGGGAACCGGTAGAGGGACGACCGTACCGACCATGTTGTCGGTCTGAGTGCATCCGTTCAGATCCTGCGTAGTGAGAGTGTAGGTTCCGGAATTAACATATTGCATGTTCGGTATGGAAGGATTCTGGAGGTTGGAGGAGAATCCGTTTGGCCCTGTCCAGGCAAACGAAACCGGTCCTCCGGTATATGCCTTCAGCTCCAGACGATAATCTTCGGTTTCCCCGTATGTGTATGATCCGCATGAGGCAGGTGGATTGGAATATATGAGGATCAACCTCATCCGGAGGTCACCCAGAACGGCTGTTGGCGGAGGAGTGATCTGCCGCGTATAGGTTTTAAAACCAGACCAGATCGCATTTGCAACCACGACAACCTCTTCCGATGCTTCATAAATCCCGTTCCTGTTCCAGTCGAAATAGGCTGAAATGTACTCAGCCCCATCACTCAGGATGGTGATGCTGAGTGTATAGACATCCTCCCGGACCAGGGTGGTAAAGAGGGTACCGGTATAATTGGTATAGAAGCTGCCGGCGCTGCTTTGGGATGCTCCGTTGAGGGAAACGTTTGAGATATATTCATAGTTGAAGTTCGTGGAGTTGGATGTGCACGCACCAGGCATCGTGCAGGAGGAAGTACATCCTGTTAATGTTGGTGCGCTGACTCCGCTTCCGTTAAGTTGCATAGTAGAACCGATACATACGGTCTGATCAGGGCCGGCATTGGCTGTCGGCAGGGGATAAACCGTCACATTCAATGTGGTTGGCAGTACCGGGCATCCGTTCGGGTCGGTATAATTCACACTGATGGTCTGGGCACCGGCGGTGATCCATTGAACCGTCACCTGATTCGTGCCGAGGCCTGAGGTGATGATTCCTCCCGCCGATACAGTCCAGATATACCCGGTCATACCGGCATCGGTCTGATAACCGGTTGAATTGCCGGCACAAATGGCGTTCAATCCGTTCAGTGCAGGATTGATGATAGGATTCACGGTAATGGGTTGAGTTGTCGGAGACACTGCCGAGCATCCGAATGTGTTGAAATAATTCACACTCAGCCATTGAGCACCTGCGGTGGTCCATGTCACAGAAACCTGGTTGGTGGCTCCTCCCGAATTGATCACACCGCCTGCCGAAATATTCCAGGAATATCCGGTCATACCGGCTTCGGTAGTATAAAGCAGTGCCACATTAGGACAGGCCGGATTCATACCACTGATCGTCGGAACCGGTAACGGATTCACGGTAATAGTTAAGGTGTTGGTCGTAAATGTTCCGCAACCGCCGGCTGACCCTTGCTTCTGGCGATAGTATGTGGTAACTGTGAGCGCTCCGGGCTGGTAGTTCAGGCTGGTTGCTCCCGGAATATCAAAGAAGGCTATGCCATCGGTGGAGCTGTACCACTGGTATGTGTACGGTGTGGTACCTCCGGTGGGAGGCACACCCACCAGCAGGGCAGGAGTGGTATTGTAACAGATACTCTGGCTGGCCGAGATTGATCCCCCGATAAAATTACCATAGACCGTGATGGTCACCGTGTTGGTTGTCAGGGTGCCGCACCCGCTGGAAGAGGTCTGGTTCAGGCGGTAGTAGGTGGTCTGTGTCAGGGCGCCTGGCTGGTAGTTGAGGCCGGTCGCTCCGGAAATATCGGCGAAGGTCACGTTGTCGGTGGAGCGTTGCCACTGGTATGAGTAGGGTGTATTTCCACCTGTGGGAGCCACGCCCACCAGCAGGGCAGGGGTGGTATTGTAGCAGATGCTCTGGCTGGCAGAGATAGTTCCGGCGACAAACTGCCCATACACCGTAATAGTCACAGTATTGGTGGTAAGGGTTCCGCAACCGGAAGCCGAAGTCTGGTTCAGCCGGTAGTAAGTTGTCTGGGTCAGCGCTCCGGGCTGGTAGTTGAGGCTGGTTGCTCCGGAGATATCGGTGAAGGTCACGTTGTCGGTGGAGCTTTGCCACTGGTATGAATAAGGCGTATTCCCTCCTGTGGGAGCCACGCCCACCAGCAGGGCCGGGGTAACGTTGTAGCAGATGCTCTGGCTGGCGGAGATGGACCCGACGACAAACTGCGGATACACGGTAATGGTC
>Ga0233425_10003856_pt1 | contig 26322 bp, 23 predicted proteins | sample Watercolumn_Towu_2_FD_181712 | JGI IMG/M metagenome (GOLD analysis project Ga0233425, IMG submission 181712) | Freshwater microbial communities from Lake Towuti, South Sulawesi, Indonesia - Watercolumn_Towuti2014_140_MG | ecosystem: Environmental > Aquatic > Freshwater > Lake | place... | reverse complement strand
CCTGTTTGAGGATGGCGACGATCTGACTCTCGGTGAATCGGGACTTTCGCATGGGCATCTCCTTGGCCCCGGAAAGTCTACGATCGAACGGTCTACGAAGAGGGGAAGCTTACGGAAGAACGACTATCCGCCGCTGCCCGGGCAGCCGTGGCCGAAGTCGTTCGAGTCCGTGATGGATCCGATCGTGTCGCTCACGTGGGCGGCGGCGGCCACGCGGCGCGTGCGGCTGGGCGCGAGCGTCCTGATCATGCCGTACTACACGCCGGTGGTCCTCGCGAAGCAGCTCGCGACGCTCGACCACGTCTCGAACGGGCGGCTCGACGTCGGCGTCGGCCTCGGCTGGTCGGAGGACGAGTACGACGCCGTCAACGTGCCGTTCAAGCAGCGCGGCAAGCGAGGCGACGAGTTCCTGCGCTGCCTCAAGGACATCTGGACGAAGGACGAAGTGGAGTTCCACGGCGAGTTCTACACGGTGCCGCGCTCGCGCATCCTGCCGAAGCCGCTGCAGAAGCCGCATCCCCCGATCACCGTCGGTGGCTACAGCCCCGTGGTCGTGAAGCGCGCGGTCACGCTCGGCGACGGCTTCAACGGCGGCAACGTACCGCTCGACCGCGTGGCGCCGGTCGTGCGCGAGCTTCACGCGGAGGCGGCGAAGGCCGGGCGCGACCCCGCGACGCTGCACGTGGTGAGCCGCGGCTCCTACCAGGTATTCGATGCGCCGCAGGGAAAGGATCGCCGGCCGCTGTGGGGATCGCTCGACGAGATCCGCGACGACATCCGCCGCTACGCGGATGCCGGGCTCACCGAGCTGTTCCTCGAGCCGAACTTCCAGCCTGTCAGCCCGACGGTCGACCGCGTGCTCTCCCACATGGAGGCGCTGGCGCCGCGAGCCTGAATCGGGCACTATCTCGCATCCGTTCCGACGGAAACTACGAGGAGGCGGGCCCATGGTGATCCGCGTCCTGTCGTTCTTGATTGCGTTCGCGCTCGCCGCGACGCCCACGCTCGCCCAGGAAAAGCCCCGCTACGGCGGCGAGCTCCACTTCGTCGTGCCCGCGGAGCCGCCGTCGTACGACGGCCACCGTGAGGGCACGTTCGCGATGGTCCATCCCGTCGCGCCGAACTACAACACGCTGCTCCGCACCGATCCGGCCGATCGCACCGGCACGAAGATCATCGGCGACCTCGCCGAGTCGTGGACGGCCTCGCAGGACGGCCGCACGTACACGCTGAAGCTCCGTCGCGGCGTGAAGTTTCACGACGGGTCGGAGATGACCTCGCGCGACGTGAAGGCCAGCTACGACAAGATCGTCAACCCGCCGCCGGGCATCATCTCGTTCCGCAAGGCGCAGTACACGGACGTCGAGGCCATCGAGGCGCCGGACGCCTACACGATCGTGTTCCGGCTGAAGTGGCCGTCCGCGGCGTTCCTCAACCTGCTCGCGTCGCCGTACAGCTGGATCTACAAGGCCGACATCCTCGCCAGGGACATGCGCTGGTACGAGAAGAACGTGATGGGCACGGGCCCGTTCATGTTCGTGGAATACGTGAAGGGCTCGCACTGGGTCGGCAAGAAGAACCCGAACTACTGGGACAAGGGCAAGCCGTACCTCGACGGCTACCGCGCGATCTTCATCAAGGACAACTCCGCGCAGGTCGCGGCCGTCCGCGCCGAGCGCGCGCACGTGCAGTTCCGCGGCTTCACGCCGACGGAGCGCGACCAGATCGTCTCGACGCTCGGCAGCAAGGTCGTGGTGCAGGAGAGCGCGTGGGACTGCCGCGTGCTCGTGTCGCCGAACCACGAGAAGAAGCCGTGGGACGACAAGCGCGCCCGGCGCGCGCTCTCGCTCGCGCTCGATCGCAACCAGGGCGCGGCGGCGCTGTCGAAGATCGCGATCGTGAAGTTCAACGCCGGCGTGATGGTGCCGGAGACGCCGTTCGCGACGCCGCCGGCGGAGCTCGAGAAGCTGGCGGGCTTCGGGCGTGACGTCGCGAAGGCGCGCGTGGAGGCGAGGAAGCTGCTGCGCGAGGCCGGCGTGCCGGACGGGTATTCGTTCACGATGAAGAGCCGCGGGGTGCCGATGCCGTACGAGCCGGTCGGTATCTGGCTCGTCGACCAGTGGCGCCACATCGGTCTGAACGTGAAGCTCGAGTTCAACGAGACGTCGAAGTTCCTCTCCGACCTGCGCGACGGCAACTTCGAGGTGAGCCAGGACGCGAACTGCGGTTACGCGATCGAGCCGGACCTCGCGCTCTTCAAGTTCCTCTCGACCGGCGTCAGCGACAACAACTACGGACGTTACAAGGACACGGCGCTCGACGACATCTACCAGCGGCAGAGCCGCGAGGTCGATCCGGAAGCGCGCAAGAAGCTCGTGCGCGAGTTCGAGAAGCGGCTGCTCGACGACGAGGCGCACTACGTCTACACGCCGACGTGGTATCGCATCGTCCCGCACAGCGCGAAGATGAAGGGCTGGACGATCACGCCGAGCCATTTCCTGAACCAGCAGCTGGACGTCGTGTGGCTTAGCGAATGAACTACGTCCGTCTCGGTCGCACTGGACTGAGCGTCTCGCGGCTCTGTCTCGGCACGATGACGTTCGGGCTCCAGTGCGACGAGGCGGCGTCGCGCGCGATCCTCGACCGCGCGCTCGCGGGCGGGATCACGTTTCTCGACACCTCAGACGTCTATCCGCTCGGCGGCACGCTCGAGACGGTCGGCCGGACCGAGGAGATCATCGGCCGCTGGATGCGCGGCCGCCGCCACGAGCTGGTCATCGCGACGAAGGTGTTCGGCGCGACGAGCGCCCGGCCGTGGGACCGCGGGCTCTCGCGCAAGCACATCCTCGATGCGATCGACGCCTCGCTGCGCCGGCTCGGCACCGACTACGTCGATCTCTACCAGGCGCATCATCCGGATGCGACCGCGCCGATGGACGAGACGCTGCGCGCGTTCGACGACGTGGTGAAGGCGGGCAAGGCGCGCTACATCGGCTGCTCCAACTTTCCGGCATGGCAGACCGCGCGCTCGCTCGGACGCAGCGAGCTGCTCGGCCTCGCGCGCTACGACTGCGTGCAGCCGCGCTACAACCTGCTCTTCCGCCAGCCGGAGCGGGACCTGCTGCCGCTGTGCGTGACAGACGGCCTCGGCGTGATTCCGTACAACCCGCTGGCCGGCGGGTTCCTCACCGGCAAGCACCACAAGGACGCCGGGTTCACGCCGGGCACGCGCTTCGCCTTCGCGCCTGCGGCGCAGCGGTATCGCGAGCGCTACTGGCGCGACCGCGAGTTCGAGACCGTCGAGACGGTGCGCTCCCTCGCGCAGCAGGGCGGCCTGTCGATGGCGCAGCTCGCGGTGGCGTGGGTGCTTGCCAACCCGGTGATCACGTCGCCGATCGTGGGGGCGACCCGCCCGGACCAGCTCGACGACGCGCTCGCCGCCGTCGAGAAGAGTCTCGATCCCGCGCTCAAGTCTCACCTCGACGACCTGACGTACGAGTACCGCCTGGGCGACGACATCCGCTAGAAGAGAGAGGAGAGCAGGGATGGGATACGGGTTCGCACTGTTCGCCGCCGCCGCTCCCGAGATCATCCGCGCGTGCTCGCGCGAAGCCGAGGCCCTCGGCTACACCTCGTTCTGGGTGAATCACCCGGGCAAGACGGACGGGCTCGCCGCGCTCGCGCTCGCCGCCGGCGAGACGAAGCGCATCGCCCTCGGCATCGGCGTGATCCCGCTGCACACGCGCGGCCCCGAGAGCATCGTCGAGGGCGTGCGCACGCAGAAGCTGCCGCAGGATCGCCTGCTGCTCGGCGTCGGCAGCCCGAACCCGAACTCGCTGCAGCGGGTGCGCGACGGCGTGGCCGCGCTCAAGCGCGATCTCAAGACGCGCGTGGTCGTGGCCGCGCTCGGGCCGAAGATGTGTCACCTCGCGGGCGAGGTGGCCGACGGCGTGCTTTTCAACTGGCTCACGCCGGAGTACGCGAAGCGCTCGGTGGAGATGGTGAAGGCGGGTGCCGCGGCGGCGAAGCGCCAGCCGCCGAAGATGTGCGCGTACGTCCGTCTCGCGGTCGGCGCCGCGAACGCGGCGAAGGTCAAGGAAGAAGCCGACCGGTACGACTCCGTCCCCGCGTACCACGCGAACTTCGTGCGCATGGGCGTGAAGCCGGAGACGACCGCGATCATCGCGTCGAAGCCGGAAGAAGTCCGCGCGCAGCTCGCGCAGTGGAACGGCGTGCTCGACGAAGTGATCTTCCGCGCGATCGTGGCGAACGACACGGTCGAGGAGAACATGATTCTGGTGCGCGCCGCGAAGCCGGCGTCGTAGGCGACGCGCCTTCGGTTCACCGAGGAATCCCGGCGCGCCGGGCGGGAGGGCCACCATGCCGCAGAAGCGATGGTCAGCGGCCGTGACGCGGATCCGATCGTGGGAGCCCAGCACGCTGTGGATCGTCTGGGTCGTGCTACTCCTCTACGCGCTGCCGCTGATCTCGGCGTTCGGGGCACTCCTCGCCACCGACGTGAAGCAGGAGTCCAACGCCGTCTACGTGGTCGGGACGATCACGAAGGAGTTCACGGGCAGTCTGCGGGAAACGTTCGGCACGATCGTCGTGCCACTCCTCACTGCATTCGCGATCAAGTCCATTGACGCCAATGGCACGGTTCCGATACGGACGCTCGTGATCTTCCTCGGGATCAGCGGCCTTTTCGTGATCAGCGTGATCACGTCGGGGGTGCTGGCGCTGAAGGACTACAGGGACAACATCTCCGCGCATGGGCCCGAGATCTACCAGACGCTCGTTGCGGCCACTCAGGCCTACTCGAAGGAGTTACTCACGTACATCGCGCTCGCGATCGGGATCTCACTCAAGAAATCCTGAGATGGAGGCATCGATGACGGCTGGTCGTGTCCTCACGGTCGTCGCCGTGGTGACGATCGTCGTCCTTGGCGGCGCCCAGGCCGGCGAGACGTTCAGCCTCGCGGCCAAGCTGCTGGATCCGCGGTCCGGCCAACCGCCGGCAATCCCGTCGCTCGCGGGCATCGTCGCGGACTTCGGCAGTGGCACCAAGGACTTCACCCGGGGCAGCGACGGCCGCTACAGCGCGGACCTGCCGCCCGCGGTGACCCGCCTCAGCGTCTTCGTCGATGCGCGTGACCGCCTGGCGCCGCGGACGATCCCCTTGATCATCGGCCCCGGCACGGCGAGGTCGCTCACGCTCTACGTCGTCGAGCGTGTCGCTGTGATCACGTACGACTACCCGGCGGGCCCCATTCTCTGGTTCGAGAGCAAGGAGTGGGACAGGGCGCTGGCCGCGTTCGAATACGCATACAAGACGATGACGGAGAACCGTGTCTCCATCAGTGCCCTGCGCGTGCAGGTCGAGTACTACTACGGACTCGCGCTCAGACGCGCCTGCGAGTTTCTCGGCTACGACACGTGCGCCGCGGCCGAGGAGCGCTTCGCGAATCTGCGGCGACAACGCCCGGGCAACGAGAAGTACTTCCGGGGCTTGTCGTCCGAGGTGCTGGACGCGGCGGCGACCGCGGCGAAGAAGATCAAGGTCACCGCGCGCTACGACGCCGTCGTCACGGCCTACAAGGCCGGCGATTTCAACGGCGCCGCCGCGACTGCGGAGGGCCTGCTCGCCGACGCCGACGCCGGACTCGTCGATCTGTCCGGCACCAACATCTCGATGGACCGGCTCCGGCTCGATGCCGCCAGCGCGCGCGCCCGACTCGGGGACAAGCTCATGAAGGAGGACGACATCGCGGCGGCCGTCGAGAACTACAAGGCGGCGGTGAGCCTGTCCGAATCCGTCGAGTTGCTCGACAAGACGCGGGCGTTGAAGAGCGCCGAGCTCATCCGGGGCAAGCTCGCGACCGTCGAGCGCGGCGGCGTCTGATCGAATCTCGCCGCTTACCCGGCCGTGCGGTCGATGGCGAGGTCGCGGCGCCTTGAGCGTCAGGAGCAGGAATGTCAGGATCTCGGGACGATGGCCAAGAGCTCAGCTGACGTCGTGATCGTGGGCGGTGGGATCGCGGGGATGACCACCGCCTACTACCTCGCGAAGTCCGGCGTGACGAGCGTCGTCGTCGAGCGCGACGCGATCGGGAGTCACGCCTCCGGCTTCGCGTACGGCGGGCTGAGCCCCTTGAGCGGCTTCGGCATTCCCGGCCCGCTGACCGACATCGCCCAGGACGGGATGCGGCTGCATCGTGAGCTGGCGAAGAGCCTCCTCGAGGAGACCGGGATCGACGTCGACTTTCGGATGCGCTCGTCTCTCGCGCTCGCCTTCACCGAGACGGACGTGCGGAGGCTTCAGGCGGCGCTGCCGTGGCAGCAAAAACAGCCCGGCTATTCGGTGCGGTGGCTCGACATCGCGGAGGCGCGGAAGGTAGAGCCGCGGATCTCCGACGCGACGATCGGCGCGACGCTGACCGAGGGCGGCGGCGCCGTCGAGCCCTATCTCTTGATGCTGGCGCTGACCCATGCCGCCGAGCGTCTCGGTGTCACGGTTCGCCACGGGCGCGCGATCGGGTTGCGAAAAGAAAACGGGCGCGTCACCGGTGTGATGCTGGAGCGCGAGGTGCTGAGCTGCGCGACGGCGGTGCTCGCGCTCGGCCCGTGGAGTGCCGACGCATCGCAGTGGATCGGCGTGCCGATCGACGTCCGGCCGCTCAAAGGCCAGATCCTTCGTCTGCAGGCGCCGCCGGGGCCGCCGATCGAATGTTCCGTCGGGTGGGGCCACAACTATGCGACGACCAAGACCGACGGTCTCCTGTGGGCAGGGACGACCGAGGAAGAAGCCGGCTTCGACGAGGAATCGACGCCCGCGGCGCGTGACGAGATCGGCGACGCGCTCGTGAAGATGTTGCCCGCGATGGCGGACGCGCAGGTCGCGCAGCACACCGCGTGTCTGCGTCCGGTCGCGTCCGACGGGTTGCTCGTGCTCGGCGGTGTGCCCGGACTCGATCACGTCTACGTGGTCACGGGCGGCGCTCGCAAAGGCATTCTCTACGGCCCCGCGATGGGACACGCGATCGCCGATCTCATCCTCGAGCGCAAGACGCGAATCGCGCTCGACGCGTTCGCGCCCGGCCGCTTCGCGAGCACGGGATCCAGCGGCTCGGGATCGGCGCCTGGGCGCACGGTGTAGCCACGCGCCGCGCGCTGGCGGGCCGCATCATGCTGGCGCTCGGCCGGATCCTCGGGCCCTTCGGATGTTCAGGCTCGGCGCCGCCGCCGTCGTCGGTCGAGATCAAGACGAGCGTGATGACCGAGTACTACCCGGTCCGTGGGACGACGGCGGCCGCGATCTTCGAGGAGATCGACAAGAACGGCCTCTTCGAAAAGAGCGGCCAGCGCGCGATCGGGCTCACAGGAGCCGACTGGAAGCTCGATTCGGACGGCCCCTGCAACGCGCCGTCGCTGACGATCACGCTGAAGCTCGTGGTCACCCTGCCACGGCACGAGCAGCCCGAGGTGCTTCACGGCGACGTCCGGCGGCACTGGGAGCGCTTCGCCGCGCGGATCGCCGCCCACGAGCAGCGTCACGTCGACATCTTTCTGGACGGCGCGCAGTCGATGAAGGCCAGCATGGCGACGACGCGGGCGAAGGGCGCGTCCTGCGCCGCCGTCGAGAAGACCGTCGACGAGCTCTGGACGCGCGGACAGGCAGAGATCGCCCGGGCCCAGGACCGGTTCCACGTCGAGGACGACGCCAAGGTCAAAGCCGAGCGGGGACCGCTGCAGGCCGATCTCGATGCCTCCAAGGCGCGGCTCGCGGCCCTCGAGACGGCGATGCGGACTCCCGGCGTGAGCCGCGACGAGCACGCGAAGCTGGCGGACGAGTACAGGCAGCTGGTCGCCGCGATCAACGACCTGATCGAGGGCCTCAACTGGATACATTGATCCCCCGGAGCTCGGTCGCGAGCAGCGTCGGGCTTAGATCACCTTGCGAGCGCGAAGGCCGGCGATGGCGTCCGCGCCGTAGCCGATCTCCTTCAGCACCTCGTCGTTGTGCTGGCCCAGCTCCGGTGCGATCCCGATCGTGGGCGGCGTCTCGGAGAAATGCCACGGCGAGCCGTGCACCTTGAGCTTCTTGCCGTGCTTCGGATACTCGACCTCGGTCACGTAGCCGTTGGCCAGCACGTCCGGATCGTTCGACGCCTCCAGCAGCGTGTTGATCGGCGCCGACACGATGTCCGCCTGGCGCAAGAGCTCGACCCACCTGTCGCGCGGCCCGGTCGCGAAGAGCTTGTCCAGCGTCGCGAGCAGCGCCTCGCGTCGCTCGTCGTTGCCGATCACCACGCCGAGCTCACCGAAGCCGGCATCCACCAGCGTCCCGTAGAAGCCGAGCGCGCTCATCGCCGTCTTCCACTTGTCGGCGCCGTTCAGCTGAAAGACGAGCGGCTTGCCGTCGACGTCGTTGAAGCTCGCGCTCATGCCCGGATGCGCCGGCGTGCCGGTGATGCGCGCCTGACCGGTGACCGGATTGCGGTTGCGCCACATCGCAGTGGTCAGCGTCCAGCCCATGAGCCGAATCTGCCCGCCCAGCAGCGAGCACTCGACTTTCTGGCCGATGCCCTGCGTGCGCGCGCAGTGGAGCGCCGCGAGCATGCCGCCGAACGCGAGGATCGCGCACGTCTCGTCCGCGACCGAGACGACGCCGATCTTCATCAGCTGCCCTGGCGTCGAATACGCCTCGGCGATGCCGCCCAGCGCCTGCGCCATCGAATCGGTGCCCGGCAGATCGGCGTGCGGACCCCTGGGCCCGTATCCGGAAACCGACACGTACACGAGCTTCGGGTTGACCTTCTTGAGATCCTCGTAGCCGAAGCCGTTCTTCTCCGCGGCGCCCGGGCGGAAGTTCTGCCCGAAGATGTCGGCGCGCGCGACGAGCTTGTAGAGGATCTCGCGTCCCTCCCGCTCTTTGAGATTGAGCGTGACGCTCTTCACGCCGCGATTGCACGTCTCGAACATCGTGCTCGGCAGACCGGGAAACACGCTGGCCGCGCGCGACGTGTCGCCGCCCGGCGCCTCGATCTTGATGACCTCCGCGCCGAGATCGGCCATCAGCATGTAGGGAACGGTGCCGGCCTGGGCCGTGGAGCACGCGACGACTTTGACGCCGGAAAGGGGGCCATTCGAATTCGGCATGGCGGTACCTTAGCAGGAGAAAGGGGTCACCGAACATGGCACGACTGGACGGGAAGGTGGCGGCGGTGAGCGGCGGCGCCTCGGGAATCGGCGAGGCGACGGTGCGACGGTTCGTGACGGAAGGGGCGAAGGTGGTGTTTGCCGACCGCGACGTCGAGCGCGGCAAGCGCGTCGCGTCGGACATCACGGCGAGCGGCGGGCACGTCGTGTTCGTGGAAGCGCACACGCAAAGCGAGACGGAGGCCGCGGCGTTCGTCCGGCACGCGGCGGAACGCTTCGGCCGGCTCGACATCCTCGTCAACAACGCCGGCGTGCGGATGTATCACACGGTCGAAGACGCCACGGCCGACAGCTGGGACGAGATCCTCGGCGTGAATCTCAAGGGATACGCGTTCTGTGCGAAGGCGGCGATTCCGCTGCTCCGGCAAGCGGCGCCCAGCAGCATCGTCAACGTCGCCTCGGTGCGATCGGTGACGAGCGTCGGCAAGACGACGCAGTACGACACCACGAAGGCGGCGGTCGCCGGACTCACGCGCGGGATGGCGGCGGATCACGCGGTGGACGGCATTCGTGTGAACGCGGTGTGCCCCGGGCCGATCTACACGCCGTTTCACGAGAAGCGCAATCAGTCGATCGGCCGCACGTTCGAGCAGTACCGGGACGAGGCCGCGAGGGGCACGCTCCTCAGGCGTCACGGCACGCCGGAGGAAGTCGCCGCGTGCATCCTGTTTCTCGCGTCCGACGACGCTTCGTACGTCACGGGCACGCTGCTGTTCGTGGACGGCGGCTACACCGCGATGTGAGTCAGCTCGAGGCAAGCCCTGGCGATACTTCGTCGATGCCGCGCCGTCGCGCGCTCACTGCTCTCGCCTCCGCTGCGTTCGCGTGCCTGTCGACCCTGTCCGCTTCCGCGCAGCCGCCGGCAGCGGCGGCGCCCGTGCCGTGGATCGACGCGCACGTCCATCTCGTCGGCGGTCGTGGCTCGCAATCCGATTTCCCCGGCGCCGTTCACGCCGCCGTGCAGGACATGGATCGCTTCGGCATCGCGATGGCGCTCGTGATGCCGCCCCCGCAGACCGACAGCCAGTCTCCGTACGACCACGGCAGCTATACGACCGCGCTCGCGCGCTTTCCGGGACGCTTCGCGTTCCTCGCCGGCGGTGGATCGCTCAATCCGACGATTCACCGCTACGCGAACCCGGCGAACGTGACGGACTCGGTGAAAGCGGCGTTCGTCAGGGAGGCGTCGAGCATGCTCGACGCCGGCGCCGTCGGGTTCGGTGAGATCGCGGCGCTGCACGTCTCCGCCGTGCCCGGGCATCCCTACGAGTCCGTGCCGCCCGATCACCCGCTGCTGCTGGCCCTCGCCGACGTCGCTGCGAAGCGCGGCGTCCCGATCGACCTCCACATGGACGCCGTCGAAGGTGAGAGCGCGCCGCCGGCACGATTGACCGGATCGAACCCGGCGAGGCTGCCTGATACGCTCGGCGCGTTCCCGCGCCTGCTCGCGCACAATCGCGATGCGAAGATCGTCTGGGCCCACGGCGGCTCGGATCCGATCGGCGCGATGTCGCCGGCGGCGATCGGGCGACTGATGGATGCCCACCCGAACCTCTACGTCAGCCTGCGCATCCATGGACGGCAATCGCCGACGCACCACAAGGTGTTCACCAATCGGGACGAGCTGGACCCGGCGTGGAGCGATCTGCTGACGCGTCACGCCGACCGGTTCGTGACCGGCACCGACACGTTCGCGACCTCGCCGAACCTGCGCGGCTCGGGTCCGGGCTGGCAGTTCGCCGAGCGCAACGAGCCCAAGCTCCGCGCGACGGTGCACTTCCTCTCGCTGCTGCCCGCCGAGGTGGCGCAGAAGATCGGCCGCGACAACGCGATCAGGATCTACAAGCTGACCGTCCGATGAACGCTTACCTTGCGGCGCAGCCTCGAGCGAGTCAGCGGCCGAGAGGCACCGCGAGAACCGCCGCGGGCCGCTTGCCGACCGTGTACACGTCCAGCGGCGTCAGCGCGCCGGTCGTGCCGTCGATCCGGTACGACGCGAGACGGCCGGTCGCCGTTCCCGCCGAGAACAGGAACGTCCCCGTCGAATCGAGACCGAACGCCGTCGGCACGGCTTCAGTCGGAGCGTGCCCCGCCGGCGTCAGGCGCCCCGTCGTCGCGTCGACGGCGAATCCCGCGATGCTGTTGTGTCCGCGGTTGCCCACGTAAAGGAAGCGTGCGGACGGCGTCAGGTAGATCTGCGAGCACGTATTGCGGACGCTCACACCCGCGGGCAGGGAAGGCGTCGTTTCCACGGCGGAGAGCGCGCCCGACGTGCGGTCGACGCGATAGGCCGTCACGCTGCAGCCTTGCTCGTCGGAGAAGTACACGAGGTCGAGCGAGGGATGGAAACAGTAGTGCCGCGGCCCGATCGGTTCCTTCGGCTCGAGCTTGCCGTTCGGGTGGAGCCGCCCGGTGGCCGCGTCGAATCGAAACTGCGCGATGAAGTTCGGGCCGGGGATGTTCTTCGGCGGCTCCAGCACGTTGTCCTGCTGCCGCGCGATGTGGGGCACGAACGCGAAGCGATTCGACGGATCGGTCAGGATCGCGTGCGCGCCCGGCGCGGTGTTCTGCCGGTCGACCGCCGTCTCGCTCACCGCGCCGCCGCTTCCGAGCGCGTGCACGGCCGCGTACGCGCCCTGGTAGTACGCCGAGAGGAGATACTTGCCGGCACGGTCGGCCGCGAGATACGTCGGCGGATGCTCGGTGGCGACGCGTCCCAGCGACGTCAACGCCCCGGTCGTCGCGTCGATGCGACAGCTCTCGATGCCCGGCGTGCCGCGATAGCCAACGTACAGCACGCGCCTGTCCGGGCTCACCGCGAAGGCTGACGGCGCGCCGGCCGCCGGCGTCTCCGCTCTCGGAACGAGCTTGCCGTTGGCGTCGATTCCGAACGTCACGATCTTGTCGTCGTCCTGCAGCCCCACGTAGAGCATGTCCGTCATGTCGTCGCTCCTGTGCCGCTTCTCTGGATCGTGTCGGGCCATTACACTACCGCTCCATGCGCATCGTAGACGCTCAGATCCATCTCTGGGGCAGCGGGTTGCCCAGCAACATGGCCCATCGCCAGGTGACGTCGTTCACCACCGAGGAAGCGCTCGGTCTCATGAACGAGGGCGGCGTCGACGCCGCAGTGATCCACCCGCCGGGCTGGGATCCGAACTCGACGGAGATGGCGTTCAGGGCCGTGCGCGACTATCCCGGCCGCTTCGCGATCCTCGGCAGCTTCCCGCTGGATCAGCCGGACAAGCGCGGCCTCGTCGATGCGTGGCGAAAGCAGCCCGGGATGCTGGGCCTGCGCTACGGATTTCTTCAGGAGCCGATGCGCGGGTGGATGGCGGACGGAACGCTCGACTGGTTGTGGGCCGCCGCCGAGCGCGCCGGCGTGCCGATCGCGATGCTCGCGACGGATTCGCTCGCGCACATCGGCAAGATCGCCGAGCGTCACCCGGGCTTGCGGTTGACCATCGATCACCTCGGCGGACGCGGAGGCACCACCACGCTGAAGGACGCCGCCGCGATGGAGCACATGCCCGAGCTCATCAAGCTCGCGCGCCATCCCAACGTGGCCGTGAAGGCGACCGGCGCGCCGGGCTACTGCAGCGGGCCGTATCCGTTCACGAGCATGCACGGCTACCTGCGCCAGATCTACGACGCGTTCGGGCCGGCGCGCACCTTCTGGGGGACTGATATCACCAAGATGCCGTGCTCGTGGCGGCAGTGCGTGACGATGTTCACCGAAGAGCTCGCGTGGCTCCCGGAGCGCGACAAGCCGCTCGTGATGGGACAGGCCGTGTGCGACTGGTGGGGGTGGAAACCCGAGCTCGTCGCCACTCACCGCTGAGGAGGAGCACAGATGGACCCCAGCCTGTTCATTCAGAGCGCCATCCCGCTGGTGACCCTGTTCATCCTGAAGGTGATCGGAGCTCTGGTCATCTGGGTGATCGGTCGCAAGGTGATCCACGTCGTCGCGAGGCTCATCGTGCGGAGCCTCAGGCATCCGTTCGATCAGACCGTGGCCGCCTACATCGGGACCGCGATCTCCGTGCTCCTGACGATCGGGCTGATCCTCGCGCTGCTGGGCTTCTTCGGCATCGAGACCACCAGCTTCGCGGCGTTGCTGGCCGGTGTGGGGCTGGCCATCGGCGCCGCCTGGAGCGGGCTCCTGGCGAATTTCGCGGCCGGCATCTTCCTGCTGATCCTGCGGCCGTTCCAGGTCGGTGACTTCATCGCGGGCGGCGGTGTGACGGGCACGGTGAACGACATCGGCCTGTTCGTCACCAGCATCACCACGCCCGAAAACGTGCGAACGTTCGTGGGGAACAACAAGCTCTTCTCCGACAACATCCAGAACTTCTCGGCCAACCCCTACCGTCGCGTCGACCTGGTGGCCCAGCTCGACCATCGCGTCGATCCCGGCCAGGCCATCCGGCTCCTCAAGCAGCGGTTGGCCGCCATCCCCAACGTGACGAAGGATCCCACCGCCGACGTGGAGATCCTCACGTTCACGCCGATGGGGCCCGTCCTGGCGGTCCGGCCCTACTGCAACAACGCGTACTACTGGCAGGTGTACTTCGACACCAACCGGGCGATCCGGGAGACGTTCGGCGAGGCCGGGTTCCCCGCGCCCGAGCAGCACTTCGCCGTGCGCAGCGGGGCCTGATACAGCGCGCGCGGTGATGCGCATGGAGGTCGTGATGGAAAGACTCGCGAAGCCCGAAGAAGTCGGTCTGTCGTCGGCGCGGCTCGGCCGCGTCGGGGATCACCTGCAGCGCTACATCGACGCCGGCAAGCTCGCCGGCACGCTGATGCTCGTCGCTCGCCGCGGCAGGATCGCGTACCTGGAGCCCCGAGGTCATCTCGAGATCGAGAAGAGGCGGCCCGTCGCGCCTGACTCGATCTTCCGCATCTACTCGATGACGAAGCCGATCGTGAGCGCCGGCCTCATGATGCTGTGGGAGCAGGGGCGTTTCCAGCTCGACGATCCGGTGTCGAAGTTCATCCCGTCGTGGAAGGAGCAGCGCGTCTTCGTGGGCGGCAACCATCCGAGCTGGAAGACGGCGCCGGTGGACCGTCCGATGAACGTCCGCGACCTGCTCAGCCACCAGTCGGGCCTCACGTACGGCTTCATGGAGCGGTCGAACGTCGACGCCGCGTATCGTGCCCTCCGCGTCGGCGACCGCACGCGCGAGGGCTACACGGTGCCGGACATGGTCGAAGAGCTCGCGACGCTGCCGCTCGAGTTCTCGCCGGGCACGCGCTGGAACTATTCGGTGTCGACGGACGTGTGCGGACACCTGATCGAGCTCATCTCAGGGCAGCGGCTCGACGCCTATCTCGCGGAGCACGTGCTCCAGCCGCTCGGGATGACGGACACGTCGTTCGTCATTGCCGGCGATCGCACGAAGCGGTTCGCCGCCAACTACCAGCGGCAGCGCGACGACCGTCTGACTCTCATCGACGATCCGGAGCGGAGCGTGTACCGCACGTGCGCGTTCTTCTCCGGCGGCGGCGGGCTCGTGTCGACGGCGCACGACTACTTCCGCTTCGCTTCGATGATGCTGAACATGGGCGAGCTCGACGGCATCCGGCTCCTCGGGCGAAAGACGGTCGAGCTCATGACGATGAATCACTTGCCGGACGGCCAGGACCTGACGAACCTGGCGCTGCCCGGCATGTTCACCGAGACCGGGTACTACGGCGTCGGCTTCGGCCTCGGCTTTTCGGTCATGCAGTCGCCCGCGCGCGCGATGATCGCGGGCACGCCGGGCGAGTTCGCGTGGGGCGGCGCCGCGGGCACCGCGTTCTGGATCGATCCGGGCGAGCAGATGGTCGTCGTCTTCATGACGCAGATCATGCAGATGGGTCTGCCGGCGCCGTATCCGTTGCGTCGCGAGCTGCGGACGCTGACCTATGCCTCGGTGATCGAGTAGTCCATGCACTGCGGCGTGATGGTGACCGGCTACAACCAGGGCGACTGGCCACGTTTGCTGGCGGAAGACTACAGCCGCCCGCCCGCGGTCCCGGACGCCGCGAACATGGACGACACGCTCGAGCTCGGCGAGCTCGTCGAGCCGCTCGGGTTCGACTCGATCTGGGCCACCGAGCACTACGGCTCCGCGTATTCGATGCAGCCGAATCCGCTGCAGTACCTCGCGTACTGGGCGGGACGCACCAGGCGCGTCGATGTCGGCACGGCGGTCATCGTCGCGCCGTGGTGGAATCCCGTGCGGCTCGCGAGCGAGATCTCGATGCTGGACATTCTGCTGAAGGGCCGGCGTCTCCACCTCGGTATCGGGCGCGGCATCTCTCCGCACGAGTACGCGTCGCTCGGCTACCCGATCGGCGAGTCGCACGCGTACTTCTACGACGTGATCGGGGTGCTCAAAGCGTCGGACGGCGCGGAGCGCTTCACGTTCGACGGCAAGGTCTACAAGATTCCGCCGACCACCATCCGCCCGCAGGCGCGGCACAAGGGCGATCTCACCACGCGCATCAAGGCCGCGTTCACGACCGAAGCCTCCGCGCGCATGGCGGCGGAGAACGGGCTCGGACAGATGTTCGTCGCCGGCGCCGGCCTCGACGAGATGACCGCGCAGGTGCGCCGGTTCAACACGATTCGCGCGAAGCTGGGGATGCCGCCGGATCAGCCGACCACGCTGTTGTGGATGTACTGCGCGGAGACACGGTCGGAGGCGGAGGAGGGCTGGGAGTACTTCCACAACCAGCTCCTCGCGGCGCAGCACCACTACTTCGAGTGGAACAACCCGGGCTACGCGGGCATTCCGGGCTACGAGGAATACCTGAAGCGGCAGACCGCCGACGTCGGTGTGGCCGACGCGGGCCTCGCCGCGCGTCGCGCCACTCAGCCGATCGGAACACCCGACGACATCATCGAGAAGATCAGAACGCTGCAGCACGCGATCAGCCTCGAGATGATCGTCGTCCACTTCTTCTACGGCGGGATGCCGCGCGCCAAGGCGGAGAAGAGCCTCCGGCTGTTCGCGGAGAAGGTTCTTCCCGCGGTGCAGGCGATGCCGACGCCCGTCAACCCGGCGTCGCTCGGTCAGCCCGGGAGCTGACCGGAGCGACCCGGGCGGTGTTCTGCCGCTTCAGGTATTAATCGGCGGCCGCGAGGTTCGGCGTCGGCTCCTGCGGCAGCCCGGGATGACCGGTCAGCCGCAGACCTTCTTCCCACATGTCGAGCGCCTGCTTTTTCAAGGCCGGAAGCACCGAGGCGATCTTTTCGGCGTCGAGATCCGCCGCCACGCCCGGGTAGCCGGCGCGCTCGATCATGGCCGGCAGCTTACCCTTCTCGAACTGCTCCAGCGTCCATGCGAGCGGATCCTCGACCAGGGTCCGATCCCAGTAGATACGGTGGTTCTTGTTGCGCGGGCCGTAGTGGTAATGCGCACCGTTCCAGAAGTGATCGAAGGCCAGGAGCTCGGTCTCTTCCGTGTACTTCTTGCCGGGCGTCCCGCCGATGTCGGCCAGCACGTGGATCGCGAGACCGCCATCGCCCATCGCCAGCCGCCGCATTTCGAGCCCGAACCGGATGTTGCCGGCCTCGAAGATGTGAGTGCCGCGGTTGTGCTTGACGGTGTTGCGCTTCGTCGCGCGCAGTTCGCGGGCACACCCTTCGACGTCCGGCAGGACCCGAGTCACCGCCGCCATGTCGACGCTGTCGGCAATCTGCGGATAGCCCGCGCGTCCAAGCATTTTCGGCAGCTTCGTCCCCAGGGTGCGGATGGTCCAGCCGATCGGGTTGCCGTCGACGGTCGAGTCCATCCGGTAGAGGTTTGTCGTGGGCGCGCCGCCGAGCATCGCCGGCCCTTCGACACGCAAGTCCGCATTTTCCGGGCCGTAGACGTAGCTTTTCTCGAAGTCGAAGCAGTTGAATCGCAGCAGCGTCGTCTCCTTGCCGGCAACGTCGGCCACTACCAGAATGGCGACGCCCTGATCCGAATGATCCTGAATGTTGCCGTCCCACAGCTCGTGGCGGACCACGAAGGTCAACAGACCGGCGGAGAACCTCGCCTTCTTCGTCTCTTCCATCGTCAGCGCTCCTTCCAGCGGTTTGCGCCCCGGGACCCGATTAAAGCACGCCTTCGCGCTTCATCGCCGCCACCGCCTGGGCATTCAGACCCAGCCACTCGCTCAGCACCTGGTCCGTGTGCTCGCCGAGCATGGGCGACGATGTGACGCGCGTGGCCTTCCCGTCGACGCGCACCGGCCAGCCCGGCATCTTGAACGGCCGGTGCACGGGATGGACCATCGTCTGCATGATGCCACGCTGCTCGAACGTGACGTCCTTGTTCAGCTCGTCCGTGTCCAGCACTGCTCCCGCCGGGATGCCTGCCTCGCCGAGCAGCTTCATCGCGTCGAGCTTGGCGTGCTTGCGGGTCCACACGGAGATGACGTCATCCACCTCGGCTTCTCGCTCGACGCGGTCCGCCGGGGTCAGGTAGCGCGTGTCGCCGATCAGATCTTGCCGGTCGATCAGCTTCAGCAGGCGGTCCCAGTGGTCGGGATTCGCTCGGCTGGTCATGATGTAGACGTAGTCGTTCGGCCCGCCCGGCGCACACGGATAGAGTCCCATCGGCGCGTTGCTCACGCCTGGCACCTTGCTGCCGCCGCGCTCGGCCGCCTTCCCGGTCAGGCCCTGCGTCGCGAAGTTGATGCGCATGTAGTGCAGCATCGCGTCCTGCATGGCGACCTGGAGGCGATGACCCTCGCCCGTCTCGCGGCGCTTGTACAGCGCGCCGAGGATCGTGATCGCCATCAGCATGCCGGTGCCGGTGTCACCGATCGAGATGCCGGGGCGAGTCGGCGGGCCGTTCTTGTCTCCGGTGACGCTGAAGGTGCCGCCGCACGCCTGGGCGATCATGTCGAAGGCGAGGTTGTGCTCGAACGGGCTGCCTTCGCCGAAGCCCTTCACCTGGGCGTAGATGATGCCCGGGTTGATCGCCTTCACGACGTCGTAGGACAGGCCCAGCCGCTCGATGGCGCCGGGGGCGAAGTTCTCGATCATCACGTCCGCCTTGCGAATCATGTCCTTGACGAGCTCGAGCCCCCTCGGGGACTTGAGATTGACCGTGATCGACTTCTTGTTCGCGTTGAAGGCGTGGAAATAGTAGGGGTCGGTGTCGGGCTGCCCGGGCCGAAGACGCCGGCCGGGGTCTCCCATTTTCGGGTTCTCGATCTTCACGACGTCGGCACCCAGCCAGCCGAGCGCCTCGGTGCAGGACGGCCCCGCCTCGAACTGGGTGAAATCGACGACCTTCACGCCCTTCAGGAAGGTGAAGTCGCTGACGCTGGCTGACATGGACTCCTCCGGGTCGAGGCTGTTTGACTTGGTTGTACCGGGAGCATACGCTCCCGCGCAACCGCACTTTACCTGTCCGGGAGGCGCCAGATGAGCTCGCACCATTCGCCCGAAGAAATCCGCAAGGGGCTCACACACCCCGTCATCGACGGCGACGGGCATTGGGTCGAGTACACCCCGGTCTTTGCCGAGCAGATCCGCAAAGTCACGGGCGATCTCGGCGCCAACGGCTTCTTGCAGTCGCAACGTCGCATCCCGGATTCGCTCAGCATGACCCTCGAGCAGCGCACCGAGCGCGGCGTCGCGATGGAGGGGTTCTGGGGCCGGCAATCGACCAACACCCGCGACCGCGCGACGGCGATGATGCCGAGAATGCTCTACGACCGGCTCGGCGAGCTCGGCACCGACTTCAGCATTGTCTACCCGACGGCCGGGCTGGGCATTCCTCGTATTGCCGACGACGCGACCCGGCGCGCGGTCATCCGCGGGTTCAACGTCGTCACCCACGAATACTTCAAGGACCTCGGCGACAGGATGACCCCGGTCGCGGTGATCCCGGTGCACACGCCGGACGAGGCGATCGAGGAGCTGGAATTCGTCACGAAGCAGCTGGGCGCGAAGGTCTGCATGTTCGGCAGCGCCGTGCGCCGGCCGATCCCCCACGCCAAAGGCGCGCCCGCCGACCTCGCTCGCTATGTCCAGGGCTTCGATCAGCTCGGACTGGACAGCGAATACAACTACGATCCGCTGTGGCAGAAGTGTCGCGAGCTCGGCATCGCGCCGACCTTCCACACCGGCGGCCGTTCCTACGGCGAGCGCAACAGCCCGTCCAACTTCACGTTCAACCACATCGGTCATTTCGCCAACGCCGGCCACAACGTCGCCAAGGCGCTGTTCCTCGGCGGCGTGACCCGGCGCTTCCCCGATCTGCGCTTCGCGTTCCTCGAGGGCGGCGTCGGCTGGGGCTGCCAGCTCTTCTGTGACCTGATCGAGCACTGGGAGCGGCGCGGCGCCAAGGGCCTGGCGAACATGGACCCCACCAAGCTCAATCGCCCGCTGCTGCGCGAGCTGGTCGACAAGTACGGCTATGCCGACATTGCCGCCGAGCTCGGGAAGCGCGACGGCTGGCCGCTCGAAGAGGACTTCCTCACCGGCGGGATGCCGCCCGACGACTACATCCACTGCAACATCACGCAGAAGCAGGACTGGCTCGACCTCTACGCCACGCCGTACTACTTCGGCTGCGAGGCCGACGACCGGATGAACGCGGTGGCGTTCGGCAAGGCGATGCCGCTCGGCGCGCGCATCAACGCGATCTACAGCTCCGACATCGGGCATTTCGACGTCGTCGACATGCGCGACCCGCTGCCCGAGGCCTACGAGCTGGTCGAGGACGGGCTCATCACCGAGAGCGATTTCCACGACTTCGTCTTCGGCAACGCCGTGCGGCTGTGGGGTACCCAGAACCCGCGCTTCTTCGAGGGCACGGCGGTCGCGAAGGAGGCGGCGGCGTTGTTGGCGAGAAAGGCGTAGCCCATGCACGACATCGTGATCCGCAACGGCACCGTGGTCGACGGGACCGGACTGCCCCAATATCGCGCCGACGTCGCCGTGAGCGGCGGCCGGGTCGCGGCCATCGGCCGCATCGCCGAGCAGGGTCGGGAAGAGATCGACGCTACCGGCCATGTCGTCACGCCGGGCTTCATCGACGGCCACACCCACATGGACGCCCAGATCTTCTGGGATCCGCTAGGGAGCTGTTCGTGCTGGCACGGCGTCACGACCGTGGTCATGGGCAACTGCGGCTTCTCCCTGGCGCCGGGCTCCGCCCCCGAGCGCGGCCTGATCATCAACAACATCGAGCGGGCGGAAGACATCAACCGCGGGGCCATGGAAGCGGCGATCGACTGGAAGTGGACGACGTTCAGGGAGTACCTGGACGTCATCGATCGCCTCCCCAAGACCATCAACTACGCGGCGAACATCGGCCACTCCGCCATGCGCACGCACGTCATGGGGGAGCGCGCCTTCGCAGAGCAGGCCACGTCGGAAGACATGGGGGCCATGGAGCGCGAGCTCCTCGACGCTCTCGATGCCGGGGCCATCGGCTTCACCAGCTCGCGCTCGACCGCTCACCGTCTCCCGCAACCGGACAACCGCTACGTGGCCTCCTACCACGCGTCCTGGGAGGAGATGAGCCGCCTGGTGTGCCTCATGGGAAGGACGGGCCACGGCGTCTTCGAGTACGCCCGGGAACGGGAGAGCCGCTCTCCCGACCCGGCGGTGCGCAAGGCGGTGAACGACCGGCTGCTAGAGCTGGCCGTCAAGAGCGGTGTCCCGATCACCTTCGGCACGCCGGCCGGCAGCGCCGGTGCCGCCGACCACCTCAAGCTCCTGGACGCCGTCGCCGCCGCGGGCGGCCGCATGTTCGGCCAAACGCACACGCGCGGCGTCTCCCACGTGCTGTCGTTCAAGGGCCAGCTGCAGTTCGACGAGTTCCCCGAGTGGGCGGCGGTGCGCAAGCTGTCGTTCGAGGAGCAGAAGAAGGCTTTCACGGATCCGGAGCGGCGCCGGCGCCTCATCGAGGCCACGCGGACCGGCGCCTACCGGACCGCCGGCGGCGAGCCTCGCCAGCCCAGCTACGAGCACATGTACGTGATGAAGAGCGCCGTGTCGGGCAACCCCACCGTGGCCCAGCTCGCGGCCAGCCGCAACGTCGATCCCGTCGAGGTCATGATGGACCTGGCGGTGGAGAGCGACTTCAACGTGCTCTTCATGCAGTTCGACGCCAGCACCGTCCCCAAGAGCGACGCCGAGACGCTGGCCACGCTCCGGCACCCGCGCACGGTCATGACGTTCTCCGACTCCGGTGCGCACGTGAGCCTCATCATGGACTCGTCGATCCACACGCACCTCCTGGCCTACTGGATGCGTGAGCGCGGGATCCTGTCGATCGAGGAAGCCGTGAGGATGATCACCCTCACGCCGGCCATGTTCTGGGGATTCGTCGATCGCGGCCTGGTGCGCCAGGGCGCCATCGCGGACCTCAACGTGTTCGATCCGGCGACGATCGCGCCCGAGCTCCCAACGATCGAGAACGATCTGCCCACCGGTGCGCGCCGGCTGAAGCAGAAGTCGTCCGGTATCCTGGCCACCATCATCGCCGGCAAGGTGGCCTTCCGCAGTGGCGAGCACACCGGCGCTCTGGGCGGGAAGCTCCTCCGCTCGACCGCCCGCGGAGTTGCGTAAACCCGGGCGGCATCGCCGGTCGTCGAAGCGATGAGCATCGCGGGCGCGCTCGCGCGCTTCGTGACGAGTACGAGCGTCGGCGATCTGTCGCCGCTCGCGCTCGAACGCGCGCGGATGGCGATCGCCAGCACGATCGCGAGTGCGGCGATGGGCAGGGACATCGTTTCCTCGCGCATCATCCGTGAGCTCGCCAGAGAGCGCGGCGGGACGCCGGAAGCGACCCTGTGGTTCGACGGCGGAGCCACGTTGCCCGTCGCGGACGCGGCGCGCGTGAACGCGGTGATGAGCGACGCGGCCGCCTCAGACGACAGCGACCTGCGCAGCATCGCGCACATCGGCACGATCGTCTCCACGACCGCGATCGCGATGGCCGAGCGCACGGGCGCCAGTGGCCGCGACGTGCTCGCGGCGATGGTGCTCGGCTACGAGGTCTCGGGGCGCATCGACGAGGCGCTCACGCCGGGTCGCACGGAGCGCGGGTTCCACAGCTCGATCTCCACGATCTTCGGCGGCGCGGTGGCCGCGGGCACACTCCTCGAGCTGACGCCCGAACGGATGACGCAAGCGATCGCGCTGGCCGCGACTTCGATCGGCGGCCTCCACATGGCGGCCAACACCAGCGTGGCGCGCGAATATCACGCGGGGCTCTCGGCGATGCTCGGCATCAACGCGGCGCTCGCCGCGAGCAAAGGATTCGTGGCCGAGGAGCACGTGCTCGAAATGCCGCGCGGATTCTTCTCCGCGTACGGCGGCGATCATCTCGAAGACGTGACGAAGGACCTCGGCGCGTCGTGGGACATCACCACGAACATGGCGATCAAGCTGGTGCCCGGCGGTCATCCGCATCACGCCGCGGCCGAGGCGGCCGCCAATGCCGCGATCGCCGGTGATGTCGACCCGCGCGACGTCGCGAGCATCGTGCTCTCGTCCGCGAAGTACCGCACGCTGCCCGGACCGAAGCATCCGACCGACCTGATCGGCGTCGCGCACAGCCCCGCGTACTTCATCGCGGCGGCGATCGCCGACCGTGGCTACGGATGGATTCACGCGTCTCCCGAAAAAGTCACCGACCCTGTGATCGCGCGGCTCATCGACAAGATCACCGTGGATGCGAATCCGGCGCCGTACCCGGACCGCTTCGCGCACCACCACGGCGCGACGGTCACGATCACACTCAGGGACGGCCGCCGGTTCTCCGACCACGTGGATTTTCCGCGCGGCTCCGCGCCTCGCGGAATCGAGTGGGCTGACGTCGACGCCAAGTACCGTCGGCTGGTGCCGCTGTCAGGGCTGGCGCAGGAAAAGGTCGAGGCCAGCCTCGAGGTGGTGCACGGGTTCGACGCCGTCAAGACCGTGTCGGAGCTCACAAGCCTGCTGTGCTAGATTTCCGCCCTCATCACAGATCGTCGAGGAGTCGCTCATGAACGTGAAGCCTCTCGCGCTGCACATCGGTGCCGAGATCTCGGGCGTCGATTTCGGTCAGCCGCTGGAAGCGGCGACACGGAAAGCAATCAACGACGCGCTCCTGCGCTGGAAAGTCGTCTTCTTCCGGGGCCAGCACCTCGATCACCGGGGCCACGTCGCTTTCGCGCGACAGATGGGCGAGCCGACGATCGGCCACGCCGTGTTCGGCCACATCGAGGATTTTCCCGAGATCTACTCGGTTGCCAAGTTCCGCACGGCGCAGAGCAATCGTGGTGCGCGCCCGCAGCGACCGTGGAGCGGATGGCATACGGACATCACGGCCGCGTTGAACCCTCCCAGGGCTTCCATCCTGCGCGGCGTGACGATTCCACCCTACGGCGGCGACACGTTCTGGACCAATCTCGCGGTGGCCTACCAGGGTCTCTCGGAGACGATGCGTGGCATCGTCGACGGGCTGCGCGGCATCCATCGGTTCCAGGCGCCGACCGGTAGCGCCAAGAGCCAGGCGTACGACGAGAGCGTCCGCCGCCGGGAGATGGAGACGGAGCATCCGATCGTGCGCGTGCATCCCGAGACGGGAGAGCGCCTCCTGTACGTCAGTCCGTCATTCCTGAAGTCGATCGTCGGCCTCACGGCCCGCGAGAGCGAGGTGATGCTCGATCTGCTCTGGGAGCACGTCGTGCGCCCCGAGTACACGGTGCGGTTCAAGTGGGAGGCAGGCGACATCGCGATGTGGGACAACCGGGCAACGTCGCATCTGGCGCCGACCGACATCTTCGACTCGGACTTCGATCGCCAGCTCTACCGGATCACGCTCGTGGGGGACGTGCCCGTGGGTGTGGACGGTCGCCCCTCGGTCGCGATCAAAGGGGAGCCTATCCTGGCGGTCGAGACCGAGCTCACAGCGGCAGCCGGCTGAGGGCTCCGCGCCTGCGGCCGTGGTCAGACGTGGTTGCGGAGCATCAGCTCCTTCGGGTGCGGATTCAGGTAGACCTGATCGGCGAGGTACCGCACCCCGCGCAGCCGGACGTGATGCTTCAGGAGTGTCAGCGGCACGACGAGAGGGACGAGGCCGCGGCGGTAGTCGTCGATAAGCTCGGCGAGCTCGGCCCGCTCCTCCGTGCCGAGCGCGCGCTTGAAGTAGCGCGCCATGTGGGTGAGCACGCGCGAGCGACTCCACGAGAAACTGCACCCGGTTGGGCCGGGCGTAGTCGCTTCGGAGCAGGGCGTCCCTCCAGGACGCACAGCGGCACCACTCGCGATTCAAACTGAGACACTACCTAGTGGCCGAGCGCCTTGCGCATGTCCTCACCCTGGGACTTCCACCACTGGTGCAGGATCGTGATGTCGGTGCCGACGGAGAAGTGCCGGACGCCCATGTCGAGGAAGTACTTCGCCTGATCCGCGGTGGCGATCTCGGCGCGCGGCGGCACGCCCATCTTGATGGCCGTCTCGAACACGCGACGCTCCACCACGCGTAGCTCCGGCGAGTAGCGCTCGCCGGCGCGTCCGATGCCCATCGAATAATCGGAGCCGCCCCACTGCACCATGTCGACGCCTTTGACCGAGAGCACCTCCTCGAGCGTGTCGACCGTCCCCGGCTTCTCGATCATGATGGCGACGACGATGTCGCGCAGCGCCTGCACGTAGGCCTTGCCGCCACCGTAGCCCATGTACGTGAACCGGCGCGTGCCCACGCCGTAGGTGCCTCCGTCCTCCGGCGTCTCCGGGCGCACGATGCGCACGCACTCCTGCACGTCGGCGGCGGAGCGACAGTCCGCGAACAGCACGCTGTGGAAGCCGGAGCCGATCGCCCGCTGCGCGAGGAACCCGCGCGGCTCCTGGTCGACCTTGAGCTGCATCGACATGCCGTAGATGTCTCCGGCGCGCGCGAGGTTGTCGAGGTCGTGGAGGTCGAAGGGGCCGTACTCTCCGACGAACTCGACATAGTCGTAGAGGCCGGTGTGCCCGATCGCTTCCACGACGGACGGCCACGTGGTGTGAATGTGGGTGGACAGCGTCGGCTTGCCGTCGTTCAGGAGCTGGCGCAGCGTGTTCGGTCTCACGGCATCTCTCCTCAGGGAAAGCTGACGTCGCCGTACGGATAGAACTGCGAGATGTCGACGTTCCGGTACGGCAGCGCTTCGAGCCGGACCGTGCCGAGGAACGGCTGCTCGGGCTCGACCAGCAAGATCGTCTTCGCGAAGCCCGAGTCGTCGAAGCCGCGGCGAAAGTGCACGCGCGACTTGATCGCGAAGACCTTGAACTGGTCGACCGTGAATCCCGGCCCCTGCAGGTCGAGCGGGTCCATGAGCTGCGTGAGGTACTCGCTGATCACGACCACGTTGCCGCTCCTGAACGCGACGCTCACCCAGTCCCTGCCGGCGATGTGGGCCACGCCGGCGATCGTGCCCTTGATCCGCACAGGCTGGCCCGCGGACTCGTCGGCCCGCCCGCCGATGTCCATGTCGAACGGATCGCCCGCCTTCAGCTCCTTGGCTACGACCGCCTCGACGGCGGCGCGATCGGCGATGGTCGCGAACAGCACGCCGCCCAGGTCTTGCGCGATCACCTCCTGCAAGATCCACGTCGCCGAGCCGGAGCGATCGGAATGGTCGGCCAGCACCACGGGCGTGGCACCGCGCGCCACCGCTTCCTTCGCGAGCGTCACGCCGTCAGGAATGGGATGCACTGTCGCCGTCTTCAGCAGCGCCTCGCGCCGGCGCCATGCGAAGGTCGCAACGTCCTCGACAGCCTTGCGCGCAAGCTCGGGCTTGCCGTTGGTCATCGCCTGAATGGTCATGCCGACGTCCGGCACGTCGGCAAAAGGGAAGCCGAAGAAGACGTTCATGTAGAGGTCCGGCTCGCGCGCTTCCCAGGTGAGGGCGCGCTGGACCAGGTCCATCCACGGCGAGGCGCCCGTCCATTGGAGCACGGTCGCGGTGAGGATCGGCACCTTCACGGTGGCGCTGGTGGGCGTGTAGTCGCCGCGGATCGCGCGGATCAGCAGGCGAGCCGCGCGCTCGCCCTGCAGGCGGCTGTCGTAGTGCGGGAAGTATTTCGCGCAGAACGCGAAGTCGGCCTGACGCAGGAACTCGGCGTCCTCG
>Ga0233425_10003855_pt1 | contig 26325 bp, 24 predicted proteins | sample Watercolumn_Towu_2_FD_181712 | JGI IMG/M metagenome (GOLD analysis project Ga0233425, IMG submission 181712) | Freshwater microbial communities from Lake Towuti, South Sulawesi, Indonesia - Watercolumn_Towuti2014_140_MG | ecosystem: Environmental > Aquatic > Freshwater > Lake | place... | reverse complement strand
AGCTCGTGGCTGTGCACCAGACCGTTGAGATGCGTCTGCGACTGCATGATGCAGATGAGCCCCCACTTCAGCGTGCCGAGCACCTCCCACCAGCGCAGTTCGTCGGGGGAGACATCGTCGCCGCCGGCCGCGCGGTAGTGGCGCAGCAACTCGCTTCGCCCGCACACTCCTGCCGCCGGAAGCGGCGAGCCGAAGCGCCACGCGCGCACGCACATCCATCCGAGGTCTTCCGCAGCGCTGCCGAGATGGCTCAGCTCCCAGTCGAGCACGCCGCGCAACCCGTCGCCGTCGACGATCAGGTTGCCGAGCCGCAGGTCGCCGTGCACGAGCACCGTCGGCCGCGGCGCCGGACGGTGCAAGTCGAGCCAACGCAGCGCGACTTCGAACGCCGGATGCGGGTTGCCCAGCGCATCGAGCAGCGAGCGCATCGACTCCACCTGGTCATCGCGGCATAGTCGCCTGCCCTCGCACCACCTTCGCGACAGTCGCAAAGGTACTGGATTCGCTGCGGTGAAGGCGTGCGACCCTATCTGTGGCGCGGGGGCATGCAGCTGATGCGGGGCATGAACCTGGTCGGGAGCACGGTCGGTTCGGCCCGAAAACTGCGGGGATCATCGTCCGTGAGTGCGGCGAGGAGCATCCCTGCGGCCTTCTCGCCGAGCTCGGCGGCATTGCGTTGGATCACGGCGATTGGGGGATCGTGTAATTCCGCGACGAGCACGTTGTCGCACCCGACGAACGAGATGTCCTCGCCGATACGGATTCTCGACTCGTGAAGCGCACGCAGGGCACCCGCCATGAGGGTGTTGCCCGCTGCGATTATCGCCGTCGGCAACGGGCTTCGTCCGAGGATCGTCTTTGCTGCCCGATAGCCGCCCCCGACGCCGAATCCGCCTTCAACCGTGATGCACCGTCCTCCTTTCTCCCAGAGCGTCTCTTCGACAGCAGCGCGCCGGAGCCGCGCGGGTAGCGCGGGTCCGCCGATGATGAGGGCGAAGTCCCGGTGACCGAGTTCAAGCAGATGCGTGACAGCCTCGACCATGCCGATCTTGTGGTCGAAGTGCGCGGACAGCACGGGGAGTCCCTCCGGTGTGTCGCGATCAAGCATCACTATCGGCAGTTTGCTCTCCCGCAGGACCTCGATGACCTCGCTACGGGTCTCCACCGCCATGGCGAGAAGCAACCCGTCGACCCGACGGTCCTCAAGGAGCCGAATGTTATCGGCGTCGAGGTTCGGGTCACCCTCCGAGTTGGTGAGAATTAGCGAGTAGCCTGCCGCGCGCAGCTCGCGCTCCGCGCCCTCGACGATGTCCGCGAAGATCGGGTTGCCGATGTCGGCGACCGCGAACCCGATCGACATGCTCCGCTTGCTGCGTAAGCTCCGGGCAAGTACATTGGGTCGGTAGCCGAGCTCCTCGACGGCCTTGTAGACGCGGTCCTGCATGGCCACGCTGACTTCCTTCTGTCTGGACAGCACGCGTGAGACGGAGGAGATGGCGACACCGGCGCGCTCGGCGACCTCCTTGATGCTCGGCCGTGGGCCGAGTGGGTTCGACGGTGGCGTCACCCTCCAAGTCTGCCGCGACGGACGGTGGAACTGGCGCGCTAGCGGTCGGCTCGGTACCGTTCGATGAACGCCTCGTCGTACTCCCAGCCGAGGCCGGGACCCTGTGGAAGTTCGAGGAACCCGTCGACGATCGCAGGGCGATTGGCGATGAGGTTCCACCAAATTGGATCACGGTCGCGGTGAAAGATCTCGAGGTAAGTCCCGGCGGGTTGGCTCGCCAACAAGTGCGCGGCGACGTGTGGTTCCTCGTGGTGTGCGAGCTCGACGCTGTAGAGATTGGCGACTGCCGCGTTTCGACGCCAGTTCGTCGGACCTCCCGCCCAGGAGGAGTCGAAATTACACACGTCGATGGCACCGGCTTCCATGAGGTCGCGGCAGCCCTCTGGTGAGAACTCGCTCTGTCCGGCGCAGACCGGGATGCCGCCCCGCGTCCGAACCTCGCGCATGTCGCGCGAGTCGTTTACCCATCGGCACGGTTCCTCGAACCACCGGATGTCGTAGTCGCGTACCCGGCGGCACAACTCGAGTGCCGAGTGGAGCGTGTATCCCTGGTTCGCGTCGATGGTGATCACGAAGTCGTCACCAGCGGCCTCCCGGCACAGTCGGACCCGCTCGGCATCGACCTCGACGGGCTTCGAGCCAAGCTTGAACTTGCAGCCGCGCAGTCCCATGTCCCGCCACTCTGCAACCTCGTCCTTGATCTGTTCGAAGGGCGCGTAGTAGCCACCGATGATGTTCACCCTGATTCGGTCCCGGTACCCACCCCAGAGCCGGTAAAGCGGCATGCCGACCCTATGGCCGAACAGGTCCCACAGCGCAGTGTCGATGCCCGCGACCGCAACCAGCGAGACCCTGCGGTCCCGCAACTGGTCGTAGGTGGCCGCAAACGCGAGCTCCCAGCAGCGCTCGATGGCGAGCGCGTCCTGGCCAATCAGCCGGGGGGCGATTTCATTCTCCACCACCTTCATGATCTCGAAGACGCTGGATTCCTCGTCGGCGGCGTAGGCCGTCCCGATGAGTCCGTCACCAGTGTGGACGCGGGTTAGGATCGTGACTCGCTTGGTCATCGAGTAGTAACTGCCCTTGTACTCGCGCCCCAGCGGAACGATCAGGGGGATCTGCTCGATCCTGGTGATGCGCGACGGCTCGGGTCGCTGCAGCGTCGTGCTGCCTCCAGTCGACTGGGTCATCGCGGGTTGCTCCAGCTGGTTGGGGCGTCGGCTGTCGTCGGCGCCGGTCTCATCGGATCTCCGGCATCGGGAACGGCGCAGGATTGACGAACCGTTCGAGGACGTTTCGCATAACGGTCGAGACGCTGTTGCAGTAGCCGTTGTGGCTGAGGCTGCCGCACCACGCGATCGATCCGACCGAGAAGACGGCACCACCGTGACCCGTCTCAAAGAACACCATGTCGGCACGCAGGTTGTCGAGCTCGGAGCCGGGGTTTGGGAGGGTGTCAAGGACCGACGAACTGGTGACCGCGAACATGTTGCTGTGCCCGAACGACGACGCCAAGACGAGGCTGTGGCTCGGCGAACCTTTTGCGAGGTCGTGTCGGTCGATCTCGTAGCCCGCTGCACCACCTTGCAACACCCCGAAGTCACCGATTAGGACGCCCTCCTCGAGCCCGTTGAAGATCCACGCGGCCCGCGGATCCTCCGCGGCAGAGTTCCTGCGGTAAGGGGCGCACTTGTCAAAGCCCATCGTGAGGAACCCGACGCCGACTATTGCGTTCTCGGACCGGCCGATGTTGCGCCACAACCCGGTCGGGAGTCCCGAGGTACTGGACAGCGCCTCCGCGTGGTTGACGCGCCACAGGTTGTCCTGCCCCGGTCGCCGGACCTCCACAACGTGCGGCATGGACTCGGGAACCTCAGCCATTTGGTAAAAGCCGTTTCCACCGAGGTACATCAGGCGGCCGCTCTCGCGGAGGTGCAGGTCGACGGCATCGAGGAACTTCCGCGACATGTACTCGGGGTGCGAGGCGGTCATCAGCGCGCGATACGGGCGGATTGCCTCGATGCCTTCTCGGTCGACATCGTCGTCGGTGATGATGTCGATGTCCATGCCAGTGGCATCGAACCAGTCGATGAACATCAGGTCCTGGCAAAACTTGTAGATCCGGCCGAATGGCCGGAAGTTCGCCACGGGGCGGTTCATGCTTGCGTAGATCACTGGGCTGCCGTCTGTGTGCGTGTCGTAGCACGACTTCCCGAGCTCCGGCTTGGCCATGAGGAGGAAGTCGGTGCTGTCGAGGACGGTCAGCCTGCCCTGGTTAAGCTCGTTGAACTGGGCGTTCACACGGAGGTGCATGTTTGAGTACGTGCAGTACGTCATGGTCGGCAGGATGAACGCCGCGGGGGCAGTGCGCTCGCCCTTCGCAGGTCGAACGACGAATGGAACCCAGAACTCGGGCGTGCTGCCGTCCGCCGGGGCGACTCGCAATCCATAGCAGCCCGACGGAAGATCGGCAGGCGCATCGAACGTCAGCGACCGGTCCCATGCCGCGTCGGCGAGGTCGTCCTCGTGGAAGTGGATGGCTGCGTAGCCCGACGGATCGACGGTCCAGGCGAGTGAGTCGCCTGTCCAGCGCGATCCGCGCGTTGCGCGTGTCGGCAGATTGACGAGACGGCCGTGGTGGGCGCGTCCCGACACGTCGACGATCCCCTGGGTGGTCATTCCCTGCGAGAAATCCCAGTGAGCGATCAGGTCCTGGCGAGCCGTGCCCACGATCCGGGCGTCCTCGAGCTTTCCGTTGAAGCAGGTGTCCGGAATGTGACGGCCTTCGTGGTTGAGCGAGGCGGCCAGCGTGAGCGAGGACTCGCCGAAGAAGGCTGACGATGGGCCGACCACGGTCGACTCCTGGCGCGCGTGTGCCCGCAGTGCGGGGGCGTCGACCACACAGGAGGTGAGGGTGAGCGCCCCGTTGGGGGGATCGACCGTGACGGCGATGTCGGCCCACTCCCGCTCGACGAGTGGTCCTACCGAGGTGGTCGTTTGCGAGCCGGACGGGGCGCACCACATCGCCGCCAATGCCTCGCCGGAATTCGTGATCGTCAGGTGCGCGCCCGACGCCGAGGAGATTCGGGCGATCGTCCGCACCGCGGCTCCCCGCAGCGTCGGGTGCACTCGAATCGAGAACTTGAAGGCTCCATCCAAGGCGATTGGTCCCGGGACCTCCGCGTAGGATCCGATGAGGATGGGCTGGTGTTGGCCGCGATGTGTGTTGTTAATACTCGACGCAACGGGCACCGTGCGGAAGGCGGGTGCGATTGGCCCGATATCGGGTGACAGAAGTCTGACGATCTCGGCGGTGTAATCCTTGTCGCCTTCGCTACTGACGAAGAAGTCGAGCGACTCGCCCGCACGAATGCTCCGAGCAGAGGCGTAGGCCAGCACCGAGGGGCAGCGCTCGATTACCGCCCGTCTCGCCGCTTCTGGGGGATTGGCTGAAGAAGAGGCGACCGCCGGTGACTCGAGCTGCTCGCCGTAGATCGCGGCCCAGCGCTCGCAGAACACGTGCCACTCGGCCGACTCGATGTCGGAGAACACGTGATCCCACTCAACAACGGGTCGGAGTGGGAGCGCATCCGCGTACTTGGAGAGCGTCCACTCCTCGCCGGGCCTAGAGAGGAAGAGGAACGGCTTGCCGGGCATCGGAGCCGCACGCATGGTGTTCAGCAGTTCCTGCAGCTCGGCGGTGTGGCGCCCGAAGATTCTCCCCCTGAACTCGGCCGCCAGTTCCGGTCGTGGTCGTGACGTCACGATGCCCCTCCCTGGATCGTGCAGTGCAGGCGCCGGATGACATCCTCGAACACCGGGAGCGCCGCAGGAACGGCGCCGAGCATCATCGCGAAGCCGTGGGGCATCGTCGAAGGTTCGATCAGGTCGACCGGGGTCCCGTCGCGCCGCAGCAGCTCCGCGTAGCGCACGCCGTCGTCGTGCAGGGGGTCGAACATCGGTGTCACGACGACAGCCGGCGCGAGGTCGGCGAACGAACCCGACCGAGCGGGGACGGCTCGAGGATCCGAGCACGAGAGGTCGCCGCCCAAGTAGTTCCCCCAGAACCACGCCATCGTCTTCGGGTGGAGCCGGAACTTGGGATCAGATCCGTTGCCGAGCATCGAGGGAGTGGCGAGGTCGGTGTCCGTCGCGGGGTAGAGCAGGAACTGAGCTGCAAGATGGACCGCGCCGGTGTCGCGAGCCGCGATGGCGACCGCTGCCGCGAGGTTGCCGCCAGCACTGTCGCCCCCGATCGCGACACACGATGGCGAGTAGCCGAGTCCGCCAGATGCCACCCACTCGACGGCGCACCACACATCGTCGAACGCGGCAGGGAATGGGTGCTCCGGGGCGAGGCGATAGTCGACCGAGACCACCGTGCATTGTGTCATGGCGCAAATCCTTCGGCAGAGCGCGTCGCACGAATCTACCGAGAGCAGGGTCCATCCACCTCCGTGCGCGTAAACGAGGACGGCTGCTCCAGCGCCTGCTTCGTCGTAAACGCGGACGCCGACTCGATGGCCGTCGCGACCCGTCGCGGTTCGATCAACGACACTACGGACCACAAGCTTGGGGCCCGTTACGGCTTCGTTGATGAGTCCTGACGACCGTAGGGAAGCCAACGGCTGCTCCTCGACGGGTCCCACGGCAGTGGCCAACCACGACGTGAGTAAGGCATCAGCACTCGGGTCGAGATGCTGGAGCGGAGCAGTCGATTTGGACACCGCGGTAAGAGTAACATGGAATCGTTTCCCAGCCGAAGCCTTCTCAGTGCGATTGTGTTCCCGCAAGAACGAAAGAGTGACTGATGATGCCCAATCCTCGCAGGCCGGAACGATTGCGGCCGCAACTGGTACCGTTTCGCCCGATGACGCGCGTGTCGATCTACGGCGCAGGCCAGCTCGGCACGGGAGTCGCAGAGATCCTGCGTGCCAACCCGCGCTACGAGGTCCTCGGACCGTTCGGAAGGGATCGTCGGGACGAGGCGCTGACGAGCGGCAGCGACCTCGTGATAGTGGCAACAACGACCCGCTTGAAGGACGTGTTGGACGACGTGCGGACGGCAGTCCTGCACGGGTCGAATGTTCTCGTCTCCGCGGAGGAGGCCGCGTTCCCGTTCGTTGTGGACGGGGACGGCGCGCGGGATGTCGACGCGCTCGCCAAGGCAAAGGGTGTTTCGGTCGCGGGGACAGGCGTCAATCCTGGATTCATGTTCGACTCGCTTGTCCTGACGCTGCTCGGCACCCAGCCACGGGGCTGCACGATCCAGGTTCGCCGTCACGTAGAGATTGGTGGCTTCGGGACCGCGGTCCTGCGGCGAATCGGCGTCGGCTGGAGCGAGCAGGAGTTCATCAAACGCGTGGAGCGTGGCGAAATCCTCGGCCATGCGGGCTTCCCGCAATCGATGGAGATTGTGGCCGCGGCGACCGGGGTGACGATTGATCGCATCAATCGCGTGCTCCGGCCAGTGCTCGCGAAGGAACCCATCGAGATTCCCGGGCGCTTCACGGTCCAACCGGGACAGAGCGCGGGCGTCGACCAGACCTACACGGCAATTGCCGGCGGAAGTGCGTGGTTTCTCGCGTACTTCTACGGGCACGTCTCGCTGAAGTCAGTGCGCAAGGAACCGTCTGACGACATCGACCTCCTCCGTGGGCGGACGACGGTGCAGACCCTGAAGCTCCGCCCCGGCATCAAATCGCAGTCAGGCTCGCAGAACATGGTGGCCAACTCGGTCGAGCGCGTCATGGCCGCGCGTCCGGGCTGGGTGACCGTCGCGGATATGGCGCCCGCATTCCCCGCGCCGATCGGAGGAAGAATGGAATGAAAATGCGGATGCGCCAGGCGATTGCCCAGGCGATCGCCGACGAGATGCGGGCGGACCCGACGGTCGTGCTCATGGGCGAGGACATCGCAGAGGCAGAGGGTCCGTTCAAGACGTCCGAGGGATTGTTGGAGGAGTTCGGCTCGCTGCGGGTTCGGGACACCCCGATCTCCGAGATGGGATTCTGTGGCGCTGCGCTGGGTGCGGCGGCGACGGGACTCCGCCCGATCGTCGAGATCATGTTCGTCGAGTTCATTGGCGTCGCGCTCGACATGGTCACGACCGAGGCGGCAAAGTTCCGCTACCTGTCGGGTGGGCAGTACACGGCGCCGCTCGTCGTGCGCGCCAGCACGGGTGCGGGTCTCGGCTTCGGCGCGCAGCACTCCCAGACCCTCGAGTCCTGGTTCATATCGTGCCCTGGCCTCAAGGTAGTGGTGCCGTCGGGAGCGAGGACGGCTTATGGACTGTTGCGGTCCGCGATCCGCGACCCGGACCCAGTCGTCGTGCTCGAGAGTCGGGTCCTCTATGCCGAGCGGGAGGAGACCGTGACAGGTGAGGAGGGTGTGATCCCCCTCGGCGTCGGGGAGCTGCTGCGCTCGGGTACGGCTGCCACAGTCGTGTCAATCGGACAGATGGTTGGCCGCGCCGCGCAGGCACTGGAGAACGGCGGCGTTTCGGCCGACCTGATCGATCTCCGAACCTTGGTGCCATGGGATCGCGGCCTCGTCGAGTCCTCTGTGGCCAGGACGGGCCGGCTCGTCATCGTCGAGGAGAGCCCGTACACCGGCGGATGGGGGACGGACGTCGCGGCGCACGTAGCGTCAACTTGTTTCTCGAGCCTCACCGCCCCGATCGTGCGCATCACGTGCCCCGATGTCCCCGTGCCGTATCCCGCGCACCTCGAGCAGGCCTATCTGCCGTCAGTGGACGGCATCGTAGAGGCGATCTCGCACGTGGTCACGACCGGAACCCGACCGATGCCATGGTGGCAAAAGGAGGGATTTGTCGGATGACGACACCACGTGAGCGTCGCGCTGCGCTGGCCGATTCGACCGCGTGCCTCGAGCGAATGATGGAGATTCGCTCGTTCGAGGACCGAATCAAGGAGTTATTCGCCGAGGGCGTCGTGCACGGAACCACGCACACCTGCCAAGGGCAGGAGGCGGTATCAGTGGGCGTTGCCAAGGTCCTCGCCCCTTCCGACCAGGTGTGCTGCACCTATCGCGGCCACGGCCACGCGCTCGCGCTCGGTATGACTATGGACGCAGTACTCGGCGAGATCATGGGAAGGACAACGGGGGCGGTCGGTGGCGTGGGCGGATCCATGCACCTCTGCGACCGGACGGTGGGTTTGCTCCCTACGTCGGCGATCGTCGGTGCGGGCATCCCGATCGCGGTAGGCGCAGCCTTGACCGCGTCGATGTTCGGCAATGGAACGGTTGCGCTCGCGTTGTTCGGTGACGGGGCAACGAACATCGGCGCGTTCCACGAGGGGTTGAACCTTGCGGCGATCTGGCGCCTCCCGGTTGTGTTCGTCTGCGAGAACAATGTGTACGGCGAGTACTCGCGCTTCGACCGCACCACGCCGATCGAGGACCTCGCCGAGCGCGGTCGTTCCTATGCGATCCCGAGCGAGGTCGTCGATGGTCAGTCGCTCGATGCGGTGGTCGGGGCACTTGAGCTCGCAGTGGACCGCGCCAGGTCCGGTGGTGGGCCGACGTTTCTCGAATGCAAGACCTACCGCTACTCCGGTCACTCCCGCGCAGATGCGGCGACGTATCGTCCGGAAGGTGAGCTCGACAGGTGGCTTGCTCGCGACCCTCTGGTGCTCTATGCGCAGCAGCTCGTAGGTCTCGGCATCTTGGACGACGCGAAAGTCGCCGCGCTGCGGGGCGATGTGGATCGGCGGGTGGACGAGTGCGTCGAGCGCATCAAGGCCGCCCAACCGGCGATGCTGGAGTCGATGTTTCGCAATGCAGGAGGTCGTTGATGATGGGACATCAAGTGATCCTCAAACGGATGGGTGACACGGTCGATTCGGTCGTCGTCGTGGAGTGGCTCGTTACCGTGGGGGACAAGGTAACGGTCGGTGACGCACTTGTCCGAGTGGAGACCGATAAGGTCGAAGTCGACGTCGAGTCGCCGTTTGCTGGCACAGTTACCGCCCTGACTGTCGCGGTCGGCGAGGAGGTCGCCACGGGGTCTCCGATTTGCACGATTGAGTAGGGAGTCGCCCTCGTAACGTCCCCGGCGGCATTTGCAATCGTTACCAAAGAAGTGTTACAGTCGACTTGATTGGACGGGACACCCCATCCGGTGGTACCAGCACAATCAACAGGGGGCAACAATGAAGGAAACCAAATCAGACACGAGTCTTGTTCGAATCGGGAACGGCTTGTTCAATCGAAGGCAGTTCTTGGCGCTCTCGGCAGCGGCGGGAGGCGGCCTAGCGCTCGCAGCCTGTGGAACCGATTCCGAAATGTCGGACACGGCGACCGAGGACTCGGCTGAAGACAGCGCAACGGAGACAACGGAGGCTACGACGGAAGTCAAGACGGCGTTGAGAATCGGCATGAACAGTTCGTCGGTGGCGGAGTCACTCACGCCGGTCGCGATCCAGGGATATGTCTGGTCGCAGATGTTGGGTTTCGTGTTCTACGACCCGCTGATCAAGAAGGACGACCGAGGCAACCTCGTGCCGTGCCTTGCGACCGAGTGGGACACCACCAATCCGACCAAAACGGTTTTGAAGATCCGCGAGGGTGTTACCTTCCATGATGGCACGCCGCTGACGGCTGCCGACGTGGCGTACTCCATCGCCGTCCGCTCGGATCCAAAGCTAATCGAGACCACCCAGGGTCGTCCGTTGATGACCCCGGAGCAGTGGGTCTCGGCCACCGCGATTGACGACAGGACAGTCGAGGTCGTCACTTCGGAGCGTGTCGAGTTCCTGATCAACCCGCAGCCCGTCTTGGTTATACAGAACGAGTCGTTCGGGAAGGTGAACTACGCCAACGAGGTCAACGGCACCGGTCCTTACAAGCTCGGCAAGTTCACGAGTGGCACGGGCGTGGAGTGCGTGGCCAACGACGCGTACTGGGACGGCGTTCCGTCGATCATCGACCTGTCGTTCACGTTCTACAAGGATCCCGCCACCTCGGCGACGAGCCTCAAGAGCGGCCAAGTCGACGCGCTGTACGACGTCGCACCGGCGAACATCGATTCGGTCAGCGACATCGATGGCACCGTTTTGTCGGATATGGGCACCTACGCCTTCTGGTGGATCATCCAGATGGGCAAGGAGCCCCTTAACGATCCGGCGGTGCGTACGGCGTTGCGGCACTGCTTCGACATCGAGGCCATCAACCAGGCCTCCTTCAAGGGTCGCGGCAAGTTCTCGTGGAACCCGTTCAAGCTCTTCACGGTAAACTCGGGTGCGGATGCAGACGTCGACTTCGATCCGGGGAAGACGAAACAGCTCCTTGCGGACCTCGGCAAATCGGACATCACGGTTCCTATTCTCTGCATCGAGGGATACAAGGACGGAGTCTCCGCCGCGCAGGTCATGCAGCAGTCATTCCAGGCTGCGGGCATCACCTGTGAGGTCGAAGTCGTCCCGGCGCAGGATTGGCTCGATCGGACCTACGGTAAGGGCACGTGGGAGGGAATTACGTTCAACGCGGGGAACTTGCCTTTCCCGAGCAAGAACTTCTTCGACTACCTTGTGAACCCGTCGACGATTCTCAGCGCTTACAAGAAGGGGGACGTCGTCGAGGCGGCCGCCGAGCTGTACCGCAAGATCAACGCGACGCCGTTCGACTCGCCGGAGATCTCTGACCTCCTAGCCCAGGCCGAGAAAATGATCGTGGACGACGCGATCGTGTTGATGGGTCTCGGTGCGGCTGTCGGACTCGTGCTCCCGGAAGGCGTGTCCGGTGTCGTGACCAATGGTTTCGGCGACGTTTTCTGGGATAAAGCAGTCTTCTCGGCGTGACCGTCAGCGCCGGGACAGACGTCCCGACGAGGCAGGGTCGGACCGCGTCCGCCATCTGGCGGTCGCGGTCCGGTCGCGTAGCGGTGCAATTTGGGCAGCTGGGTGCAGTGCTCGTGGCCGTTTCGCTGTTGACCTTCCTGATCATGCAGGCGCTCCCGGGGAGCGCGGTGGACAACAGGCTCGGCCCGTTGCCCGGCTTCACGCCCGAGGAGCGTGAGCAGCTCCGACAGTCATTGATTGTCAGTCTCGGCCTCGACCGACCGTTGCTCTACCAGTACCTCCTGTGGGTGGTGAAGGCGCTGCAAGGCGACTTCGGACTCACCTACCAGGGCCTCGAGGTGAGCGAGCTCGTCGGCAGCCGCATCTGGGCCACGGTGGAGCTCGGCATGGCGTCATTGCTTATCAGCACGGTGCTGAGCCTCGTTGTGTCGATGTTCGCCTATCGGACCCGCTCCCGCGCCGCACGGGGCGGGATTCAGTCCTTTGTCACCGTGCTCTTCGTGATGCCCGCGTTCTGGCTCGGTCTCCTTCTCGTCATCGTGTTCGCCGCGCAGCTCCAGTGGTTGCCGTCGGCGGGCTACACCGCGTTCTCCGATGATGCCCGGAAGAATCTGGAGTTCCTCGTCCTTCCGGCACTCACCCTCGCACTCCCGCAGATGGCCCTGTTCTTTCGGTACCTGAATGCGGGTCTTCGGGATGTGTCACGCTTGCCGTTCGTTACGTCGTGCCGGGCCCGCGGACTCTCGTCGCTGCTCGTTGACTACCGTCACGTACTGCCGAACGCCGCACTCCCGACAATCACGGTGGTCGGGCTCGTCGCTGGGTCTCTCCTGAGCGGGCTCGTCATCGTCGAGTCCGTCTTCGCCTGGCCGGGGATGGGCATGCTGCTCGTCGACAGCGTCGGCAGGAAGGACTACAACACGGTCGCGGCGATCGTGCTCATCACCTCCGTGGCCTATGTCGTCGTCGCATTCCTCGTGGACTTCATCTACCAACTCGTCGATCCGCGTATCCGAAGGCAGGCATGACGTCGGTTGCGGGGCGCCGGAGGATGCCGCGCGTCACGCCGACCGGGGCTGGCCTGGTGCTGCTCGCGCCGTTCGTGGCGTTCGCCCTCCTTCCTGGGGTGTTCGCACCGTACGGTCCCTACGACATCGTGAACATTCCGCTCCTAGGACCGAGTGCCAACCACCTGCTCGGAACCGACGAGATTGGCCGCGATCTGCTCAGCCGGGTGGTGTTCGCGAGCAGAAACGACCTTCTGGTCAGCATCATGTCCGCCGGCGTCGCGTTCACGCTGGGGACGGTCTTCGGCCTGCTGTCCGGCTACATCGGCGGCATCTTCGACACTGTCTCGATGCGCACCGTGGACGTCTTCTTGTCCTTCCCGACGATCGTGATGGCGCTGTTCCTGATCACCGTGTTCGGCCGTGAGACGTGGGTGCAGGTGCTGGCGATTGCTCTTGTCATGACCCCGTCGACCGCGAGGTTCGCCCGTGGCGAGGGCTTGGTGCTCCGATCGCGCGGGTACGTCGAGGCGAGCAAAGTGAGCGGGGGAGGTCGTCTGCACATCCTCTTCCGGCACCTGTTGCCGAACGCCATGCCAACCCTCTTGGTCGCGGCCAGCGTGCTCGCCTCGGCGGCCGTGCTCATCGCGGCCTCCCTCAGCTACCTCGGTCTCGGCGCGCAGCCGCCTACCGCGAGTTGGGGCAACATACTTAGGTCGGCATACGGCGTGGTGTACGACGCACCGCTGTTCGGCATCGGGCCGGGAATCGCCATCTCGGTCGTCGCCGGTGCGTACGTGCTGATTGGCGAGGGCATCCGTCGCCGCTTCCACACCGACCGCAATACGGCGTTGATCTCGCGGTCGGTCGGTCGGGTCTGACCATGGCGGCACCCGCGCTCGCCGTTCGGGACCTGTCAGTCCGGTACGCGGTGGGGTCGTCGCGCCTTCGCGCGCTCGCTGGGGCGACACTGGAGTTGCCGGTGGGGCACCGCATGGCGATCGTCGGCGAGTCGGGCTCGGGAAAGAGCACGCTGGGTCTCGCGGTCATGGGTCTGCTGCCCGGGACGTGCGAGTGGTCGGCCGCCTCCGTATCAGTGAACGGCAAAGCGGTATCACTCGGCGACGAGCGGGCGATGCAGTCCGTGCGGGGCCGCAGGATCGCGATGGTCTTCCAGGACGCGAAGGCGTCGCTCGACCCCGTGAGGACGATCGGGAGCCAGATTGCAGAGGTGCTGCGGGTGCACGGCATCGAGCGGAAACAGAGCGAGCGCGCGGAGGTGGAGCGCCTTCTTGCCGAGGTCGAAATCAAGAAGCCGTCCTTTGTCGCCTCTCTCTACCCGCACGAGCTTTCCGGCGGCATGCGCCAGCGTGCGATGATCGCCGTCGCACTCGCCGGGCGACCCGAGGTGCTCATCGCCGACGAGCCGACGAGCGCCCTCGACGTCACGACGCAAGCCGCAGTGGTCGATCTCCTCGTCCGTCTAGGGTCGTCGGGCATGATGAGCACCATGCTCATCACCCACGACCTCGCGCTCGTCGCGGGATTCGCCGAGAGCGTCACGGTCATGTACGCGGGAGAGATCGTCGAGACGGGGCCTGTGGCGCGCGTCTACGCGAACCCCGCGCACCCCTATACGCGGGCCCTGCTCGCCTCGATTCCCAGCATCGACGGAAGCCGGCTGGGACGGCTCGGCAGCATCCCCGGCACGTTGCCCGACCTGATCTCGCCGGTGCAGGGTTGTGTGTTTGAGCCCCGGTGCGCGGTAGGTCACGGCCGGGCGCAGTGCCGAGAGTCGGTGCCAGCGCCGGTGCCGGCACCCGGGGGTGGCACAGTTGCGTGCCACTTCCCGGGGGAGTTGCCGCCAGCGGTCGACGTGGCCGTTGCAGCCCCCGCCCGTCGGCAGCAGGTCTGCGAACCCTTCGTGAATGTGATCGGTGTGGGCAAGACCTTCCGGCGTGGCGGCGTGGGCGGTCGGCGAGGCCGCACCGTCGCACTTGCCGGCGTGTCGGTGTCGGTCGCGGAGGGCGAGTCGCTCGGGATCGTGGGTGAATCAGGGTCCGGAAAGACGACGCTCGCCCGAGTGCTGCTCGGGCTCGAGCGCAAGGACGAGGGCACGATCCGCCACCGTGCGGACGACTGCACCATGACCGAGGGCGACAGCCTCCCCGTCGGCTTTGCGCAGATGGTCTTCCAGGATCCGAGCGACAGCCTCAACCCGCTGATGAGCCTGCAGGACCTCATCGCGGAGCCGATAGTCCTGAAGCGCGGGGGACGCTCGTCGGCGTACCGCGCCGAGGTCGAGCGATTGCTCGTGGACGTCGGACTGCAGCCGACGATGATCGACCGGCGCCCGATGGAGCTGTCGGGTGGCCAGCGCCAGCGCGTCGCGATCGCGCGTGCGCTCTCGACCGAGCCGCGCCTGATCGTGGCCGACGAGGCGGTTGCCTCGCTCGACATGTCGGCACGCGGGCAGATCCTGAACCTCATGGCCGACCTCCGCAAGCGCACGAACTTCACCTACGTGCACATCAGCCACGACCTCTCCATGGTGCGGCATGTCTGCGACCGCGTGGTGGTGATGTACGCAGGACGGGTGGTGGAGGTGTCGGCGGTCGACGACCTGTTCGCGTCGCCGCGGCACCCCTACACGCGTGCCCTGATTTCGTCGGTGCCGATTCCCGACCCGGCCGTCGAGGTGCGTCGCTCCCGCGTCCTGCTCAACGTGGAGGCGGCGGATGCCCCTCTGCACGATGGTGGCTGCGCGTTCCGGTTCCGGTGCCCGATTGCGGAGGACCGGTGCGCATCGGAGCTCCCGGAGTTGGCTGGGCCGAATGGCCACCTGTCGGCGTGCCACTTCTCGGACTCGGTCGCCGATCGCATGGCTGCCATACGTACCGCGTCTGCGGGCTGACGTGGCGTTCCGTACGTTCGCCGAGCAGTACGAGACGTACTTTGCGCGGCCCGGACGCACGACGGTGGACGGTCCAGTCGGAGGATCAGCCGCATGGACCGCAGACGATTTGTGGTCGCGGAGGGGCTGGCGTTTTGACGTGGACCCTGCGGACCTCGGGCGATTCGAAGCCGAACTGGACCGTCTCACCGCCGAGGTGGCCGATCCGCGCGCATTGACCCGCGAACAGGTGGACATCGGGGCGCTCGCGGATCGCGTGAGGGAGTGGCGAACGGAGCTGCAATCGGGTTCCGGCATCGTGCTGGTCCGCGGATGGCCCGTGCCGGAGTGGGGGCTCGCGCGCACCGAGCTCGCGACATGGTGCCTCGGTCTCCACCTCGGCGTCCCGGGCGCACAGAACTCTCGTGGAGACCTGTTGGGCCATGTCCGCGACGCAGCACACGGTGCGTCCTCAAACGCGCGGCTCTACCAGACCAACGCCGACATCGGATTCCACTGCGACTACGCCGACGCCGTCGGCCTGATGTGCGTGCGACAGGCCCCGGTGGGTGGCGAGAGCAGGGTCGCGAGCTCGACGGCGATCCACGACGAGATGGTGCGGATTGCACCTAGCCTCGCTGCGAGGTTGTACCAGCCCGTCTGGTTGGACACCCGCGACGAGTCGGCCGCGCCGGGGATCGCGGTCACGCCATTCGCGTTCGATGGCACCCTCCTGCGAACCTTCTACCACTCCGACTACTTCCGTTCGGTGGCCAGGCACGGCGGCATCCATGTCCCGGACCGGCCGCTGATCGACGCGCTCGACCTCTTCGATGAGCTCGCGGCAACCGACCGGTTCTGCGTCCGCATGCGGCTCGAAGCAGGGGATTTCCAGCTCGTGTCGAATCACGGCGTGGTGCACGCCCGCACGACCTTCGTCGACGATCCCGTGGCGCCGCGCCATTTGCTGCGACTGTGGCTATCGTTCGATGCGCCGGGAATGGGGAATTGACATGACTGCACGGGGTCCATTGCTTGGTGCCGGCCTCGATGGTCGGGTTGTGATCGTCACCGGCGCGGGCAGCGGCGTCGGTCGCAGCACCGCGCTCGCGCTCGCAGAGTGCGGGGCGCGCGTCGCGCTCCTCGACCGAGACAGCGGCAGTCTCGACGCCGCGATGTCCGCGATTGCCGAACCCGACCGCCACATGGCCGTCCCGTTCGACCTCGCCCGCGTGTCCGACCTGCCCGGCATGGTGGAGGGGGTCGTCCGGCAGCTCGGCGGACTGTGGGGGGTCGCCCACGTCGCCGCGGTGCTAAAGCGCCAGCACGTCGACGAGGTGACGGAGGCGGACTGGGACCTGCAGCACACGGTCAACCTGAAGTCGTCGTTCTTCCTCAACAGAGCGGTCGGCCAGGAGCTCATTCGGCGCGGAGCAGGTGGGCGCATTATCAACTTCACGTCCGGTGCGTTCCTCACCGGTGCGTTGTCGCGCAGCGATGCCTATGTCGCGAGCAAGGGTGGCGTCGTCACGATGACCAGGAGCTTCGCCAAGCAGTACGGCCCCCACGGCATCCTCGTGAATTGCGTCTCGCCGGGGCAGATTGACACGCCGATGCAGCACGTCGACAACCCGCCGGAGATCGTCGAGGCGGCCATCAAGACGTGTCCGCTGCGAAGGATTGGGCGTCCCGACGAGGTGGCCAGTGTGGTGGTCTTCCTCGCGTCGTCGCATGCGAGCTTCGTCAGCGGCGCGACGATCAACGTCAGCGGCGGACAGACGCTCTACTGAAACTCGGATGCCCTCGGTGAACGGACCGGTCGAGGTTCTCGGGGCTGCGGACGCGGAGGTGCTTCAGCGCCGTGCAGCCCGCTCCTTACGGACCCGGGGTCTCGACGTGGGCGACCGCGTCGGCATCTGCGTCACGGGAGGGGTGGCACAGCTGTCGATGATCGCCGGTGCGCTACGCGCAGGGATTGTGCCCGTGATTGTCAATCCTCTGCTTACGGGACGCGAGCGAGCCGTCATCCAGCGTGATGCGAATCCTGCGCTGTGGCTTGACGACACGGCGGCGGTGTCGGCGTTGTTGGCCGAGTCCACCGTGCCGCCAAACGATGTGGCCCGGGTGCCGCTCGGTCGCCCGATGCACTACACCTCGGGCACTACCGGTGTACCGAAGGGGGTCTGGACTGGGGTGCTGGACGAGGGTTGTGCCGAATCGTTGTGGGGCGAGGAGATCCGCCAGTGGGGATTCGGGTCACATGACACCCACCTCGTGTGCTCACCGTTGCAACACTCTGCACCGATCCGCTTCGCCATCGCGACGTGGCTCGCGGGAGGTCGCGTCGTGGTGCCGCCGAAGTTCTCCGCGGACGAACTTCCCGAGGTGGTCGCATTGCACCATCCCAACACTGCGTTCTGCACGCCGGCGCACCTGCAGCGGCTGGACGAGCGAGGGCTGCTCGGTGCGATGCGCGATTTCCGGATCGTGGTGCACGCTGGTTCGGCGTGTCCCCTCGACCTGAAGCGCCGTGCCATCGATGCCATCGGGCGCGAGGTGCTGTGGGAGTTTTACGGGTCGACCGAGGGGCAGTTTACGGTGTGCTCGGCCGATGACTGGACATCCCACCCAGGCTCGGTGGGACGTGCGAGGACCGGGCGCACCCTGACCGTTGACGAGGATGGCACCATCTGGTGCACTGCGCCGGAGTGGGGCCGATGGTCATACTGGGGCGACGCGTCCCGCACCGCGAAGGCCTGGCGCGACGGATCGTTCACGGTCGGCGACCTCGGTCGCATCGACGCCGACGGCTTCCTCTACCTAGAGGGACGGCGCAGCGACCTGATTGTCTCGGGAGGCGTGAATGTCTACCCCGCGGAGGTCGAGGCGTGCATGGTGGGACTGCCCGGCGTGGACGAGGCGGTCGTTTTCCCGCGTCACGATGAGCGTTGGGGCCAGCGCGTGTGCGCGGCCTACGTCGGCACTGCAAAACCCGAACACGTCACCGACCTCCTGCGCAATCAGCTCGCGGCGTACAAGATTCCCAAGGAGATCTACTCGGTTGGCGCAATCCCGCGCACCGGAATGGATAAGGTGCCCCGTCACCGAATGGCGGAGCTCCTCGGTCTCGACGCTGGACGCGAAGGATCCACCAGCCACAGTGTGTAGTCTCTGGAATCGTTACCACGCCGCCGTGTCTGGAGGAAGACCGTGAGTCGGATCACAAAAGTCGAGTCGATGACGCTCGAGTACCCGGAGCCGAACGACAACAACACGTTGCGCAGGGTGACGCTGTGCCGGTTGGAGACCGATGACGGCGTCGTCGGATGGGGCGAGGCCATCACGATGTGGGCGGAGGCGTGCCACGCCACCGAGGTGATGATCGACGGTCTCTGCGACCTGCTCATCGGCCGCGATCCGCTCGACCAGCAGGTGATCAGCCGGCAGGTCGCGGAGCGCGCGTGGTGGTTCGGACCGGAGGGCATCGCGAGCTTCGCACGCAGTGCCATCGACATCGCCCTGTGGGACCTCCGAGGAAAGATGTCGGGGCAGTCGCTCGTGCAGATGCTGGGTGGCGCGGTCACCGATCGGATCCCAGTGCTCGCCTCGACGCACGCGTTCGCTTCGAGCCTCGAGGTCGAGGCGGAGCGCCACGGCGAGTACGTCCGCGACGGGTTCCACGGCGTGAAGATCGGCCTCGGGAAGAAGGGCGACGCCCGGCTCGGCTACGAGTACGACCGCGACGTGCGCTTCATGCAGCTGCTGCGCGAGGCCGTTGGGCCGAAGGCGGACATCATGTTCGACCGCGGTCAGCACCTCAAGTGGGACGTCGCTCACGCGGTGAAGCTGACGAAGAAGTGGGAGGAGTACGGACTCCGCTGGATCGAGGAGCCGCTCGAGCCCTGGGACGTCCAGGGGTTCCGCCAGATCCGCAGCCACTGCACCAGCCTGATCGCGACAGGCGAGCGCTGCTGGACGACCGAGCAGTACCTCCGCCTCATCGACACGGGCATCGTCGACGTCATCGGCTGCGACCCGGGGCGCGCAGGCGGCATCACGGGCTTCCGAGAGCTGATCCTCGCCGTCGAGAAGGCGCAGCTCTGGTTCAATGCGCACGCATGGAGCAGCGCGATCGTCAGCGCGGCTAGCCTCGCGCTCTCTGCTACGTCGCACCGCGTCATTTACTTCGAACTGAAGCCGCTCGACAATCCGATGCAGAACGAGCTCGTGAGCAACCCGTTCTGGCACGAGGGCGGCTACATCATCCCGCGCACGGCGCCGGGGCTCGGCATCGACGTGGACGAGAAGGTGGTAGCGAAGTACCGGGTCCGCCGATGAGCATCCGCCTCTCCTGCAACGACTACGCGTGGCCGGTGCTGTCGCACAGGACCGTGCTGGCGGTCATCGCCGACCTCGGATACGAGGCGGTCGACATCGGGCTCTTCGCAGATGCGACCCACGTGACGCTCTCGAGCATCCGCGGCGCCGCCGTGCGGCGGGCCGCCGAGGTCGCGGCCGATTGCGCACGGGCGGGGCTCGCCGTCTCGGACGTGTTCCTGACTTCGAGCATGCAGATGGAGCGCCTGACGCCCACGAGCCGGCACGCCGGCGACCAGGAGGAGCTTCGCAAGATCTTCGCCGACACGCTCGAGTTCGCGCAAGGTGTGGGTTCCCCGGGTGTCACGTTGCTGCCGGGTGTGGTAGAGCCGGGCGTCCAGCGGGACGAGGCAATCACGCTCGCGGCCGAGGGTCTCTCTGCGCTCGTCAAGATGGGCGACCGGCTCGGGCTCCCAGTGTCGGTGGAGCCGCACGTTGGCAGCTGCATCGAGACCCCGGAGGAGACGCTGGTGCTGCTCGAGCGGTGCCCGGGGCTGACGATCACCTTCGATCCGTCCCACTACATCTACCAGGGCATCGACACCGCGCGGATGCTGCCCGTGCTGGCACGGACGCGCCACGTGCAGATCCGTCCCGCGGGCCCGGGCGTCATGCAGACCCGTACTGCGGATAACGCCATCGACCTCGGCGCCGTCTTCCGACAGCTCGCATCGAACGCGTACGACGGCTGGGTCGCCAGCGAATTCGTGTGGATGGAGAAGTGGCGGTGCAACGAGACCGACAACACGGGCGAATCGGCGCGGCTGCGCGACGCGATGCGCTCGCTCCTGGAGGGGGTTCGCTGATGGGGCACAAGATCAGGGTGGGGGTCATCGGCGCAGGGGTCTGGGCGCAGCTCTCGCACATCCCGAACCTCCTGAAGCGGGCCGACGAGATCGAACTCGTGGGGGTGTGCCGCAAGGGCGCGGATGAACTGCGGCGCATTGCCGCCAAGTTCGGGTTCGCGATGCACAGCGAGGACTACCGCGACGTGCTGGCGCAGGGCATCGACTATTGCGTGGTGTCGAGCCCCGTGGGGTTTCACTACGAGCAGGGTCTTGCCGCGCTTGAGTCGGGTGCGCACGTCCTGATGGAGAAGCCGGTGACGATCGACTCCTCGCAGGCCTGGGCGCTGGCAGACGCTGCTGCGCGGCTCGGGAAGCACGTGGTGGTGGCGTTCGGGTGGAACTACCTGCCGACGTTCGTTGAGGCGCGCAAGCTGTGGGGTGACGCGGGAGTCGGACGCATCGAGCACGTCATGATCCACATGGCGTCGGGGACGCGGGAGCTGCTCGACGGCACCTCGCTCTACTCGGCGGGGCCGTCCGACGACGTGGTCGTCGACACCCGGACCTGGACCGACCCGGCGATCTCCGGCGGCGGGTATGGGCAGGCGCAGCTGACGCACATTCTCGGCTGGGCGCTGGGCGTGACGGGACTCAAGGCCGAATCGGTCTTTGCGCTCGGTTCACAGCCGGCTGGCGCTCCCGTCGAGCTGCACGACTCGTACAGCATCCGGTTCGAGGGCGGTGCGTCGGGATCGGTCAGTGGGGCGTCGTTCCACAGCGGCTGCCAGTCCGACCGGCACCAGTATGAGATCCGCGTCTTCGGCTCGGAGGGCCAGTTGCACGCCGACCTCGAGCGCGACCGCCTGTGGCTGTGGCGCAAGGACGGGACCGATGTGGAGGTGTCGCTTCCGAGGAACGCCGGTGCGTACCACTGCCAGGGGCCGGTCGACGCGCTGCTCGACCTCGCACAGGGCAAGCCGGTGCCGAACCACTCGCCGATCGAGCTCGGTGCACGGACCGTCGACGTGCTGTCCGCCGCGTACCGCAGCATCGGATCCGGCCGCCTCGAGCGGGTGCGGTGACGATGGAGCGCTACTGCTTCACCTTCGAGATCGCCGCGGGTACCGAGGCCGAGTACGACCGACTGCACCGCGAGATCTGGCCGGAGATGGCGTCGGCGATCCGCGACGCCGGGTACCGGAACTACTCCCTGTTCCGCCGCGGCACCGAGGTGATTTGTTATTGCGAGTGCGTCCCCGACGCCGCGTCCTGTGGGGCGCGCATGAGCGAACGGCATGCCGACGTTCGGGCGCGCTGGAACGTGCTGATGGAACCATTCATCGTGCGCATGGCGGACGAGGACGGCAGGTTGCGCGAGTACCCGCTTGCGTGGCACCTTGAGGACGAGTGACCGCGGAGGCGCGGCGAGGAGGGGAGCGATGAGGAAGGTCACACCGGCGGACCTCCGTACGGAGGAGTTCTTACGCAACCCGTTCCCCGTGTGGAAGAGGCTGCGGGAGGAGCAGCCGCTCTTCTGGGACGAACCTTCGGGCATGTGGCTGCTCACGAGGTACGACGACGTGATGAAGGTGCTGGGCGACGGGGCGGTGTACTCGGCGCGGACCTACCAGGAGCGCTTCCGACCCGTGTTCGGCCGCACCCTTGCCGAGCTCGACGGGCCACGCCACATCCGGGAGCGCACGATCGTGGCGCCCGCATTCGTGGGGAAGGCGCTCGAGAGCTACCTGCCGCTCATCGCCGCCGCCGTCGGAAGGCTCAGGGACGCCCTGCAGGGCCGCGGCGAATTCGACCTCGTCGACACCGTGACCAGCCGCCTGCCACTGGGGACGATCTCCAACCTGCTGGGCTTCGACGAGGACAAGTTGGACATGCTGTTCGAGGTCGGCACCACGATGCTCGCCGGGCTCGGCGGGACTCCGGAGGCGCAGGCCAGGGCGCGCGAGGCCCACTTCCGGCTGGCGGGGCACCTCGAGCCGATCCTCGAGGACCGAGCCGCATCGCCCCGCGACGACCTCATCTCGAAGATCGTCGGGGCGAAGGTCGAGGGCGACTCGTTGTCGAGGGAGGAGATCTGCTCCTTCATCTCCTTCCTGCTCGCAGCGGGCGGGCCGACCACGGACATGGCGATCCGGAACTTCTGGTGGACCCTGCTCGAGAATCCGTCGCGACTCGAGGCGTGCCGCGGGGGCGAGGAGCAGATTCAGCGCGCATTCTCCGAGTCGCTCCGCCGCGATGGCGCGATCGTGTACGAGGACCGCCGAACGAACATCGAGACCGAGTGGTACGGCCGCACGATCCCGGCCGACGCGGACGTGATGATCTGTCTCGGCTCGGCGAACACCGATGACCAGGTGTTCTCGCGCCCCGAGGAGTTCGATCCCGACCGCACCGACCTGCTGATGGGGGTGGAACGAAAGTACGGCATCCGCGAGGGTGGGGTATCGGGCCACATGGCGTTCGGCCTCGGCAGCCACTTCTGCATGGGGTACCAGCTGGCCCGCGCAGAGGTGGTGGCGTCGACGTCACAGTTGCTGCTGGATCTGCCATCGCCGAGGGTCCGCGAACGCCAGGAGTTCCGGATCAATTTCTACGAGCGCACGGTCCCCGCGCTGCCGGTCAGCGTGGGGTGAGCGCGCGTCCGCGCAGCCAGGCGAGGCTGGCGCCGACCATCGCGCGTTCGTCCGCACCGCACGGCAGCTGACCGAGCTCGACGCAGACTGGGGCGCCCGCCGCGATGGGCGCGTCGAGCACGTCGAGCACGCGCTTGATCGGCACGACGCCGTCACCATACGGAACCGAGCAGGGCCCGCTCACGTGGCTCTGCTGGCGGTCAAGTGGCTCGACGTCCTTGAGGTGCAGCATGAGCACCCACGGCTCGAGGATGTGCGCCGCCTCGATTGGATCGTCGCCCGAGCGCAGCGCATTCGCAGTGTCGAAGCAGGACCCGAGCGACGGGTGGGAGAGCCGGCCGAGGATGTCGGCGACGTGAGCAGCGCCGGTGTCGCCGTGGTTCTCAATGGCGAGCCGGACTCCCCGTCGTGCGGCTCGGTCGGCCACGCGCTGCAGGACGGGCAACGAGCGTTCGGTGCGGACGGCGTCGGGTTCGAGGCAGCGCATGGCGGGACCGCCGAGCACGATGCGCAGTAGGCGGCAGCCCGCCGCAGCCGAGGCATCGATCCACCACTCGAGCTCGTCCGCGGCGACGAGGTTCGCGCCGAACTCGAGCCCGTTGGGCGCACCCCACGACGGCACGAGCTCGGCAGGTGCGGCCGCCCGGACGCAGGCCGATACGTCGACGCGCGTAACCGGGGGGGAGGAAGCACGTCTGGGCGGCGACGACGTCGACGCCGAACCTGGCGGCCAGCGCGATTGCGCCCTGTTCGTCACAGGCGATCCGCTCGTCTGAGGCGTCCTCGCCCTCGCGCAGGAAGCCGAGCATGCGGTGAAAGGAGTAGGTGTCGATCCCGATCCGCATGCGCCGGACGCTACCGATGGGTGGTGCTCGGTGACAACAATTCCAGAGCGCTCAGTAGGCTCGCGCACATGGACGTCTGGGGGCTGGACGGAAAGGTCGCCGTAGTCATCGGCGGCGGTGGCGGGCTGGGTGCGGCGATGTCGGAAGGGCTTGCGGGAGCAGGCGCGGCCGTCGTGGTGGTCGGTCGGAGCGAGTCCGCCGATGCGGTCGCGTCGCGGATCGGCGGCACCGCCGTCCGGTGCGATGCGTCGGTGTCGGACGAGCTGGACGGTGCACGGGCCCGCATCCGCCGTGACAACGGGCGGGTCGACGTCCTGGTCGCTGCACAGGGGATTGCGGTCCCTTATCCGCTGCTCCAGCACACGGACGACGCGTGGGACGCGACTATCGCAACCAACCTGACGTCGGTGTTCCGCGCCTGCCGGACGGTGGGCGGGTGGATGGCTTTCGAGATGAAGGAGGTTGGGCAGTGACGGAGTACCGGAGGGTCGATGCGCGTCGGACGTGGGCGCCTGTCATCGGATACAGCAGGGCAGTCCGACTGGGGGACGTCGTTGAGGTGAGTGGCACGTCGGCGACGGCGCCCGACGGACGGGCGATGCACCCCGGCGACGCCTACGAACAGACGAAGTACATCCTGGAGGAGGTGCTGCGCGCGCTCGCGGAGCTCGGTGGGACCCCTACCGATGTGGTGCGGACGCGCGCCTACCTGACCGACATCGGCGACTGGCAGGCCGTGGGTCGGGCCCACGGCGAAGTCTTCGCCGACATCCGTCCTGCGTGCAGCTTCGTCGAGATCTCCCGTCTGATGCTGCCTGAACTCGTCGTCGAGTTGGAGATGACGGCCATCGTCCGCGACGCGTGAACCGGGAGCTCGTCGCTCGTCTTGGCGGCCTTGCGTCGGCCGAGGACGTGCCGGCTGCCGTGGCGTCGGTGTACGCGCTCGACGCGACATTCACCGGGTCGGCGCCACTCGGCGCCCTGTCAGGAACTGATGCCATCACGTCGTTCCACGGGTCGGTCTCCGCAGCCTTCGGCGGCTTCACTCGGAAACCGCTGTTGTCGGCGACGTACCGGGATGCCTCCACGGGGCACGACGTGCTGACGGTGCTCGGGACGTGGAGCGGCACGATGACCGGGGATTGGCTCGGGTTGTCCGCGAGCGGGTGCCGCCGCGAATTCCGGTCGATCGAGGTGCACCGGGTGTCGGATGGACACGTGGTCGACACGGTGACGATGCTCGACCTGCTGGACCTGGCGGTGCAGTGCGGAGCCGCGGACCCGCGGTTCGCCGCACGGTCGACGGCGCTGTGGCCGGCACCGCGCACTCCCAGTGCCGGCGACGCCACGGTCTCCGCCGCCGTGGTGCAGACGTGGCTGGGCGAGGTCGCCGACCCGGGGGAGGACCTCGAGGTGCTCCGTTCGGCGAGGCACCTCGCGCGGCTTTCCTGGGACTTCCGGTGGCACGGTCCGGCCGCGATCGGCTCCTTCGAGGGTGGGATGGCGTTCGTCGAGGGCCAACAGCACCCGTTCCGCCGATCGTTCAGCGCTCGGCGGAACGGGTCGACCGATTCCTCCCATCGGCACATCTGCCATGGCGCGGAAGGTTCACTCGTGGTGTCCGGTTCGTGGCCGGCAATGGTCGGTTTGCACACGGGCGACGACTGGTTGGGAGTGCCCGCGTCAGGGCGCGTCGTTGCGCTGCGGCTCGTCGATGTCTATGCAGTCGTGGACGGCCTGATTGGGGAGAATTGGGTGATGATCGACATGGTCCACGCACTTGCGCAGATGGGCGTCGACACTGGATTCGAGTCGGCGTTCTAAGGTCAGTTTGACCTGTTGTCCGATTTGCGCGCCCCGAGCGGCGCGGCTCCTGTCGCCAGCTCACGCGGTGCGGGAGCATTGACGATCTGCGGAGGATCGCGCACCGCCGGTTACCGGAAGGGGATTCGACTACCTCGACGGCGCTGCGAAGTATGAGCGGACCGTGGCCGACTTCGAAGTGAAGATATTCAGAAACTTGTGATCCTGACATCCGGGTTCAGAGCGAGGTTGGACTGCACACAATGCTGGGTTCACGACTCCGGCCACGTGCAGGCGCGAGTCGCGCAGCCGCGGCAGCACCAACGGATAGGCGTTGGAGCCGATTCGAATCTTGCGGGCGGCAGCCAGTGACGGGGCGGGAAGACCCGGCGCAAAAAGGTTCGTCACGCTTTCTCATGTTGATTTGCGAGGTGCGCGGACGTCCAGAGAACCGTGCGAATTTACCGTCAGTCGGGCTCGAGCCAGCGCGGGTTGGCGACTGCCACCTTGTCGCGAATCGACGGCATCAGCACTCTGGCGACCCGAAGAAGCTCGTCGTCGAAGTCTCCGCGG
>Ga0233425_10003854_pt1 | contig 26334 bp, 19 predicted proteins | sample Watercolumn_Towu_2_FD_181712 | JGI IMG/M metagenome (GOLD analysis project Ga0233425, IMG submission 181712) | Freshwater microbial communities from Lake Towuti, South Sulawesi, Indonesia - Watercolumn_Towuti2014_140_MG | ecosystem: Environmental > Aquatic > Freshwater > Lake | place... | reverse complement strand
GGACTTTACCATCTACGCTAATGAATAATAATTACGGTAGTCATTTTTCAATATTCATGCCAGAGTGCAGGTTACTTCGTTTTGGGCATTTAGCGCGTGTTTTAGAGCAACTACGTCTGGCATGAGGTTTTTTTTATTATTTCGATAAAGGAGAATAATATACGAATATGGAAAATAGTGAGCTTTCGAAACGGGGATTATTCTAATTTTATGCTTCGTAAAAAATAGCGGTTATGAAAACTTTTCTTGTGATTGTGGCGATTGCATTTTCGTTGTCAGTTTCAGCTTCCTTTGAGGAACATTTTTTTAACAAAGCCTTACGAATTGATTACACAAGAGCAGGCGATTATCAAAGCGACGAGTATTACCTGGATGAAGTCATTATCGAGCCTTTCTGGGGCGGATCGCAGATAAACCTTATTGATACCTTTAACTTTGGTCACTGTTTTGTAAAGGTTTATGATGAGGTTTCGGCAGAGCCGATTTATTCACGCGGCTACAGTACTTTATTCGGTGAATGGCAAACTACCGGTGAAGCTAAAAGTGTCAAGCGAAGTTTTTCCGAATCCGTAGTAGTTCCCCTGCCCGTCGCTAACGCAATAGTCAGGTTCTATGCAAGAGACCGGAAGGGAAATTTTATAGAAAAATTTCAATATAATTACCGCAAGGATGATCATTTTATCAAACATGAGAACCGCCTGACGTTTTCCTCATTCGATGTGCTGATCAATGGGACTGCTGATAAAAAAGTGGATATAGTGATCCTGCCTGAAGGGTACAGCGAACCGGAACTGGGGCAGTTTATCAGCGATTGCAAAAAATTTGCTGAAACCCTTTTCACTGCAGAGCCTTTCTCAAAATACAAGGACAGGTTCAACATCCGCGGTGTTCTGGCACCTTCAACAGATTCCGGCACCGATATCCCTGCAGATACAACCTGGAAAAGGACCCCGATGAATACTTCCTTTTACACTTTCGATAGCGAAAGATACTGTATGACCTATGATAATAAAAGCGTTCGCGACCTTGCAGCCAATGCTCCTTATGATCAGATTTATATCCTGGTCAACTCCGCCAAGTACGGGGGAGGGGCAATATTCAACGACTACTCGGTTAGCGTAAACAGCAATCTTCATGCAGCAAAAATATTCGTACATGAATTCGGGCACGGCTTTGCAGGTTTGGCTGATGAATACTACACGGATGAAGTTGCTTATTCCGATTTTTATCCATTGGATGTTGAACCCTGGGAGCCGAACCTTACTACGCTTGTTAATTTCAAGGTAAAATGGATGGATATGCTCGAAAAGGATCAGTCCATACCAACGCCCTCTGAAGAAAAGTTTTTTTCGAAACCTGGTGTCTTCGAGGGAGGCGGATATACAGCCAAAGGCGTTTACCGTCCGGCACACGACTGCCTGATGAACACATTTAAAGGCGATGAATTCTGCCAGGTTTGTAAAAGAGCTATTGAAAGGATGATCCTGTTTTATTCGGAATAAACCGTCAGCTCTTTTTAATATCGGCATCTTTCGCATGCAGGAACCTTTGATGAAGGGTGAATAATATTCTGGACATCCTGTTCCATTACTGACAAATAAGCCACGCCATAAAATCAACGCCTAAATGGAGATTCCAGGCATGTCGGGAATTCAATTATTTTTGCCAATTAAATGAAATGAATAAAAATGAGAGTCACAGAAACGATTCAGCAATCCATTGATATTAAAAAGAAACTTCTTAATGATAATGAGTTCAGCTTAAAAATCCAAAATATCGTTGACACCTGCATCGGCAGTTTACAAAACGGAGGAAAAATATTATTTTGTGGCAACGGAGGCAGTGCTGCCGATGCACAACACCTGGCGGCGGAACTATCGGGCAGGTTTTATTTCGACAGACCTCCGCTCGATTCTGAAGCCCTTCATGTCAATACATCCTATCTGACTGCAGTTGCCAATGATTATTCGTTTGATGAAGTTTTCTCCAGGCTTGTTAAGGCAAAAGGCAGAAAAGGAGATGTGCTGTTCGGGCTTTCCACCTCGGGCAATTCCATAAATGTAATCAAAGCCATTGAGGCAGCAAATGATGCAGGTATGGTCACCATAGCAATGACAGGTGAATCCGGTGGAAAACTTAAAGACATTTCTAAGTTTATTGTACCTGTTCCGTCAAAAGACACTCCAAGGATACAGGAATGCCATATTTTGATCGGTCACATCATTTGCGGAATGATCGAGGAGCGAATGTTTAAGCGGGTTGTTTGAATCTGATCTGAAGAATGGTCGTCCAGGAGGCAATTATTTTAGCTGGTGGCTTGGGAACACGCCTGAAAGATACCATCGGGGATATCCCGAAGGCAATGGCGCTTGTCAACGGCAAGCCCTTTCTGGAGTATGTGTTCGACTACTTGTATGATCAGATGATCGATCACGTGGTGCTTTCGGTTGGTTATAAACATGAATTGATCAAGAACTATTTTCGCACAAAGTATAAATCAATCGATATTCATTATGCTACGGAAACCGAACCACTGGGTACCGGAGGTGCAATAACCAACGCTCTTAAATACATTTCAGGGATGAAAACCCTGGTTTTTAATGGCGACACCTTGTTCAGGATCAACCTCGACCGTTTGTTTGAATTTCACTTTTCCAAGAGCTCAGAGTTCTCAGTAGTTCTTCGGTTACTGAATGATGTGAGCCGGTATGGTGCGGTGGAAAGGAATGAAAACCACAGAATAATTAATTTCGTTGAAAAGGGTGAGAAAAGAGGAGAGGGAATGATAAACGGCGGTGTTTATCTTATCAATAAAAAATTCTTTGAAAAGCATCCTTTCCCTGAAAAATTCTCGATCGAGAAAGATTGCCTGGAGAAGTTTTATCACGAAATTCCTTTTTATGGGCTTGTTTGCCGGCAATATTTTATTGATATCGGGGTGCCCGAAGATTATTTAAAAGCTCAGGATGAATTTAAAAGATTTAACTATTGATTCAACATGGTCGTTATTTTTAGACCGTGATGGCGTGATCAATAAAAAACGGGAAGGTGATTATATCAGGAAGTGGGAAGAATTTGAATTTTTGCCCGGGGTATTGATGGCGCTTGCAGACCTTACAACAATTTTCGGTAAGCTTCTTATAGTAACTAACCAACAGGGTATAGGCAAAGGCTTAATGAGAGAATCCGATCTGGAAAGTATCCACGACCAGATGTTAAGGGAAATCAGGAATCACGGAGGCAGGATACATAAAGTATATCATTCGCCATACAGGGATGAAGAGAACAGCGTTTTCCGCAAACCCAACATCGGGCTGGCAAGAAAAGCGAAAATCGATTTTCCGGAGATCAGGTTCGAAAAGTCGATCATGGCGGGCGATTCCATGATAGATATGGAGTTCGGGAGAAATGCCGGAATGTTTACTGTCCTTGTATCGGAGGATAAATCAAAGGTGAAAGAGAACATCCATTTGATCGATTTTATATTTCCCGATCTTGAAACATTTGCCGGTTACATCATCCAGAATCCCTAATTTCTTCTTCGCCAGTGACGCCAGGACTCCTCTTTTTTACATTTCTTACCTACACAGCTCTCTTATTTTTTATTACGTGGCTTACAGCCCGAAGGGCAAATAATCAGACTTATTTTATCGGCAACAGAGCGTCGCCCTGGTTCGTGGTGGCTTACGGTATGATCGGAGCTTCTTTGTCGGGAGTGACTTTTATGTCGGTACCGGGATGGGTGAAGGACACCGGTTTTTCGTACATGGTGATGGTGGTCGGTTACCTGGTGGGTTATATGATCATCGCACTGATCCTTCTGCCGCTGTATTACAGGCTTAATCTAACCTCCATCTATACGTACCTTGAAAAAAGGTATGGATCGTGGTCATATAAAACCGGGTCGTTTTTCTTCCTTCTGTCGCGAACTATCGGCGCCTCCTTCAGAATTTTTCTTGTCGTCAGTGTTTTACAGGTGTTTGTCTTTAACGACTGGAATGTTCCATTCTGGTTAACAAGCCTTGGATTTGTTGTCCTGATCGTGCTATATACCTTTAAGGGAGGTATTAGAACTATAGTGTGGACCGATACCCTCCAGACCACTTTTATGCTGCTTTCGGTTGTTTTTACGATTATAGTTATTATTGAACAGTTGGGAATACCTGCAAAAAAGATCATCAGCGATGTTTCCAATACAAATATGACTACCCTTTTCTTTAATGACTGGAAGGACAGCCGGTACTTCTTAAAGCAATTTCTGAGCGGAATTTTTATCTGTATTGCCATGACGGGTCTCGATCAGGAGATGATGCAGAAAAACCTGAGTTGTCGTAATCTTCGCGATGCTCAAAAAAACATGATTAGTTTCAGCTTTGTCCTTGTTCTGGTCAATTTCCTTTTTCTGTCGCTCGGCGTGGTTTTGTATTATTATGCCGAAAGCCGGCAAATCATTACGCCAGGAACTTCCGACAACTTGTATCCATTCGTAGCTTTCCGTCATCTTGGAGCCATCCCCGCGCTGGTTTTTGTCATCGGATTGATTTCAGCCGCCTATCCCAGCGCCGACGGAGCTCTTACTTCTCTAACCACCGCATTTTCAATCGATTTTTTGAAAGTCGGTAACCGGGAAGAATGGGATGAAAGGAAAAAACAGCGTATCCGGTATCTTGTCCATTTCAGTTTCGCGTTGCTCCTCCTGTTATTTATGATCTTTTATTACAGCCTCAATGACACAGCCATCATCCAGCAGCTTTTCACCGTAGCGGGTTATACTTATGGACCCTTGCTCGGACTGTTTGCCTTTGGATTGTTCACCCGGTATGCCGTTTATGATCGGTGGGTGCCGTTGATCGCAGTGTTATCGCCTCTGTTGTGCTATTTGCTGAGCCTTTGGCTTCCAAGGGTGATCGAGGGATATAAATTCGGATTCGAGCTATTGATCCTGAACGGATTGCTTACTTTCAGCGGTTTATACCTGATCAGGAAAAGGAAATAAAAAAACCGGAGGCTTCATTGACCGTCCGGTTTTCAGATATCGCAACAAAGGACTATTGAAGTTTAGTAAAGCTTATGGTTTCTGAGTACTTACCCGCAATCAACCTGCAATATCCCACTCCATTTGATAGTTCAGACAATTCTGAAGGCAGGCTGTAATTTCCGGCAGCCTGGAATTCATTTACCAACGTTTTGATCTCTTTTCCGCAAACATCATAGATTTTTAAGATCACCCTCGAATCCTCCAGCAACGTGTACTTTATAGTCATCCTTTCAATGAAAGGATTCGGGTAACCCGAAAGCGATAATATTCGCTGGTTCTCTGACTTGATATCGGTAAACTGAAGGATGATGTGCCCGTAATAAACATCTTGTTCGCCGTTTAAAGTATTCGCCCAGGAGAGGTGTGCACTTCCCTGTTCGGATTCCATATCGAAGTAATCGCCCATTTTTTGCTGGTTGGGCCATCCGATGTGTGGATTGAAGGATTCCGATAGCTTAATATTCGGTATCCAGGTGAGTCCCTGGTCAAAAGAGCAGGAGTAGTACAATGCAGACCAATAGGTTCCGCCAATACCATCGCGGTTGTCGAGCCATACTACGTCAAGTCGACCGTCGGGAGCAATGGACATGGTTCCGAACCACTGGTACTTCGAAATTCCTGCATCGTCATTAATCCTGACAGGCGTGCTCCAGGTAGATCCTCCGTCGGCGCTGCTGGCAAACATGACGTCTGCCGGGTCGTTGACTGAATTTCTTGCAACCGAGGCTAAAACATAAACATTTCCACTCCCGGGACCATCCGAAACATCCACACAAATATTCGCCTGACCAAGCAAGCCTTCCGGATTCATTGATGTCCATCCGGTAATATACCCGTCCATATCGACGTATGAACTGAAATCCCAGGTGACTGTCGATGAAGGATTCTGAGCATTGGACGATTTCACTACCCTGATACCGTCCCATCCTGCGGAACCGGCAATATACAATTCGCCATTCTTGCCGACAGCCATGTTGCCCCAGTAAGGGGTACCGTCTACCTCCACACAGTCTTCGTAGCTTTCGCCTCCATCGGTCGAACGGGTGAAAGCGCCCGGAAAGCAAACGCTGTAGTCTGTCGTCCAGAATGAATAAATATTTCCCGAGCCCATACCTTCTGTCCTGTCGATAACCATCCATTGCTTATCGCCACCCTGAGCAAAAGGACCATTATCCCATGTAAAACCAGTTCCAAGATTTCTGAAAACATTGCATGAATAATTACTCGAAGCGTCTACCGTAAGGCTGTTATAATAAAATCTTCCATTGGCATCACAATCCAGGACAGGGTCAGAACGAAACACTCCCTCGTCAATGACTCCGGGGAAGGTCCAGGTTTGCCCGCCGTCGGTAGTATAAGCATTGCCTGCCTGCCTGAAATTACTTGATACATTATCAAACTGCCGCCAGCCGATAACCATCCTGTTCGGATCGGTGGGATCAACAGCAATGGAAGGTTCGTTGGCGGCATCGCCAATGATGTTATTCCCGCTTTCATCCACGTTTACCTGTGTGGTGAAAAAGATCGGATCAGAATACGTGTACCCCGGACTTGTGACAACATCTTTCCCGTGAAGTGGTTGATAACCGTCAGAAACGACTTCATGATGCATGTACGCCCTGCTGGATCTGACCGGATTGTCCTTTTGAGCAACTGAATTTATTCCAGAGAATAAAAAGAGAAGAATGATCAAAACCGGAAGAATAATTTTTTTCATATTTTTAAGAATTTATTAAAACCAAGCACAAGACAAAATTATTCATTATATTGTTGTCCGGCTTATAAGGCAGTGACATAAATAAAGCTATTCGTTGTTCAGTTTCCCAAACCTGAAAATTGTCCTTCTGAAAATCCCATACCACATCATAACCTTAGAATGTATACCATAAGTGTCTGCTAGTTCAGCATAAAAAACCGATTGTGGCAACTGCTGCGAACTCTAAAGTCGGTTAATATTTGGTAAAAAAAATAACGCTTGTTTAACAATTAATTGAGTCGGCGTATTTACCTTTGCGACTTTTTTAAAATACTGATATTAATTCCATTATTATGTCGAATATCCGATTTAAAGCTATTGAAATTTCTCTGTCGAGGAAACGGAGAACACTTGATTTGCCAAAGGAGAAAGCATCCACCTATTTCGGCGAACTTACTTTTAACCGGGATGCCATGCGTGAATTTCTGACCCGTGAGGCATTTCAGAAGCTCATTGATGTCATTGAAAAAGCTGAAACAATAGATCGCAGGATTGCAGACCAGATAGCTGCAGGAATGAAATCGTGGGCAATAAGTAAGGGTGCAACCCATTACACTCATTGGTTTCATCCGCTTACCGGCGCCACTGCCGAAAAACACGATGCATTTATTATTCCTCTCGAAGGCGGTAATGCGATCGAATACTTCCAGGGCAGTGAACTCAGCCAGCAGGAGCCCGATGCTTCCAGTTTTCCGAGCGGCGGTATTCGCAATACTTTTGAAGCACGTGGGTACACGGCGTGGGATCCGACATCATACGCCTTTATCATGGAAAATACGCTCTGTATTCCGACCATTTTTATATCATATACCGGCGAAGCCCTCGATTTTAAAACTCCGCTTCTTAAATCGCTGGCAGCGCTCGATAAGGCAGCAACCGAAGTTTACAAATACTTCGATAAAAATGTAAAGAAGGTTTATGCAACGCTTGGCTGGGAACAGGAGTATTTCCTCATTGATGCCGCGTTATACAAAGTGAGACCTGACCTGGTACTGACCGGAAGGACTGTTTTCGGTCACGCATCGGCTAAGGATCAGCAATTGTCGGATCATTATTTTGGAACCATACATGAGCGCATTCTCGATTTCATGCAGGATTTGGAGTACGAAGCGCACCGTCTTGGCATTCCTATCAAAACCAGGCATAATGAAGTAGCACCGAACCAGTTCGAATGTGCTCCCGTCTATGAAGAAACGAACATCTCGGTCGATCATAACCAGCTATTGATGCACCTGATGGAAAAGGTAGCCCGCCGCCATGATCTGCAGGTTCTCCTTCACGAAAAACCATTCAAGGGAATCAATGGTTCGGGAAAGCATAATAACTGGTCTATTGCAACCAATACCGGTGTCAATATTTTGTCGCCGGGAAAAACAACTGATACTAACTTCAGATTTCTCACATTCATGGTCATCATCCTTAAGGCGGTCGACACTTATGCCAATATACTCAGGGCACATATCGCTTCTGCAGGCAACGATCACAGGCTTGGTGCTCACGAGGCTCCCCCGGCGATTATGTCGGCTTTCATCGGGTCGCAGTTGTCACAAACATTCGACGAAATTGAAAAGCAGGAAAAGAGAGGTAAGATGAATACAGATGCCTTCAACCTCAATATCCTGATACCAAAAATCCCGGAGATATTTCTCGACAATACCGACAGGAACAGGACGTCGCCATTTGCGTTTACAGGCAATAAGTTTGAATTCCGAGCCATCGGTTCCTCGGCAAACTGCGCTAATCCGATGATTGCGCTCAATGCAATTGTAACCGACCAGCTGAACCGGTTTAAAAAGGATGTGGATAAACTGATTGCCAAAAACACAAAGAAAGATGAGGCTATATTCCAGGTAATAAAACGGTACATTTCCGAATCGAAAAAAATCCGGTTCGAGGGCAATAATTACAGCGAAGATTGGGAAAAGGAAGCTGAGAAAAGAGGATTGTCGAACATTCGTGCCACACCGGCTGCGCTCAGAGGTTTGATTTCGAAGGATGCAGTCAGAATTTTTACTGAGCAGGAAATTCTTTCCGAGCGCGAACTCAAAGCACGTTACGAAATCCAGATGGAAAACTATTCCAAAAAAGTTCAGATTGAATCTCGTGTTGTGGGCGACCTTGCCAAGAACCATATAATCCCGATCGCCATCAGGTATCAGAATACGCTTATAGAAAATGTCAGGGGATTAAAAGATGTGCTGGATTCAAAAACATTTGTGAAATTGTCGAGGAATCAGATGCAAACGATCAAGGAAATTTCGGAGCATGTTGAGGGGATCAAGGATAAAGTTGCTGAAATGCTTGAGGAACGAAAAAAAGCAAATCGCATCGAAGACCTCGAAGACCAGGCATTAGCGTACAATTTAAAGGTATTCCCTTACCTGGCTGAGATACGTGAGCATGTTGACAAGCTCGAGCTCATGGTTGACGACGAACTCTGGCCCCTGCCAAAATACAGGGAAATGCTGTTCATCAAGTAAATGATTCAGGAGACAAATCTTTTAAATTCCACTTACCGCTATTCTGTTAACACTGCTGGTCAACCGGCAAATGTGCAGTGATCATTCACCGTGCTAAAGCCACACATAGTCAGTGCCATTGAAATAACCAGGTTGATTCTAAAGAGCCTTAAAATTACAGTAGAAATTACCCTTAGGTGAAGGGTTTAATGCGAGTCCGGCACCTATTTTTCGTTGCCGAATAGTTTAGGTTTGGCAGTGATCATGCACCATCCCCAATAAGCTAAACCATTGCTGCCATTGCTTATTTTCTGTAAATTGACCATAGAATCGGTAGGCAGCATGACTGAGAATCCAAAATTAGCAGTAACCGAAGGCATGAGAGGAATTTCCAAAGTGAGGTCAACCTCTGATCCGAGTCCCCTGGATAAGACAACATCCGGGTCTGCTGTGCTATAAACCTTGTTTTGAAGACTGAAATAATGATAATCCAGAGCCACGGTTGATTTTTCAGGAAGGTTTACAAGTATTCCGGCATACAGGTCCACCAGTCCCCCGTTCCTTGAAGCTTTGGGAAGGTTCTCAAACAAGTCCATATAACCGTAATACCTGTGACGGGCTCCATAGAAGACATCGAAAAAATGATCTGTATCCCGGTAGCCTTCATCCTGGTTTGTCTGATCATGACCTGAATGATAATCGGCACCCGCAATCAGACCGATTGGTTTAAACCTGATTTCACCTCTCAGATTCAGAAAAAATGCACTGACGCCGGATCCGTTGATGTTTTTACCATTTTGATAGAATCCGTTCGCCCTGAAGCTCATATTCCTGGGCAGGTAGTTAAGGTAAAGTCCGTACGTTCCCTTCATATAGATTGTCCCGGATGTTTCGGGAGCCTGGTATCCGGTTGCCAGAACCTGCACCGATGCATTCAGCCTGTCGCTGAATTTCTTTGAAACAAACAAAAAATTTTGAGTTTTAATCTTGCTGTACAGAGAGTCACGGGTTTGAATGGTTTGTGTTGCCGTATCAAAATACTGCACTTTTGAATACAGGTTGTAATCATTCCCGGTCAGGTTGTCCGTATTGTTGTTCACGGATAATCCGAGGTGGACATTGATGTACTTTGGTTCGAATTTATAAAGCAAGCCATCGTATTTAACGCTGCTTTGATTCCAGTTTCGTCGCGAAAGAAGCCGCTCATCCTCGTAAACCCAATATTGCCTTCCGATCCTGAGGGAATGATATTTCCCTGCAATCACTTCGAACCATGCCTCATTCAGGTCGAAGCTTGCATTATCGCCAAATACCCCGGTTATTGAATAAAGCATTTCATCGCCCCAAACCCTGATATCCTGAATGCTCACACACGCCTTGAACTTCAAATTCGTGTACAAAAAATTTAACCGTGTCCGCTGACTTACAAATATTGATGCATCGGTATTTTCTTTCGGAATGGCTTTGTAACCATGCCTTGCTTCGGCTCTGGGTCTTAATTCAGCACTGATTTCCAGTTGGCAAAAAGCCAGATTTGCCACAAACAGGATTGGTAATAAAATCGATAATTTTTTCACAAATATTTTAATTAAAAGTTCCCTTTAAAAATTGAATTGTTTTTTCTTTTTTGGGTGATTCGAAAAATTCTTCAGCCGCTCCCTGTTCGATGATTTCGCCGAGGTACATGAAGATGACATTATCGGCTATGCGCCTTGCCTGTCGCAAAATATGAGTTACCACGATTATGGTATACCGTTGCTTGAGTTCGGTAAATTTTTTTTCGATCGCATCGCTCGAAATAGGGTCGAGAGCCGATGTCGGTTCATCCGCGAGGATGATCTCAGGGTCAACCGCCAGTCCGCGTGCCAGGCAAAGGCGCTGTTGCTGACCGATAGAAAGGCTGGTTGCCGGTTCCTTTAACCGGTCGTATACCTCTTCCCAGAGGTTTACCATCCTGAGATAATGTTCCACTCTTTTATCAAGGAATTTCTTCTTCCTTCTGCCGCTTATTCTCAGACCATAGCTCACGTTTTTGTATATATTCATTGGAAGAGGGTAAGGTCGTTGCGAAAGCAGACCCATTCGCTTTCTTATATCGTTAACATTCTTGTCGGTGTGTAAAATGTTTTCCTTGCCGATGAAAATATTTCCAGTCACTGATGCATCCGGATAAAGATCGGTAAGACGGTTAAGGCATTTAAGCAATGTGGTTTTCCCGCAACCCGAAGGACCCAGGATTACAGTAAGCTTATTCGCCGGAATATCAAGGTTGATGTCTTTCAGGATTTGTTTGTTTCCGATTGACATATTCAGGTTCTCTATCCTGATCTTTGGTTCGCGTTCGTTCATCCTAATCCGAAATTTTATGTTGCTTAAATCGTTTTGTGAAATATCGTGACAGAATACTTGCTGTAAGTACGATCACGGTAAGAACAACGGCTGAGGCATAAGCTCTTGCCTTAACCTCTGCGATGGGTGAGGACAACTGGAAAAAAATCGAAAGAGGCAGTGTGGCAGTCGGCTGGCTCAGCGATTCAGGTAGGTAGTCGGTGTATCCTGTGGTGAATAATACGGACGCCGCGTCACCTATGGCTCTTCCGAACGATAGTAAAACAGCGGTGATGATTCCCGGGATACATTGCCTTACAAAAATATAATAGGCTGTTTCTGATTTTGTGGATCCCAAAGCTAATGACGATTCATACAAACCCCGCGGTACTGTTTTGAGAACCTCATCCATTCCCCTGACCATGATGGGAATAATGAAAAGGGTTACCGTAATGATCCCGGCGAGAAGCGAAGTCCGCAGCCCAAGATAGATCATCAGCGTGAATCCGAATGCTCCGTATACGATGGATGGCACACCCCACAGCAAATCGAGGAAAAACCGGATTGAATTCACCAGTTTCTTCCGGTTGACAAGATGAATATTAATGAATAATGCAACTGGCAAACCGATAACAAAGGCAAGGAAGGTGGCGCCTATCGACAGGTATAGAGATCCGACAATGGCATTCAGAATTCCGCCTTCCTTTCCGAAATAAAATCCGCCTTTAGGTGTCTGGCTGATCATTTCCCATGAAAGCGCAGGGAATCCCTTAACAAGGATGCTTGCGACAAGCAGTACCAATGAAATGGCTATCAATAATGTAGAAAGAAACATCAGAATCCTGAATGTTCTTTCCTCCACCTTCATGATCAGCCTACGGTCTGCAATTCTACGGGATCTTTTCATATCTCATAATAATTACCCTCGATGCAAAATTGAATACTATAACCACGATAAACAACACGAGTGCAGCAAACATCAAAGCCGAATCATATTGAGGTATCGACAGCATCTCACCATAATTATTGGCGATCAAAGCAGGCAAGGGATAACCGGGTTGAAATGTTCCGGAAGGAATTTTAGCCACATTTCCCACAACCATCAAAACAGCGATCGTTTCGCCATAGGCTCGCGAAAGTCCCAATCCGACGGCTGAAATAATCCCCGGAAGTGCCTTCTTTACCATCACGAATTTGATCGTCTGCCACTTTGTGGCTCCCACCGAAAGCGAAGCTTCGGTTAATTCGATCGGTATGGTCCTGAAGATTTCAATCAGGATGTTCAGCACAAAAGGAATGATCATGATCGAAAGCACCAACCCGCCTGCAAGAATGCTGTATCCTGAAACTTCTTTCCCTAGCCATGGTCCTAAGTAATTTCCAATGAACGGAACGATAATTAAAACTCCCCATACTCCAAAAATCACCGATGGAATACCCGCAAGGATATCGATTATGGGGTGCATGATCCGGAGTATATAGTTCCTTGCATATTGAGTCAGATGAATGGAAGTTAAAATACAAACCGGACCAGCGATCAACATTGCCAGCACCGTAACCCAAACCGAACTGATGATGAACGGCAGGAAACCATATTCACCCCTGATGGGTCGCCAATTACTCGAAAACAACAACTTTATCAGGGAATGGCTTTCCAGGATAAGAGTCGATTTAAACAGCAAACCAAAGAATAATATAAATGGAAGGATCATTACGACTATCAGGCTGACGGTCATCCAAGCGAAGTGAAATTTATCCCTGAATCCTCTGTTGAAATCGAAAAACCGCATTGGTTATGGATTTAGTTTTTTCAGTTCGGAGTCAATTTTTTGGTTTGCCAATTGTACATAGCCTGCCTCTTCAACGAATTTCTGACCTTCCGTTAAAATCCACTTCAAAAATCCGACTATGACGGGATCTGAAGGTTTACCCTTTGAAACAAAATACAAGTCGCGAGCCGGCGGCGAGGGATATTTCCCGGATTTGATCGCAGAGCTAATTTCGTCTATTGTTCGATAAAAATCTTCGTCCTGGTCAATTATACCATTATTGTTCAGGTCGATCGGAACAACTTCAAGTTTTTCATACGATCGCCTTGTTTTCAGATCGTACACATAAATTACATTATTAAAACCGATCCCATAAACATCGTTCTTAACGGCATCTGCCATGCCGGGATCGCCAAACACACCCACTCCAGCAAGGCTTTCCTGATCTTTCCCAAGGTATTCGCCCCACATCTGCGCGGCACCGCAGGCATCCGATCTTGTGTAAATATTGATCTGCTTTTCACTGCCGTTGCCAAATACCTGCTTCCACCTGATCGTTTCGCCGGTAATGAATATTTTCAAAAACTGATCCCGTGAAATCCCATGCTTGCTAATCTGGTCGATCCATGGATTCTCAGAATTTACAGTCGGAAGCACAGCATCTTTGGTTACAGCAATCCACCAGCAGCCTTTTTCTTTCTCTGCATTTGTAATCCCCCGCGAGAACATACCGAGATCCACCATGCCCGATAAGGCATCTGCCATTCCTTTGCCGGCGCCACCCGCCGAAATATCGATTCTCACCTTCGGATTGATTTTCTGAAATTCCTCAGCCCATATGGCAGTCAGCGGATATAATGCAAATGCCCCGGATATGGAAATGGTTCCTTCGAGTCCGTCTTTAGTTTTGTCCCCCATCAAATCCGACTTTCCAGAATTACAACCTGAAACAAAAATGAGTAACCCGAAAATAATCATTGTTTTTAGCGACAATTCTTCAGTTTTCATTGGTATTAAGATTAGAACCTATCATATTAGTTAAACTCTTCAGTAAACTTTAACTGCAAAAGTAAATGTAGGAACAATTTTGATCAGCAAATGGTTAAAATAATATTTAAATGTAAAAGGTGAAATTTTACATTTGAGGAAATGAAAAAAAATATACTTGTGTAAAAATTCGATGAAAACAGTTTAAAACCAATAGGATAATTTTCAAAATTGAATGCATCCGGAAAGAATCTTTCTTACCAAATAGCATGAAAACGTCAGCCGCCATTTTTAAAATATAAGCTTTTCTAAGTCGGCCTGCCCGCCGGAGTAGATTCTTCCGCACGCAGGCGGGGGTTAACCTGCATAAGGAGCCTGAAGTTCAAATTTATGAATAATGCATGTTAATATTAACAGGAACAAGCCTCAACAGAAATAGAGTTTTTTCAGGTGGCAATATCAAATGTCAAGTATGTTAAAACGAATGTCGTCACGAATTTCCCAGTAGAAAAGGAGTCGTGACGACAGATATAAAGATTTAAAGCGATTATAAAAGCTTAATATTTCTTTACGCTTGCAGCTCCTGAAATATCATTGTTCACAATTGAGGGTTCCCCTTTGTATCTTAGGCTTGATGCTCCAGACACATCCGTTGTCAGCTCGTTTTTGACGAAGATCCTTGCGTTTGCAGCTCCACTGATATCTGCGTTATATTTATTTGCTTCCAGGTCTATTGCATCGAGGTCTGAGGCTCCTGACAGGTCAAGATTGACTTCATCGGCATTTCCAAACAAATCGACCTGGCTGGCTCCGCTGAAATCAAGTTTAAGAGCTTCTGCTGACATTTTCAGCGTAACATCCGAAGCCCCGCTGCATTCAAGGTCAAGGTTGCCGAATTTCAGCCTGTCATCGCACGAAAGCTCACAGGCACCGCTTATCTCCATCCGGTCAAGTGTCTTAAAGGTTAGGTAAATGTTCAGCGCCTCCGGATTACGTATGTCCTCACTGGTTGTTATTACAAGGTTATTCCCCCGAACCTCGGTTATGATTATCTCCATCAGGTTTTCATCGGCTTCCACGATCACCGATTCCTTATCGCCCTGTAGTAAAAATACCTTAAAAGCACCGCCGACTTCGATAGAAGAAAAGGAAGGCAAATCCCTGGTCTGCTTGATGACGTTACCATTCCCGGTTATGCTGTTGAGTGCATAGCTGCAACCCGAATTGAACATAAGGGTTACTGAAAGCAGGATAACGAATCCCGCTAAATGTTTGATTTTTGAAGTTTTCATGATTGAAGTTTTTTATGTTTTTATTAATTCATTTTCTACTGCTATGTCTGAATCATAGCTTATTTTATCATAACAGACTTTCAACCGGCAGGCGAAATTGTCTAATGACAACCGTTTTCTAACGATAAAATAAAGTGACTCCTGAATTTCCGGAATTGATCAGCACTTTGGAGCCCGTTTCGGAATTCATTCCTACCAGCCCTTCGTATTTATTCGAAGTATAGGACAATTCGGTAACAGAAATTCTTGCATTTTCCGAGGGGTAAGAAAGGTCGCCCATCTTGACCATTGCGCTTAGCCTGAAACTGGCTTCGGGGTTGAACCCGATATTAGCGTCCGAAAAGCTGCTTGAAATATCGACCAGTTTGAAATTCCTGGTTACTTCCTTCACCTTCAAACCGCCATAATCAAAGTTAACAGTCATTGATTCAGTCAGCTGCCTTACCTCAATATCCGAAAAATCTGCTTCAATGTCCATACTACGAACTGTTTCGATGAAATCATCGTCGTAGCCAGTTTCGAGTGTAAGAACATCCACCTTGCCGATGTTGAGCTCGGTAAACTTAGATTCGCCGTTGAGGCTAACGGCTTCATCGATATCGAGTTCGGAATACTTCAGGTCAATGGTAGCACTCTTCATAAAACCTATTGTGCTGCCATCGCTGAACTGCATTTCGATTTTGTTATTTTCACCGGTAAGCCTTTTCACATTCAGCGAACCATATCCAAGATCGATAGCTGCCGAACCGCTTGTTTCTGCGAAGATAATTTCACCGAACTTATTGGATAGTTCAACGTTGATCGTTCTGGGGATCATGATCATATAATCGATTGTCAGATCGCAGTTGTTCCGCCCGAAAATATCCCCGTCGAGATCGGTGACAGCGCTGACGTAAGTGCTGTTACCCGTAATTTCGACATTTACCTGTTCGAAGTATTTATTTGCTTTTTCCTGGCTTGTGGTGCGAAGAGTAATGGTAACATCAATGGAAATTGTGTTTTTGTCCCAGTTTTCGCATTGAACTTTCCCGAATTTGTTCTTCACACTAAGGGTAGCATCTTTGTTTACCTCGAATGATTTACTGATCTTCTTTATAAACTCATCGGTCGCATAAAGCTGAAGGCTTGTCAGCGAAACGAACAGACCGATAAACAGATTTTTGTTTAGCCTTTTCATAACATCCAATTTTTTAATTTATCTGTTTCATTGTATTTAATATCTTATCCAGAATTTCAGCTCTTTTTCTTTGGTTGAGCTGCAACGCGTTCATTATTCTTTCATTGTCGGGATTCATTGTGTATTCTTTTTCCAGTTCGGCTTTATCTTCTTCCAGGTTTTTAAGTTCGGTTTCAGCCATCTCTTTCACTCTTCTCGCTTCATCATCTGAAACTGCAAGCTGATCGATTTGGCTCATTTTCCTGTTGGTTATAACATTGTAATACTGTACAACCTCGGCAAGTTCCTGGGGCAATTTCGTTGAAAATATTTTTGTTGTAACGGTATTCCTGAATTCGGCAAAGCGGTTCGTAAAGATGAGGATCGAGATACCCACAAAAATGACGACAGAAGCGGCTATTTTCAGGATGATATTATAACGCTGAAACCAGCTCTCCTTAGCGCCTGGCGGAGCGGCTTCAAGCTTTGCCCTGAACCTTTCGACATGTCCGGAATCGGGATCATTGTCATCGAATGATTCGCGGTTCTTTGCAATTATGTCTTCTATGTTTTTCATGATCACTCTGTTAATTCGGATTAAACATGCGTATTGAGCGCTGTTCCGATAAAATTTTTAAAAGCTTCGACTTGGCTCTTGAAAAACGTGTTCTCGAAGCATTATTTGTTATCTTTAAAATGAAAGCGATTTCATCGTGGTCGTAGCCTTCAAACAGGAACAGGGATAGAATCACCCGATGTTCTTCAGGCAGAAGCGGAACAGCTTTTTTAATTTCCTCCACCCTGTATTCTGTTTCTTCAGTGGTGCCTGATCCGGAATTACCGGCAGCGGTTTCATCAAGGTGCCTGTAAATGTTGTCGTCCAGAGGAATAACTTCCTTTCTTTTCCTTATAGCATCGATTGAATTATTGATCACAATCCTCTTCAGCCAGCCTCCGAAACTGCCGTCTCCCTTGTAGTCATCGAGTTTGCGGAATGCATCGAGGAATGACTCCTGCATGACGTCTTCAGCTTCCGATGTATCGTTCAATATTCTGAGGCATGTGTTGTACATGGGTTTATAATAAAGTTTGTAAATCTCAAGCTGCGCCTTCCTGTCATTTTCACGGCACTTGTCGATCAAATCCTGGTGGATATTTTTTCCTGCAGCTTCCAATTTGAAAAATTGTTTAAACCTATGACCTCAAAAAAAAATGAATGTTACAGGTGAATTTCAATTACAAGGATAATTTATTTACCCTGAACGGAATTCTTCCTCAACTCCGACACAATCGATAGGTAATACCGATGGAGATTCGACAATAAAATCTTTTGATCTTGCTGAGCAATTTTTATAAAGGGATATTTTTGCCGAATTAAAATTTGAATGATTTTAAGTTTAATGGCAGGTAGTAAATAATAGCTTGTGATAAATAATGTCATATACAGGGATTTGGGGCTGATTGAATATGCAAAGGCTTGGGAATACCAGCAAAAGCTACATGCAGAAATTCTCAGCACGAGACACTCAAACTCCAATTTGCCTGTCTGCGAACATACCGCTTGTTATTATTACCTGCTTTTATGCGAGCACCCTCATGTATTTACCATCGGGAAAAGCGGCAAGTCAAAAAACCTGCTGGTGAACCAGGAATTTTTAAAAAGCCGCGAGGCTTCATTCTTTAAAACCGACAGGGGAGGGGATATTACCTATCATGGTCCCGGTCAGATAGTAGGTTATCCATTGTTCGATCTGGATTATTTTGGAGTCGGTGTAAAAAAGTATATCTTCAACCTTGAGGAAGCTGTCATCAGAACACTTGCGGAATTTTCGATAAAAGGGGAACGCCTGCAGGGTGCTGCTGGAGTATGGCTGGATGTTGCAGACCCATCTGGTATAAGAAAAATCTGTGCAATCGGAGTAAGGGTCAGCAGAGGAGTAACAATGCACGGTTTTGCCCTGAATGTTAACACCGATCTTGAATATTACCGGTATATAAATCCATGCGGATATACGGATAAGGATGTTACATCATTTCAAAATGAATTGCGGCGAAAAGTACAAATGAATGTAGTTAAGAAACGCCTTATCGCAAACCTTGCCAACGTCTTTCAGTTTGTTATCTGACCGGGGCGTTTCTTTCAGAACAAATTTCCACCTCAGGTGTTAACATAATTGTCGGTGGAAAAAAGATTTCTTTCTGAGATATTGAATTTGGGACTGCCCTTATAATTGTTTAAAGAATTTTAAAATGAAACAAAGTTTTATTCTTTTCCTTTCTATCTTTTTTGGCTTCATTGAGTTTATTTTTGCCCAAACAGGAACACCCGTGCAGAAAGCGACGCTCATTACAAAAGCCTCCTTCATGATCAAAGTTCCGTCCATTGCTGCACAGATTGCCAACGGGGAATTCAAACCTGCTGTTGATTCTGACAAGGAAGTTAATCCCAAGCATCGTGATGCAAACCAGGCTGTACCAGGAAAAGGGCTTCCAAAAGGGACTGATCCTTTGTGGCTCCAACAATCAAAAGTGAGTAAAATAAAAGGAAAGGACCCAATTTTGACTTTCCAGGCAGCATCATCCAACTCCACGCCAACGGATCCCACAGGAGCCGTGGGTCCAGATCATTTCGTCAATGCCTGGAATTCATCATTCAGAATTTGGGACAAACAAGGCAATCCGCTGACTCCGGCAGCATCTCTTTCAACCATTTTTCCGGGCGAAACAGCAGGTGATCCTATTGTTATGTATGACCAGATTGCCGACAGGTTTGTGGTTACGGAATTTACCTTTCTGAATGGATTCCTCGTGGCTGTAAGCCAGGGTTCCGATCCGGTCAACAGCGGCTGGTACACCTATTTTTTCCAAACCAACTCTTTTCCTGATTACCCGAAATTTTCGCTATGGTCGGATGGATATTACATCACGGCAAACAAGAATTCGGGAAGTGCAGGCTTCAGCGAGGTAGTCTTTGCCATCGAGCGCGACGAGATGCTTGTTGGAAATCCCGATGCACAGATGTTAGGATTTCCATTGCCGACTATAGTTACCAGCGGATTTTACAGTCCACTCGGATTTAATGTTTGCGGATTTGAAATGCCTCCGCCCGGCAATGCACCGATCGTTTATATGCAGGATGATGTGTGGAACGGTGTGAACACCGACCATCTGAAAATCTGGACGATCAATGTGGATTGGGCTAACCCGGGCAATTCAGATATTTCCAATCCGCAAATTCTGAATACCATCCCCTTCGATGGGTTATTCGATGGAGGATCTTTCTCTAACCTTCCCCAGCCTTCGGGACAGGATATCGACGCACTGCAGGCAACAATCATGTATATGGCGCAGTACCGCCGTTTTTCGGATCACAACTCAGTGGTTTTTAATTTTGTGGTTGACCTCACCGGAGCAGATGACTATGCCGGGATCAGGTGGTACGAACTGAGACAGACAAACGATGGCGATCCGTGGGCTATCTTCCAGGAGGGCACGTATTCACAGCCCGATGGTCACAGCGCTTTTTCGGGAACCATGTGCATGGATAACCAGGGAAATATCGCCCTCTCTTATACCATCGTAAGTAATTCTCATTACCCGTCGCTGCGATATACAGGACGTTATTCCACCGATCCGCTGAATGTAATGACCATCGAAGAAGAAAGTTTTGCAGAAGGAACTGTTTCCGATCCGTCAAACCGGTATGGTGACTATTCCCAGATGACAGTCGATCCTGTGGACGATCAGACCTTCTGGGCAATCGGCGAATATTTCAACGGAGGTCCACGCAAAGACCAGGCAGTCGTGTTCAAGCTGGCTTCCGAACTGGCAAACGATGTCGGCATCGTAAGTATAGATGAACCTGTAAATGGAATACTCACAAACGATGAACCCGTTACCATAACGATTAGAAATTACGGAGTGGATGCCCAGGTTTCCATTCCTGTCAGTTACCAAATAAATGAGGGGACTGTGGTAACCGAAAACTATACAGGGAATCTTCCTTCCAATACGGATGTTCAATATACTTTTTCCACCACGGGTGATTTCTCGGTACCGGGAACAACTTATCTCATCAAAGCCAGCTCTATTTTACCGGGTGATCAATTCACCGAAAACGACACACTTTCAAAACTTGTAACCCATTTATTTGCCGATGATATCGGTGTAAGTGAAATTATTGAGCCTGTTTCCGGAACTTATCTTACAGATTCGGAACCCGTAAAAGTTACAATTACAAATTTTGGAGCCTTGACACAGACGGATTTTGATATTACATTTATTTTGGATAATAATATACCGGTAACGGAGCAGGTTGGCGAACTTCTAACTATGGAATCTTCACTCGAATTTACTTTCAATGCTACCGCCGACCTCTCCGCTATCGGTTATCATGAGCTCAAGGTAACAACCTCGCTTCCGGGAGATGCCAACACAACCAATGATACCGCCAGCGCCACCATCATCAACAGCCTTTGCCAGCCCGACATGATGTGCGAGCAGGGCGTGGGCATCTTTGTATTTGAGCTTGAGAATATATCGAACAACAGCGGCTGCGATCCAAACGGTTATGGTAATTATACCAATTTAACGGCAGATCTGAACCAGGGTACAACTCATAACCTGACTATCACCACCGGTTACGGCAGCGTATTTGTAAAGGTTTGGATCGACTTTAATGATAATTTTATATTCGAGGAAAGTGAAATTACCGTAAATGATTATGAAATTGCTCCCGGTCAGACTGCAGGTACATATACAGAGACAATGCCCCTCGTCATCCCCGTGGATGCAATGCTTGGAGAGCATTTAATGAGAGCCAAGACGAATTACAACGGGTCGGTTCCTTCCGATCCGTGCGAAGCAACTTTATTCGGGGAAGCCGAGGACTACATTGCAGCCATCAGCCCGACAACCGGATTTGATATTCAGTCAAAGGATGTCAGGGAACTTTTACTCATCGATCGTGGAAATAACCGGTTCGAACTCAGGTTTTACACTGAGGTTTTCCGGGAACCGATGATTGTTTCGGTTCATAACATAAAAGGTCAGAAGGTGATTCAAAACCATGTTCAGCAGGTGAACGGATTATATACCTACATTTTTGACATGTCGTATGCACCCAAAGGTGTTTATTTACTCCGGATAGGAACCGAAACTTTCGGGAAGGTGAAAAGGTTTATGGTTCAATAGCTTTTAATATCCGTCATCGTTTATTCTTCCCGCTCTTCTTTTTTGGCATTCTGGCTTTCGTAGATGTTTATATCCCTCAGTATGTTCGATGCTTCGACCAGATACACATCTTTCTTTAATCCCAGTAACCAGGCGTCAGTACGGGCTTTCTTGGAAGTATCGGACTGAACTTCGGTTATGTCCGGGTTTGGAATCCTCACATCAATGTTCAGCAAATTCTTACCGATCCTGTCATATTTCTTATTTTCCTTTTCACGGAAGTCGACAACCGATCTGAATTTATCATAATTCAGGCTGAATACTGTGCTGTCCTTCAGGAGTTCCATACGGACGCCGTTTTCATCGATCAGGTTGAACAATGAATCGTTTTTAATTCTTTTCCTGCTCATCTCCCCGATGTAAGTTTTATCGAATGAAAGGTCCCACTTATCATAGGTGAGCGAAGCAATTTCATCCCATGGCATCGGATAATCAGCATGGCTTTCGTTGTAATCCATATAATTATAGTAATCAGGCAGGACAATATCTGGAACTACACCCTTTAACTGAGTGGCTCCACCATTCACACGGTAAAATTTCTGAACCGTCATTTTAAGCGAACCCAACGGATCCATGCCATCAGGCTTTTTAGGAACCAAACGGTCGAGCTCGGTGAAATTCTGGACAGTACCTTTTCCGTAAGTGGAGGTGCCTCCGATCACCATTCCGCGGTCATAATCCTGAATGGCAGCAGCAAAAATCTCAGATGCGGAAGCACTTACCGAGTTAACCATAACCACAAGAGGTCCGCCATACTGAACCTGGGTATCCGTGTCCTTCAGAACTTTCTTAATCCCTTTGCTCCCGACGGATTGCACGACAGGTCCGTCCTTGATGAAAAGTCCGGCTATTTTTACTACGTCCTCAAGTGAACCGCCGCCGTTTTCCCGCAAATCGAAAATAATTCCTGAAATATTCTCCGTTTTAAGTTTTTCAATTTCCGTTTTAACATCTTCATAGCAACTTCTGCCATTTGCGTGGTCGAAGTCAACATAGAATGACGGGAGCTTAATGTAGCCAAACTTTTTTCCTGAAGCATGGTCGTCAATTACCGCCGATTTAGCATAGGTTTCTTCGAGGATAACCACATCACGTATCAATGAAAGTTCCTTTACGGCACCATCAATTTTCTTAATGGTCAGGCGGACCTTTGTCCCCTTTTTGCCACGGATTAATTGTACAGCCTCATCCAGACGCATATCCACGACATCTACGAACGGTTCATCACCCTGGGCTACTTTCAGAATAATGTCGCCAACCTCGAGTTCGCCATCCTTCCACGACGGGCTACCAGGCACTATGTGATTAACCTCGATGTAGGCATTTTTTTGTGTGAGTTGTGCACCGATGCCTTCGAGCTGACCTGAAAACCTGATGTTGAAGTTTTCCTTATCCTTGGGGGGGAAATACTCTGTGTGCGGGTCGAAGACATTAACAAGCGAATTGATATACAAGTTCAGCCTGTCTTCTGTTTCGAACATGGACAATCGGTGAAAAATGTCGTCATACCTCTTGAGCATTTTGTCCCGCGAATCCTTCTCAATGTCTGCAAAGCTCTTTAAGGTCACCGTATCGCTCTTTTCGGCAGCTTTCTCCTGCTCTTCGATCTTATCGACGAGGTTAGCCAGCGTTTCATACTTCAGTGTTAAGCGCCACCGGTCCTTCAGAGCCGCTTCACTGGCAGCATAATCCAGCTTTTTGGTGTCGAATTGGAATGTTTCGTTCACCGAGAAATTAAATGGTTCCGACAGAATATCCTTATAGTATTTCTCGGCTTCTTTGATTCGCTGGTCAATAATGGAAACTGAAGCATCAAAAAATTTGAAACTGGCTGCCAGCACCTGGTCATCGATATCTTTCTTGTATCTCGAAAGGTCATCCACATCTTTTTTCAACAAGAACCTTTTTCCGAAATCCAGTCTTTCGAGGTATAATCCAAAGGCTTTTTCAGAAAAATCATTGTCCACAGCAACCGGCTGATAATGTCCGCTGCTCAGGGCAAAATTCACAACCTTAATGAGCATTTCGCGTCGCAGATCCCCGACATTTCCATTGAAAGCAATCAACAGAAAACCGGAAACCACGAACAGGACTGCTATTCCTGTTATTTTGAATGACCTGATATTCATGATTTGTATTTTTATATTCAGTAAAAAAATTAAAAACCTAATTAAAAGTATTGATTTACAAATAAAATACGATTTTCATTTCAAATTGTTGTTGGGATTTTAAAAATTCCCTTTTGAATAAAACCGGAAAAGAAGATCAGCGGCGAAGAATTCCTTCAAGCTGAAGGAAATCATGCTTTCAATATTTAAGCGTCAATATTGGCGTATTTTGCGTTCTTTTCGATGAATTCCCTTCGTGGCGGAACTTCATCGCCCATCAGCATCGAAAAAATGCGGTCAGCTTCAGTGCCGTTTTCAATAGTTGCCTGCCTCAACGTTCTGAATTCCGGGTTCATAGTCGTCATCCAGAGCTGGTCGGCATTCATTTCACCCAAGCCTTTATATCTTTGTACATGGACGCCTTTGTCGGAGCCGTTATCCGAAAACTCACGAACGACTTCGATACGTTGTTCTTCGCTCCACGCATATTTTTCCTTGTTCCCTTTTTTGATGAGATATAAAGGCGGTGTGGCAATATAAACATACCCGTTTTCGATCAACTCTTTCATATATCGGAAAAAGAAAGTAAGCAGCAGTGTTGCAATGTGGCTTCCATCTATATCGGCATCTGTCATGATAATCACTTTGTGATACCTGAGTTTATCGAGGTTCAGGGCTTTGCTGTCGTCTTCGGTTCCAATTGAAATCCCAAGGGCGGTAAACATATTCCTTATTTCTTCATTCTCGAAGATTTTGTGCTGCATGGCTTTTTCCACATTCAGAATTTTTCCTCTCAGCGGGAGGATTGCCTGGAACTTCCTGTCGCGACCCTGCTTGGCTGTTCCCCCTGCTGAATCACCCTCGACAAGGTAAATCTCACATAGCTGAGGATCGCGTTCGGAACAGTCAGCCAGTTTCCCGGGCAACCCGGATCCTGATAAAACATTCTTCCGCTGTACCAGCTCACGCGCTTTACGCGCTGCATGACGCGCTGTGGCGGCAAGAATCACCTTGTTGACAATGGTTTTTGCTTCTCGCGGATGTTCTTCGAGGTAATATGCCAGGTACTCGCTCACCAATTGATCAACGGTACCCATGACATCGGAGTTGCCAAGCTTTGTCTTTGTCTGACCCTCGAACTGAGGTTCTGCGACTTTTACCGAAATGATTGCCGTCAATCCTTCCCGAAAATCATCGCCGCTAATGTCGAATTTAAGCTTGGCAAGCATCCCCGATTTTTCGGCATAGGTTTTCAGGGTCCGGGTTAACCCTCTCCTGAAACCTGAAAGATGGGTTCCTCCTTCGTGGGTGTTGATGTTGTTGACGTACGAATGAATATTTTCAGCAAAGGAAGTGTTGTATTGCATTGCGATTTCCATCGGAACGCCGTTTTTCTCTCCTTCGATGCAGATCGGTTCCGGCATCAGCTTTTCACGGGTTTCATCGAGGTAATCGATGAAATCCTTTAAGCCGTGTTGCGACCGGTACTTGTTTGAAATAAAATTGCCCTGGTCATCCGTTTCACGCTCATCGGTTATGGTTATGGTTATTCCTTTATTCAGAAAAGCCAGTTCACGCAACCTGGATGATAATATTTCATAATCAAAAACTGTGGTGGTAAAAATGCCGGCATCGGGAGTAAAAGTTACCGCAGTTCCTGTTTTATTTGTTTCACCGATGGTTCTTACATCAAACACGGGTTTGCCTCTTTCATATTCCTGCTCAAAAACTTTTCCTTCACGGTAAACAGTAACCTTCAACTGTTCTGAAAGGGCGTTAACGCACGAAACCCCGACACCATGAAGTCCGCCGGAAACTTTATAGGAACCTTTGTCGAACTTTCCACCTGCGTGAAGTACAGTCATAACCACTTCGAGCGCCGACTTGTTCTCTTTTTCATGAAGTCCGGTCGGAATACCCCTTCCATTATCGAAGATCGAGACGGAATTGTTGGGATGGATCGTTACATTGATCGTGTCGCAGAAGCCGGCAAGAGCTTCGTCGATCGAATTATCAACTACTTCATTCACCAGGTGGTGCAATCCTCTCGAGCTGACATCACCGATATACATCGCCGGGCGCTTCCTTACCGCTTCAAGACCCTCCAATACCTGGATATTGCTGGCTGTATAATTTTCACTTGCAAACTTGTTTTTCTCTTCAACTGTCATAATTAAATGTTTCTTTTCTTGTGATTTTTCTGACCGGC
>Ga0233425_10003853_pt1 | contig 26336 bp, 15 predicted proteins | sample Watercolumn_Towu_2_FD_181712 | JGI IMG/M metagenome (GOLD analysis project Ga0233425, IMG submission 181712) | Freshwater microbial communities from Lake Towuti, South Sulawesi, Indonesia - Watercolumn_Towuti2014_140_MG | ecosystem: Environmental > Aquatic > Freshwater > Lake | place... | reverse complement strand
CCGGCCTCCAGCTGTTCAGCGCGGACGGCAACGGCACCCCCTTCCGCGAGGTCCCGCGCGAGAAGCCCGGCGATGCCCGCGAGCTGTGGGTGAACTTCCTCGAATGCGTCCGATCGCGCGAGAAGCCCTGGAGTGACGTGCGCACCCAGTATTACGTGCAGACGGCCATCAACATGGGCGAGCTCTCCCTCTCCGAGGGGAAGACGGCCCACTTCGACTCCGAGCGGGAGCGCATCGTCATCTAGCGCATGTCATTGTCGGGGGCGAGGGACCCAGGCCGGCGGGAGCCGGGAGGGGTGGCAGGTGCGCTCGAAGAGGCCCGAACTGCTGAGCAGGCTCGAGTTGCCCTGGCGGCCGGCGTTCGCCAATCACCCCGAGGGCTGCACGTAGGCCCTGACCCGGTCCGGCCATCCGCTGGCCGGGGGTGAGAGCGGAGAGTGGGCCCATAGGCCGAACTACTCGACCGGATTCCGGGCGTTACAGGACCACTTCCAGGGCGCCAGGGCATGTAACTTCGCGACAGTGACCCTTCGGCACGGGGCGGCTGGTACGGCGACGGTTCCAGGTTCGACCCCAACCCCTCCACCTCCTTCCTCGGGGGAGGTGGTATCCCCGTGACGACCGCCTCTCTCAAGCCCCAAGTCAACGTTGACTCCATCCCCGACGCCCTTCGCGCTGTTCCTCGCTGGCTTGTCTGGCGGTACGAGACACGTAACGGGAAGCAGGCCAAGGTGCCGTGCTCTGCCCTGACGGGTAAGCCCTGCGACGCAACCAAAGCCTGCAACCACGCCAGCTTCGATGCGGCCGTCGAGGCCGTGGCCGGGTTCGACGGACTTGGGTTCGCCCTTGGGGACGGCTTCGCGGGGATCGACCTCGACGACTGCTTCGCGGCGGATGGGGAGCCCTACAACTGGGCGCGCTACATCCTGGAGGACTTGGGCACCTACGCGGAGCTGTCGCCGTCCGGCGACGGGCTCAAGCTCTTCATGCGCGGGCGCAAGCCCGGACGCAACTGCAAGTGCCTGCTGCCGCACGGCCAAGTCGAGGTGTACGATGGAGGCAAGTTCTTCACGGTCACGGGCCAACGACTCAAAGGCGCACCGAGCGAGCCTCGTGATTGCACGGACGAACTCTCCCGACTCTACTCAACGCTCTTCCCGCCGCCGACGCGACCCGACGCCGCCCTGACTCCTCGGCGCGTGGACATGGCGGACGCCGAACTGACTGCCACCGCGGGGGCGGCCCGCAACGGTGCGGCCTTCACCGCCCTGTGGGAAGGCAAGTGGCGAGGGCGCTACCCATCGCAGTCTGAGGCTGACCTCGCTCTCTGTTCGCACTTGGCCTTCTGGACGGGTAGTGACGCGGCACGCATGGATCGACTGGTCCGGCTGTCAGCCCTGTACCGCCTGAAGTGGGATGAGAGACACTACGGCGACGGTCGAACCTATGGCGAAGGCACGATACAGAGAGCTATCGATGGAACGACGCGCCACTACTCTCCCGCTGATGAGCGCGTGGCTTACGGCAACGGCTTCCTTCGTACCAGCCGGGCAACGCTGCTATTCGATGCGCTTCTTCGGTCCGTCCCTAACCCCACCCACCGGGGCTTCTTCCGGGAGTTACTGCTCCTGGCTTGGCCGATGTCGCGCTGGGGCCACCTTGGCTGCCTGCGCGCGGAAGGCAAGGGGCCGCTCAGCGGCCGGGCGCTGGCTCGCCGGCTTGGGTATTCCAGTGGCTTCGTGGCCGAGGCGCTGAGAGCACTTCAGGCGGCCACCCTCATCGAGCGCGTCACTGTCGGGGGCGCGAGGTACTGGCGCATCGTGGACTACGCGAGTTGGGTATGGAACGAGCGGGAACTGCTGTCCGTGATATGGACGGCCATACCCCGCGAGGGTGCCGCTTCGAGGACCAACTGCGAGAAGGCCAAGGTCCCCAAACTCCAAGGCCAAACGGGAGTGGCGTGAGAGCGCACAAGCCGCCAGTTGTGATCGTCTGCGAGGGGCTCTGAGAAGTACGTACACAGGGGGGGAGGTGGGACAGTCAGGCCGTGGATGTGATGGCCGTCAGCCCCATGAGTCCTGCGCACGCGCGACCCCGCAGGCGGACCCGTGAGGGGGCGCGCAGGGCCACGCCGAAGCCGCGCCAGTGATCGACGGCATCCAGGGCTGACGCTGACTTGGCGCAACCGACGCACGGCTAGGGCGGACCGATCATCCGCCGACAACGGGCGACCCCACGCCCCCGGCGAGAACGGAGCACCGACCGATGACCATACCGACACCGACGCAGGCCGTCAGGATGGAGTGCGCCTGGTGCCTCAACGTGGCGCGCCATCAGCACGGGTGGAACTGCCTCTCGCCCGGCTGCCCATTGTACCCGGCCATGCCCTGGCGCGGACGAGACCTGCCGAAGGGGATGCAGCCGCAGGGTGGCACTGACCGCGATGAGCTACGACGGACCGAGGAGTACCTGAGGACCAGCCCGCCCCGCCGGGCCACGAAGGGAATGGTCGTGGCGAAGTGCCGCTACTGTATGCCAGAGAGAGGCAGGGACGGCGACTGCCAGATCGACGACTGCAAGCTGTACGCCCTACGCCCGACACAGCCCGGCGGACCTCCGAAGCGGAAGCTAAGCGCCGCGCAGCTCGCCCAGAGGCGCAGAGCCATCAGAATGGCCCGTGTTGCCCGCAGACCCTCGGAGAGAAGGGCATCCTCTAAGGCGCGGGCCGTGGCATAGGGCCTCGGGCCAAGGGGCAGGCATAGGCCACACACTGGCCTGGCTTCGCGGGGGAACACCGGAGGAGGCTGGCACGCCGTGCAGCCTACGCTCTCTGTGCAGGGCACCTCCGAGGGGCGGGCGTAACGACCCAAGGCCATGAACTGGTAGCGAAGCCGCGCGGAGCCTGTTGCCGCTGTTGCCCGGGCGGAAGGCCCGAGCACCGTGTGGATTCGCGACGTCCGGCGCCGTGCTCCGCTCTGGCGCTCACATGCGGCCTCACGGAATTGGGGGGCGGCCTACACCCAACAGGCCTCCGACACCAGAATGCCGTTGTCCATCGGGTGCGCCCGTCCAGACCATCCGCAACCAACTCGGTCGCCGCAACCTCTCTGACACCCAGCGCCAGTACCTCCTCGGGCGTGACGTGTTGAGGGCCCCGAAGGACAAGGGCGGGCGGCCAAGAACTGCCGAAGCAGTTCCGGGAGTTAGGACAGACAGAACTGCGGAAGCAGTTTCCGCAGTTAGGACCGACAGACTGGCGGAACCCGTTTCCGCCAGTTCGACCCCGCTTCAGAAGCGCACCGATCAACCTGACCGCACCGTGCGGCAAGGTTCGACGCCGAGGGAGGGCGGGAAGAGGACAGACAGACCTGCCGAATCTGATTCGGGAGGTTCCACTCGATGGCAAGCCCTCGCGGAGGAGCATGGGGTCTTCGAGCGCACGTTGGCGAACGCCGCCGAGTACGCCGCCGCCGTGGATACTGCGTCTACTCGTAGCGGGGTTGGCCATGTTCGGACCCTTCGGCTGTGGGCCGACGCGGGCACCGCAGGAGGCTGAAGGCTGTCGCGAGTGGCTTTGCGTGTAGCACATCCGCACACGGGGCGCAAGCGTGGGCATCTGGTGCGAGGCCGCGCCCACTTTCCAGACAGGTTTGCAGTGTATATCATGTAGACCAACGCCCCACACAGGACCCGCCAGCCCCTATTTCGCCTCCTCCTCCCCCGCTGCACGGCACATGGGATGTCTCCCCCGAACGGCGGAGGAAGGACATCGTAGTCTGTAGAAGCAGCACCGTAGAGCTCGAGCCGGTCTCCCGGCTCCATCCTCTCTCCTGTATGGCAATCGACCGGGTGCGTCGACGCAGACGCCCCCGCGGGTAGCGCCGTTCCTGAGCGTGGACGCGCTCATACCGGCCTCTCGTGAGGGGTGCCGTGATTGCCCTTGCGGCTCCACGTCTTCGTAGACCGCAGCGTGGTCGAGGTGTTTGTAAATGGACGGCAGTGCCTGGGCGTGCGCGTGTACCCGGGCCGGACCGACAGCCTGGGCGTGTCGCTCCTCGCCCACGGCCGGGACGCCGCGCTGCGGTCGCTGGAGGCGTGGCCGATGGGGAGCATCCACGGTGGCGAGTAGGCGCCACAAGCCCCCCATGCCGCACTGCCGCGCGTTCGCGGGTTCGGGCCGGGTGGCCTCTGGTTGGCGAGCAGGAACTGATCCCTTGAGAGTCTGAGGAGGTCTCCCGCTGGCTCCCGATCTTGCCAAGCATCCGCCCGTCACTCGCGCCTGGTCTCAGCCGTTGGAGTTCAAGCCGGACATGCCCGAAGCCGCCCGCCACTGGGATGCCTTCTTCGCCCGCGAGCTGATCAACCGGCCTCTCGTCTGCGTCACGGCCCCCCTCCCCGGCAAGCCCGACACCCCGGTGCGGGGGTACCGCGAGCGCGTCTTCGGTGACATGGATGAGGCCATCCTGGCGCAGGTCGAGGCGGCCCGCTACACATACTTCGGGGGCGACGCCGTCCCCGCGGCGTGGATCAGCTTCGGCCCCGACGAGGTCGCGGTCTTCTGCGGCGCGGAACTGGCCTGGAGCGACGACTCCGGCGACACGAACTGGTCGGTCGCGTGCATCGAGAACTGGGAAGCAGCGCTGCCCATCCGTCTGCGGGACGACCATCCCCTCTACCGGCGACTGCTGGCGATGTACCGGCGCGCGGCCGAACTGGCCGGCGGCAAGCTGCTGTTCACCGCCCCCGACCTGCACACCAACATGGACCTGCTGGCGGCCATGCGGGGCCCCCAGCGCCTCTGCCTGGACCTGCTCGACTGCCCGGAGACCGTTGACCGGGCCATGGCTGACGCGCGCGCCGTCTTCCCCAGGCTCTGGGATGACATCTGGGAGGCCGGTCGCATCGCCGAACTCGGCGCCACGCCTTCGACGACCCTCCAGTGCGACTTCAGCTGCATGGTCAGCCCGGCCATGTTCCGCCGCTGGATCCTCCCGGCCCTCGAGGAGGAGGCCGCCATCGTCGGCAACGTTGTCTACCACTGGGACGGCCCCGATGCCGTCGTGCACACCCTGGACCTGCTGGCCGGCAGGGGCCTCCATAGCCTCGCCTATGTGCCCGGCGCGGGCCGCGGCGGGCACGCCGACTACGTGGACCTCTTCCGGCGCGTACAGGCCGGCGGGAAGGCCGTCTCGGTGTGGGGAAGCGCGGACGAGGTGAAGGCGATGCACCGCGATCTCAAGCCCGAACTGACCGCCTACCACACCTGGGCCGCCACGCCGCAGGAGGCCGACAAGCTGCTGGAGTGGTTCGTGGCGAACACGTAGCCCTCGCCCACGCCCGCGACCTCGTTGTCCCTGCCCTCGCGGAAGCGCCGGGAGTCCGCGGGGTCACGTCGCCCGCCAGCCCAAGCTCCTGCCGCCAGCGGGAAACGAAGCCGCCCCAGGAGAAGCCGCTGACCGACGCGTCGAGCGTCCGGCTAGAGCTCCGGCACTTCTACCACTTGCCGGGTGACACAGGCCTCGAGGATGCACTGGCCGACCACGAGGTTGCGCCAGCCGTCCCGCAGGCTGGGGTACGGCTGTCGCCCGCTGAGGATGCACTGGGCGAAGTGCCGCAGCTGGTGGCCGTAGCCGCTGCGCTGCCAGGCCGGCATCGTGTGGTGGGGCTCCCAGAGGTAGCCCGAGTTGCCCCAGGTGGCCTGCTCAGTGGGGGTCTGCTTCTCGCCCCGCCGACAGAGGACCCGGCCGAGGTCGTCCACCGTCACCACGGCCAGGCCGTCGCCGACGACTTCGAGCCCCGCGGTCCAGCCGTTGAAGCTGTCCTGGAGGTTCAGGAAACCGACGCGCCCCGCGACCGACTCGACCGTCACCTGGTAGCACTTGGCGTTCCCGGCCCCGTGGCGACAGAAGCCGCCGACACGCGCGATGGGACCCAGGAAGTGGCGCATCAGATCGATGGGATGACCGCCCTGTACCAGCATGTAGGTCCAGCCTTCGTCCGGCTCACCCCAGCCATGCCCAGCCGGGATGGCTCCGGTGGGCCAGGTGGTGTAACGGCTCTCCACGGACAGTATCTCCCCGAAGGCCTCGCTGTGGCAGAGGTCCCAGGCGACGCGGATCGGGTCGGCGTGGCGCATCATGTGGCCCACCTGGCCCAGCTTGCCGGCCGCCTCGGCGGCTTCGACCAGGCGCTTTGCTCCGGCGATGGTCGGCGCCGCCGGCTTCTCGATGAAGAGATGCGCCCCCGCTGCCAGGACTTGCAGGCCCACCTCCTCGTGCATTTGCGGCGGCCCCACGACCATCGCGGCGTCCGGCGCCTCCTGGGCCAGCATCTGCGCGGCATCGGTGTACACAGCGGGCGCCCCGAAGTTGCGGGCATTGCGCTGCGCCAACTCGAGCTTCAGATCGCAGACCGCGACGAGTTCGATCTCAGCGAGGTAGGGGATCGCCGGCATGAGAGCGGTCGTGCACTGCCCCCCGGCGCCGATGACGGCCAGACGAATCCGAGACATGCGGGTCTCCTCTCCGGTTCGTGATCGCGGATACGTTCCCGCGTCCGGGCCCCTGTCCCTGCGTGGGAACGGCCCCGGAGAGCAGGCCCCAGACGTCTTGCCGGCGAAGTGGCGCTCCAAGTGGCCGGCGGTTCGGCCAACGACGCAGGTACTCGGCCTATTGTGGGGAGCCCCGGGTGTGAGCGCGGCGGGAACGTCGGCAGGACCCGCTAACAACGCCCGTGGACGCCCTCGACTTCAGGACAGTGCGCATCTCCGTCGCCAGAGACCGACAGGAGGCCCGAACCCGGTGTCAGATCGCCCCGATCCCGCAGTACCCCTGATTGTAGCCCTCTGCGTCGGCCTTCTCGCCTCGCTGACGACCTGTGTGAGCGCCGATCTTGCCCGCTGGCAGGCCACGATCCAAGCCCACCGCGCCGCTGAGCCGGACGTCCTCACCGCCGAAGACGCGCCGGGCGCGGTTGATGGCGTGCTCCAGCCCGGCTGGGGCTTCCACACCGGCCAGGACCCGGCGCCCTGGTGGCAGGTGGATCTTGGCGCGCCCCAGGTCCTGGCCCGCATGGTCATCCATGCGCCCCACATTCCGGAGCGCCTCAACGGCTACCAGATCAAGCTCTCCGACGACGGGCAAGCCTGGCGCGTCGCCTACCAGAGCGAGGGCGACCTGACGGGCAAACCCACGCAGACTGTGACGCTGACAGACCAACGCGCGCGATATGTGCGTATCCAGGTCCCGTCGAGCACGTGGATGCACCTCTCCGAGGTGCAGGTCTTCGGCCCGGACGATCCCGAGACCAATCTGGCGCTCGGGAAGCCCGCCGACCAGAGCAGTACCAGCCAGTGGTCGACGCGCTCCATCCAACTGCCCCGTGAAGGCGACGACTGGCGCGCTGACCTTGGCGCCGCCCAGCGCGCGATCGAGGAGTTGGCGCGCATCGGCGGGCCCGACGCCAAGGGCCTCCGTGATCGGTCCACAGCGTTGGTGGGGAACGGAACGCGCCTGGATGATGGTGCGTGGGTCGCGCTTCACGACGACGCCCTCGCGGCGCGCGCAAAGTGGGCGGATGTGGTCACCCAGTGGCCGCTGGTGAACCCCGAGGCCCTCGGCCGGGCGCTTGACGACCTCGAGACACGCTTCCCGCAGCGCTACGCGAGGGCCGACGAATACCGGCAGCGGCTGGCGGACCTGACGACCACGCGCGCGGACCTCCAGCAGCGCATGGACGCGGGCGACGCGCAGGCCTGGGAGCGGGCGCGGGAGACCCTCGTGCTCCAGCGGGAGATCCTGCTCGCGAACCCGCGGCTCGACTTCGATCGGTTGCTGGTCATCCGGCGGATGCTGGGGGACAGCGCGCGTCAGGCCATGGGCGGGGGCCTGGGCATCGGCGCGGCCAACTTCACGACCAACGACGCGCTCGGCGGCACGGGTTGGGACAACGACATTGCCGTGTTGAGCGACTTGCGCGGCACGCCGCGGCTCGAATCGCTCTTCCGGCCCGACGGCGGGCGGATCGTCACCGACCTGGACCTGAGCTTCGACGCCGGGAAGGTGATGTTCTCCTCCATTGGCCCGGCGCAGGGCAACTGGCGCGTGTTCGAGGTCGGCGTCGACGGTGCCGGCCTGCAGCAGATCACGCCTGACGACGGCGCGGATATCGGTCACTTCGACTCCTGCTACCTGCCGGATGGCGACATCATCTTCGCCTCGACGGCCACCTACCAGGGCCTGCCCTGCGTGTACGGCAGCGCGCCCATGGCGTCGCTCTACCGGCTCTATCGCGGGACCGGGCAGATTCGCCAGCTCACCTTCGAGCAGGACAGCGACTGGTGCCCGACGGTCCTCAACGATGGTCGCGTGATGTACCTGAGGTGGGAATACTCCGATACCCCGCACTCCAACTCCCGGGTCTTGTTCCGCATGAACCCGGACGGCACCGAGCAGCAGGAGTACTACGGTAGCGGCTCCTACTTCCCGCCCTCGTTCTTCGATGCCCGGCCGGTCCCCGGCCACCCGAGCCGCGTCGTCGGCATCGCGACCGGACACCATGGCACCGCCAGGAGTGGCCGGCTCCTGCTGGTCGATCCCGCCATCGGCCACAAGGAGGCCGAGGGCGTCGTGCAGGAGATCCCCGGCTGGGGCAGGCGGGTGGAGCCCATCGTCAAGGACCGGCTGGTGGATGGCGCGTGGCCCCAGTTCTGCCATCCCTGGCCGCTGAGCAGCGAGTACTGCCTGGTCGCGATGAAGCCGACGCCCGACGCCCTGTGGGGCATCTACCTGGCCGACGTCTTCGACAATCTGACGCTGATCCACCAGGTTGAGGATGGCGCCCTGCTCGATCCGGCGCCCCTGACCCCCCGGCGCACGCCGCCGGCGATCACCGACCGCGTCGAGCCGGACCGCACTGACGCGAGCGTCTTCGTGGCCGACATCTACGATGGCCCGGGGCTGGCCGGTACCCCGCGCGGAACAGTGAAGCGGCTGCGCGTCGGCACGTATTACTTCAGTTCACGCGGTACGGGGGGACTCCTCGGCTCCATCGGCATGGATGGTCCCTGGGACATCAAGCGCGTGCTGGGTACCGTCCCCGTCGAGAGCGACGGTTCGGCGGCCTTCACCATCCCCGCCAACACGCCCATCTTCGTCCAGCCGCTCGACGACGAGGGCAAGGCGCTGCAGCTCATGCGCAGCTGGTTCGTCGGAATGCCGGGTGAGGTCGTCTCCTGTACGGGCTGCCACGAGAGCCGCGGCACTGCGGTCGTCACCCGGCCGACCCTCGCGTCGAGCCGGCCGCTCTCCCGGATCGAGCCCTGGCACGCGCCGGTTCACGGCTTCTCCTTCCCCGACGACGTGCAGCCGGTGCTGGATCGCCACTGCGTGGCGTGTCACGACGGCACGCAGGCGCTCGACTTGCGTGGGGACGAGTACATCACCGACTGGAGCTCGCAGATCTCCGGCAACTGCGGCCCCTCGCAGGGCGGCAACTTCAGCGTCGCCTACGCGAACCTCCACCGCTACGTGCGCCGCCCGGGCATCGAGAGCGACCTGCACACCCTCACCCCCGGCGAGTTTCATGCCGATACCACCGAACTGGTCCAGATGCTCCGCGACGGTCGGCACCACAACGTTCGCCTCGACCGCGATGCCTGGGACAGTCTCATCACCTGGATCGATCTGAACGCTCCCTTCCACGGCACATGGTCCGACGTGGCCCCGGTCGCGAGGGAGCGCGTCGCCCAGGTCAACCCGCGCCGTATTGAGCTGAGCAAGCTCTACGCAGGGATAGCGGTGGACTTCGAGGCCAAACCGTACGAGCGGCCGCGGGTCGAGCCCGTTTTGCCCGACCCGCCGGACGGCGACGGCCCTCCGCCTCCCGTTTGCGAGGGCTGGCCCTTTAGCGCCGAGGAGGCCGCCCGCCGACAGGCCGCGCTGGGTGAGCCTACCCGAACGGTGGGCCTGGCGGAGGGGATCAGCCTGACGCTGGCCCACATCCCCGCGGGTCGCTACGTCACCGGCGGACCTGAACCGGAGGCGACCGATGTCGGGAAGCCCTTCTGGATGGGCTCGTGTGAGGTCACGAACGAGCAGTTCGCCTGCTTCGACCCCTCGCACGACAGCCGCCATGAGTCGCGTCACGGCTACCAGTTCGGTCGCCTGGGCTACCCGATGACCGGGCCCCACGCCCCCGTGGTGCGGGTAAGCTGGAACGAGGCCGTGGCGTTCTGCGAGTGGTTGAGCGAGCGGACAGGGCGACGCTTCACGCTACCGACCGAGGAGCAGTGGGAGTACGCCTGCCGCGCAGGCGCAGGCGGCGACTACTGGTTCGGCGCACTCGGGGATGACTACACGGCCTGCGCCAACGTGGGCGACATGCGCCTGACGGAGTTCGCCGCCTGCACGGCCCAGGCCAACTACACCGAGGCCGTCGTGCTCAGCAACCCGGGCAAGTACGACGACTGGGTGCCGCACGACACCCGCTTTGACGATGGCGTCTTCCTCACCGCCGATGTCGCCAGCTATCGACCGAACGCCTGGGGCCTCTACGACATGCACGGGAACGTGTGGGAGTGGACCCTGGGCGAGCGCACCGCGGGGCGCAAGGTCGTGCGCGGCGGCTCCTGGTATGATCGACCCGAGCGTTGCACCGCCGACTCGTGGCTCGACTACCGTCCCTACCACAAGGTCTTCAACACCGGCTTCCGCGTCGTGTGCGAGGAGTAGCCGGTGAGCCGCCCGTCGTCCGGACGGGCGTTGAGGACTGCACGGTCCGCGACAACCATCTGGGCGTGAACCTCGCGGGCGATGCGGCGGCCACCAGTCCTTCAACGGCAAGCTCAGAGATGAACTGCTGAACGGCGAACTCTTCGACACGCTCCTGGAAGCAAGGGTGCTCGTCGAGCGATGGCGAAGGCACTACGACACCGTGCGACCGCACAGCTCGCTAGGCTATCGGCCGCCGGCCCCCGAAGCGATCCAGCCCTGCCCTCCAGGGTCGGCTACGCCTCCCCTTCCGGGCGGGGCTGAGGGCAGCCAATCCATGACACTGTAGGTAGTACCACTCCCTGGGGAAGGTCAGGGACGGGTCGATGACAGTGGTACTGCTCCGGGTTGCGGCATTGCTGGGGCTCGCCATCGCCGTGTGGAGCCTGTGTGGGGCGGCACGGGGGCAGGACGCGGTCGCCCGCAAAGTGGAGCCCTGGTGGCTCGACAGCGAACCCGAGGGCCGGGCGGCGCGCCGCCTGCAGGACCTGCACCCGGAGCAGTGGTCGCCTCAGGAAGCCGAGCGCCGTGTCCTGCACATCGCCCCGGCGATGGGCGACTTCCAGGGCTATGGCAGGCTCCATGTCCTGGACCTCTTCGCGACCGCCGCGCTGGTGCACTACGTGGACGATCCCGCTCGCTTCAAGCAGAGCCTCTACGCCACCTATGAGGTCCTCGAACCGGCCAACCTGCTCTTGCGCAGCGGGAGCGGATCAGGCTTCTGGCGCTTCACCAACGCCACGGCCGCCCGCGACACCGTCTTCTACTCCGGCGAGTCGTGGGACGTGCGCGAGCACGGCGTCTTCCATGTCAACATACCCTTCACGACCTGGCAAAGCTACACCGGGGCGCCGCTGGCCAAGGGCATCCACTCCCTGGCCGACCACGGGCTCTTCCAGATGTACGACCCACAGACCGACAAGTGGGTCGGGGCCTGCAACGCCGCGCAAGGCAAGTACGCGCCGCTGGGCCTCGCCAACAGCCCCGCGATCGCGCGCGCCACCACCTTCACCGTGGCGGACCTGACCGACTACAAGCTCGAGATCAAGCGCGTGGCCAGCGACTGGGCCAGGGGGGGCTACGTCGGGGCCGAGTTGACCGTGACCGACGCGCAGGGCCAGGTCCTCGACCTGCCCGGCGGCGACGTCGAGGCCGTGGTCGGCAGCAGAACCGGAGCGCACGAGGCCAGTCGCCTCGTGCTGAGCCCGGTCTCGGTCTTCGAGCGCGAGGGCTTGGACCTGCGCACCAAGTTCGTCGCCGCCTACCCCGAGGAGTTCTTCGATCCTGACCGGATTGAGATCCGGGCCGCGGTGTGGGTGCGGGCCGCCGACGGGCTGCTGCGGGAGGAGCGTCTGAGCAAGGCCGTCACGCGGGAGGAACTGCCGCCGGTTTCCCTGGCCGCCTTCGAGAACCGCGAGCGTCGTCGGGACGTGCGCGACCCGGCCGGCACGCTCATGGAGTCGCGCGCCATCACCGTCCACGAGAACTTCGTCCAGTGGTGGGAGACGCCCGAGAAGGCCCGGCGGACCGTGGCCGTCGCGAAGCAGATGGGCATGAACATCCTGCATGTCTACGTCTTTCAGCATGGCCTGTCGTACGCCCCGAGCGAGCTGATGGGGACAGTGTGGGGCGACAAGCCGCCACTGGAGGACACCTTTGCCGTGCTGCTTGAGGAAGCCCGAGGCGCGGGCGTTTCGGTGCAGCCGATGGTCTGCACTTCGAGCGGAGCGATGGGCGACGACGAGAGGGGCTGGACGGCACCGCAGATGCTGAAGCTGCACCCCGACTGGGGGCTCGTGGACCGGCAGGGCAAGCGCCGCAACATCGCCGACATGCATTCGGCCGAGTTCCGCGCGGCCTTCATTGCCTACCTGGCCGACCTGACCAAGCGGTACGGACTCGACGGCGTATCGCTGGACTTCATCCGCTGCGTCGAGCAGTGTGTCTGTGAACGCTGCCAGACCGAGTACAAGGCGAGGACCGGCGGTGACCTCGTGCAGGATGCTGCCACTCCCCCGTTTCCGCTGCGCTACGTCGAGTGGCAGGAAGGCGCCGTGGCGGAGATGGTCAAGGGGATGCGTGAGGCCCTGAGCCGGGTGCGGCCCGGGCTGAAGCTATCCACGTGGGGCCATGATCCGCCCGCCGACCGGATGTCGTCCATTCAGGGCCGCCGGCCCGATGTGTGGCTCAACGAGGGGTGGATCGACTGGTTCGCCATCGGGACCTACGGGGATGACCCCCAACAAGCCCTGTCCTACTGGCGCGAGATCGCCCGCACTGTCAAACGCCCCGAGTGCGTCTGGCCGATGTTCGCGACCTACTTGAGCGCCCAGTACCGCACCGAGGCCAACGCGGGCGAGTCGGTGCCCTACACGCTAACGGTCACGGGCGACAGGATCCACGGCGGCGTCTTCGCCCGCCGCCCGCAGGTGTTGGTGCCGATGTACGAGGCTTTCCGGGACATCTGCAAGAGCAATGGTCTCGGGATCTTCGACCTGTGCTATGTGACCGAGGAGACAGCCCGGGACACAGGGAAGGTATTCTTCCCCGAGCCGGCCGTGCCGTGGTACGCGCCGTAGACACACCGCTCTCTCAGGGCCTGCCGGCATCCGGCATGGGCCCCGAGCGACCCGCCAGGTGGGGATGGGCCTCGCGACCGGCGGAATAGGTGCCCGTCGGCTCACTGGCGAACCACCAGGCGTGCTGAGGCGCTACCTGACCCACTCCACGAGCGCAGCCAATGGGTGTGGGCAAGTGCAGGTAGGCCACAGCCGACGGCGCGGCGAACCTCCTGCCCATGCGCCCCTTCGCGACTGCCATGGTCTGCTCCCTCCTGTACTCCGCTTGCGCCGCGGGCGAGTGGCAGCCGGTCCTTGTCGCCGACGCCGGGCAGGACCTCAACGACAGCACCGGCTGGGTGCCTTACCGTGGCGCTACGGTCACCGCGGGCGACACCGCGACCGCCATCCGCGTGCAGACGCGCCCGGACTCCCTCGGCGGCGTCTTCCGAGCTATCTCCCCGCGCGGCGGCTTCGGCAATCGGGTCCGGGTGAGCCTACGGCACCGGGTGCTGTCGGGCGAGGCGGTCACCGTGTGGGCCGGGCCGAACACGTGGAATCAGGTCGCGGCGGTGCTCGCCAGCCCCTCGTGGCAGCAGGTGCGGTTCGAAGTCGGGCTGCCCCATGACTTCCCGCTAGTGCTGCATATCGTCCAGCCGGCCGGGGGCGGCTTCGAGTTGGCCGATCTGCAGGTTGGTGCCCGCGGCGCGGCGCCCGAGGTGCGGCGCCACCTCGGGCCGGTCGAGGTGACCGTGTCGGCGCTGGAGGGTGGCGACCTGGGGCGGCTCTTTGGCCTGTCTGGGACGCCGTCGGGCGCCGGAGCGGACCGCGTCCCGCTCCGGCAGAGCCTGGGTGTCCTTCCCGCCGGCAGCCGGCTGCAGTTGCAGGGCCGGATCAGGGCGGAGGCCCCGCAGCCCCTCGCGGCCGGCCTGCGCCGGGGCAGCACGGTCCTGGCCTCGGCCCCGCTACGTAACGCCGAGTGGACGGAACTGGCGCTCGAGGCGGTACTGGACGAGGATGCCTACCTGCAGTGGTTCGTGGCCGGACAGGCGCCGGGGCCGGCGGCGGTTGTGCTGAACGAGGTGCAGGCTCTGGTCACACTGCCCGACCCGCTGGGGTCAGGCTGCATACGACTCCCCGAGGCGCGCCAGCCCATCACGCTGGCGAACCCCGACCCCAAGTCCATCATCATCCGCCCACCGTGGCCCGGCCTGCAGGACATGAAGGTACACCTGGAGTACAGCAACCGGTGGAGCTACAAGGACCCAGATGAGTACGAGGCGACGCTGAGTCCCGACGGCGCCGATCTGCGGCAGGCCTGGCGGTTCGCCGGCGATCCGGTGCAGTACGACCTGCACTGGCAGGCAAAGGGGGTGGACGCCGTCGAGGTGGAGGTCACGCTGACCAACGGGAGCGCGGAGACGGTGTCGGCCTTCACGCCGGGGTTCTGCGTGCAGACCCAGGGAGCGTACGCCCCGCACACCTTCGCCTATACCGTCATCCCGGTGGGCGGGAAGCCGCTGCGGCTGGACCAGGGTGCGCCCTGCGACCCGACGCCGGAGCCGTGGCCGGGGATCGGCTGGGTGCGAGCGGGCTACGCCGACTCGGCGGCCTACCGGGAGCGGCTGGCCCAGGGCGCCGCATGGGAGGCGCCGCCCAACTGGGTCCGGGAGGTGGGCGACTTCCCGCTCATCGCGCGGCGGCTCCCCGGGCGGGACGCCTGGATCGCCTGGACCTGGCCCACCGCGGCGGGCTATTTCGGCAACACCCAGGCTCCCTGCATGCACATGGACCCGGTGTTCCCGGATGTGCCGCCAGGCGAGACGACCGCCCTGCGCGGGCGGCTCTGGTTCTTTGGGGGGACGTGGGAGCAGTTGTATGAGCAGGCCGTCGCCGCCCGTCCCTGAACCCCGGCCGATCGCTGCGCAGATGGCCAGGATCTGCACATGACGTGGTACCCTCAGGTTGGGGGCGAGTCACCCTTGCATCGCTAGCCTGACGTTCGACGGAGAACCCCGCAGATGGCCTTCTACACACCCGCCCTGGCAGCCTTGGCGGCCACGTGCGCAACGCAGGCTACCGACGACCCGACCGCTGCGCCGCGCCTTCAGGTCTGCCTGAACGGCGAGTGGTCCCGGCACACAGGGGGCGATGTCAGCTCGGTGCCGGAGACCGGGTGGGAGATCGTCCGCGTACCTGAGGACCCGTTCTCCGTCGCCAAGGGGTCGGCGTGGTTCCGCCTCGACTTCGAAGTGCCCGAGCGCTTCGGCCAGCCGGGCCAGCGCGTCCTGCTGCGGTTTGCCCGCGTTCGGCACTACGCCCGCGTCTTCGTCAACGGGCGACAGTGCGGCGACAACTACAGCGCCCGGGCGCCCTTCGAGGTTGACATCACGCGCGCGGTCCGAGCCGGAGACCGCAACCGCCTGGATGTCTGGGTACATGACTGCAGTGGCGCCTACGCCGCTCCGGGCAAGACCATCGAGGATCCCGAGACGCTGAAGCGGCTCTCCACGTTGGAGGGCTACCGGGAGCAAGCCACCATCGCGGAAGACGTCTTCTTGCTCGCCGAACCGGAACTGCACGTGGCCGACGTGCTCGTGATGCCCTCGGTCAGGGAGGGAAAGCTCTCGGTGCGTCTCAGCGTGGCGAACGCGTCGGACCGAGATCGTAGCGTCCGGCTGACCAGTCGAGTCGTGCTGGGCGACCGCGAGGTGCTCCGCTTCCCGCCCACCACCACCGCCGTCGCCGCGGGCCAGACGGTGTCCGTGGAGCTGTCGCAGCCCTGGGCGAACCCCCGCCTCTGGGGCTACCCGCCCTACGGCGAACCAGCCCTCTACCATCTTGAGACGAAGCTCGGCGACGAGGATCGGTTGGTGACGCGCTTCGGCTTCCGCGAGGTCTGGACCGACGGCGACCGGATGGTCCTGAACGGCAAGGATCTGAAGGTGCTGGGCTACTGGGTGCCGGAGGGGTCGGGTCGGTCCGTCTGGACGCTGCGCATGGCTGCCATCCAGTCGGCAGGCTGCAACGCCATTCACAACCACGCGGAACAGCGCGAGCCCAGCTTCTACGACGTCGCAGACGAGATGGGGCTGCTCGTTTGGGATGCCGGCTACTGCGGCGGCCCCCTGGGCACGACGGCGAACATGAGCGATGCCCCGTTTCCCGATGTCCTCCCGGAGCTGGAGCGGCAGTACCCGCTCTGGGCCAAGACCGTCGCGAACCACCCGAGCGTAGTCCTGCTGATGATGGAATGTCTCTACAACGAGGAGGCGGCCGTCAGGTTGGGGGAGGCGTACCGGTCGGTGGACCCTACCCGGCTGATCCACCGCGGCGGGGGCATGGTGCGCCCAATGGACCTCGCCGCCTATGCCTCCAACTTCGAGATGAACGAGCCCGACCCCTCGCCAACATCAAGGGCAGCTGGGAGACCTGGGGACGCAGCCTGCGAGTGTTCGAGGGGCGGCCCGTGCCCGTGGTGAACAAGGAGATCTGGTACAAGGTCGACTGGAGCAACGCGCCTTCTCCGGAGGCCTTCGCAACGGCGACGGCCAACGCCATCGACTACCTCCGCGAGCAGCGCCTGCCGGGCTTCATCCTCTACGGGCAGGCAGCCTTCCGTGCCCTACCCCCGCAAGAGCAACCCATCGTCTGGCCGAGCGCTTCCGGCGAAGGCCAGCACGCGACGGGGACGCGGACGGGAGGGCTGTCGTGGTCCCCGCCGGACTTCGTCAACTGCTTCGACCCCGAGCGGCCGGCGGTCGAGCCGCTCCCGACGGCTGCGGCCACGCGGGAGGCCAGCGCACGCTACCTCGAGCACCGGGTAGCCGTCTCGCGGACGCGACGGCCCGAGGTCATGGTTACCGTCACCCGGAACGGACGCCCCGTGCCCGATGCCTACGTCTACGCGGTGCCGGTGCGTGGTGCCATCTCCGCCCCGATCGGGATGCGCACCGACCGATCGGGGACGGCGTGGTTCACACTGCGAGACCCCGGCACGTACCGCTTTGCCTGTGACGGCGGCGGGCAGTGGAGGTCCGTGATCCTCGACGCGCCACTCCAGCCCCTCGACCTGTCGCGGGGCGGCGTTGGTCCGATGCTGTCGTGCGCGATCGCCCTGTGACCCCAGACTGAAGGAGACAGCCGATGAGACTGATCGGCGCCGCAGCGGATCTCTTCGAGGCGCTTGGCGAGGTTCCGGTCATCGACGCCCACGAGCACCTTGTCCCGGAGGCAGTGAGAACCGCGCGCAAGGTCGACTTCTTCGTCCTGTTCTCTCACTACTGCGCCGCCGACCTCGCGTCGGCGGGCATGGAGCCTGTTACATACCGGCGGCTGCAGGACGACCAGGAGATGCCGCCGGAGGACAAGTGGCAGCTGTTCGAGCCCTACTACCCGTTGATCCGTCACGGCTCCTACGCTAGGCCCGCACGGATCTGGGTGAACGAGGTCCTGGGGCACGACGACTTGGCCGCGGGGAACTGCCGTGAGGTCTCCGAGAGGCTGCAGGCGGGCAACCGCCCCGGCCTCTACCGGCGGGTTCTGCGGGACATGTGCCACATCGAGTCGGCGCTGGTGGACAACTCCGAGCACCACGCCGAGTACGACATGGCCTTGCTCCGGCCACTCTGGCGCGTCACGGACCTGGCCTTCGGTCACTCTGTGCGGGCGTACCTCGCAGCGGAGGAGTCGGGCACGCTCGACGGCTATCTCGACTGGGTCTGCGGTCGAGGCGAGGAGCTGTGGCAGGTCGGCACGTTCGGGCTGAAGCTGATCAGCTTCCCCTACTCGCGCCCGATGGCGGACGAGGCAGAGGCTGTCTTCGGGACGCTGCGGGACCCGGAGCGGGAGGCCCGGCTAGCGTGGACAGATCGCGCCCCACTGCTGTCGGCAGTCTGTGACCGGGCGCTGGAGCTTGCGCGGCGCTACTCACTCACGGTTGCTGTCCATTCCGGGGTCTGGGGCGACTTCCGCGAGAGCCACCCGTGCCATCTCATCCCGTTGGCGATGGCTCATCCGGACGTGCGCTTCGACCTCTTCCACCTGGGCCTGCCCTTTGTGCGCGAGGCCGTGCTGATTGGGAAGATGTTCCCGAACGTATCGCTGAACCTGTGCTGGAACGCCGTTGTGTCGCCCGAGCTGACCGTACAGATGCTGGACGAGTGTCTTGACATGGTGCCGCTCAACAACCTCATCGCGTTCGGTGCAGACTACCGCATCGCGGTCGAGAAGGTCTACGGCCACCTCGTCATGGCCAAGGAGTGCGCGGCGCGAGCGCTGGCGAAGCGCGTGGAACGGGAGCAGATTGACCTCGAGGAGGCCGTGAGAATCGCCCGGCTCTGGTTCTACGACAACGCGGTCGCGATCTACGGGCTACACCGAAGCCGCGGGTGACGTCCGCCCAGTCTACTCCCGCAGCTCGATGACTACTCCCTCGCCCGGCGAGAGCGTCAGCGGGATGACGCACTCCTGACCCGCTTGCCGCACGGGCAGCGGCAGCCCCATCTCCAGATCGACGGCCTCCTTCAGCGGGTAGCGAAGGTGAATCCCGTCCATGGCAGGGCTCTGCAGGTCGGGATTCAGCGCTGTCAGGATGTAGCGCCGGCCCGGCTCGTCGTGGCGTAACGTGAGTTCGAACCGGTTCCCCTCGGCGTAGAACGGCTGGGGGGGCATCAGGCCCTTGATGAGGTCCAGCAGGGCCGGCTCGGCTCCGGGCCTGGTGTTGCCGTCCACCTTAGCGAACACCAGCAGCTCGCCTTTCCCCAGCCGTGACCGGTACAGACTGCCGAGGACCGGGTGCGGGGCGGCTTCAGTGGGCAGTACGTTGCCCTGCGCGGCCCACTCGCCGGGTGTGGACTCCAGCCACTGCACGCCGGGGAAGGCGGCCGACAAGAGCTTCCCCGAAGGCCGGCCCCAGGGATCGTAGATGCCCGGGGGAGCGATGGCCAGCACCCGACCGCCGGCTCCGATCCACTCCCTCAGGCGGTCCTGCAGCGGCTCGGCGAGGCACGTCGCGCACGGTAGCAGAAGGACTTCCGAGCCGTCGAGCTCCTGCTTACCGGCCAAGATCAGGTCCTCCCAGAGGAAGCCGTAATCATAGCCACCGGCCTCCAGTGTCTGCGCGAAGAGCACCAGTCGCGACCGAGGGCCGTGGATGGGAGTTGCGTTGAGGAAGGAGCTGTTGGACTCCAGGATGTTGAGCCGTGGCTCCACCTGCGGGTAGTCCAGCAGCCACCGCTGGTACCGGCGCAGGCGCGTGATGCTGACGGGGATGCTGGCCGCTGAGTAGCGCAAGGTGGTGTGGCTCCAGCGTGGGTCGGACCAGTTGGCGCAGTCACCCCAGCCCGGGTAGATGCCATACCAGACGTTGAAGAGCGAGCGGCCGCCCGCGGCGAGGCGGAAGAACTCCGCTTCGGTCGCGCGCCGAGCGCCGAGTTCGTCGAACAGTTCGCCGGAGCTTCCCAGGCCCCACTCCATGATCCCCGACTCGCCTCCGAAGACCCGCCGGAGGCTCGTCATCAGGCGGTCGGAGAGGCGCAAGCGCTCGCCCATCGAGGTGTGGAACTCGAAGTAATCGAAGACGGGGTACAGGACCGTGAAGTCGAAGCTCCAGGTGTGGTCCGTCGGGTAGGGCACGATGTCCACGATCCGGTTCACTGCGGGTACGTCGGGAAGCTCGGACTTCACCGCTTTCAGGTAATCGGCGATCCAGTCGCGGTAGCCTTCCTGCCGGAAGCGCTGGAACTCGTAGTTGAGCCCGCTGGGCAGCGGCGCCCCCGGGGCCGGGGGCTCGATCTCGGCAAAGCCCCCGTACTGCGTGCCCAGTCGCTGGTTGAGGGCCTCGAGGGTCCCATAGGCCTTCTGCAGGCGCTCCCGAAAGGCGCTCCTGGCGCTCAGATTGTAGCCGGTCTGGGCGAAACCCACCCCGCTGTGCGCCTCCTGCAATACCTCCCAGCCCGCAACTCGTCCCGGCCACCGGGTAGCGAAGTAGTGGGCGCGCTCCCTCGCCATGGTCTCCATGGCAGCCCGCACGCTCGGGTTCCAGAAGTTCAGCTGCGCGCGACCATCGGACTCCCATCGCTTGTCGCCCTTCAGGGGCACGCGGCCGCTTGCATCGCAGAAGAAGACGTCATCGTCCGCCTGGTGCTCCGTGAGCCACCAGTCGGGCATCGCGGTGTTGCAGCCGTGCAGCCCCACCAGATCGGCGATCATGAAACGCGCCTCGGGGTTCCGGCTCACATATCCCGACACGTAGCGCTCGAACGCTCCGGCATCGATGAAGCTCCCCTGCGGCGCCTGGAAGAAGACGTTGCCGTAGATCGTCGGGCAGCCGTCCAGACGCAGGAGCTGGTCCTGCTCGGCCCAGCGGAGCCAGTTCGTCTGGGGGAAGTAGAATGACGGCCCGGCGTCGGTGCGGTAGCGGCCTGCCGCCAGGCGCACCTCGGCTGGCTGGCGATCGGGAAGCGGCCTGATGCCCAGCTTGCGCTGCACGCCGGCAAGGCCAACCTCCGCCTTCGCCAGTCGTTCCCCCACCCTCTGAGCGAGCGGCCCGACCTCGGCGACCATCCGCGCGTCGTTGAGGCCGTCCAGATACGCGTCGAGATACGCCCGGTACAGCCCCGCGACGTCCTGCTCGATGGCCGAGACCTCGGTCAGCCACGGCTCGACCCCCTCCGGCGCCGCTTTGCCGTCCGCCGCGAGCGCACTCCGAGCTCTCAGCACCCCGCGTGCATCCACCTGCAGCAGAGCCTGCCTCACCAGCAGGTCGTTGTGGGCGAAGGCGGCCCTCAGAACCTCGGGGTGCTTCCCATCCCGCAGGTCCGCCTCCTCACCGTACTGCCCCTGCGTGCCGAGCGTCTCGCGCAGGCTGTACAGGAGCATGTCGACGGGATCGTGGCGCGGATGCTCGGCAGTGCCAAGCAGCTCGCGGACCGGCCTGCGCACGTCCTTGCCCTTGACGGTAAGGCCGTTGGTCGGCGCTGCGACGTAGACGTTGTCCACGCGCAGGCGCCCCTGGCCCGCGAGCGACACAACCAGGCCCGCGATCCCCCCGCCCTCCGCCGGCTGCGCAAACGGCACGTCCTTGCCGAACACAAACCAGTGGCCCGTTGCGGGGAAGGCGTTGTAGCTCCGCTCCGGCACGTACATGGCGACGATCGCGGCGGTGAAATGGCCCTGCGCGGCATCGAACTGCACGCGCACCCGCAACCAGCGGCCACGCGGGAGGCGCAGCGGCGGCTTCGGGTTGATGCCCGTGTAGGCCACGGGTGGGTCGAGGATCACCGGACCGTCGGGCCCGTCCGCGTAGAACCTCCGCTGCTCGTCGGTTCCCAGTGCCGCCACCTGCCGTCCGGTTGCGTCCAGCAGGCGCAACGCAAAGCCGGTATCGGCGGCGCCGTCCTCGGGCTCTACCAGCGCCTCCAACTCGATCAGGCCTTGCTTCTGGGGCTCGAAGCGGCCCTCCAGACCGGGCGGATCGCCCGGTGCCGTGGAGGCGAACTCGAGGCAGAGATCGTCGATCCACTGCGGCAGGGGGTCGGGGTTCCGGTAGTCGCGCATCAGGACGACGCGGGCGGCGCCGGGGCCGCCCTTCAGCGCCCAACCCGCCGGGAGCTTCGGCAAGCCATCGTCGCCGGCATCCTCGAAGCCCAGCCACGTCTGCACCGTCAGCTCCGGTTCGGCCGCCGTGATGTCGCCCGTCGGATCGCCCGTGAAGCGGTACAGCTTCACGTCGTCGACCCAGCCCGTGTTGTAGATGAAGAGACCGGCGAAGGCATTCTGCTCCTGCTCGGTCTTTGGGACCACCCCGTGGAAGAGTACCTTCCCATCCACGCTGAACCGCGCGAAAGCGCCCCAGCGCTCGCAGATCACGCGGTACCTCACGCCCCGTTCGATCACCCACTCGGGCGCCTCCCACAGCGTGGCTCCGCCGCAGGTCACCGCCGACCGACGGTTGAGCATCCCGCCGAACTGGAAGAACACGCCCGACGGGCGCGCGGCGGAGGCCTCCAGGTTCAGGCAGGCGCTCAGGTCGCAGGGGTCGTCGCTCCAGGCGGTGTACTCCAGCCGCATGGAGGTTCCCGCGTTCTTGTCGAGCAGCAGGAAGGCGTCCGGGCCCTGTGCGCTAAGCGCGCCGCTCTCGACCCGCCATTCCCCGGCCCTGACCTTCCACGCGGGGTCGACGTTCGGCTTCTCGAAGCTATCCTCAAAGACCAGTTCGGCCTGAGGCGGCAGGGCTTCCGCAGCCCACGCCTGCTGGTATGTCGATGCCAGCCAAAGCAAGCACAGACACACCACCATCGCCTTGCCCCGCGGGGGCCTGAAAGTCAGGAGTTCCATGGCGCCTCCTTCCGGGCGAGGACCTCGTCGAAGCCACCTGAACCACCCGAGCAGGGCGTCTCCGGGTAACCGGCCGACACCGTCGGCTGACGAGACAACCCTTCGGTTCGCGAACTGCCTTCGGCGGTCCTCCGCCTCCGCCATGCCGGAAGACGCAGGGAAGACGGTCCGATCGGGGGAACGCAGACCCCGCAGTCGAGCCGCGTGCCGGCCTCCGTGGCCTGCCCATTGCCGCGTCTGAGGAGTGCCTTCACGGTGAGAATCCCCATCACGATGATCCACGGCTTCGATCCCAACTTCGAGGCGTGGATGGGCATCGCTGCGGAGATGGGCTTCCAGTCCATCAGCTACGACGACCTCGCCGCGTGGCGTGCGGGCGAGGAGGGTGCGCTGCCGGAGCGCCCTATCATGATCGACTTCGATCACGCGACGTACTCGATCCGTTTCGGGTGCTTCGACGTCCTGCGCAAGTACGGGTTCCGGGGGAACCTGTTCATCGACACGGGCCGCCTGGACGCGCTATACGCTGCCCCGCTGCCGCCGGAAGGACAGCGCGAGGTGATGACCTGGGAGGAGATCGGTGAGCTCGTGACGGCGGGCTGGCACATCGGCGCCCACACCGTCACGCACCCCAATCTCTCTGAGTTGGCTGTGAAAGACCCCACCGGCGAGCGGCTGCGGTGGGAGCTGCGGCACTGTGATGAGACCATCGAGGAGCATCTGGGCATCCGGCCGCGCGACTTCGCCTTCACCGGCACCTCCTGGAGCAGCGTGGCGGAACGGGAAGTCAAGCAGCGCTACCGCTTTGGGCGCCTCTGGATCGTGGGGTCGGAGTACGAGGCCGACGGCCGGACCATTCGGTACGCCGACCTGGTGGGCGTGCCGGGGGAGGATGAGGAGGACGGCGGGCCGCCGCACGCCGCGCGCTACATCACCCGGGAGATGGACCCTTACCGGTTGCCCTCGATGGAGCTGCAGCGGCTCCTCCGCGCCCCGGAAGCCTTCCGCCGGTACCTGGAGCGGGTGTGAGGCAGCCGGCGGCGCCATCGGCACCGTGAGGTAGGTACATGCCCCGTACAGCCGTGTTATTGGTCTGTGCCCTCGCCGCGGGCGTCTCGCGGGCCGCGGAGCTGTCGCTCAGCGCCTTCGAGGCGACGGGCCAGTGGACCGGGGTTGAGCTGTCCTCGGAGCAGGTAAGGCAAGGCGACTGGTCGGGCAAGTGGTGGCACATGGACCAGAACCCGACCGCGCGCCTGGCCGCGTGCCCTCGCGACTGGAGCGGCTTCGCGGGAGTGCGCCTGGCGCTGCTCAGCCCGGCGCGCGTCCCCGAAGTAGTGGTCTTTCACGTTGCCAGCGAGAACTCGAAGACGCCAGGCGCGGACGGCTATGCCTGGCGGATCGACCTGCGCACGTGGGAGGGCTGGCTGGACTTGACAATGCCGTTCACAGGGATGGACCTCATCGGCGCGTCTCGGGGTTGGGACCAGGTGGACGGGCTGCGGCTGGAAGCGGCCGACTGGGGCGGGAAGCCGAACCCGGCGGCGGTCTTGTACCTGGACGACCTCAGGTTGCTGGGACAAGCGGAGATGCGCGGACCGCGACTGAGCGACGAGGAGTTCTTCGGTGCGCTGGACCTGGCCTGGCCGGGGCTGGAGCGGGTCGCGGCTGCGGTGGACGCAGCCGACTACCCGCGCGCCAAGGCGGAGCTGCTCGCCTACTACCGGTCGCGGGAAGGGCCTCGCTGGCACTTCGACTGGCGCCAAGGGCCACGCGATCAGAAGCCCACGGTGGCGGCCCTCACGAGCTGGAACGGCTTCTCCCGCTCCCTCACGGTGGACTGGACGGGCTGGAAGCGGTTCCGGTTGCGCAAGCGCGACTTCAGGACGGTACATGAACCCCTCGGTTGGGGCTTCATCCGGTACGTGGCCTTCACGCTCGATGACCCGGGGCGCGGAGCCGACCTGTACCTGGACGACCTGCGTCTGACGGGACCTGAGGGCACCGTGGACATCGGGAGCTTCGAGGCGGGGCTGGAGGGTTGGGAGGGGCTGGAGTTGAGCGACGAGCGGGCGCACTCGGGCCGGCGCAGCGGTCGTTGGTCGGGCCCGGGGGGCGCCGGGGTGGTGCGCAACGCGAACCTGGTCCACGATTGGAGCGGCTACGACGACCTGGAGTTCTGGCTGTACTCGCCGGCCGCCGGCGGGGCGCGCATCAGCGTGGTACTGGACAGCGAGGACTTGGAGTTCCCCGAAACGGCACAGGACGTGCTCGACCACCGCTGGCTGCGGGTCCATGGGAGCCTCTACGACATGGGGGCCGACCTCGACTGGTCGCTGCTACCCTTCGAGGGGGACGACCCCGACCGCACCCGGGAGTGGACGTGGTGCGGGCTGAACCGCATGCACCAGTGGATCGTTCTGGTGCGGGCGTACTGGGTGACCGCCGACGAGAGGTACCCGCGGGAGGTCATCAGCCAACTCCTTGACTGGACGGCTGACTGCCCGTTCCCCTCACTAACTCCGGCAATCAGTCGCAGACTTGGAGGACCATCGAGGGCGGCATTCGGATGGCCTACGCCTGGCCCAATACCTTCCACCGCCTCCTCGCCTCGCCCAGCTTCACGCCCGAAGCCTGCTGCACCATCGTCAAGAGCATGGTCGAGCACGCGCGACACCTGCACCGCTGACGGACGAGCGGGAACTGACTGACGATGGAGTGCTCGGGGATGGCCACCGTGGGCGCCCTGTTCCCGGAGTTCCGCGAGAGCGCGGAGTGGCGCCGGGCTGCCATCGACACGCTGCACTCTCAGTTGAGTGAACAGGTGTACCCGGACGGCGCGCAGTTCGAGCTGTCCACCGGCTACCAGTCCGTGGCGTTGGCCAACTTCCTGGCGCTGTACCGGCTCGCGAAGTGGAGCGGGGCGGAGCTGCCGGCGGACTACAGCGAGCGCCTGATCTCGATGTACCACTGCGACCTGTACCTGGCGGAGCCGGACGGGCGGCTGCCGGACCTGAACGATGGGAGCAGGAGGTCCGTGCTGGACAGCCTGGCGGTGGGATTGCGGGACGTGGCGCCGGAGGACCCGCTGCCGAGATGGGCCGCGAGCGGCGGGAGGACGGGCAAGCCCCCGGCGACGACGAGCTACCTGTTCGCCTACGCCGGCTGGATGGTCATGCGCTCGGGCTGGCAGGGCCCCAACGAGCGTTACGGCCTGCTCGAAGCGGGCCCGTACGGCTACGGGCATCAACACGAGGACAAGCTCAACCTCATCATCTACGGCTAGGGCCGCGAGCACATCAGCGACGCCGGGTACTACGATTACGATGCTTCCCAGTGGCGCCAGTACGTGCTCAGCACCCGAGGTCACAACACGATCCGAGTGGACGGCCAGGACCAGAAACGGGCGGGGCTGTGGGAGACCTACGTGACGAAGGAGCCGGTGCCCGACCTCGAGTGGGCGAGCAGCGAGGCCCTGGACTACGGCGCGGGCGTGTACGCCAACGGCTACGGGCCCGAGCGCGCGACTGCCGTCACCCACCGCCGCCAGGTGGTGTTCGTGAAGCCCGACTACTTCGTCGTGGTGGACACGCTGGAGGGGGAAGGGAGTCACGTGGTCGAGTCGCTCTTCCACCTCAACCACGATGAGGCTGAGGTCGAGGGCTCGATGGCG
>Ga0233425_10003852_pt1 | contig 26337 bp, 25 predicted proteins | sample Watercolumn_Towu_2_FD_181712 | JGI IMG/M metagenome (GOLD analysis project Ga0233425, IMG submission 181712) | Freshwater microbial communities from Lake Towuti, South Sulawesi, Indonesia - Watercolumn_Towuti2014_140_MG | ecosystem: Environmental > Aquatic > Freshwater > Lake | place... | reverse complement strand
GGGAGACCTTGATCTCCTTGCTCCCCAGTTCGGACAGGGCCTTGGCCAGGGCCTCGATGGAGCCGGCCACGTCGGCCTTGAGCACCATCTTCAGCTCCTTGGCGGCCCCTTCCTGGATGCGCTGGTAGAGTTTTTCCAGGCTGACCCGGCTGATGCGGGCCAATGCGGCTTCCCGCTGTTTCTGTTGGCGCATCATGGCGATCTGCTTGGCCTTGCGTTCATCCTCCAGCACCAGGAACTCGTCCCCGGCCTCCGGCACGCCGCTGAAACCTTGCACTTCCACGGGCATGCCCGGATAGACCTCCTCCACCTTCTGGCCCTGGTCGTTGAGCATGGCCCGCACCTTGCCGAATTGGGGACCGCACACGAAGTGATCCCCGGCCTTGAGCATGCCTTTTTGCACCAGCACGGTGCCCACCGGGCCCCGCCCCTTGTCCAGGCGGGATTCGATGATCCTGCCCAGGGCCGGGACTTCCCTCGGGGATTTGAGGTCCAGAACTTCCGCCTGCAGCAGAATCTTTTCCAACAGGTCGGTGATGCCGATCCCTTTCTTGGCGGAGACCTCGGAAAAGAGGACGTCTCCGCCCCATTCTTCGGAAACCACCCCTTCGTTGGCCAGCTCCCGTTTCACCCGCTCCGGATTGGCATTGGGTTTGTCAATCTTGTTGACGGCCACCACCAAAGGCACCCCGGCGGCCTTGGCATGGTTGATGGCCTCCCGGGTCTGTTCCATGACTCCATCATCCGCGGCCACCACCAGCACCACCAGGTCGGTGACCTGCGCGCCCCGGGCCCGCATGGCGGTAAAGGCCTCGTGGCCCGGCGTATCCAGGAAGACCACCTCGCCGCGGTCCTCCGGCAGTTCGACGTGGTAGGCGCCGATATGCTGGGTGATGCCGCCGGCTTCGGCGGCGGTGATGCGGCTTTGGCGGATGGCGTCCAGCAGCGAAGTCTTGCCATGGTCCACGTGCCCCATGATGGTGACCACCGGGGGCCGGGGCTGGGCTTCTCCCTCTTCCCGGGTTTCCGCCAGGAGGTCTTCTTCGATCATGGCGGCCCGTTCCACTTCAAACCCGAACTCCGCAGCCACGATCACCGCGGAATCGTAATCAATGGGGTAATTGATGTTGGCCATCACCCCCATCTGCAGCAATTGCTTGATGATTTCTCCGGATTTGATGCCCATGCGTTTGGCCAGTTCGCCCACGGTGATGGATTCTCCCACCTTGATGCGGCGCTTGATGGCCTTGGGGACGGTAAGTTCGGCCCTGCCGATCTTTTTGATGGCCTTCCGCATCCCCTTTCTGCGGCCGGGAAGGCGGGCCTCCCCTTCGGCCAGGCCGTAAAGGTCGGCCCGTTCCCGGACCTCCCGTTTTTTCACGGGCTTGGCCCGGGCGGCATCCGGAGTTTCAGGCCGTTTGGTTTTCTTCTTGGGTTTGCCCTTTTTATCTTCTTCAGCGGCGGGCTTGGCTGGAGTCACCAGCTTGGGGCCGGCGGCGGGAGCGGCTTTAACCGCCGCTTCCTTCGCAGCCGCGGCAGGCGGGGGAGCAGCCGCGGCCGGTTCCGGCGCCGGTTCCGTGGGGAGACTGATGATCCGGGCGGGAATCTCTTTCTTTCTGATTTTGCCCTTTTGCCGTTTCAAGGCGGCCCCGGAGTCCGTGGGGGCCGGGGCCTTGGCCGGAGCAGCCTCCGGCGCGGCCCCTTTGGCCGGCTTCTCGACGGGCGGAGCTGCCACTGCCTCCACCACCGGGGGCGGGGGAGGTTCCTCCGTCGGAGGCGAAGGCGCCGGTTCCGGGGGCGGGGCCGCCTCTTTGGGAGGCAAGGATACTATCCGGGCCACCGCTTCTTTCGGCTTGCGCGCCTTGGGAGGAGCCGCCGGCGGTGGCGGCGGCGGAGGCGGCGCCGGCGCCTCTTCCGGAGCCGCGGCGGGAAGGACCGTGGCCACCGGCGCCACCCGGCGGCGGCGTTTGATCAGGTCTCCCACCCGCTTTTCCTCCATCTGGGGCTCCGCCTGGGTCAAAACCTGGCGCACCTTGACGGCCACGGCATCATCCACGGAACTGAGGTAGTTGTCCACCTGCAGTCCCATCTCATCCTTAAGGCGCTGCATGAGCACCTTGACATCCACCTTCAGTTCTTTGGCCAGATTTAAAATCCTGGTTTTCGCCATATATTGATCTAACCCCCGCAAATTATACCGTTTTCGGTTTTCTGTTTTCGGTTTTCGGTAAAAAGATTGCCAGTTATCAATAAATCATCAGTTGGATTTGTTAAGGCAGAAACCGAACCTGGCATTATTCCGTGTGATGGAGAAAATCCATCACTTATTCTTGTGCTTCCAATTCGGTTTTCGCCTGGCCCCCGGCCCCTTCTTCCCGGGCCTGGCCGCTGACCATTTCCTGGGCCGCGGCAATGAGCGCGGCCGCCTTCTTCTCGGTGAGGCCGGTGGTCTGAATCAGTTCCTCCAGGTTGGTTTCCGCCACTTCCCGGGCCGCGGAAAAACCGGCCTCATGCAGGAGATTGGCGGTGATTTCCCCTACCCCCGGGATGCTGAGCAGAGAGAGGTAGCCTTCCTTCAGGGACTTGGAGTACTTGGATTCGCTCTTGACGTCAATCTTCCAGCCCACCAGCCGGGAAGCGAGACGCACGTTCTGGCCCCGCTTGCCGATGGCCAGGGACAACTGGTCGTCCGGCACGATGACTTCCATGGCCTGGCCGGTCTTGTTAAGGATAATGCGGCTCACCTGGGCCGGGGCCAGGGCGTTGGTGGCAAACTTGGCCGGGTCCGGGTTCCAGGGGATTATATCGATCTTCTCCCCCCGGAGTTCCTGGACGATGTTCTGCACCCGGGAGCCTTTGAGGCCCACGCACGCGCCCACGGGGTCCACGTCCGAATCCCGGGAGGTCACTGCAATCTTGGAGCGGCTCCCCGGTTCCCGGGCGCATCCCAGGACCTGAACGATACTTTCGGAAATCTCCGGCACCTCGTTCTCGAACAGGGCCACCAGGAATTGGGGATGGGTCCGGGAGAGGATGATCTGGGGACCCCGGGTCTGCCTTTTCACCTCCAGGACGTAGGCCCGGATGCGCTCGCCTTTATGGTAGATTTCCCGGGGGGCCTGCTCCGAAGGCGGCAGCAGGGCCTCGGTGCGGCCCAGGTTGACGACGATCCCCTCCGGGTCCAGGCGCTGCACAATGCCGTTGATGATCTCGCCTTTGCGGTCCTTGTAGTCGTCGTAGACCAGATCACGCTCCGCGTCCTTCATGCGCTGCATGATCACCTGCTTGGCGCTCTGCGCGGCAATGCGCCCGAACGCGGCCGCGTCCATCTTGAAGCCCAGGCTGTCCCCGATTTCAGCTTCCGGATCCTCTTTCCGGGCCTCCTCAAGGGTGATCTCCCGGTGGGGATCGGTCACCGCGGCCACCACTTCCTTGAACTGGAAGACCTCGATTTCTCCGGTCTCATCCTTATAACTCACTTCGATATCCAGCCGGGGCCCGTATTTCTTCTTGGCGGCAGAGCGGATGGCATCCTTGATGGCCCCGATGAGCAGATCTTTATCAATACCTTTGTCCCGGCTTACCTGATCGATAATCCGTCGTAATTCTAAATTCATGAGAGATCCTTGTCCCCCTTGAGATTGGTTTTCATGTCAAGGTCCAGCCGGGCCCGGGCGATCTCCGCCAAAGGCAGGCGGTAAACGGTCTCCCCTTCTTTAAGAGAAACCTCATCGTTCTCCACCCCCTGGAGAATGCCCCGAAAGACCTGCTTGCCGTTCAGGGCGCCCCGGGTGGTGATGCGGGCCAGCCTGCCGGTGTAGCGCTGATAGTCCTCCGGCTTTTTCAACTTTCTGGTCAATCCCGGAGAGGAGACCTCCAGGTGGTAGGCCTCGGGGATCAGGTCGTAGACGTCCAGCAGCCCGCCCACCATGCGGCTGACCCGGGCGATTTCCTCCAGGGTGATGCCGCCCTCCCGGTCCAGAAAGAGGCGCAGGATGCTTTTGCCCCGCTTGGGCCGATGCAGCTCCAGTTCCACCAATTCCAGGCCCTGGCTTACGGCCAGGGGGTGGATCAGTTCTTCCAATCTTTGTTTGATTTCTTCAGTAGTTGCCATTTAAATACGGTTTTCTGTTTTCTTTTTTCCGTTTTTCGTTTTTCGCTGTTGGCTATTCGCTATTCGCTTTTCGCTTTTCGCTTAAAATCTACTAATTAGGCTGTCATTCTGAACGGAGCGCAGCGGAGTGAAGAATCTGGTGGCACAGGCTTTCCAGCCTGTGCGACTTGGCACCCTCTCTTTTACACCCGGCAGCCGCAGCCCTTGGCCTGAAGAATCCGCACCTGCTCCGCCGGGGTGTCCTTGTATTCCCTCTGCTCCGCCATCCCCACGGCCTCTTTTGCGGCCAGCGGCGTGTTATGCCGGTAGCCCCGCCGGGCCATCTCCGCCGCCAGCGCCTCGTGGCGCCGGTAGAGCGCCTGCAACTTCCCCCGCCAGCGGTGCGTCTCCGGATGCCGGGAGTAGCCTTTCTTATCCTTGGTTAAAATCACCCACAAGCCGTGCAGTTCCCGGTGCTCGCCCAAGAGGTGCAGGCGGCAGAGTACTTCCGGGGACAGGTCCCAGATGCGCAAGATGCTCATTCCCATTATCTGTATGTAATATTCACCCAGTCTTGTTTTCCTCTGCCGTCATTTCGGCCTTTAACACTTCCCAATCCACCGTGGGATCATCTTCCCGGGAGCGGGCCACCAGGACATCATAGATATCCTCCCAAACCTCGCCCCACTCCGCCAAATCAATGAGTACCGCTTTCTTCTTGCCGGCATCGTCCACCAGGCCAACGCGATCCCCGATGACACAAAAAAAAGCGGGCCAAAGCCCACTTCCGGGAAAATCCAAGACTAAGTTTAATCTCGGGGCACCCCAGAGAGTCAACTACTTAACTCCGCCCGTCAAAGCAAGCCGGATTCTCGCCCCTTACTCAATTCCGGCCCCCTCGATGGGGGAAGCGGGTCGCCCGGTGGTGCGGCTCAAAGGATGCGGCCTTTCGGCCCCCCTTCTCGCCCCCTCGCTCCCCGGGCTGGAGCGGGCAACGGGATTCGAACCCGCGACACCAAGCTTGGGAAGCTTGTACTCTACCAGCTGAGCTATGCCCGCTCAACAATTATTTATATGAAAAATAGCGCCTTTTGTCAAGGTTTTCCTCAGATACACCCCCCGCAAAGCCCGTCGATGTCACCTTGATGGCAGGCGCAGAAATCCCGGCTGCATTTGGTGCAACTGTCGATGCACGCCTCCAGGCAATAATCGCATTGCCGTTGTTCCTGCAATTCAAAAGCGGCCGCAGCCGCCTGTCCAGGGGCCAGTCCATGGCCCTGCTTAAGATGCAGGAGAATCTCGTCCAGGCAAAGCTCTCGATTCCCCTCCCAGAGAGTGGCCTCCCCGCAATGGCGACAGACCGCCTGATAGCGCTGCATTTGATGACGATTCCTCAATCAGCAATTTTTAAGAAAAGAGCCAAGGCTGATAGCGGCAAGTAATCAGTGATCAGTAATCAGAAAAAAAACTGATCACTGATTACTGATCACCGATCCCCTGATCACCGGTTTACTAACCCGCAAGCACCTTCCGGGCCGCGGCAATATCCGCGTGAATCTGCGCGGCCAGGCTCTCTATTGAAGAAAAACGCTTCTCTTCCCGGAGGCGAGCCACAAATTCCACGGCCAGTTCTTCTCCATAAATATCGCCGGAGAAATCCAGCAGGTGAATCTCCAGGGTAAACTCACCGTCTGTAAAAGTGGGGGCGGTGCCGATGTTGGCCGCGCCCATCAGGGTCTCGTTGCCCCGATGCACCCGGACTGCATAAATGCCGGTGGCAGGCAGAAGTTCGTTCTCCGGGCGGATATTGGCGGTGGGGATGCCCAGGAGTTTGGCGCCCCGGCCCTTGCCGGCCACGACCCGGCCCGCCACGCCGTAAGGCCGCCCCAGCAAACGCCCGGCTTCCTCCACTTTGCCCAGGCGCAGCATGGCCCGGATCAGGGAGCTGCTCACCACTGCGCCCTCCACTTCCACGGCCCAGACCACTTGCACTGTGAAGCCGTGATTGCGGCCCATTTCCTTGAGCAGGTCGATATTTCCCTCCCGGCCCCGGCCGAAGCAGTAGTCGTGGCCCACCACCACCTCCCGGACCTTCAGCCCCTCCAGGAAGTAGCGCCGCACGAAGTCCCGGGCCGGGAGCCCGGCGAATTCCCGGGTAAAGGGCAGCACCACCACCGCGTCCAGGCCGGACGCGGCCATCAACCCGGTCTTTTGTTCCTGGGTGGTAAGCAGCGGCAGGGCCGCTTCCGGGCGCAGCACCTTCATGGGATGGGGGTCGAAGGTGACGGCCACGGATTGGGCTTCCAGTTCCTTAGCCCTCTTTACCACCCGGGCCAGGATGGACCTGTGCCCCAGGTGGACGCCGTCGAAATTGCCGATGGTCACCACGGTGCGGGAGAAAGGAGCCGGGCCCTGGGGAAGATCATGAAAGACCATCATGCCGGACCGCCCCTGCCATATAAGCCTTGACAACTCATAAGACCACATTATATATTTTTAAGTTGAAAATTGCCAGGCGGGATTGCCCGTCCGGCGATTCGCCGAAGTGGCGGAATCGGGAGACGCGCTAGGTTCAGGGTCTAGTGGGGGTATCCCCGTCGGGGTTCAAGTCCCCGCTTCGGCACCATGGAAAATCAAGGGGTTAAGGCTTAGGCCTTGGCCCCTTTCTCTTTGAGTGGAATCGGGGTAGCTTTGCATTCGCCGGAAAATCCTGCCGGCTTCGTCCAGGGAAACTTGTTCACAGCAAAGCGGTGGCGGGTACGGTGGAAGGGGACATCCACGACATCGGCAAGAATATCGTGATCATGTTCATGGAGGCGGCCGGATTTGAGGTCATCGACCTGGGGGTGGATGTGGCGCCCGGCTCCTTTATCAAAGCCGTCAAGAAAGAGAAGGCCAATCTGCTGCTGCTTTCCTGCCTTTACACCGTCAACATGAAAGCCATGGAGGATACGGTCATTGCCCTGGGGAAAGCCGGTCTGAAAGGAAAAGTGAAAACCCTCATCGGCGGCGCGCCCATAACCCCGGGGTTAGCCAGCAGCATCGGAGCCGATGGTTACGGGCGGGATGCCCTGGATGGAGTCTGGAAGGCCAAGGAGTTGATCCATGCCGGGAATTAGCTGCCGGACAGGCGGGCCCAAAGAGTCCAGGAAGCTTCGGAAATCCGTACAATTCCCACCTCCTGCGGAGAAGAATCTCTTTTCCAGGGTGATCGCCTCCTTTCAGGAAGCCGTGAGACTCAAGGTCAGGCTGATTCCTTTGAAAGAAAAGGGTTATTTCAACCCCAACCAAAGACACTCCCAGGTAGACGATCTTGCCGGTTTTATCCAAGACAAAGGTCACCTGCCAGGGGTGGGAATTAATTACTACTGGGACAGGCTGTGCGGTGGCCAGGCCCCGGAGAAATCCCTTGAGGTTACGCCTTTTGTTTTGGGGCTTTGCGCCAGTCCTTCCCCTTGGCCTGGCCTTCATGGGTCACGGTCCACAGAAAAACCGGGATGGACGCCAACAGGGCGCAAGCCATGATCCAGAATGACGGCAGGTAATCCATCCGGGCCAGCACCAATCCGGCCAGCAAGGTCTTTTTACGGCCGATGAGGTCGGAGGCCGCGCCCGCGGGCAGCTTGAAAAAGATGCCGGTGACCGTGGAGATGCCCACGACCAAGCCGATGGCCTCGGGCCCGGCCCCCAGATAGAGGGCGAACAGAGGGAGCACCGGGGTCCGGGCCAAAGCATAGGAAAACCTGGCCAGGAAACCCACGGCGCACAAGGCGTAATACGGATGCAGCAGAGCCATAAAGTTCTCAAACCATCCTAGTGCTTGGCCGCGGTGGGCCGGTCGAAGTAGATGCTTTTGCCGCTGATGTTCACCGGGATGCCCATGGCCACTTCCGCCTTGATATAGCCCAAGGCCCGGGCCGCGGCCCCCACCCGCTGCTGCACCCGGTTGTCCACGTTGTGCAAAGACGCGGTCTTGGCCGCAGAGGACAGAGCCACACCGATATCCATCATCCGCATGATGCAGTGGGGCCCGGTGTAGCCCATCTCTTTTTCTTGCACTTCCCGGTTTTTGGCAAACTCCTGGCAAGTGGGATAGCCGCAGCCGCCGCAGTCATAACCCGCCGGCCCGGATTTGGCCAGGCCGATCAAGACCAGGGCCTGGGAGTTCTCGATATTGGCCGCGTCCCGCAGCCAATACGCCTCGTTAGTGGACCGCGGCGCATAGTCTTTCATGGCCTGAGCGATTTTTTTGAGGTCTTCATCAGCCTGGATCACCACGATCTCCAGAAAATCCTTGCCTCCCGCCTTGGGGGCCGTACGTGCGGAAGCGGCCATGAGCCGGGCCACTATGATGGATATGTCTTTCATGGGGTGCCTCCTTTTTGAGACGATTATTTTGATAACGCGGCATAAAGCCGTGCGAAAACTGCAATTCCTTCCTCCAGGGCTGCGGCGTCGTCTTTGGCCGTCTTGCGGATGCCTAATAGGATGGTTTCCACGCCGCTGGCCTGGGGATTGGCAAACTTGCCGTCTTTGAGGTCCAGCTCGTGGACCACTTCGGCCATCTTCCGGAGGACTTTCCCCCGCAGGCCGAAAGCCTCCGCCAGGACCTCAAAGGTGCAGCGGTCCCGATGGTGGGAAAAATCCCCCCCGGGGACGTCAAAGGAGACGGCACCGGGTGTCTCGGCCGGCATCCGGCCTTCCTCCAGGAACTCAAACCGGGCCCCGGGGTCGATGAACCGGCGGATGAGCCAGGCAGAAGCCATGCGGTCCACAAAGGGGTTTTTTCGAGTCATCCAGACCCGGTCCCGGTATTCTTCCTTTCTCCTGGGACCTGCCGGTTCAGCCTGGGTCGGCCGCGGTTGCTTGGTGAGCCTGTTGAGTCTTTCCTCGAACAGTTCCAGCCGTTTCTGTAAAGCGGTCCCGCTGGCAGCATGGAAGAAGTCGATGGCCCGGATGGCGCGGTGCTCTTTCAGCAGCTTCCGGAAAGGTCCCTGGAGCCCCTCCCATCCCTTGACGTCCAGCTGTTGCTCCAGGGAACCAAGTTCCACCTCCTTGGTCTCCAAAGACGCCTCCAGGGAAGCGTAATCACTCTCCCGTTGGGCGTTGAACAGGGCGATGATCTCCTCACGCCCCATGGTTTCAATGCGCTCCGTCTTGACGAACGCGGCTTCTCCCCCCAGGCCGGCGACCTCCGCGGCCAGCCAGTGCAAGGCTTCCAGATGATCGTCAGTGGCGGGCAGGAGATAGACCGAACCCTTGAGGGAAATTGCTCCCATCTTGAGCAGGCGTCTCCAGACCTTCATCCGCAGGTTCCCCGGCTTGGCCGGGACCGTGTAAAAAAAGAGGAGCCAGGGCGGGATAGTTTGTGACATGAGTTTAATATGTAACAGATGTTTCATTGTATCAAGAGAGGACTTGGAAAATATTTTGTGGAAGGAAGATTGCCGGCCGGATTCCGGGGCAAGGCCAAAGGATTCCCCGCCAATCTCCGCGGGATGATGCGGGAGATCGAGGTATTGAGGGGTGCTGATCTTTGTTGACGGAAAACGGAAAGACCGGAAACGGCAAACGGCCCTATTTCAGTTGGGAGTAGATACTGGCCAGGGCGATGGGGATGAGAATCCAGCCGATGATCTTCAGGAAATGATAATAGAACCAGATGAAAAAGCTGCCGACCTTGGTATCCCAATGGCGCGCCAGGCCGAGATCAATGGGCAGGAACCGGTCCAGACTGATAAAAAATCTCATTACCAGCACTTTATATTTCTTGCCTTCAGTGGAGCGTTTTTCCACCATATGTTCCGGATCGAACAGATAGGCTCCCAGGATGATTAAGACCAGGCTGAGAAAAAAGACCCGGAAAGGAGCCCGGCCGTAACCCGCGATCCGGCCCCAAAAGAACCATTCCAGCCAGCGGCGCAAATCCCACCAGGGCATCTTCTCGGCCAGCTCCCGGTCATGCATATGGATAAAAACCTCTTTGCTCCAGGATTCCCGGCCGATGCGCTTAAACAAGGCCTCCATCTGCATATAGCTTTGGGTGTTGAAAGGACTGGCCTCGACAAAATCTTTAATCGCCTCGAAATCTTTACTATCGTAATCGGCCTCTTCAGGTTTATTGATATTGAGGCTGTTGTAAGTCAGCTCGTTTAAATAGACCTTACGGAAATTCTCCCCTTTTTCTCTTTCGGGCCAGACGACATTTTGGAAATCAAGGGTCTGAAAAGAGCTGTAGCGGAAATTTGCCGAATTTATGACATCAATATCATTAAGTTTTGCTACTCCCTTTACTTGCAAATTATTTAGCTCTAAATTCCCTATCTTAATATGACCAACCATTAGATCGCGATTAATCACACTTCCAGTTAAAGTCAGCTTTGGAATGGATATCTTTTTATGACCTTTTTTTGCATCATCAAAAATCTCTTCGATCTCCAAATCATAGAAGTTGCTATAAGACAGGTCGAGATCGCACTTAACGTCTTGCAAATCAAAAATAGCTTTCTGGCCGATCTTCATGTTGGCAAAGACGGCCGGCTTTTGATGCAAAAGACTGATACCATTGGCCCGGAAGTATTCCCCCACTTCGCTGGATTTAAAAGTCACCGGCGATTTAAAAGTCGCGCCTTTGAGATAGACGCTCATTCCTACTTTGATGTTTTTAAAATCCGCGGATTTTCCCGGATTGGAGAAGACTGCCCCGTTCGCCAGCAGATGCCGTCCCATTTGAGCCAGGATGAAATTGACCGGACCGTGGAATTTGGCATCATTTAGAAAAACACTATAAGTAACTTTTATGCCGTTAAAGATGGCTTCCTTGTTTTCGCAGCGAAATTGGGTCCGTTCCGCGTAAAATTTGCCATTGATGGTGGCGGCAGTCCAGGCCACCTCGTCTTCAAAAACAGCATTATTGAAAACCACATCGCCCTCAACCTTCATTTCTTCAAAAGTGACCGGCCCTCGAAAAATGCAGTTAGTGAAATCCAAAGGTTTCTTGAATTGACTATTTTGCAGGTCCACCGAGTTTTCAAAAACACAGCCGACCATGCCGATAAAATGATTTATTTCCGCATATTTAAGATCTAATTGGCCAACGATGACGGCATTGGCGATCTGCACCCCTGACCGCTGGATGGCGAGGTTCTTAAATCCGCCGCTCAATAATTTCTCCACGAAGGGGGCGGAAAGCCGCCGGCTTGCGAAGTCCCCGGCAAACCTTTCCTTAAGGTCGGCTATTTTGCCGCTTTCTACCTGATCCAACACCCACTTTTCCTGCGGGGTCAGCAGCTTTACATCAACACTGGAGGCCAGGCAGTACCTGGCGGGGATAAGGAGAAGCAGGCTAACCTGAAATAAAATTCTTAATAATCTCTTATCCATACAATTCCCTTACGACACTACCGGAAAAATGATATAATTGATTAATTTAATTGACAAATTTATAAAATAGTGTAACATGTTCTTAATCTTCAGTAAAGGAGAACTGTATGAAAAAGATGGTTCTGCTTGTTGCGGTTGTCTTGAGTCTGATGATCAACTTAACCGCGCTGACTTATGGAGGGGTAGACCTGGGAAAATGGCAGGTATTCGGCACCGAACCTGAAAAACCCAAATAATAAAGTCAATTAATCGCGTTCCGGATGAATTCGAGACCAAACGAAGGGCAGGGATAATTCCCTGCCCTTTGTTTTTCCCTTGGCCTGAACATGAAACCGATCCCGGCCTACCTTTATTTCCGCCTCTTTTTGTTATGTTACCTCATCAGCCTGGGGGGCTTTTATCTCTTTATCGGCGGTTACGTGACCGCGGGCAGCTTGGGAAAATCCGATCTCCTGGATCTGTCCAACAAACCGGCAGGCTCCGATTTCGTGGTCTATTGGACCGCCTCCAAGGTGGCCCGGACTCAATCCCCGGCCGCGGTTTTTTCCCGGGAGACGATGGCCGCGGCGGAGCGGGAGGTAATCGGCGCGGCCATTCCTCCCCGGATCTGGAACTATCCCCCCACCTTTTTGCTCATGGTCTTGCCGCTATCGCTGCTGCCCTATTTCGCCTCCCTGTTAACCTGGTTAGGCTCCACTTTCTGTGGTTTTATCTATGTCATCCGCCGCCTGGCGCCGCACCGGGGAGCCTGGTTGTTCCTGTTCTTCCCCGGCGCGGTCAGTAATTTCCTCTATGGACAGAATGGCTTTCTCTCCGCCATCTTTCTGGGGGGAGGGCTGCTCCTGATGGACCGCCATCCCTTCTTGGGCGGCAGCCTGTTGGGCTTGCTGAGCTATAAGCCCCAATTGGCGTTTTTGATCCCCATTGCCCTGGCGGCCGGGAGATGTTGGCGGGCGCTGGCCGGGGCTGTCAGCGCCGCGGCCGGCTTGGCCCTGGCCAGTCTCTTCTGGCTGGGGTTAGCTCCCTGGGTCAGCTTCTTAAAAAATCTTTCCCTGGTAGCCGGGCTGCTGGAGCGGCCTCATCTTTGGGGCAAGATGCCCACCATTTTTGCGGGCCTGGAGCAGGCGGGGGTAAGTCCGGGTACGGCCCTGGCGCTGCAGTTGGCGGCCACCGTCGGGGTCGGCTGCGTCGTGGCCCGGGTCTGGTATCTGGCCCCGCCGCTGCCGTGGCGCGGGTCCGTCCTGGCCCTGGGCGTCATTTTGGCCACGCCCTATGCCTTCGCCTATGACCTGGCGATTATCGCTTTACCTTTTGCCTGGCTGGGATGGGAGGCGTACCGAAACGGTTGGATCGTCGACGAAGTGCTCTTGTTGCTGGCTTGGACCTTGATGGCCTGGTGGAGTCTGGGAATCCCCCGGCCGCTGGCCTGGGCCGCCAACTTTCCCTTCACCCAGGCGGCTCTGGCGGCCCTGCTGTTTTTGGCCCTCTATCGCCTGCCTCAACCCGCGCAACTTGGGCGATCCCCTTAACTGGCCTCGGAAACCATTAAGGGTTTGGATTTGGGTTTGGCGAATTTCCCTTTCTTATTCGGGGGATTGACAGCCTTCTTCTTCTTGGGCCTGGCCTTGGCGTTTTTGGTCTCTGGCTTGCTCGCCACCACCGATGACTTCTTTTTCTTGCCTTTGCCGGCCTTAACCTGGGTGTTCTGGTTTTTCTTAACCCCGGCGCTGCCCTGCTCTATCCTGTCATTTTTCTCGGATTTGTTTTTCTTGGAGGGGGCGGCCTGAGGGGCACCGGCTAAAGATGCTTTGTAAGGAGTGGAGCCGTCATTGGCTTCTGCCACCGCCGCCTTGGGGGTCTGCTTTTTGTCGGCTTGGACAGAAGTCTTGGCGGGGGTCCGGGGTGTTGACGGACCGGAGGCTTTGGCAGGCGGCTGCATCTCCGGCGGGTTGCCGGCCAGGGCGTGGCTTCCGGCGGGGGCCTGGCCCGCCCTGACGGGTTGAGGCTTGGGCGTAGTGACCGGGCCACCCGTGCCGGCAAGGTTCGCGGGAGGCTCGGTTACTTCCAAGTTGTCCTGATCCCGGGGCTGACGCCCTCCGGGTTTGGCAAATCCGTACTTTTCCGGATTCTTGGCAATGATGATGGCCGCGATCATCTGGGGCACGTAATTCTTCGTTTCCGCGGGGAGGCACTTATTGGCGGAAAGTTCCCAGAAATTATGATTGCCCTTGCTCAACTCCTTCTGTACCCGTCCTTCGCCGCAGTTGTAACTGGCCGCGGCCAGGTACCAGGACCCGAACTGCTTGTAGAGGTCCAGAAGATACCTGGCGGCCGCGCGGGTGGATTTCTCCGGGTCGAAGCGTTCATCGACCTGGTTGTTGATGACCAACCCGTAGCGCCGTCCGGTGCCCTTGATGAACTGCCACAGGCCGCAGGCGCCGGCATGCGAACGGGCGTTGGGGTTAAAACCGCTCTCAATCATGGCCAGATAGGCCAAGTCATCCGGCAAACCATATTCCCGGAAAATCTTTTTGATCATGGGCAGATATTGGGTGGAACGGGCCAGTTGCCGGCGGATGACCTCTTTGCGCTCCGTGGAAAAATAGTTCAGGTAGGCCTTGACCTGTTTATTAACCTGGACGGGCACCTCGAAATTTACGGGCCCTCCGGAAGAGACATCGCTCTCAGACTGGGATAAAGTTGGGCCGGAGTCGCCTTGGCGCAGGTTCCCATGGAAGCCGCCGCCGCATCCCATTAAGAGGGCTAAAGCGGCAACTATCGGAATATACAGGATTTTCATAGCTTAGAATATTTCATAGTTCTATTAGGGTGCGCCCGGCGCACCATTTATCTTGCCTGCCCTTCATAATCACGCAAGCGAGCCGAAGGTTCCCGGGGCCGCCCCCGGCAATAATGTTCCCGGTCATTTCCAGTCCGGGCAGACTTCCGAAGCGGACGAGTTTTTTTCCCGTAGCAGTTTTATATGTCTTCTTTTCACCCCAGACAATCGGGATTTCCCTGATTTTGGTACCGGAGATTACCTGATATTTTTTCATTGGATTTATCGGCGAAGCGGGTAATTTCTTAAATCTCTTAAAAAAATTAATCCAGCCAGATCTGTCCGAAGACTTCGGGCAGCACTTCCGTAGCCCCAGATCCGCGTTCAGGCAAATTTTTTTTGCCCGGGAAATTCCTTGCAGATTTCGCCGGATAGCCATTTTCCCCCCCCCTTTTTCCTTGGCGGCTATGAAATTCGGCGAAAATTACAGGAAATGGAAGATTGTTCAGAAAACCGATTACCCCCCCCAAATTGCCGGAAGCTCGCGGCTTCTCACGTTATCATATTGTTATTACAGGCTTATTTAATAACAGGGCCATTTTTGGCCGGGTGCCCCACCGCTGCGCTCCGGAAGGACCGGCGCCGGCCCCGGGGAGGGACGGGGGCGAGTGGCGGTAATCTCAATCTGGCTTCAGCCCATTTGCCCGCGCCTGAACGAGAAGCTAATCTGCTCATAACAGAACGCGCATCCATTCGATCTCGCCTGGCCTTCATTCCGGGGGAAATACCCGCGGCTGATTGACGCAGCCTTTATTTCTGCGGGCCGGGCGGCAACTTGCAAGATTCCGGAAAATTTTTGGGATTAATGTAGCAAGGGCTATTTGCATCTAAGCCTAAATAGCACAAGCTTGCTTCCAACCCTGGGGACGGGGGAACATCCTGGCGACGTTTTGACCTTCCAGGAGTGGGGGCGGAGCTTGAGCCCGACCTGCAAGCATGCAGGCAGATTCTTAACCACCAGGGACGGTGACCACCGACGGAGGAACAGCATGACGCCGGAGCCTTCCTTGGGGACCGTTGACCCCGCCCCCGGAAAGTCATTGGCAATTGCCGGTGAAGAGCCGCAGCTTGCCTCTTCCCCGGGGCCTAAAGAGCATATCCTTTTCGTGGATGACGAGAAGCAGATCGTCCAGGTGGGCCGGGAAATGTTGGAATACCTGGGCTACCGGGTCACCGGCCACACCGACAGCAAGGAAGCTCTGGAATCGGTGCAGCGGCAACCCGAACAATACGATCTGGTCATCACCGATTTTTCCATGCCCCGCATGAACGGCGTGGAGCTGGCCCAGGAATTGAGCCGGTTGATCCCCGATATCCCCATCATCCTCTATACCGCCAAGAGAATGGCGGTGTCCCCGGAAAAGGCCAGAAAGCTGGGCATCAAGGATTACCTGATGAAGCCCGTCACCGCCGCGCAATTGCACCGGGCCATCCGCCGCATACTGGACGCCGGGATGAGCCGGGGAAAAGAGGTTGGCCCGCAATAACCGGCAAGGACCATGAGGAGAGGATTTTCCCGAAAGATTAAGATGTTAGGAAGATTGTCAGGAAAAGATTAATGCTTTTGCCGGAGGAGCCGATACGTATAACAGTTTCATGACCCCTCCATGTAAGGCCTGGGTTTCCAAGGAAGCCCGGGCCCTTTTTTTGGTTTTTGGTTTTGGGTTTTTGGTTCGCTCACTACTGAGTTCTGAACCCTTTTTTACGTTTGTCGTTTTTCGCTTTTCGCTTTAAAAAGATTGCCTGGTTATTACTAATCTCTAAACCCTGTTTATTCAACTTTCCGTTTTTTTACTAATCACCGATTACTATCTTTTACTGACCACTGACCACTGACCACTGGCCACTGACCACTTTACTGGGCACTGTCTTTCCCCGACCCCTGCCCCCTGACCCCTGACCCCTATCTCTTGGCCCACATGAGGAGCAATCCCACCAGAATGAGACCATAGGCCGCGCCATGGAGCCAGCGCTGCTGCAGGAGATAGCCGGGGTCCGCCTGTTTTCCCGCTTTGCGGGCGCGTTGGCGTCCCAGGCCGCCCAGGATCAGGAGCACCATCCCCACCAGGGCCAGGATTTGCCCTATTTCCACCGTAGACACAGGTCTTTCCTTGACATCAAGCGGTAAATGGCAGGTCCGGGCGCCTGCCGCCCCGAGGCCATGCGGACATACTAAGATTTGCCGAAAACCGGATAACCGAAAACCGTCTTTAAAAATGGCGGTGTGTATTTGAAAAATCCGAACTGATTTTGTGTGCGATTGGCTCGGCGGATGGAATTCCCTCCACATTCCCCTTCCGCCCGCCTCGCCTTGAAGCGGAAGCGAAAAGGACGATTTCAAGTGTTTCGTCCCGCTAAGCGAGACTAACAAAATCTTACAGATTTTGTTCTTTGGCGACAAATTCTTTTGGATTATTCCCTGTAAAAATACAATATCGAAATAATCCTTTGTCAGCCATTTTATAATATTCGTATCCGGCAGTTGTGTTGATGAAATATTTTTGTAATCCGAACAGTTTTACAAACTTATACGGCCACACTGAAATTTTATGCAATCTGTAAAATGATGGGCGAATGCCCTCGGTTATGTTTTGTTCCTTCACATTTTCAAATCCGGCATTTTTTATAACTTCGGTAAATTGATCGTGCCGAAAATCTCTTAAGCTCATCATCGCCGCGCCTTCGATGACTACATCAAGCATTTTCTTTTCCCAAGTCGAAAATTTTTCATCGGGTGCGAGAGTGTATTCAAAAAGTGCGATTTTACCGCCAGGTTTCAAAATTCTTAAAAATTCTTTAAGTGTCTTGCGAATATCCGGGGAGTGCGAAAGCGCCTCTGTGGTATAAATTGCGTCAAAATAATTATCAGGAAAATTAGTGGTCGAATAATCCAATACTTGATAATTAGTTTTATCCTGAACGCCTAATTTTTTTGCTCGCTCTTGCGCTCTCTCAACTTCAAAAGGAACAAGAGTTATGCCAAAAATTATTGGTCCAAATTCTTTTACCAAGTAAGTTGATACAACGCCCTGACCACAACCGGCATCCAAAACTATTTGATTTTCTTTTAGATCTAAATTATTAGCAACTAAATCTTGATGTAAAATTTGGGCCTCTTTCTCGGATATATCCGTTTTCCCCGTTGGATAAAACCCAAAATGTTTTGAACCCCAAAGAAAATAATCAAAACCTAATTTTGTTCCGGGATTAGTAAAATACTTTACAACTTTTTGTTGGCTGGTGTTCATAATAATTCTTCAATAGAAACATTAAATGCTTTGGCAATGTTTGATTATTTGCACAGTAGGTTTTGTAACGACACCACTCTCAATTTTCGAAAGAGTAGTATATTTCACTTCTGATTTTCTCGCCAAGTTATCTTGCGTTAAATTGAGTCTTACTCGTAGTTTTTTGATGTTATCCTCAATGTTGTGTTTATCACTTGTCATATATTCATAGTTTTGATAGATAAGATTAGAATGATGTTTGATTTTAATTCTGCGCCTAAAACCGGCTGGCGAGCCTTCGCAGAGGGCAAGCCAAACCCTTCTTTTTCCAACTGGCGGAGAGAGAGGGATTCGAACCCTCGGTGGAAGTTTCCCCCCACACTCGCTTAGCAGGCGAGCACCTTCGGCCACTCGGTCATCTCTCCGCAGGGTTTAGTTTAAACGCTTCAGCCCCGGTCCGCAAGCCTTAAGGAATTAATCCAATTTCCTTTTCTAATGAAAAAGGCTTGGAACCAAGCCTATCGCCGACCTTTGCTCTTTTAACGCAAAACGTAAAACGGCTTTAATCTGGCGGAGGGAGAGAGATTCGAACTCCCGGACCTCATCGGTCTGCGGTTTTCAAGACCGCCGCCTTAAACCACTCGGCCATCCCTCCGCGCCTTCATTTTTAGCATCCGGGCCGGGGGCTGTCAATCTCGGGGCTTGGCCGCGCCCCATCGTGGAAGTTCGCCCCCTCTGAGAGGGTTCCTGTTATAAGGCTTTTCTCAAGGTCTCCTTAAAGGCTTGCACCTCTTCCCGGACCCCCGCCAAAATCTCTTTATAGCGGTAAAAATCCAGGACCCGGATATTGGTCAGGGCCGGTTTGACGTAGATAGTCGGCGGGGCAAGCCTCTTTTTGGCTTCCACAATGGAGGCTTGCATAATCTGGAAAGTGGACAGGATGCTTTCCACCATGTTGGGCACCGGGTCACCCGGGGTATAGGTTTTTTCACCGGAAACATCGATGGCGATGGTCAGATCACACTCCTGCTGGATGAGATCATAAGGCAGGGGATTCACGGCGCCGCCGTCAATGAGAACCATGTCGTTCAGTTGCACCGGCTCGAAAAGCGCGGGCATGGCCATGGATGCCCGGATGGCGGTGACCAGGTTGCCGCTGGTAAATACCACTTCCTTGCGTTTCCAGAAATCCGTGGCCACCACTTTTAAGGGAATCTCCGCCTCTTCAAAGGTCTGGGCCGAAATCTGCCGGGCGAGAAACTCTTCCACCCCCTTGCCCTTGTAGATCGCAGAATTGCTGAGGATGGAGAAATCCAGGACCAGCTTGTAGAGGTCCATGAAGCCCAGGTCTTTGACCAGTTGCTCCAATTGGCTCCCGGAAACCCCGGCGGAGTAAAAACCGCCGATGACCGCGCCGATGCTGGCGCCGGAGATGACCGCGGGCCGCACCCCCATTTCATCCAGGGCCTGGAGAAAGGCGATGTGGCTGAGCCCCTTGGCGCCGCCGCTCCCCAGCGCCAACCCCACTTTTTTCATAACTTCTCGGAACCTCGATGCAAGTTTATCAACCAACAGGTTGGACGGCAGAAAAACTTCATACCGTTAACCCGGATTATCCTTTATAATAATAATATTAACAGGAACAGTCTCCGCTGCAATTGCCGCATACCGATAATTCCTGATAAGTTGTCAAAGATTATGGAAAAACCCAAACGCGCCCTGGGCCTTTTATCCGGCGGCCTGGACAGCATGCTCGCGGCCACGGTGCTTAAGACCCAAGGGCTGGACGTCACCGCCATCTTTTTCATTACCCCCTTTTTCGGGCCGGACCGGGCCCGGGCAGCGGCCGCATACCTAAAACTGCCGCTAATTTTGGAGGATATCACCGACAAGTTTTATCCCCTCATCTATGCGCCGCCCCGGGGGTTCGGCCGGGGCCACAACCCCTGCATCGACTGCCACCTGTTGATGCTCCGGCAGGCCGCGGCCCGGATGGGGCCGGAAGGCTTTGATTTTCTCTTCACCGGCGAGGTCCTGGGCCAGCGGCCCATGAGCCAGAACCGGGGGTCCCTGAACCTCATCGCCCGGGAATCGGGTGTTCCGGAGATGCTGCTGCGTCCTTTAAGCGCCCGGCTGCTGACCCCCACCAAACCCGAACTTCTGGGCTGGGTGGACCGGGAGAAGCTCCTGGACTTAAGCGGCCGGGGGCGCAAACGGCAGATGGCCCTGGCCGCACAGTACGACATCACCGACTACCCCGCACCCGCGGGGGGCTGCCTCCTCACCGACCCCAACTATGCGGCCCGCCTCAAGGAGACCCTGGGGCACCAGCCAGAGGTGTCCCGCCGGGACCTGGAGCTCTTGAAATGGGGCCGCCATTTCCGGCTGCCGGGGGGCATGAAGGCGGTGGTGGGTCGCACCCAGCGGGATAATGAGGCCATGGAGAAACTGATCGCACCGGGGGATCGGGTTCTGAAGGTGGCGGGCCACCCCGGACCACTGGTCCTGGTCCTGGGAAGTCCGGTGGCGAGCGACCTGGAAGAGGCCGCGGGCTTGGCCGCGGCTTACAGCGACGCGAGAACGGAAACCCCGGTGGCGGTAATGGTGCAGGGCGGAGCGGAGACCTCTCTACTGCATCTGGCCACGCCGGCCAAGAGCAGGTTTAAGGATTGGCTGGTGTAGAAAGTTCAAGGTTCAAAAGTTCAAAGTTAATGCAGGGTGCTCTTAACCTTGAACTTTGAACTATTTAACGGCCCAACGCCGCGCACAATCTGGGCACCAGGTGGTCGAAATCGCCGTTGGACATGATCAGCGCTACGTCTCCGGGTTGCAGCATCCCCAGCAGCCCCTCCAGGAGCCGGTCGGTATCCGGGTAATAAAAGCCTTGTTTCCCTTGAGTCTGTAGGTCCTCCGCCAGCCGGCGGGAGGAAAACTGCTCTTCCTCGGGCACCTTCCATAGATCCGGGGGTTCCCGGACGATGACCAGGTCCGCCTCCTTAAAAGCCCGGGCATAAGGCTCCTGGAAGACCCGGCGCCGGGAGGTGTTGGTGCGGGGTTCAAAGACCGCCAGCAGCCGGCGGCCGGGGTAACCCTGGCGCACGGCCTCCAGGGTGGCCGCCACTGCGGTGGGGTGGTGGGCGAAATCCTCCAGCACCAGTACGCCTCGATACTCACCAGCAGGCTCCAGACGGCGTTTCACCCCTTGGAAGCCAGCCAGGGCTTCCTGTAGCGGTCCGGGTTTCTCCCCCAACTCCGCCATCACCGCCAGCGCTGCCAGGCTATTCAAGACGTTGTGGATTCCCAGGAGGGGTGAGCAAAACCTCCCCCATCTATTCCCCTCCCGGAAAACGGTGAATTCCATGCCCCCGGGCTTGGCCTCAATCCGCACGGCCCGCCAGGCCGCGGCTTCGTGGAGGCCGTAAAAGGCCACCGTCGCGGCCGCGTCCCGGCAGACCTGCCTGACCAGCCGGGCGTCCCCCCAGGCCAGAATCTTGCCGTCTGCGGGGACCTGCCGCACAAATCCCCGGAAGGCCTGGACCACCCGCTCCAGGTCCGGGTAGATATCCGCGTGGTCGTATTCGATGGAAGTGAGCACCGCCACCTTAGGCCGGAAAAGGAGGAACTTGGGGCGTTTGTCGAAAAACGCGGTATCGTATTCATCCCCTTCCAGGACCACGCAGCCCCCCCGGCCGGTGCGGTAGTTGGAGTTGAAATTTTTTGCGATGCCGCCCACCATGAATCCCGGGTCCCGGCCCGTGGCGGTCAGCAGCCAGGCCAGCAAGGCGGTGGTGGTGGACTTGCCGTGGGTGCCGGTCACCACGACGCTCTGGCGGTCCCCCACCAGGAACCGGTTCAGGGCCTCGGGCAGGGACAAACGTGCCAGGTTCCGCTCCAGGACCGCCTGGGCCTCAGGGTTTTCCCGGCGGATGACGTTTCCCACCACCACCAGGTCGGGCGCGGGATTCAGGTTCTCCGGCTGATAGCCGTTAAGCACTTTGATCCCCAGCCCTTCCAGGAAGGTGGACATGGGGGGATAGGCGTGTTCGTCGGAGCCGGTGACCAGATACCCTTGCTCTTTAAGAATGCCGGCCAACGCCGCCATGCCCGTGCCGCAGATGCCCAGTAGATGGATGTGTCGAGGTTTCAGCATAGTTAAGTGGTCAGTAGTCAGTAGCCAGTGGTCAGTAAAAAACCTTTTTTCTGTCTTTGGGCCTGAATTTTTCAATGCGAATGTTTTCAAGAGCCTGGAATAGCTTTTTATTTACTGATCACTGATCACTGATCACTTATTACTTATTACTGCCTGCCGGCAACTGGCTACTGGCTACTGATCCAATCCCAGCGCCCTCGAAGCCGCCTCATGGAATAGCGGCCTGAAGGCCTGGATCCTGGTCTTGTCGTCCCGGCCCAGGTGCACCCGGTTGGTGAGTAAGACTACCATCTGCCCCGTATCCAGGTCCAGCCAAAAAGAGACGCCGGTAAACCCCAGGTGGCCGACACTCCGGGCGGAGAAGAAACGGCCCGCGCTCCTGTGGGAAAGCTCCCCGCCGGGGGTGTCGAAACCGGGAGTGCGGCCGCCGCCGGGCACCGGGGTGAGGAAGTCGCGTACCACCCCCGGGACCAAAGGGCCCACCGCCTCTCCCTGATAAGTTCGGTACAGAGCGCTCAAAAGTTGAAAAACCTCCGCCGCGGTCCCGAATAACCCCGCGTGCCCGGCCACACCCCCTGCGGCCCAGGCGTTTTCGTCGTGGACCTCCCCAAAGATCGTACGACCAGGGATGAGGCCGGTTTCCGTAGCCGCATAGGACCGTAAATCGCCCCCGGGCCGCCGGCGGGGGCAAAAACCCAGGACCTCCAAACCCAGGGGCCGGTAGATCTCCCGGCGGCAGAAGGAGTCCAGGTCCCGGCCCGTTGCGGTCTCCACTGCCGCCTGGAGCAGCAGATAACCCAGGTCGCTGTAAAGAGTGCGGCTGCCGGGAGGATATTCCAGGGCCGCGGCCGCGGCCAGCCTGCGCGGCAGGCCGTGGCGCGCCGCCTCAGGAGCGGCAAGAATCGTTTCATAAAAGGGACGCCAGGCCGGGAGCCCGGCCTGATGGGCCAGGAGGCTGCGGAGGGTTAAGGTGCGCTTATCCGGGGGCAGCCATTTTTCCCGGAGAACCTCACCCAGGGCGGTCTCCAGGGTGATTCGGCCTTGGGCGGCCAGCAGCATCAGGGCCAGGGCCGTGGCCAGGGGCTTGGTGAGGGAGGCAAGGTCGAAGACCGTATCCGGGGCGGCGGCCGCCGCGTCCGGCTCCCGGGAGACCCGCCCTGCCGCGCCTTCCCAGAGCTTCTCCCCCTTTAAGCCCACCGCGGCCGCTGCCGCGGTATAGACGCTTTGCTTAACCCCTTCTTCCAGGAGGTGGGCGAGAGAAGACCAGGAATCGGGCACACCTTTGCTCATGGCTGAAAAAGATTTACCACAAAGGCGCCAAGACACCAAGAATCACCAAGGAAATAATTATGGGCATCCCGGTTCCCGGGATGCCCATAAAATATTTTTGGTGTTCCTTTGTTCCTTTGTGGTTAAGGTATTTTGTTTTTCAATTCTTCTCCAACGCCAGTTCGATCAACTTATCCAGCAGTTCCGGAAACTCGATCCCCGCGGCCTGGGCCCCCTGGGGGAAGAGACTGGTGGCGGTCATGCCCGGAATGGTGTTGGTTTCCAGGACGTAGATCTCCCCGTCCCGGATTCTCATGTCCGTGCGGCTGTAGCCCCGGCAGCCCAGGGTCTGATGGGCGATGAGCGCGCACTCCTGGGCCCGGGCGGTCAGGTCGGGGCTGAGGCGGGCCGGGCAGATTTCCGAAGTGGCGCCGGGCTTGTATTTGGCCTCGTAGGAGAAAAACTGATACGAGGCGGAAGGGATGATCTCCACCAGGGGCAGGGCCTGGAGGTCGGCGTTGCCCAGGACCCCTCCGGTCACTTCGATGCCCTCGATGTATTCCTCCACCAGCACCCGGTAGTCGTATTTAAAGGCCGCGCCCAAGCCCTGCTTCAGTTCCTTTTTGTCCCGGGCAATGGTAATGCCGATGCTGGAGCCTTCATTGACGGGCTTGATGACCGCGGGCAGCCCCAAGGTCTCTTCGATCTCCTGGGGAGTGGGGGCTTTTTTCTGGGTGAACACCAGGGCATGGGGCACCTTGAGGCCCGCCTGGAGATAGAGGATTTTGCTCAGCTCCTTGTTCATCCCCAAGGCCGAGCCCAGGACCCCCGACCCCTGGTAGGGAACCCCCAGCAGATCCAGCATGCCCTGGAGGGTGCCGTCCTCCCCGCCCCAGCCGTGCATGATGATCAGGGCCACGTCCAGGTCCGGGGCCTCCCGGACCAGGAGTTCCAGATCGGTCATGGGATCGTAGCGCCGGATGTCGTATTTCTGTTTATTCAAGGCTTGATAAACCTGTTCCCCGCTCTTGAGAGAGACTTCCCGTTCCGAGGATTTGCCCCCGGCAATGAGGGCCACACGCATTTTTTTCATTGCTCCCTCCAATGGTTTATCTTCAAGAGATCATCCGGCGTTAAATCCAGGGACGCGAAGATCTTGCCTTCCAGGACTTGCGAGTTGGCCTGGTTGACGGCGATCCGCGCCCGGGCCTCCGGGGTGCGGCCGTAGCGCTCCTGCAGGTCGAGAAAACGCCGGGACAGCGTCACCACCTGGGTGTGAAGCACCCGTTTGTCCGCGTAATTGACCACTTCGGCTTCCCGGAAGCAACCGGAGCCGCCGTTTTTAGGTTCCAGATAGACGTGTTCGGCCACCACCTGGGCCACTTCGTGATACCCCAGGTCCCGCAAAATTTCCGCCCCCCACAGGGCGTGATTGCGGCCGGTGCCCAGGCAGGGGGTCTTGCCCAGGTCATGAAGCAGGGCTCCCGCCTCAATCAGCGGCAAATTAAGAGAATGCCCGGCCTGAGTCAGGGCTTCTCCCAGAAAGACGGCCACCCGGCTCACCCGGAAGCTGTGCTCCCGGATGTTGGGGAGCATGCCGTGGTTATCCATCAGGGAAAGACAGTCTTCCAAGGAAGGAATGGGGATTATTTCTTGTTTCTCCATAAGTTAGGTTAGATTATTGTGGTAATGAAGCTGAATAAAATTCTTGCTCTGCGTCATATAGTTCTTTTGTGGCTTTTACTATTATGTCATTTATTTCCTTTTCAATATTCCTTAAATTAATACTGATTGCTTTTTGAGTTTCCTTTGTAGGTAAAGGCGGAATAACTATTTCATTTACATCGTCCGGTTGGATTTCAACTAATCCAGTTGAACCAGTAAATAGTCTATTTACCTGTTCACTTCCGAATCCTTTTCTTAAATAGTCACATAAATACTCAGGGTATATTTCGTCTTGGTTAACTCTAATTACTGTTACGTGACCATCAGCGATTGCAGGTTTGGTTTCGCTTTTTTCGTCTTTATTTCTATAAACACAGCATTTTCCTAAAGTCCCATCGCCGGTTGAAGCTAATAGGATATCTCCATCTTTTAACATCATATCTTCTTTATACTTTTCTTTCAGATAACCCTCTTCAATATAATCGCCGACTGTTAAAAGTTCCCCATTCTTAGAAATATTTGTTCCTGCTTTAACAACTAATGCATAACCCTCTGACTCTGAGACATATTCGGAAGCAAGCGGACTATTGCCTCGTTTTGTTTCAATTAGATTAATATCCTTTATTAAAAAACAACCTCCTCCTTCAGTTAAGTTTTCTATTTTCTTTTTTGTTATAGGATTCCAATATCTCATATCAAATCTTCTGCCTCTGTCATTAAGTATATTAGATAGGTTTACTTTAAATCCAAACCAGTTATAACCTTCAAAAATAGCATCATCACTTAAAATATCAATATTGATTGATTCTATTTCTCCAATAAGCCTATTTAGGTCAAATCCCTTTATTTCTTCCCCAGCACTTCCATATCCTAACGAATGAATTCTTATAAACTTGATTGGATAATCATCTTCAATGTCTTCGTCTCTACTCTCTCTTTTTAGCAAAACTAAAACTCCTGACCTAACATTTATTTTATTAGGCTTAAAGGTCTCATCGGGTAAACTGAGAATATATTCGATTCTACATTCTTTCATTATAAGGGTTCTCAAATCAAAATGTGATACTGTATTTAGCACTCCCTCATCAATTACTGATACAATTCTACTACTTTTGTGTGAAGAAAGTATCATTTTTTGAATAAATAAAGATTGCCCTTTTGATGTTTTTATATCATATTGGCTTAAATCTTTTTTATTAAGAGATTCTTCCTCAGAAGTACCAAATGGTGGATTCGTTAAAATTAAATGTGCCAATCCATCATCATACATTTTACTATTAAATACATAGTTCGGAACTAATTTATGCGTTTTCAAAGAATCAGCACAAGAAATATTATTATGACCATCTCCCGCAATAATCATGTTCATTTTTGCGGAGCAGGCTACACCATCATGGGCATCGATTCCGTAGAAGGTATCTTCTTTGATTTTGTTTTCTAAGTCTTTAAAAAGGAGCTCATGAATCTCATTACTCCTTAGTTTATTTTCGATTTCCTTTAGGCAAAAGTTCATTCCCAACACTAAAAACCCGCCAGTGCCACAAGCAGGGTCTAATACTTTAAATGGTAGGTTTGCCATTAAATTATTGTAACCGTTCAGGCCGCCTCAGCTATGAGCAGGTCTATGGGTAACAGTGACGGAGCAAGTTGACCAGTCCGATGAGCTTGGATAGCCGCCACCACATATTCCACGATATTTCGGTTTTGCTGC
>Ga0233425_10003850_pt1 | contig 26346 bp, 24 predicted proteins | sample Watercolumn_Towu_2_FD_181712 | JGI IMG/M metagenome (GOLD analysis project Ga0233425, IMG submission 181712) | Freshwater microbial communities from Lake Towuti, South Sulawesi, Indonesia - Watercolumn_Towuti2014_140_MG | ecosystem: Environmental > Aquatic > Freshwater > Lake | place... | reverse complement strand
CCGTGACGAAAATCACCGGATTGCGCGCAAGCCGTCGCGGATCAAGCTTCTTGAAGGCGTCGACGGCGGCGCGCTTGATGATCCCGGCGTCGAACAAGCCGGGAGCGGCGACCTTATGCGACATGGATATGCTCCTTAGAAGGTCTTTCCAGCAAACAGCGCGAAATGCTCCACGATGGGGCCGAGCGCGAGCGCCGGAAAATATTGCAGCAGATAGAGGATGATGATGACGCCGATCAGCAGGCCGATGAAGAGCGGTCCATGCGTCGGGAAGGTGCCGACTGACGCGGCGGTTTTCTTTTTCGCCGCGAACGAGCCGGCGATCGCCAAGACGGGAATGACGTAGGCGAAGCGTCCAAGCAGCATAGCGACGCCGAGCGTCGTGTTGTACCACAACGTATTGCCCGTCAGCCCCGCGAACGCCGACCCGTTATTGTCGGTGGTCGACGCGAATGCGTAGAGGATCTCGGAGAGGCCATGCGGGCCGGCATTGTTGAGACTGGCGAGGCCCGTCTCGAGCATGACCGAAATAGCCGTAAAGCCGAGGACGCTGAGCGGATAGATCAGCACCGCCAGCATCGCGAGTTTCATCTCGCGCGCTTCGATCTTCTTGCCGAGATATTCCGGCGTGCGCCCAACCATGAGTCCGGCGATGAAAACGGCGATGATCGCTAGCACCAGAAACCCGTAAAGACCGGCGCCGACGCCGCCCGGCGCGATGCTGCCCATCAGCATGTTGAACAACGGAACGAGCCCGCCGAGCGGCATGAAGGAGTCATGCATGGCGTTGACCGCGCCGCAGCTTGTGCCTGTCGTCGCCGCCGCGAACAGCGCACTCATCGCCGTTCCGAAGCGGACTTCCTTGCCTTCCATATTGCCGGGCGACGGATCGACGCCGATCGCGGTCAGCAAGGGATTTCCGTTTGCCTCGGCCCAGTAAGCGACGAGTGCGCCCGCAACGAGCACAATCAGCATGGTGATGGCGATCGCGCGACCTTGTCGATGGTCTAAGACGGCGCGCCCAAAGGCGAAAGCCAGCGCGAAGGGGACGACGAGCAGAGCCCAAATCTCCAGCATGTTGGAAAAAGCATTCGGGCTCTCGAAAGGATGCGCCGAATTGGCGTTGAAGAAGCCGCCGCCATTGGTGCCGAGTTCTTTGATCGCCTCTTGGCTCGCCATAGGGCCGATAGCGATGGCCTGCTTGGCGCCTTCCAGCGTCGTCGCTTCAATAGAACCCTGGAGCGTCTGCGGAACGCCGAGAGCGACCAACGCGAGCGCGACGACGATCGAGATCGGCAGGAGCACGTAAAGAGTCGAGCGGGTTAGGTCGACCCAGAAGTTGCCGATTGTCTGCGACTCTGCGCGCGAAAAGCCGCGCACCAGCGCGAAGGCCATCGCAAGGCCGGTGGCGGCGGACACAAAATTGTGCACGGTGAGGCCGAACATCTGCGTCAAGTGACTCATCGTCGACTCGCCGCTGTAGTTTTGCCAATTGGTGTTGGTGATAAAGCTCAGCGACGTGTTGAAGGCGAGATCGGCGGGAACCCCGCCGAAGCCCTGAGGGTTGAGCGGCAGATAGGTCTGGAGCCGTTGCAAGGCGTAGAGCGATAGAAATCCGATAACGCTGAAGGCGAGCATCGCCATCGTATAGGCAAGCCAGCTTTGCTCTCGCGCGGGATCGACGCCGGAGAGTTTGTAGAAGGCGCGTTCGATGGGCGAGAGCGCGGGAGAGAGCAGGGTGCGCTCGCCTGCCAGAACTCTGGCGATGTAGCCGCCGAGCGGAATCGCAGCGACGACGACGGCTAAGAGGACGATGGCGATTTGCGCCAGCCCAATGGAGGTCATTGGCGAAACGCCCGGTTTTTCGCCGGGCCTCCTTTAGAATTTTTCGGGATGAAGCAGCGTGTAGACGAGGTAGGCGCCGAGCAGAATGGCGACGATCAGTCCAATGACGGGTTCGGACATGCCGGCTCTCCTAAAGGCGTCCGCAGACCCGCGCATAGGCGGTGATGATTGCGAAAAGCAGGAGGCCGAGACCGATATACAGAATGTCGAGCATTATGCTCCTCCGATTATGGGCGTCGCGAGCCGTTACGCGCGCGGCGCGCGCGAACTTCGGCGACGAGATTGTTCGCGATCAGAAAGACCAAGGCTGCGACGCCGAGGCCAATGAGAGAGTCAGGCATGGCTGCGTCTCACTTTAATGTCACGTTCGCGCTTTGGCGGTCGCCAAAGCGGACGGCGCGACGCGGTATGTGCTCGCACACGGCATAAAGGGGCTATTAGGATTTCAGCTTCGCCGGGCGAGACTCTTCATAGGCGCTTCTGCGGGACGAGCGCTTCATCGGATTTCCCCAGCTCGAGATCGGATTTCGCAACGAATTCATCGCCTGTCGCTGCGTGTGTCGCGGCGCACAGCGCCATGGCGCGCCTCTCCTTAGGTTCTGAGCAACGCAAAAGGAGAACGTCATGAAACCAGTGATCGCTACGGGAATTTTCGGAGTTATCGCCATCGCTTTGGCGGCCGAAACCCTCAACGTCATCATGGCTTTGGGCGAGTTCAGCCACGTCGCCGTCTACAATGCGGGGCTCTTCTAGCCTTCGGGCGCCTCAGCCCATGGTAGAACGGCTATGCTCATCGCATAGGGTTCGCTCAAAGGAGCTTGCGTGGGAAACGCGCGGGATGGGGATTTTAGCCGCCGTGCGCTGATGGTAGGCGGCGCGCTTGTCGGCGGATCAGTCTGTGCGGAGGCAATGGCCGGCGTGACGCGCGAGCAGAGCCGGACGATCAACGCCCAAGCGCTTCGCGACAAGATCAAAGGCAGAGTCGCCACGCCGGATAATGCTGATTTCGGTCAGCTGCTGTTCGACGGGTTATGGAACCAGCTGCATCCTACGGATCGATCGCCGCAACTCATCGTAAGGGTCCAAGACGAAAAAGACGTCTGTGAAGCTGTTCGATTCGCGCGCGACAATGGATTGAAGGTCGTCGTGCGCGGCGGCGGTCACAATTGGTGCAACCCATCGCTGCGACAGGGCGGATTGCTCATCGACCTCAGCAATCTCAATAAAATCATTTCCATTGACGCAGAGTCTCGCATCGCGACGCTTCAACCCATTATCAGCAATCGAGATGTCCAGAGACATCTTAACGCGCGAGGCTTCTCATATCCGAGCGGCCACTGTCCGCAGGTGAAACTCAGCGGCTATCTTTTGAGCGGCGGCATGTCCTGGAATCAAGGCGTCTGGGGACCGGGCGCGGGCAGCGTGGAAGCCATCGACGTCGTCACCGCCGAAGGCGATCTGATTACGGCGAGCAAAAACGAAAACGTCGATTATTTCTGGGCCGCGCGTGGGGCGGGCTACGGCTTTTTCGGCGTCGCCGTGCGGTACCATCTAAAGCTCTATCCGTTGCCGAAACATATCGCCGCCAGTTCTTACTACTATAACATCGACAAGGTCGGCGTCGTCGCGGAATGGCTAGGCGACATAGCAGGCAAGCTGCCGGCGAATGTGGAGCTGAGCCTGTTTCTCGTCTCCGCGCCGCCGGAGCTCGCCGAAAAATGTAAAGGCCAATCCGGTAAAGTTTCTTTGGTGACGGCGACAACCTTCGCTGACTCGGAAGAAGAGGCGAGACGCGCCACCGCGCTTCTGGAGCAAAGTCCGATCGTCGGGGAATGCCTCTCGAAGACAGTGAATGAGCATGTCAATTTCGATCGCCTCTTCGACATGTCCGGCGCGATGTGGCCGGCGAACCGCCGAAATCAAGTCGAGGCGATGTTTTCGAATTCGAGTCCAAAGGAGTTATTGGAGGCTCTTAGGGAGCATTTTATGAGGGCGCCTTCGCCCGAGTCGCTCATACTCTATACATTCTTCACCGGGCCCCATGTCCCGCCGCCGGCGCTGGGCGACGCGGCTTTTTCAATGCGCGCACGCCTTTACGGCGGGCCTTGGTCGATGTGGAAAGACGCGCGAGACGACGAAGTGAATCTAAGTTGGCACAAGAAATATCTCGAAATTTTGAAGCCCTTCACAACGGGTCACTACATCGGCGAGAGCGATACCGTCGCCTATCCCGATCATGTGAGACACGCCTTTGCGACCCGCGCTGACTTTCAGCGCATCGAGCAGCTGCGAAAGAAGCATGATCCGACGGGCGTGTTTTTCAACTATTTCGACGGGCTGCGATAAGGCGTCCTCTCGCATAAGCGCGACGATAAGCCTTGCGGCTCGCATCTCTCCGTAGAACAATGCTCGGGCTTCTATGCTCAAAGCTCTCTTATAAAGGAGCGTTTCATGACCGACTTCGACTGCAAGCATTCTCCTCGGCCAGAACTCGGACGACGCAGCTTCATTACATGCACCGCAGTCGCTGCAGGCGTCGCCGCCACGGGCGGGTTCGCTGACGCTCGCTCAAAATCGCCGAAGGACAATGCGGCGGCTCCTACGCAGCCGGCGGCGGATACGGCGGTCCCCATCCAAGCTTTGGAAGAGAAGCGCAAATTCATGGAAGAGGCCGCGGCGCTCGCGACGGAGTCCGTCGAAAAGGGATGGGGCGGGCCCTTCGGCGCCGTGATCGTGAAGGACGGAAAGGTTATCGGACGCGGACAAAATCGCGTCCTTCTGACCGGCTGCCCCGTCTATCACGCCGAGATCACCGCGATCATGGACGCTTCGCAACGCTTAAATCCTAAGGCGCTGCTTGGCAGCGATTACGGCGCCGGCACGATTCTCGAAATGATTCCGCGCGAGCCCGGCTCTCCGGATCTTGTCCCCGAGCGCGCCAAGATGCTGAAGGGCTGTGAAATTTACATCAATGGCGCGCCCTGTCCGATGTGCATGAGCGCAATATATTGGTCGCGCATTAGCCACGTATATTTCGCAGCGAGCCTTGAAGATACGAGCCACATCGGATTTGATGACGCGTTCCAATATGCCGATTTCAAAAAGCCTTGGGACCAGCGAAGCATCGCCGTGACGCCGAACTTCGAGCGCGACGTCGGGCTGACGGCATATCGCGCTTGGGAAGACAAAAAGGACCGTCACCCGTACTAAGACGGCTTGAGGAGCTTACTCGACCGCCAACCGCAGCGCGTCGTTGCGATCCTCGTCATCGCCAGAACGGTTGGGCTTGCTCGAGGTCTCTCCAAAGGGCTTTGACGCCGGTCCAGCCAAACTCGGCGCGCGCCTGACTCGCCCCGATCATCCAGCCGATGGCGCGCTGTATCGACGGATTTTCGGCGCCGGAAACATCCGTTCCCGTGAACATGGCTCTCATCGTCGCCGTGTCGTTGAGGTCGCCAAAAAGCGTCTGCAGCTTCTTAAGGCGCTTCAGGAATGGATCGACGCGTTTCGCCGGAAACAGTGAACAGAAGAACTCGACGGCGTAGCGCAGCTTCTTTAGTTCTTTGCGCAGCTCGTGACGCTGTTCCACCGTTAACGTCGCAAGTCCGTGAGCGTGCTTGGCGACCCGCTTCCAGCGTTTATTGAGAGATTGGCCCGCCAGCTCCGCAATCGGCGCCGCCAGCCGCTCGGTCTGGCTGAAATCCTGAGGCACGAGCCAGCCGCGCGTCTCGACGAACCGCGCAAGATCGATGAGGAACGCCTGCACGCGGCCTCCGACAAGAAGCTTGCGCAGCTGCTCGCGGCGTTCCTCCGCTTGCCGCAAGACCAAATCGGCAAGGGCGGAAAGTTCAGGTTCGTCGGGATGCATTTTCGCCTCCCGCCGCGCCATGTCGTTCGCCACCACATCAAGATCCCTAAGGGCGCCGACCTCTTGACCAAGCCAGCGCGCCTCACCGTCGAGCCGCTTCATCTCCGGGCTTCGCAGTACGGGCGCATAGACGGAAAATGCGCTGCGCAATCGGCGTAGGCCAATTCGCAACTGATGTGCTCCTTCGATGTTATCCAGCTGGCGAACGACCACCACATTCGTCGCGATTTGGTCGAGGCACTCGCGTAAGACTTCGCGCGCCGCTTGCTCGGCAGTTTGAGTCGGATCAAGCAAAACATTTTCAGCGTTGCGAGGCGCGAGGGGCAGATCGATCCGCCCCTCTTCAGCTAAGAGATAGCCGCGCGCGGCCTTCGAAAGCCGGGAGAACCGCAGCCCGCCTTCCGGAACCAGAATATGCGCGATGTCAAACAGTCCGCTTGCGTTGCCCGCGAGGAGCTCAATTTCCAACTCCGAAAGCTCAGCGGAGCGTTCGCCCGCCCGAACCTCTCCAACGTCGACGGCGAGTTCCGCGCGCGTGCCGTCGGCAAGCACCAGCTCGCTCGTGCTGCGTTTGATCACTGTTTCGCAGACGGGCTGGAGAGGCGCGCCGTTGATGCGTCCAACAATCTCCTCCCGAATCGACGGATCGGGAATCGCGTCGAGACAAACGCGTCCGCCCGGCGCCGGGTTCTCTAACTCGCCGACTTGCGATAGGCCGCCGTGCAACGTCGCCCTGGCTTTGACCCCCTGAATCCACCGCCGCCCATCGCGCCTGAGCCTTAGCGCAATCCCCGCCTTCTTCAGGACATGCGCCGGCGTGTCGAGGTAAATGCTTCTGAGCGTTCTGGTTACAGGGAGGCCGTGGATCAGTTTCGACGCTTTCGCGCGCGCCCAAATCTGACTCGCCTTCTTTTTGTCCAGCAGAAATTTGAGTTCGATCTCGTTCATGTGACGAATTTATATCAATCTTATAACTGCGCGTAGCGCTATCTCGAACCAGCGCTTACGCCGCATGGAAACGACGGTTTGAGCCAAGTTAGCGCCGGCGCCCTGGTCACGCGCGAAGGTTGTTTGCCTTCCGCAGCAGAATCGCAACGTCATAAATCGCAAGAACCGCAGCTTCGTCCCTTTAGTTTGGCGCCTGCCAGATCGCGATCCGATCCCGACCGGCGTCTTTGGCGGCGCGCAATGCTTGGTCGGCGCGCTCGATCGATTGTTCGACTGGGACGGACGGGTCGAGGAGCGTAAGGCCGAAGGAAGCCGTGACCGTCAGCGGCAAATAGCCTTCGACGAAGAATTCCCTCCTCGACAGGCCCTCGCGCAACTCTTCTGCAATTGCGCGACCTTGATCCAGGTCAGCATCTGCTGCGCAGTAGAGGAACTTTTCGCCTCCAAATCGGAAAAACTCGTCATACGGCCGCAAATGGGACATCACGAATTCTGCGTATTGGACGAGAAATTCATCGCCAAGCGTGTGGCCGTAAGTGTCGTTCACCTCCTTGAAGTGATCCAAGTCCATCATCGCGAGGCATGTGGATCTCGGCGCGAGAGCCCGCCGCTCGCGCAACGTCGTTAACATGGCGATATGATTCCCCGCGCCGGTCAAGGGATCACGATTACGAAGCGTTTCCTCGAGCTCGTGCTTAATGGTCACTAATTGTGCGCGCACCTGTTTGAGCGCCGACAAGAACAATTCATAGTCGTCTAGCGCAATGGGCCGGCGTTCTAATGAAGTTCGAAGCATGATCGCCGCGTAGCGATGCATGACCTCGTGCGCGGCCACGATTTGGGGAAAACTCGGGTGGGAGCCGAGCCGAGCCGAACCGGCGCCATGTAGCCATTGTCCAAATGCCCCCCCGTGGTTCGCATCTCCCTGGAGGTCGCGTTCGTCCGGAACTTGGTCGCATATGATAGTTCTATTGAAACTCTCGTACCAAAGTTCGTGCTGAAAAAGCGCCTGCCGGAGCTCATTCAGCGCTGTACGCTTTTGCTCGCGACTTAGTTTAGAGAAGGGCATACGGCACCAGAGAAGGGCATATGGCGCCGAAGTCTTCAGCGTTGCTTGCCATGCGCTCCGCAGCAGAATATTCCGGTTCCATGTCAAATTCGTTAGAGGTGACGGCTTGGCAAGCGAGCGAGGGACGCGATTTTCGTTCCCGCAGCCTGACGGCGGCTTAAGAGAGCGGACTAGAGCGCGTAATTCGAAGCGGTCAGACTCGACGCAATCAGCCGCCAAAGAAGCCGCGCATCGCGGCGAACAATCCCTTGGGCCTTTCTTGAGAGGCTGTCGCCTGCGCAAGGCTTTCGGCGTCTAACTGGGCGGCGTCGAGTTCCGCGCCGGCGCGGGCGATAAGCGCGGCGAGGGTCGGCGCTTCATCTGGCGACGCCCAGCCGCCGGCGCGGCGCAACTCGAGATAGGCGCCGAGCATGTCGGCGGCGTCGGTCTCATCCGTTTCCTCGAAATGCGCGCGCGCCCGCTCGACCATTTCAATGTCAGAGAGGAGGCGCGCCGCATGCGCTGCTTCGCGCCGAACGCCGTCGTCGATCGCCAGAGCGACGCGCGCTTTGCGCAAAGCCGCGATTTCCGGCTCCTTAAGAAGCGCTCGCACGAGCCGCGCTTCCTGAATGGCGTCGAGACCCTCCGGCGCCATGCCGTGCGCCCCGCAGGCCTCAAGATAACGTGTAAGGAGAGACGGCGCGCCGCGCGCGATGGCGAACTCGGCAAAGGGGCGCGCGGATTGCGCAAATTCGCCGCCTTGCGCGACGGCCGCCGCGAGCGACGGATCGGCGCAAAAAGCGCTGTAGCCGCCAAATTGCTGAAGACGCGCCCGGATCGACGTTGGCGCGCTGACGACGAGCGCGGCGAAACTTGCTTGCGCCAAAGGCTCGAGCGCATCCCACAAGCCCGGCGGCTCGAAGCGCGCAGCGACTTCCGCGCGGGCGAGCGCCCCGTTCAGAGACGCCACGAGCTTGTCGCGCCTGCCTTTCAGTCCGGCGGCGCGCTCGGCGACGGTGCGGGCGGCGGCGCCTGTCGCGGCGCGCGCCGCGTCGGCGGCGCGGCGCATCAGCTCGTCGAGAAGTCCCTCGTCATCGGTCGCGCGCCGCGCCGTGAGCCCATCGCCTTCGACGCGAAAGAGTCGTGCGAAGGGCGGCCCGCCCGGATCGACCGGCGCGACGCCGAGATCGCCGGGTCCCGCCGCCGGGCAGACGACGCCGACGTCATCGCCAAGCGCCGCCGCGTAAAATTCGATTTCGATGGTCTCACCCGTGCCGGGCACCGCTTTCTCGCGACTGCGACGCAGCGCAATTCCGTCGATCGCCGCCTCTTCAGGATCGACGAGCATCGCCAGAAGATTGCCGACGACGACCGGCTCCGACGTTTCCGCGGCGTCCGGATGTTCGAGCGGCTCGCCCGTCGCCTGTCGCAGGTCGTCGAAAGTGAGCGGATCGACTGCCGGCTCGCCCGCCCCGCGCTGTTCCAGTGTCCAGCCTTTCAGCCGGCGGCGCTGGTTCATCGCCAGCGCGACGCTGCATCGGCCGAGCAGCGCGGCGCTTTCTTCGATCGAATCGGGAATGCGCAGGCGAAGAATGGCGCGCGGCGCGCCGGATTCGCGCAGCCAATGCTCCATAATGGCGAAAGGCGCTTCGCGCGCGTCGCTCGTCGCGGAGGTTTCGAAGGGCGCCGCCTCAAGAACGATTCGGTTTTGATGTGAAGGGAAGACGCGCTGCGTTGGCGCGATTCGCATGACAACCGCGCCGTTGGAGCGCTCGACGACGCGGCGCTGGCCGATCGCCCAGACGAGCCGTGCGCCGGCCGCGGCGGTCTGTTCGCGCGAGAGCCGCTCGACGTCGCCGCGCGCCGGAAAGGCGGCCAGCCGAAAGGCGACGGGGTCGGCGCCGCCGGCGTCCGGCAGCATCGTTAAGAGCAAACGCCAGTCGCCGCCTTGTGGCAGGTCGCGTTCCGCGGCGAGAACCAGGACAAGTTCGGCGCCGTCGGCGGCGGTCAGCCGGACGAACCGATGCTCGGGCGGCAGATCGATAAGAATAATGCGCGCGCGCCAGCGGGTCGCATCGATAACATCTGCGAGCGTGGGCGCACTCGCAGAGTTTTCAGCCAGCGCCGAGACGACCGTGAGTTCGGGCCGCGCCGCGGCGGCGGGGACGCGCTCGGCGCCATCGAACCAACCGATGGCCAACCGGCGCCTGCCGTCCCAGAAATAGTCGAACTGCTCTCTCCACATGGCGGCCGGGCCCGAGGGTGAGCATGGCCGCCGGCCGCCATGCGAAGCTGAAGTCGGCGCAAGCATATCCGCGGCTGGAGCGGTCGCGCAATGCAGGCGAGAAAATGGCGAAAAGCGCGGCTTTTCATTGCCACAGGATTCACGCATGTTCTCGTCGGTCGCGGCCGACGCGGCGGACGGCGAAGCGATCTGCTAGAGGGTCTCGCGTAATTGGGCAAGATGAAGCGCATCGCCGTCACCGGCCTCACCGGCCAAGTTGTCAGCTCGCTCATCGAGCGTGCGCCGACCGGCGTCGAAATGCTCGCGCTTGGCCGACCCCGCTTCGATCTCTCCTCGCGCGACATGGTTCTGGCGTCGCTGCGTAACGTCCGCTGCGACGCCATCATCAACGCCGCCGCCTACACGCAGGTCGACAAGGCCGAAAGCGAGCCTGAGGTGGCGATGCGCATCAATGGCGTTGGCGCGGGCTTCGTCGCCGAAACCGCGGCCGAACTGAAGACGCCGCTTCTGCATCTTTCGAGCGACTACGTCTTCGACGGGACGCTTGATCGCCCCTATCGGGAAGATGACGCGCCAAGCCCGGCCTGCGCCTATGGACGTTCGAAACTCGAGGGGGAAAGGCAGATCGCGGCGCGCTGCGAGAATTGCGTCATCTTGCGCACGGGGTGGGTGTACAGTCCGTTCGGGACGAATTTCGTCAAGACGATGCTCAATCTCGGCGAGACGCGCGACGAAATCGGCGTCGTCGCCGACCAGATCGGCAATCCGACGAGCGCGCTCGATATCGCCGACGCGCTGCTCGCCATCGCCGAGAGATTGGTCGACGACTCCGATGCACGCCTGCGCGGCGTCTTCCATCTGACCGGGCAGGGCGAAGCGAGCTGGGCGGATATGGCGGAAGCGGTCTTTGCTTCGGCTGAGGCGCGGGGCCGCAAGCCCGTGCGCGTCAAGCGCATCGCGACCAAGGACTATCCCACGCCGGCGCGCCGACCGCTCAATTCGCGGCTGGACAACGCCAAGCTTCAAACGAGCTACGGGATTACGCTGCCGCAATGGCGGCAGTCTCTCGACCCTTGCGTCCGGCGATTGATCGAAGCGAAATAGCGGCGGCCGAAGGTCTGTCGAAGGCTATGGGAATCAGACCGCTGCGGGAGCGGACGCGCCGGTCGCCGGCGGGAATGAGGCGTATCAACTGTTTTTCTTGATTTTCCGCGCTTCTCCTGCCATATAGGGCCTAACTTCATCTCATAACGATCATTCTCGGGTGATCGCCGATTGAGAGTGGGGCCCCCCGGGGACCCGCTCTTTTTGTTTTGATCGGCCGAGAGCTTTAAGGACAAAGCTTGACGCAAAACGCCGCCGCCATCGCGACCCTCGATGAACCGCGTCTCGTCACGGACACGGGCGTCGCCGCACGCGTGGCGCATCTTGCAGAGCCGGTGCTGGCGCAATTGGGCTATCGCATCGTGCGCGTGCGGCTCTTGCAGCAGAACGGGCAGACTCTACAAATCATGGCGGAGCGACCTGATGGGACGATGACCATCGAGGACTGTGAAGCGGCGAGCCAGGCGCTGTCGCCGGAGCTCGACGTCGCCGATCTCATCCCCAACGAATATCGCCTGGAGATTTCGTCGCCGGGCGTCGACCGTCCGCTGGTGCGCCGGTCTGATTTTCTTCGCGCCGTGGGCCATGAGGCGAAGATCGAATTGACGCATCCGCTCGCAAGCGGACGCAAGCGTTTTCGCGGGATCATTCGCGGCGTCGAAGGCGAAGGCCATGGCGCGATGCTTACGCTCGAGCGCACCGACGCGCGCTCGGATGAGGAAAAGAGCGTGTCGCTGCCGCTCGCCGATCTCGACGAAGGCCGTTTGGTGCTGACCGAGGCGCTCATTCGCGAGTCGCTTCGCGCCGGCAAGCTCCAGCAGGCTGAAGAGAAGCAAGATGCCGCCGAGGCGGAGGACCGCCCGCGCCGCGGACCGGGACGCTTTCGCGGCCCCGCGCCGAAACCCAAACCGCTGGCTCCAGCCGGCGTTCAAACTCAGTTCAAGAAGGCCGGAGGCAAACAAAAGCCGGCGGGCCGTTCGAGGGGAGAGTGACGATGGCCGTCAGCGCCAACCGACTTGAGATTTTGCAGATCGCCGAGGCCGTCGCGCGCGAAAAGTCGATCGACCGTTCGATCGTCATCGCGTCGATGGAGGACGCGCTGCAGAAAGCGGCGCGCTCGCGCTACGGTCAGGAGACCGAGGTGCGCGCCGAAATCAATTCCAAGACCGGCGAGGTTCGCTTCTCGCGGCTGCTGCTCGTCGTCGAGGAGGTCGAAAACGACGCGACGCAGATTTCGCTCGCTGACGCGCGCAAGCGCAATCCGGCGGCGCAGGCCGGCGACTGGATCTCCGAAACGCTGCCGCCCTTCGACTTCGGCCGCATCGCGGCGCAGTCGGCCAAGCAGATCATCGTGCAGAAAGTGCGCGAGGCCGAGCGCGACCGCCAATATGAAGAATACAAGGATCGCATCGGCGAAATCGTCAACGGCGTCGTCAAGCGCGTCGAATATGGCAATGTCATCATCGACCTTGGCCGCGGCGAAGCCATCATCCGCCGCGACGAGATGATCCCGCGCGAAATGTTCCGCCCGGGCGATCGCGTCCGCGCCTATGTCTACGACGTGCGGCGCGAGCAGCGCGGTCCGCAGATTTTCCTGTCGCGCACGCATCCGCAGTTCATGGCGAAGCTCTTCAAGCAGGAAGTGCCGGAGATCTATGACGGCGTCATCGAGGTGAAGTCGGTCGCGCGCGATCCCGGCTCCCGCGCCAAGATCGCCGTCGTCTCGCGCGACTCTTCGATCGATCCGGTCGGCGCCTGCGTCGGCATGCGCGGCTCCCGCGTTCAGGCGGTCGTCGGCGAATTGCAGGGCGAGCGCATCGACATCATTCCGTGGTCGGCGGACGCCGCGACCTTCATCGTCAATGCGTTGCAGCCTGCGGAAGTCGTCAAGGTCGTTCTCGATGAGGATAGTTCGCGCATCGAGGTGGTCGTGCCCGACGATCAGCTTTCGCTCGCGATCGGCCGTCGCGGCCAGAATGTGCGTCTGGCCTCGCAGCTCACCGGCTGGGACATCGACATTCTCACCGAGGCGGAAGAGTCGGAGCGCCGTCAGAAGGAATTCATCGAGCGCACGAAAGTGTTCATGGGCGCGATCGACGTCGACGAAGTCGTCGGCCGGCTGCTGGCTTCCGAGGGTTTCCGTTCGGTGGAGGAGCTCGCCTATGTCGACCTTCCCGAACTCGCGTCGATCGAAGGCTTCGACGAGGAGACGGCGGGCGAAATCCAGAATCGCGCCAAGAACTATCTGGAACGCATCGAGGCGGAGAATGAAGCGCGCCGCAAGGAGCTCGGCGTCGCCGACGAATTGCGCGAGATCGAGGGCATGACCACCGCGATGATGGTGAAGCTCGGCGAAAACGATGTGAAGACGATGGAGGATTTCGCCGGCTGCGTGCCGGACGACCTTGTCGGCTGGACCGAGAAGAAGGATGGCGAGACGGTCAAGCACGAGGGCTTCCTCGAGGGCATCGACCTGTCGCGCGAAGAGGCAGAAGCGATGATCATGGCCGCGCGTGTGCGCGCCGGCTGGATCGAGGAGCCGGTCGTTGCGGCGGCCCAAATCGAAACTGAGGTCGAGGCTGAAGCTCAGGCGCAGGACGAAAAGCGGATTTGATCGAAGGCATGACGCGCGAGCCGCACGTTTCGGAGAGGACCTGCATCGTGACGCGCCAGCGCGGCGCGCCCGAGGCGATGATCCGATTCGTGTGCGGACCGGATGGCGCGCTTGCGCCAGATATAAAGTCGCGTCTGCCCGGCCGTGGGGTCTGGGTGACGGCGCGCGCCGATCTTGTCGAGCAGGCGGCGCGCAAGCGGCTGTTCGCGCGTTCCCTAAAAACGCAAGTCGATGCGGCGCCGCGACTCGCCGACGACGTCGATCGATTGCTCGAAGCCGATTGTCTTCAGATGCTGTCTCTCGCCAACAAGGCCGGCGCCGTCATGGCGGGCTTCGGCAAGGTCGCCGACTCGCTCGCGCAAGGCTCCGTCGGCGCGCTCATCGAAGCGAGTGATGGCGGCGAAGACGGCAAGCGCAAGCTTGCCCAAGCTGCCCGCCGCGCAGGATCGACGGCGCCCGTCGTCGGCCTATTTTCGTCGCTGCAATTGGATTTGGCGTTGGGCCGCACAAATGTGATACATGCTGCCCTCGCCGAGGGCGGGCCCACGACGGCTTTTGTTGCGCGATGCCGTCGACTCGCCGCCTATCGAGGCGTAAGCGTCGACGGCGAGACGGCGACGGACGACGAAATCGAAGCGCAGCCGAACGGCGGCGCGAAAAAAGGTTAACGAGTCTTAGCGACTCAGGATTGGGAACTGGATGAGCGAAGGCGAGAACAGCGGCGACAAAACTCTGACCGTCGCGCCGTCGAAGACGTTGCACTTGAAGCAGCGACCGGTCGAGCACGGCATGGTCCGCCAGAGCTTCTCCCACGGCCGTTCGAAAGTGGTCGTGGTCGAGAAGGTGAAGCGTCGCGCCCCCGGACACGTGGAGCCCGCAAAACCGGTCGGCGCGCCAGCGCCGAGCGCCGCGCCCGCCGAAGCGCCGTCAGAGGCCCCGAAAGCCGCGCCAAAAGCAGAGGCTCCGCGTCCTGCCGCGCGATCCGGCTCCGGCGTCGTGCTGCGGGCGTTGACCGACGAGGAGCGCGAAGCGCGCGCCCGTGCGCTGGTCGACGCCAAGTCGCGCGAAGAGGAAGATCGCCGCCGCGCCGAAATCGACTCGAAAGCGCGCGCGGAGCGCGATGAACGTGAGCGCGCTGAACGCGCCGCCGCCGACACGCGTAAGCGCGAGGAAGAAGAGCGTCTCGCGCGCGAAGCGGAATCGAAACGCAAATCCGAGGAAGAGGCGCGTCGCCGGCTGCCGCCGGAGGCCTCGGGACTTACGCCGCCGCGCGCTGCGCCCGGCGCCCCGGCGCCGCGTCCAGCCGCTGCGCGTGTCGCGGGAGAGGCCGAGCAACCGCGCCGCCCACCCGTGCGCCAGATCGGCGGCTTCGCGCCTCCGACCCCGCCGCGCCCGACGCCGTCTCGTGGCGGCGCTATGAAGGATCGCGGCCGGCTGACGGTCGCGACCGCCACAGCCGGAACCGACGAAGAGCGCACGCGCTCCGTCGCGTCCTTCAAGCGACGTCAGCAGCGTCTGTTCCGCGGTCAGGTGGAGCAGAAGGAAAAGCTCTCGCGCGAAGTGACGCTGCCCGAAACGATTACGATTCAGGAACTCGCGAACCGCATGTCGGAGCGTGCGGTCGACGTCATCCGCCTGCTGATGAAGCAGGGCGAGATGCACAAGATTAACGATGTGATCGACGCCGATACCGCCCAGCTCGTCGCTGAGGAGATGGGCCATACCGTCAAGCGCGTCGCCGAGTCCGACGTCGAGGAAGGCTTGTTCGATACGCCTGACGTCGAGGCTGACCTTGAGCCGAGGCCGCCTGTCGTCACCATCATGGGCCATGTCGACCACGGCAAGACGTCGCTGCTCGACGCCATCCGTCAGGCCAATGTCGTCGCCGGCGAAGCGGGCGGCATCACCCAGCACATCGGCGCCTATCAGGTCACGTCGCCGGGCGGACAGCCGGTCACCTTCATCGACACGCCCGGTCACGCCGCCTTCACGGCGATGCGCGCGCGCGGCGCCAAGGTCACCGACATTGTCGTGCTGGTCGTGGCGGCCGACGACGGCGTCATGCCGCAGACGATCGAGGCGATCAATCACGCGCGCGCCGCTCATGTGCCGCTGATCGTCGCCATCAACAAGATTGACAAGCCGGACGCCAAGCCCGAGCGCGTGCGCACAGAGCTGCTGCAGCATGAGGTGCAGGTCGAAAGCATGGGCGGCGAGACGCTTGAAGTGGAAGTCTCCGCCAAGCAGAAGACCAACCTCGATAAGCTGCTCGAAGCGATTTCGCTGCAGGCCGAGGTGCTTGATCTTCATGCCAACCCGAGCCGCGCCGCGGAAGGGTCGGTCATCGAGGCGCGTCTCGACAGGGGACGCGGCCCCGTTGCGACCATGCTGGTCCAGCGCGGCACGCTGCATGTCGGCGACATCGTTGTCGCGGGAACCCAATGGGGACGCGTGCGCGCCCTGCTCGACGACCAAGGCGGTTCGCGTCAAGAGGCGGGACCAAGTTTCCCCGTCGAGATTCTCGGCTTCAACGGAACGCCGGAGGCCGGCGACCGCGTCGCCGTCGTTGAGTCGGAAGCCCGTGCGCGCGAGATCACGGAATATCGCGAGCGCCAGAGGCGCGATAAGCTCGCAGCGCGCGGCGGCTCCGCGCGCGGTTCGCTCTCCGACATGATGAGCCAGCTCAAGACGGCGGGCCGCAAGGAATTTCCGCTCGTCATCAAGGGCGACGTGCAGGGCTCGGTCGAAGCCATCGCCGCGGCGCTTGAAAAGCTTGGCACCGAAGAGGTCGGCGCGCGCGTCGTGCACGCCGGCGTCGGCGGCATTTCGGAATCGGATATCTCGCTCGCCGAAGCCTCCAACGCCGCGGTCATCGGCTTCAATGTGCGCGCGCACAAAGAGGCGCGCGAGGCGGCGGAGCGCGCCGGCATCGAGATCCGCTATTACAACATCATCTACAATCTCGTGGATGACGTGAAAGCGGCGATGTCCGGCCTGCTCGCGCCGACGCTGCGCGAAACGCTGCTCGGCAACGCGACGATCCTCGAAGTCTTCGACATTTCCAAGGTCGGCAAGGTCGCGGGCTGTCGCGTCACAGATGGCAATGTCGAGCGCGGCGCCAATGTGCGGCTCATCCGCGACAATGTCGTCGTGCATGAAGGCAAGCTCTCGACGCTCAAGCGCTTCAAGGACGAGGTCAAGGAAGTCACGGCCGGACAGGAATGCGGCATGGCGTTCGAGAACTATCAGGACATGCGTCCTGGTGACGTGATCGAGTGCTACCGCGTCGAGGAAATCAAGCGAACGCTGTAAGCGGGCAATGCCCCCTCCCTTCCCTCCCCCGCTAAAGCGGGAGAGGGACGCTAGCGATTCAGGTTGCGCAATACGCTGGGACCGCCGAGTCCTCTCCCTCTCCCGCGAAGCGGGGGAGGGTTAGGGGTGGGGGTTAAAGTATAGGTCTTCATGTCCAGAGCCCATCACTCTCACGCCGGCGCGCCGTCGCAACGCATGTTGCGGGTCGGCGAACTTGTGCGCCACGCCGCCGCCCGGCTGCTGTCCCGCGGCGAGATCAGCGACCCTGTGCTCGAACATCATGTCGTGACGGTTTCGCGCGTGAAGATGAGTCCCGATCTCAAGCTCGCGACGATTTACGTCATGCCGCTCGGCGGCCAGGACGAGCCTGAGGTGCTCGCCGCGCTCGATCGTCACAAGCGATTTCTGCGCGGCGAGATCGCGCATGAGGTGAATTTGAAATTCGCGCCCGAGATCAGGTTCCGTATCGACGACACATTCGACAATGTGTCGAAGATCGACGCGCTGCTTGGCTCCGAACATGTGAAGCGCGATCTCGCCGGCGGCGACAACGCCGAAGAGGATGGCGTCAAGGAATGAGCAAGAAGAGATCGGGCCGCGCCGTCGTCGACGGCTGGGTGGCGCTGGATAAGCCTGTCGGCCTCACGTCGACGCAGGCGGTGTCGCGCCTCAAGCGCATTTATAACGCCCAAAAAGCCGGCCATGCGGGCACGCTCGATCCGCTCGCCTCCGGCATTCTTCCCGTCGCCTTCGGCGAAGCGACGAAGACCGTGCCTTTCGTGCAGGATGGCGAGAAGGCCTACCGCTTCACCGTGCGTTGGGGCATTGAGACCGATACGGACGATTCCGACGGGCGCATGACGCGCGAGAGCGCTGCGCGGCCGGAACGCGCTGCGCTCGAAGCCTTGCTGCCGCAGTTTACCGGCGAAATTTTGCAGACGCCGCCGCAATTCTCGGCGATCAAAATCGCCGGCGAGCGCGCCTATGACATCGCGCGCGAAGGCGAGCAGGTCGAATTGAAGCCGCGCGCCGTCAGGATCCGTTCGTTAACATTGATCGAGTCGTCCGCCGACGAGGCGACATTCATCATGGAATGCGGCAAGGGCGCTTATGTGCGCGCGCTCGCCCGTGATCTCGGTCGAGTTCTGGGATGCTTCGGACATGTTACGGCATTGAGACGCACGCGCGTCGGGCCCTTCGTCGAGGAAGACGCCTATACGCTCGACGAGATCGAAAATCAGAACATGGCTGGAGAGGCGCTGCTGTCGGTCGAAGCCGGATTGGCGGAACTGCCCTGCGTCGTTGTCGATCGCGACACAGCGGCGCGGCTGCGACGCGGCGGTTCGGTGATTTTGCGCGGCCGCGACGCGCCGCATGAGGGCGTCGTCTACGCTGCTTGCGGCGGCGTGCCGGTCGCCTTCGGCGAGATCGTCCAGGGCGCGCTCGCGCCGGCGCGCGTTTTTAATTTGCCGTTCTAAATTTGATGGCCCCGCGGGGCCAGGCAGCAAGCGTCAACCCCGGCAAGCGCCGATGCGACGATGACGAAGCGGTCAATGTTTACGGCCGCTGTGACGCCCGCCGAGAACTCGGCGATCAATCTCGGTTTGTGCTATTGGTTCCGAAGGTTCGCGCAGCATGACCCATCGGCCCAAACTCCTCATCTTCGACTCCGGCGTCGGCGGCCTCACGGTCTTTGCCGAAATCGTCAAGCTGCGGCCTCATGCCGAATATCTCTATTGCGCGGATGACGCCGGCTTTCCGTACGGGTCCTGGAAGGAGCTGGCGCTCATTGAGCGCGTAATGAAGCTCATGGAAGAGCTGATTGCCGATCATGCGCCGGATATGGTCGTCATCGCCTGCAACACCGCCTCGACGATCGTCCTGCCCTATCTGCGCGTGCATTGGCCGACCTTGCCCTTTGTCGGCACGGTGCCGGCGATCAAGCCGGCGGCTGAGCGCACAACGTCAAGGATGATCTCGGTGCTCGGCACGCCAGGCACGGTGGCGCGCGACTATACGCAAAACCTCATTGCGCAATTTGCGGCTCATTGCTCCGTGACGCTTGTCGGGTCCAAGCGTCTGGCGGGTTTTGCCGAAGGCTACATGCATGGCGAAAGGGTGAGCGACGCCGACGTCGTCGCTGAAATTGCGGCCTGCTTCAAAGAAGAAGGCGGCAGGCGGACTGACGCGATCGTCCTCGCCTGCACGCATTACCCGCTGCTTGTCGATGAGTTCAAACGCCTCGCGCCCTGGCCGGTGGAGTGGATCGACCCGGCGCCGGCGATCGCGCGGCGCGCGGATCACTTGCTTGGCGAGCGCTTCGACGCCGATACGGGGGGAGGCGCGCCTGCATCTCGCGTCGCCATCTTCACGAGCGGCGCCTGTCCTTCGGCGCCGCTCGCCGCAACGCTCGCACGCTACGGTCTTGTATGTGAGTTCGCCTCGACGCCGGCGTCGGAGCGCGCGTAAATATTAGTGCGGGGCGTGATCGAGCTTCGCCAAAGCCTCTTTGGCGTGTTTGACGCCGCCCCTGGCGTTGCCCTTTTCGCCGAACTTGATCGCCTGTTTCAGATGAACAATGCCGCCGCGCACGAAGCGGTTCGACTTTTCCTTCTGGGCGGCCTGGGCGTGCTCCAAAGCTTGCTTGGCGTGTTCGACAAGCCCGTCGGCTTTGCCTTCCAGGCCGGCGTCGACGGCCTGGCGCGTATGCGTAATCGCCTCGGCGACATGGTTTTCTTCAGCAAGGGCGATTGTGGGCGCGAAGAAAGTCGCAAAAGAAAGAGCGACGAAAGCGATCAGCGTTCTGCGTATCATGTTTCTCTCCCAAAAATCTCAACGCCCAATGTGGTTGAGCCACAGCGTCAGCTCCGCCTTTTCAAAATTATGCCGATGGCGGCTAAGCGCAAGCCCTTAAACGAGGTTTACGTTCAGCTCCCTATTCGTGTCAGGGCTTCGTCCGGTCGGTCAAGGTTTCAAGAAAGGCGACGATCGCGTCGATCTCTTTTTCGGAGAGCCGCGGCTTTTGGCCGGGCTTGCGATCGTATGGAACTTCCTTGACGTTGACGTTTTCCTGCGCGTCGGCGGGCAGGTCGTTGAATTTCTCAGGCTTGCCGCGCCGGTCTTTCGGATACCAATGCCCAGGATCAGTGTCGCGCGTCGCATAAAAGGCGACAACGTCGCGCAGCTTGTCGAAAACGCCATTGTGGAGATAGGGGCTCGTGACGGCGATATTGCGCAACGTCGGCGCCTTGAAGGCGCCGCAGACGCTTTCGACCTTGAAGGCCGGGGGCGCGACTTCAGCGAGTCCCTTCCGAGCGCAGAGACCGAGATCAGGAGACGAGTCAGGCTTCGCCGCGCTCGGGATCGCCATATTTTTCGGCCCGCCGAGCGCGTCATAAGTGAAATCGGTGAAGAGCCAATCCTCGGGGTTTCGCGAATCCTCCTTGCCTGCGTGGCAGGCGAGGCAATTGCCCTTCTTTGGATCCTTGAAGAGTTCGAAGCCTCTCTTCTCCAGCGCCGTCAACTGCGCTTCGCCGCGCAGATAATCGTCGAATTTGGAAGCGAAGGGATGGAAGCGCGCGCTCGCCTCGAAGGCGACGACCGCTTGCGCGAACTTTTCAAAAGCTGCGTCGGGATCGGCGAAAACTTTTTCGCCGTAAACCTGGCGGGCAAGGTCGGCGTAAGAGCCGTCGCGCACCGCCTCGACGATGAAGCGCTTCGAGGGCGCATTCATTTCGAGCGGATCGAGCATCGGGCCTTCGACCTGCGCAAGGAGATCGCGTGCGCGGCCGTCCAGGAACTGTCCGCCAGCCGGGATTTTGTCGATCTTGCCTGTCTCTTCGTCCTTCTCGTCGATGAAGCCGAAGGGCGGCGCGAACGACGCGTACATGATCGAGGGCGTGTTGCGTTTGCCCAAGGACGTCGGCAGCGAACCTCGCGCCACGGCAGCGACTGCAGAGCCGTTATTGCCTTGAAAGGCTTTCTCCGCATCGTGGCAGGACGCGCAGGAGACGCCCGCCGGACGCGATAGATTCGCGTCTTCAAAGACGCGCTTTCCCAGCAACTCCAGCGGCGTGAGATCGCGCTCGTCTGGCGCGCGCGCGCCAGATGGCGCAGCCTGTGCGCAGAGCGCGAAGCTGAGCCATGCGAAGAGTGCGCAAAGCGTCGCTCGGCGCGCCTTGCGTAGGCAGGAAAGGGTCACTCGAAGCAGGCCCCGATGGAAGAAAAATCGCGTCTCTTGCGCACGAAAAATTTTAGAAATTTCAGGGCTCAAAGGTCAATTTCGTTAACTTGGATTCCTTCCAGCAAGGGTGCGAGTTTACGCCGCATCCGCGTCAAGACGATCCGTAACGCGGTGCGCCGTCGACAGGAAGTCATTGAACAGAAAAGGATTTCTCCTCAGCGAAGCCGCCCGGCCCAGTACAGCCACATTTTAACGTTTTGCTGCCTGCGAATGGTGTGACTGCGCGCGACTCGTCGAGGAGTTCCTGGCGCGCGGCCAATGAAAGGGTTCAGGCATGATGGATATCGGCGACGATAAGGAGCTGATGGCTGAATTTGCCGAGTTTAAAGAGTTGTTGAATCGCGATCTCAGCCAGACGACCGCGTCGGCGGCGCCGCCGGTTAAAGGGCTGGAGCGCGCGCCCAAGACGGCTGCGGTCGATCAGGGGCCTTCTCCCCAGGCGCCGCGCGCGGAGGAATCCTGGAGCGCAGTCTATGCGACCGAAGAGGAGTTCCTGAGCGAACCGGAGGACGCGCGCGCGGGCGGTCGTCGGGCTCTGTTCTTCGCCGCGGCCGCGGTCGTCATTGCCGGCCTCGCTGCGTTGACCTGGGTATTGGGCCCCTGGGGCGGCAATTCTAGCGAGGATCCGGCGCTCGCCACGGCGGCGCCTCTGGCCGCTCCAGAGGGCGCGGAGACCGCTCTCGGCGGCGCCGGGCAAGACGCCGCTCCGGCCGAGGATGCTGGCAAAGCGGCTGCGTTGGAGGAGAGCGCCAAAGCGCCGGCGATCGCAGAACAACCCTTAGCTGAGTCTGCGCCGGCGACAGCCGCGGCGGTCGACGCCGCGCCTGCGCCGGAAGCTCAACCCGTGGCGCCGCTCGGCGCGTCCATTCCTGTTCCCGCCAGCTCGGTCGCCGCGCCCAAACTCGCGCCTCTTCCGACGGCGCCCACGCCCACCGCCGCCGCGCCCGTGGAGCCCGTGACCCCGCCGGTAGCGGCCGCTCCGTCGAAGGCGATCGAGCCGGCGCAAACTGCCGCGCCGGCTAAGCCTGCTCCGGCGGCTCGGCATGCGGCTGCGCCAGCGACGCCCGTTTCGGAGCCGCCCACCGCCGCGGCTGAAACGGCCGAAACGCCAAAGCCCGCGCCGAAGGCAAAAGTTGCGAAGCCAAAGAAGCCGGCGCCAGTCGCGAGCCGGCCTAAGCCCGCTGAGGCGCCCGTCGCCGTTGCGGCGCCGGAGCCGGCAGCGCCGCCTCCGCCCCCGGCAAGCGATGGGCCGTTCGGCTTCGTCAAGCGCTCGGTGAATGCGGTCGGCTCGGCAATCGGCGGCTTCGTGCGCTGACCGTATCAATGAATCTTAAGGGAAACGCCGGCGCCTTTCGCGTCGGCGTTTTCTTTTGGCGAATGGAGCGGCGTGGCCTTTGCCAAATGCTCTAGCCTGTGACTTTATCCAGACGATTGGGCGGCGCGACTCGCTCGATAATCCTGGAGAGCTGAAGGCATGGCCAAACCCACCCAAGCTGACGCGGAAGCGGCCGTGCGGGTTCTCATTGAATGGGCGGGAGACGACCCCAATCGCGAGGGACTGATCGACACGCCGGAGCGGGTGGCGCGTTCCTACCGCGAGCTGTTCTCAGGCTACGAAGTCGATCCGCGCGACTATCTCAAGCGCACCTTCGACGAGGTCGGGGGCTATGACGAGCTCGTGGTGCTCAAAGACATTCGCGTCGTCAGCTTCTGCGAGCATCATCTGCTGCCGGTGACGGGACGCGCCCATGTCGGCTATCTGCCGAACAAGCGCGTGGTCGGCATCTCAAAACTCGCGCGCGTCGTGCATGGCTTCGCGCGTCGGCTGCAGATTCAGGAGAAGCTGACCGCCGAGATCGCCGAAGCCATCCAGGACATTCTGGAGCCGGCTGGCGTTGGCGTCGTCATCGAGGCGGAGCACAGCTGCATGACGCTGCGCGGGGTCAACACTACCGGCTCGCTGTTGACGACCAGCCGTCTGCTCGGCGTGATCCGCGACGACCCGCGCACCCGCGAGGAATTCCTCGGCATGGTGCACGGGAAGTAAGGTGCGCAGACTTCCTAGATCACGCTGCATTTGGGCGAAATCGCCCAAATGCAGATAACGTGATCGATTCCAAAGATAGAGCGCGCTCTACGCGAAAAACCGGATTCCACTTTTTCGCAGCGCGCTCTATGACAGCGTCTTCTTCAGCTCCGCCACGATAGCGTCGCCCATCTCCTTGGTTGAGACGGTCGAGGGCGCGTCGCCCTTGATGTCCGCCGTGCGCAGGCCCTTCGCCAACACATTGGCGATCGCCGCGTCGATGGCGTCGGCCGCTTTCGGCAGATCGAAGCTGTAACGCAAGGCCATGCCCAGCGAGCCGATCATGGCGATCGGATTGGCGACGCCCTTGCCGGCGATATCGGGCGCCGAGCCGTGGCAGGGCTCATACATGGCGTGCCGCTTGCCCGCCTCATTAGCGGCGCCGCTGTTGCGCGCGCCGCCATCGGAGCCATTCGCGGCGCCGCTGTTGCGCGCGCCGCCATCGGAGGCGCCGAGCGAGGCCGACGGCAACATGCCGAGCGAGCCGGTGAGCATGGCGGCTTCGTCCGACAGCATGTCGCCGAAGAGATTGTCGGTGACGACGACGTCGAACTGCTTGGGCCAGCGCACGAGCTGCATGGCGAGCGCGTCGGCGAGCATATGTTCGAGCGTCACGTCCGAATATTCGCGCTTATGCAGCGCCGTGATGACCTCGCGCCACAGATAGCCCGACTTCATCACGTTGGACTTCTCGGAGGAGGTCACCTTGTTGCCGCGCTTGCGCGCAAGCTCGAAAGCGACGCGGCCGATGCGCTCGATCTCGTACGTCTCGTAAACCTGGGTGTCGACGGCCCGCGTCTGGCCGTTTCCGAGATCGATGATCTCCTTAGGCTCGCCGAAATAGACGCCGCCCGTCAATTCGCGCACGATCATGATGTCGAGACCGTCGACGACCTCGCGCTTTAAGGAAGAGGCGTCGGCGAGCGCCGGATAGCAGATCGCGGGACGCAGATTGGCGAAAAGACCCAGATCCTTGCGCAGGCGTAGCAGGCCGGATTCGGGACGCAGGTCGTAAGGCACGCCGTCCCATTTCGGCCCGCCGACGGCGGCGAGCAGCACGGCGTCCGCCTCATGCGCGCGCTTCATGTCCGCTTCGCTGATCGCCTGCTTGTGCGCGTCATAGGCCGCGCCGCCGACGAGCCCACGCTCGACCTCGAAGCTGGCGACGCCCGCCTCGTTCAGAAGGCCGAGAACCTTCTCGGCTTCGGCGGAAATCTCCGGACCGATGCCGTCGCCCGGCAGGAGCAGGAGCTTGTATATGGCCATGAATGCCTCTTCGTCGGCTTTTAAAACTTGCGCCGTCATTAGAGCGCGGCGCCGCGCGACGCAACCGCGCCGAAGTTTGTTTCGTCGTGCGACAATTCGCGCGACGCGCCGCCCTTGCGAGCGTCCGTGAAGCCGTGCAGCTTGAAAAATGTCAAACGCAAGGGAGCTTCGCGCACGACGCGTCAATCAACGAGCGACGTCGGCGGGAAGCGTTGCGCAGGCTCTGCGCAGTTGGGAGACGCAAAGATGAAGAGCTACAAAACCATCGGGCAAATCTTAGCGCTTGGCCTCATCGGCGCTCTTGCCGCCGCCGCGCCGGCCAAAGCCTTCTGCCTCGTCAATTGCGAGCCCAAGCCCGAGGACGCCAAGAAGGTATTCGAAAATCTCGTCAAGAAGAAATTCGACAAGGACGCGGTGATCGAAAAGTTCGAGATCACGCGATTCTGGCCGCTCGACGTCGAAGGCGCCGGCCACGCCGGCTATGAGTTCTATTACACCGCCAATGTGCGCTTCCCGAACGGCGCCAATCTCGACTGCAAGCCCGGAGGCGGGACGAAGCCCGGCTGCTCGGACAATACGACCTTCTATTCGACGACGATCCAAAACCAGATGATCAAGGACAAGCAATATATCGAGCCGGGCAAGGTCATCGAGTTCAAGGACGAGACCCGCTTCGACCAGGAGGGCGGCGGCTGGAAAGGCCAAGACGGGAATAAATATTGACGGCGATATCAGCCGTCTCGAGATGCCCAAGCATCGCGAGCCTCGCGGCTCGCGATTTCTCATTTTTAAGCGGTTGATTGCGGCGGCCTTTACCCCTTCCGTGCGCGCGGCGCTTGGTGTAGAAGGCCGGCCAACGGATTGCGCGCCGGGCTCGGCTGCGGCGCGGCTGGAAGGGTTCACATGCAGCAGGTCATTATCGCGATCCACCTGATGGTCGTGACGGCGCTCGTCATTCTCGTGCTTTATCAAAAGTCCGAGGGCGGCGCGCTCGGCATGGGCGGCAGCGGCGTCTTCACGGGGCGCGGCCAGGCCAATGCGCTCACCCGCGCCACCGGCATTCTCGCGACGATGTTCTTCATCACCAGCATCGCTCTGACCGTGCTGCCGGCCTGGGAGCGGCGGAGCGAAGGCGGCGAGGACTGGACCAAGGCGCTCGATCAAGGAAACATCCAGCTCAAGGAGGTTCCAAAGACCGAGGGCAAGGGCGAGCAGGAAAAAGCGCCGGAGCCCGGCAAGGACAGCATTTTCGACCAGCTCCAGCGCGCCCAACAGAAGCGCCAGCAGGGCGCGCCCGTAGAGGCGCCGCCGGCTGCGACGACCCCGCCCGCCGCGCAGGCGCCGGTTCAGGAGCCTGCCGCCCCGGCGCCGCAAGCACCAACAGTTGAGCCGCCGAAGGCCGCCGCGCCTGCGCCGGCAGAAGCGCCGAAGCCTGAAGCCGCGACGCCGAAGAGCGAAGCGCCAGCCGCTCCGACTGAATCGGCGCCTGCTGCGCCTGTGACGCCGCCGGCTGCCGAAGCGCCGAAGACAGAGACGCCCGCGCCGGCGCCGGAGGCGAAGCCCGCCGAGTCGCAGGCCAAACCCGCTGCGCCGGAAACAAAGCCCGCGGAGCCGGAGAACAAGCCCGCGCCGCCGACCACCTGGAAAGCGCCGACCCAATAAGGCGCGTCAAAATCCGCATCGCATGATTTCGGCTGGGGGTTACGGCCCCCGGCCCAATAATTCGCTACCAGAATCGCTGGAAAGGCGTTAGGCGTTAAGCCCCAT